>Ga0070682_100000976_pt1 | contig 16568 bp, 13 predicted proteins | sample KBSC63LmetaG_FD_64668 | JGI IMG/M metagenome (GOLD analysis project Ga0070682, IMG submission 64668) | Corn rhizosphere microbial communities from Kellogg Biological Station, Michigan, USA - KBS C6-3L metaG | ecosystem: Host-associated > Plants > Roots > Rhizosphere | place: USA: Michigan... | reverse complement strand
AATAATGCTTGCGGTTGCCATCTGCCTTCTCGGAATGTTCGCGCTCTTGGTTATAACCGAACTGCTCGGCGAATATAAAATCCTAAAAGGCGAGTACCGCCGTAAATTTCTGCATATCACGGGCGGTAGTTTCATTGCCTTTTGGCCGTGGCTGATTAGCTGGCGCTCCATTGAGTTAATCGGGCTGGCCATGATTGCATTCACCCTGGCCAACCGCTATTTCGCATTCTTAAACTATCACGGCAAAATTGGCCGGGCCTCATTTGGCGATATTTTTTTGGCGGTAGCAGTTTTTTTATCGGCAGTCCTGACTCATAACAAGATATTCTTCGCTGTGGCTATGCTGGAAGTCGCCCTGGCCGATGGGCTGGCGGCTGTAGCTGGCATTAGCTACGGAAAAGGTTGGGGTTACAAGGTCTTTAAGAATAAAAAGACGGTTATCGGCTCGATGGTTTTTTGGATTGCTACGGTCTGCGTTTTTGGCGCCGGCTTACTGCCGGCTCATAATATTATTTCGTTCCAGAACTACTTTATAATTCTTCTGCTTCTACCGCCGGTATTTACCGTGGCGGAAAATGTGTCAATTTTTGGCCTGGATAACTTAGTAATCCCGCTTTTAACTATCTTGGTCTTACAGCACGCCGCCTTAGCTGGCGCCTATTAGTATGCCGGCCGCGAAAACAATCGCGCCGCCCAGCATCACCATAGAAATTGACCGCCAGAATGGCATATCGAAATAACGATAGCGGATGTAGCTAATCGCCATTAGCTCTAAGCCGACCACAATCGACGCTAAAACCAGGGCGGCATGGAAGCTGTTAAGCAAAAATGGCAGAGTATGGAATATGCCGCCCAAAAAAGTCATGGCGCCAATAATCACGCCGCGTCTAAATGGGTGGCCGCGGCCGGTTAGTTTACCGTCGTCGCTTAAGCCTTCGGCGAACGCCATACTAATCCCAGCGCCAACGGCCGCCGAGACGCCCACTAAAAACGCTACATGCGGCCGGTGCGTAGCAAAAGCCGCCGCGAAAATCGGCGCTAGCGTACTTACTGAACCATCCATTAAACCAGCCAGGCCAGGCTGGACGGTCTGTCTCACAAACTTATCATTAGCTTCACTCATAATAACTTGGGGTGCCTGATGGGACTTGAACCCACGACCCTCGGTACCACAAACCGATGCTCTAACCAACTGAGCTACAGGCACCACAAAACAGGGGTGATTATAACACTTCTAAAGAGTCAAAACTAGTCGGCTTCGCCGGACTCAGGAATCTCTGCTTCAGTATTTTGTTCGACTTCTACGGAAGCAGCAACAGGATAATAGCCAATGGCAAGAACTTCATCCCTGAGCTTTTGCCTATGCTCAGCCATCTCGGGAGAATCTAAATGACGACCGGGTTTCGCCTCCGGTTCTAATGGAAATTTAAATCCATCGAAACTGAGCTGTTCGCTGACAGACATCTTAGGCTGAAGTATAAAACATTAGCAGGCTGACCCTGAAATAAAATCCGTTGTTAAATGTTCCGCCGCCTGTGGAAAACATGGTACCCCCTAGTGGACGTACTTCGAACTGAAAATTATTGTTTTGGTTTAGCTGTACCCAAGTGGTGATAATGGCCGTCAGCTATTGCTTGTTTTTCGTTGCACCAATATTTATTCGTGAATGGATCAATGTGATATTGCCTATCCGAGGGCAGTATATAATCATACCCCGCAGCAAAATTACTGCCCACAACAGGTCTTCGCTCACAGTAGATTAGATATATCGGGTATTTCGTAAACGGCGAAACCAAGGGCAATATTAGACTAATGGCATAAATAATAACTAGCGCAAGAAATATAAAAAGTTTTTTGAGTTTTATTTTTTTCACTATTTAAGAATATATAAAAATGCTTATGCTTGGTACCCCGCACAGGAATCGAACCTGCAACCTTCGGTACCGGAAACCGACGCTCTGTCCAATTGAGCTAACGGGGCATGAAATAACAGAGGTTATTGTATCAGCCCGGTAGTGAGCTTTCGATATTATTCATCACAGATGAATATAAATCCGCCTTTGGCGGATGAATCGAAAGTCTACTACCGGGTCAGTTTTTGGATAAATTACCGCTGTTATCAGACGGAGTTTTACTGGAGATACTTTGTTCGGTTTGGGCGATAGTTGTCTGCAGAATTTGCAGAATGCTTTTGGCGTGTTCGCGGCTCATACCAACTCTGGCTACTGATTGCGTGGAATTAGCCGGCCCGCTTTGCATGAAATTCATAATCACGCCGTAATTATTAACCACAATATCGACAATGTCGGTAAACAGCACCCGATTATCAACTGTTTGGTTCTGAGCCGGCGCCAGCTCATTATTTATCATGTGCGATGCCGGGATTTTTTCCATGCCGTAGCCGGCCATTTCCCAAAGCCTTACGGCCTCATCATCCTTAGCGCCAAAATGACTTATCAGCAATAATAGTACGTCTTCGGTCGGGCAGGCTTTGCCCAGCTCGAAACTGGCCAGCTCCCTTACGTCAATTTCAACGGCGCCGGAGGCCTCGGCCAGGCTTTCGTTGGCCCGGGTGCGCAGTTCTTTAAGATGTTTTCCAAGCGGTCGATAGGGGCTCTTATTCAAATCATTCATCCTTCACTATTGTACAATAGGGGCTGATGAACATCGAGGAAAACGTCAGTTTAGCCCCGTACAGCACCATGCGCCTTGGCGGTAATGCCCGATACTTGGCCCAGGTAAAAAATCAAAGCGACCTGCAGGAATTAATCAATTGGGCCAAGTCTAATAGCTTATCGATTATTATGATTGGCCGCGGCAGCAATATCGTTTGGCGTGACGAAGGCTATAACGGCCTGGTTTTGGTAAATAAGATTATGGGCCGGGAACTTCTAAGAGAAGATGGGCATACCGCCACGCTTAAATTTGGCGGCGGCGAAAATTGGGATTCGGTTGTAGACTGGACGGTTGGCAAAAAATTAAGCGGGCTGGAGTTTATGTCATTAGTGCCGGGGACGGTCGGCGCCGCGCCGGTGCAGAATGTCGGCGCTTACGGCGGCGAGCTGTCGGACAGTCTACTGGAGCTAGAAGCGTTTGATTTAACTCTTAATGCTTTCGTTAAACTCCAGAACCACGACTGCAATTTCTCTTATCGTTCCAGCCGCTTTAAAACTACCGATAAAGGCCGATTTTTGATTACATCAGTCAGTGTCACTCTCAAAAAATTCGGCCCGGATCCGCCGTTTTATGAAACCCTGCAAAATTATTTAGACGAACACAGCATCGATAAGTACACGCCTAAAAATATTCGCGAGGCCGTAATTAAAATTCGCCAGAGCAAACTGCCGGACCCCGAAAAGGTCGCCAATAATGGTTCGTTCTTTACTAACCCTGTAGTGGACCAGGCTAGGTTTGAAAGACTTAGGCAAAGTTACCCAGATATAAAGGGCTGGCCAACTAAAGACGGCCAAGTAAAGGTAGCTGCCGGCTGGCTAGTCGAAAAGGCCGGATTTAAGGGTGTTCACGATCAAGCCACCGGTATGGCCACTTGGCCGGCCCAAGCCCTGGTATTGGTTAACGAGCACGCCCGTTCCACCGCCGATTTACTGGAGTTTCGCCAAAAGATAATCTTTACAGTCGATAAAATGTTTGAGATTGTGCTGGAACAAGAGCCCGAACTACTGCCCTAAAAAGTGCTAAACTTGGCTTAATGGCTAGAAAAACAAAGAAACAAAAATGGTTTATCCCAGTTCGCGGCAGCTACCTGCCTAATAACTGGCTTGGCTGGCTAACCTATCTGCCCTTCACAGCTTACCTAATATTTACTTTGGTATTCGGCTGGCGAGATACAGACACAACCGCACAAGCCATTTTATTCGTCGTCCCCAACTGGGTAGCTGCCGCGGCCGTCATGACCTGGCTGGCTAAACGCACCAGCTAATTATTTATCGCTGGGCAGGGGGAACTGCAGGCAGAATTCCTTAACCTCATTACTTAACTTGTTAAGTATTTTGTCATCCCTGCGATTCTTAATGGCTTGGAGCATCCACTCGGCCACTTGAGCCATGTGTTCCTCTTTAAGACCTCGGGTAGTCATGGCTGGTGTGCCCAGCCGCAGGCCGCTGGGTTTAAACGGCGGTAAGGGGTCGTCAGGGATCGAATTGCAGTTAGCCGACAGACCAACTTTATCCAAAATATCTTGTACCTGGCGGCCATCGATGCCAAAGCTGGTATTAACATCGGCCATTATCAGGTGGTTGTCGGTGCCGTTGGTTACTAGTTTGAAGCTGCGCTTCATCATTTCATCGGCCAGTACCTTGGCGTTAGATAGAATTTGCTTAGCATAAACCTGAAATTCCGGCCGGGCGGCTTCGTCAAACGCCACGGCTTTGGCGGCAGTGTTGTTCATGTGCGGGCCGCCCTGAAACCCGGGGAAAACCTCGCGGTCGATCAGAGTGGGCAAGTTGTCCAAAGTTTTTTCAACTCGTTTTAGCGGATTACCAACTATGCCTTTGGTGAGTATCATGCCGCCGCGTGGCCCGCGCAAGGTCTTATGGGTGGTGGTAGTAATGACATGAAAACCGAAGTCAAAGGGGTTAGGCAGGGCTTTGCCGGCAATCAGCCCGGCAATATGGGCCATGTCGGCCATCAGCATGGCGCCAACTTCGTTGCCGATGGCAGCAAACTTGGCGTAATCCAAATTCCTCGGATAGCCGGAAAAGCCAGCCAGGATTATTTTGGGTTTTTCCTTCAGAGCCACCTGACGCATGGCCTCATAGTCGATTTCGCCGGTTTCTAGGTCTTTAATACCGTAGCGGACAAAGTTATATAGCTTAGCCATAGTGGTAACTGGGTGGCCGTGCGTCAGGTGGCCGCCGTGGTCCAGCCGCATTCCCAGCACAGTGTCGCCGGGCTCTAACCATGCAAAATAAACCGCCACATTAGCTGGCGCACCGGAATGCGGCTGGACATTAGCGTGGTCGGCCTTAAATAACTTCTTAGCCCGCTCAATCGCCAAGGTCTCCAGCGGGTCGGTAAAATCCTGGCCGCCGTAGTAACGCTTGCCGGGGTACCCTTCTGAATATTTATTAGTGAAAACACTTCCCAGAGCATCTAACACCTCTCGGCTGACATAATTTTCAGATGGAATTAACTCCAGGCCTTCGCGCTGGCGCTTTTCCTCCGAAGCTATAAGCTTGGCTACATCTTTATCGTTCATATCAAAACTCCCTCTTTAAAATTATTTTTCAAAAGATTTGAGGGCGCTATACCATCCCCTAATTGTACCAATTCAATCCAATTAGCTAAGTTGTTAAATTTATATAGACACAATATACCCTGGGTGGTATCATTTTTGAGTTAATGAACGAAACCAATCAGAAAATAGGCCGCTTAATTTACCAAATACGGCAAGAACGCGGCTTAACCCAAGCAGCTTTCGCCCGCCAGCTGGGCACCAGCCAATCGGCGGTCAACCGCATAGAACACGGCAAACAAAACCTCAGCCTAGATACATTGGGCCGTATTAGTGACGTTTTAAATAAACAGCTCATATCTCTAAGCGGCACGGCTGTTAATCTTCGAATCGAAGGCGGCCACGAACTAAAGGGCGAAATCGAAGTTAAAACTTCTAAAAATGCCGCGGTGGCCCTACTGTGCGCCAGCCTACTGAACAAAGGCACCACCCGTCTTAAGCGGGTTGCCCGCATCGAAGAGGTCAACCGGATTGTTGAAGTATTGATTAGCATCGGTGTGCAAGTAAAATGGCTGCCTGGGAATGACCTAGAGATTAAACCGCCCAAAAAACTCGAACTCGATAAGATGAACAAAGAGGCTGCCCGCAAGACTCGCACGGTAATTATGCTGGCCGGCCCGCTGATGCATGAGTTTAGTAGTTTCAAAATACCTTACGCCGGCGGCTGCGAACTAGGCAAGCGGACAATCTTACCGCACATTTACGCTCTGGAGGAGTTCGGCACCCGTATCGAGGCTCACAGCGGGCAGTACACCATTGATGTTAGACGCAAACAGCCGGAGTCACCGGTGGTTTTATATGAATCTGGCGATACGGCTACAGAGAATATTTTAATGGCCGCCGCCCGTTTTGAGGGCGAAACAGTTATAAAAATGGCCAGTGCTAACTACATGGTCCAGGATGTCTGCTTCTTCTTACAAAAATTAGGTGTCAAAATCGAAGGCATTGGCTCCAGTACTTTGCGCGTAAAAGGTGTCAGGGAAATTAAAAAGAACGTAACCTATTCTCCCAGCGAAGACCCGGTGGAGGCTATGACATTTCTGGCAGCAGCCATCACCACTAATTCGTCGATCACAATCAAGCGCACGCCGGTCGATTTCCTAGACCTCGAGCTACTTAAGCTTCAAAAAATGGGTCTAAAGTTCAAAACCGGTCCGGCCTACAAAGCCGATAACGGCGAAACCAACTTGGCGGATCTTACGGTTTATAAACACAACGGCGAGCTTAAAGCTCCAGAGGAAAAACTCCACCCCCTGCCAAGCATGGGCATCAACATCGATAACCTGCCGTACTTTGTACCAATCGCCGCCGTGGCTAAAGGACGCACTTTAATACACGACTGGGTTTACGAAGACAGGGCGTTAATGTACACCGAAATGAAGAAAATAGGGGTCGATATCGAACTGGCCGACCCGCACCGAATATTTATAAACGGCCCGACCCGCTGGCGGGCCGGCGAAATCGTGGCTCCCAGCGGCATTCGCCCGGCGGTAATTCTGCTGATAGGTATGCTGGCCGCCAGCGGTACCTCGCTGCTGCGTAACATTTATACCATTAACCGCGGCTACGAAGACCTGGCCGATAGACTAAACAGCCTCGGCGCCCAAATCGCCGTCATCCACGAAGCCTAAACAACTATCTTACGGTGTTAACAAAGTTCGTATCGTTTTGGTGAATCGCCCAAACCATAAAGCCAATCGCTATTGCCAGCAGAGCTAACAGTATAATTGTGCGATGCCATTCTTTCATAGCCTTACTTTACCAAACTCGCTTGGACCACTAAACGCTGCAGGGAGGTCCACAAAGGGGTGCAGGTATAAAGGGTTAACTGTGATTGGCTGGTAGGATTTTCAATACTGATTTGCGTAGGTGCAACAATTAAGGTATTTGATACCCGGTAGTTGTATCTAATGTGCTTCCAGTAAACAACAATCTGATCGCCATTTTTCAGTTTATCGAGATTATAAAAGGTTGATGCCCCCCTTTCGAACCCTCTGTAAGTGAAACGATGACCAGCTATTACAGTGTTGCTGCCCTTATCGGGGGTACTGCTGCGAGGTGAATGCCAAACCCCTTTACTTAGCGAAACGTAGGGAAGACCTTCATAAATCGTCTGCTGTAGGTGCAGTGACGGTATTACAAGAGTATTATCCGCCGGAATAGCTTCATTATTGGCTTTGGTAGTTTTATTAACCGCGGTCACAAGCGGTGGATTGGAGTGAGTTATAGATTTCCACCAAAAATCAAGCTTAGGTAGAAACGGCCAAACAATCAGATAAAGGCCGACAATGAAAACCACGATGCTTAGGCCATTATTAAACTTCCGTAAACGGCTGGCTTTATTTGGTTTGGCTTTCATAACTTTATAGCCTATTGTAGTCGCCAAACTCCTAAAAAACCATCCCAGTAAATTATTTATAACAGTCTATTGCTTTTTTATAAAATATAGTGTATTATTACCATTAAATTAATAGTTTAAAGGAGATTCACTGTGAGTGTAGAAGGACAAGTTTTGGGCGCTTCAACAGTTGCTGGCGGTGGAGCCGCCACTGTTTCCAGCCTAGTCAACACCGGTAATCCGGCTGTTGTCGGTGCCATTGTAGGCATCGCCATGATTGTGGCTTTGGGCCTGGTTACCCGCGCTGCTCAGCGGCGTTAAGCAACCAAATAACAGATAGGTAGGGTGTTAATTTTAATTACCACCCTCCCTTTATATTTATGAACACTCTAAACGGATTAATTCTAGCGACAATCGCAATCACGGCCCTACTTGACTATGTGCCGCGAGCTTTTATTTGGGTTAAACAAGCGATTAGCGCTAAAACTAGCTACGGCCGGATCCCGAAATATTTAATTATGCCTACGGTGTATGGCGATATTTCATATCTTCAGAACATTGATTTCCTAAAAAAATATGCTGACAAAGTGGTTATCTGTACTTCAATATATGAAACTACGGATTTTTACAGACAGCTAAGGCAAGTTTGCCGAAAATATGGCTTCCGCTACATTCGGGTAGAGCTGCCAATGGCCAACGGCCAGCCCGTCAAAAACGCCTATACGATTTATCGTGGAGCGCTGGCTAACTTAAGCCGCTTAGGAGTTAACAAAAAAACACCTTGTCTGCTAATTGACGCCGACACTTATTCCAACGGCAATGTTAATAATCTCGTCAGAACCTTTAAGGCGGCCAATATAGACATAGCTTCGCTTCGCTGTGAGGTAGCTAATCCTCAAACGATTATAGAAGAACTGCAGGCTTTGGAATACCGCTTGGCAATGGACAACCGAAGAATGGATCCATGGATGACTTCCGGGGCGTGCAACCTAGCAGCCGCCGGCACCTTGCAGCACGTTTTTAATAATCATTCCAATTTTTTCGCCGGTGGTGACGTTGAGATAGGAAAATTAGCACATGTCATGGGCTATAAGATTAAACATATCGACTTCACGTTCTATACAGCGGCGCCTGATCGTTTCCGGGACTGGTACAACCAGCGGTTAATCTGGTTTGCCGGGGGCTTTCGCCACCATGTGACCAACATGGGGAGCTTTGGATGGTACCATTTTTTCCTGCTATTTTATAATTCGCTGCTAATTTATTTGCTCCTGCCGTTGCGCTGGATAGAAGTAGTTAATTTTCCTCTAACTTTACTGGTATTAATTGTTCTATCTTGGATTTATACGGCTATTTTGGTTACTCGCCGCAACTGGAAACCAGTCTATTTATTACTGCCTTTTTATGCGTTTTTCCAGTCAATGATAATTTTGCCAATGGCCATCGGACGCTATTTCAATCTTGTAAAACAACACCGCAGCTTGGGTCGCTTAAAGTACGACCTAGGGGCGGTTTCCCTATCTAACAGGATTCTTTATAAAGCGCTTAACTACACCAGCGTTCTGGCAGTACTGTATGCCGCTATAAGTTTCACGCTTGTTCGATGGCAGTATTGGTCCCAACACGGCCATGTTATGAAGCTCCTTTTCCGGTATGTATAAATCAGACGAATAATATCTATTGCTTTTTTGAGAGTTTTGTTAAATAATTCAATCAAACAAAGAGGGCAGGAGGTTTAAGTTTACAAATGCTTCTAGCATTTGTGTCGCTATAGTTATACAAGTTCTGGTGGGAAACCGGGTCGTTAACCTTAAAATTTAGGCAAAGCAGGAGGTCAACATGGGCAGGTTCCACAAAAACACGGTGCTTAAGTTTTTACGCAGCTTTTTATTAATTTCAATTTTGGTGGCTTGGCAGATTGCTTTTGCCGCCGCTCCACTCCTCCGATCGCAGGTCGCCCATGCAGTAACTCCGCCCGCTGGCTGTGTTAATGACACGGCCGGCGCAAATGATGAGCCTGGACAAAAAGATCTAACTCAGCTTTGTACCCTAAGCAGCAATTCTACAGCTGTTCATATTACATGGAACTGGGATGAGCTTGGTACTACCGGACAGAATACTATGGACGGCTGCGCCCTATTTGATACCAACGGTGATGGAAACATCAATTACTCAGTTTGTGTAACAACTACGGGAAGCCCCGCAACTCTGCAAAGTACTACAATTTACTCTTGTGGCGATGACAAAATTGATAGATGCACGTCGCCAGTGGCTGCACTAGTTGGACCATACGCAACAACCTGTTCTTTATTTGCTGCCACAGACCCATTCCCAACAGGTGCGGACTCTCCCAAGGACACAGGAGCTGACTGTAATTTAGTTTTCGCTGATGTAGGTGGCAGCGCGGCTCAGCTAGTAGATGTTTGTTCGTACCCTTCACAACAGCCGAATTCAGATCCTTCCGACTGTGTGATTATCCAGCCTAAGGCCGGCAAGCTTGAAGTCAAGAAGCATTTGATTCCGAGTACCGATAGCGGACTATTTAACCTGCAAATTAACAGCGTCACTAAAGCGGCGAACGTTGGCGATGGTGGCACCACCGGCGAAGTCATCGAACCATCCGGAAATAACGGAACATCTTATACCGTTGGCGAAATCGCCGGCACGAATACAGCTCTCAGCAACTACAACAGCAGCATAGAATGCCGCGACCAAAACGGTACCGGCGACGTGGTCGCTAGCGGCAGTACGACATCAACTAGCGTTACGGTAACTGACGGCGCCGATATCGTCTGCGTAATTACCAATACCCTTAAACAATCGACCTTAATTCTTCAAAAAACCGTCAGCAACACCCACGGGGGTACATTAACTGCCAGTAATTTCCCGGTCGCTATTGGCGCTAACGCCGCCCAGTGGGGATCTAATACAGTTTCGCCGGGCACCTACACTGTTAGTGAAACCCAGCAAACTGGCTACCAGGCCGGTTCTTGGGGTACCGATTGTACGGCCGGCGGTAGTGTTACTCTAGCGCCCGGTCAAACCAAAACCTGCAGCATTACAAACAGCGATATTGCGCCGCAACTGACAGTTATCAAACACGTTGTGAATGACAATGGCGGCACTGCTACGGCTTCGAGCTTCACCATGAATGTAACCGGCGCGAATGTCTCCAACGCCTCCTTTGCCGGCGCCGAAAGCCCCGGTACTACAGTGACCCTGAACGCCGGCAGTTACTCAGTTGATGAAGGTGCATTTATTGGCTACAGCAAGAGCCTTAGCACCGACTGCTCAGGCACTATAGCCATCGGCCAAACCAAGACCTGCACTATAACTAACGATGACATCGCCCCCAACCTGACCGTCACTAAAGTGGTAGTTAATCCTTATGGGACTCCACTGGACCCCTCAGCCTTCCCACTATTTGTTGATAGCATATCCGTCACCAGCGGCGTGTCTACCAATCAGTTCAACGCCGGCAGCCATACGGTTACCGAGACTCAGCAGACTGGCTACACCCTAACCGGCGTTAGCGGTGATTGCTCCCAGACCAACAATACAATCAGCCTAACGCTAAGTGTCGGCGGAACCTCGACTTGTACACTTACCAATACTGCTATTCAACCCAAGATTTTGGTCATTAAGCACGTAGTCAACGACAACGGCGGCACAAAAACCGCCGCTGATTTCACAATGACAGTCACCGGCAATTCAGCCACTGTACCTAACTTTACCGGCGCCGAAAGCCCCGGCACTAACGTTAACCTCAACGAGGGTAATTACACAGTCGATGAAGTAAGTCATACTGGTTACGCAGAGACTATGAGCGGAGACTGCAATAGCACAATTGCCATCGGCCAAACCAAGACTTGCACCATCACTAACAATGATATTGCCCCAAGCCTAACTCTTAACAAGATTGTCAGTAACAGTCACGGCGGCACCGCTGTTGAAAGCAACTGGACTCTAACTGCATCTGGTCCGTCGACATTATCTGGCCTTGGTGCTACCGGCACCGCGGATGTAGTCAGTGATTCGACCTTTAAGGCCGGCACTTACATCTTAAGTGAGGCTGGCGGCCCAACTGGCTATTCTGCCAGTGATTGGACCTGCACCAACGGCGTAACTGTCACAAATGCCCATATTACGCTGGCTAACGGCCAAACTACTGTATGCAGCATTACCAATAGCGACGTTGCCCCTAATCTGACTGTTACCAAAGTGGTAGTTAACCCTTACGGCACAGCCCTTGATCCTTCGGCTTTCCCGCTGTTTGTTGACGGCATATCAGTTACTAGCGGTGTATCTACCACCCAGTTTAATGCCGGTAGCCACACAGTTACCGAGACTCAGCACACCGGCTATACTCTGACTGGCGTTAGTGGTAACTGTACTCAAAACCAACAGGGAACAATTGGCTTGACTCTAACCGTCGGCGGTACTGCTACCTGCACCCTCACTAACACCGCCATTCAACCTCAACTTACTGTCATCAAGCATGTCATTAATGACAATAGTGGTACCAGTTCTGCTAGCGATTTCACAATGACTGTCACTGGCAATTCAGCTACTGTACCTAACTTTACCGGCGCCGAAAGTCCCGGCACTATGGTCGGGCTAAATGAAGGCAATTACTCCGTCGACGAAGTTAGTCATGTCGGCTATACCGAAACCAAGAGCGCCGACTGCACCGGTACTATCTCTATCGGCCAAACCAAGACCTGCACCATTACTAACAATGATATTGCCCACCCAGCTATCCATATCGTTAAGAGCGGCCCAGCTACGGCCCACGAGGGTGACACCGTAACTTACACTTTCATGGTCACCAATATTGGGGATACAAATCTCAGCGGTGTAACAGTTAACGATGATATCGCCGGGGCCGGTACATATCAGTCTGGCGATACCAACAATGACAATATCCTGCAAAAAACCGAAACCTGGATTTACACCAAAGACTATGTCATCCCAGCTGACCAGACGGAAGATGTCGTAAATACCGCAGAAGCTTGTAGCTATTACATCGAAACAAAGGTTTGCGATACAGATGAGCACACCTTGGATGTACTACATCCATCAATCCACGTAGATAAATTTGGTCCAGCAACGGCGTTTGAGGGCGATACCGTAACCTACACCTTCCTAGTTACAAATACCGGTGACACTGAACTTACGGATGTCGGCATCGCTGACGATATAGCTACTGGTGAAACTTGCCTTGCTAATACATTGGCGCCGAGCATATCCACCACTTGCACCGCGACCTACACAATCCCAACACCACAGGTAGCCGACGTAACCAACCATGTAATCGCCAGCGGCACAGACTCATTGGACGAAACCGTTACAGATACAGATCAGCATACCCTGGATGTTTTGCACCCATCAATCCATGTGGTTAAGTCTGGACCCACCTCAGCACCAGCTGGTACAACCGTTATCTACACCTTCACTGTAACCAATACCGGTGACGTCCCGCTAAGCGGCTTAACTGTCCAGGACAACATCGCCGGGGCTGGTACATATCAATCTGGCGATACTAACAATGACGGTATTCTGGAAACCAGCGAGACATGGATTTACACTGCTCAATACTCGATTCCTTCCAACCAGTTCAATAGCGTAGTGAATACAGTTACAGTTTGCGGTCTATTTGGGGAACAACTCAGCAATGAAAGACTAGATACGATACAGAGCCAATCCGTTTGCGATCAAGACGAGCACACCCTAGTCATACCTAAGGTTTTGGCCGAAGTCACACCTCCGCAGCTAGTTAATACTGGTCAGCCAATCATGGCCTCAATCATCGCCGGCTCGGCTATCCTATTCGGTCTTCTGCTGGCCACCGGCCTTAGCCGTAAGACCAACTCCTAAGTTAGCTACTCTAGTTTTCCGTAGACAACAGTGTTGGCCGTATACTCATGGCTTTGATAGTCAAACGGCCCGCCGCAGGTAATTAATCTAATACCGGCATAGTCCAGGTTGCCGTACACGGCTTGGGTCGGAAAACTATCTTGGGGGTACTGATTTAGCTCGGTAACTGTGAATTTGGCGGTTTGGCCGTCGGCTCTGTCCACATAAATTTCATCGCCTGGTTTAAGCTCCCGTAGGCGCCAAAAAACTGCAATACCTTGCCAGTTATCGACATGACCGACAATTACCGCCGGACCTAGCTCGCCGGGCGTTGGCCCATATTTGTACCAGCCGGCAGTGTCATAACGAGTCGGCGTCTCTATTTGACCGCTGGCTTGCCGGCCCAGCTGCACTAAGTCGGTATCAATCTCAACCGATGGAATTCGCAGATGAGTTGGCTCTGAGCGCGGCAAAGTTTTAGGTTTAGGAGCCGGGGGCGTATAGGCCGACACCAATTTAACAGATGAAATCTGAAGATTATCATTTGCTGGTTTACTTAAATATAGACCGAAGTAAGCAACGGCGCTTATAGCCAGGATAATCACTAGAAGCGGTTTAAGAACCCGCGAAGGCAGCCAGAGAGGATGGGTTTGGTTAGCAGTTTTTCTAACGCGTTTGCGCCGGGCTTTACTGATCGCGATTTCTCGAATTGTGAATAAATTAATTTGGACAACCAATTGCTTAAAGCGCCTCGAACGCCGGGCTTTACTGGTCCTGAATCGCCGCAATGATAAAACCAACTGGCTAGAAAAACTCAGAGGCAGGTATATCTTCTTAACCCGCCAGCGTTTCACAGCTGGGGTATTTACCGCACGGCGAGACAGCCGGCGGCTTGCCGGCTGTCTCTTAACAGATGATTTTTTATTTGACCGGGATGGCATTTACTGCCTTTCTGTTGTTACCAAACCCTTTGCAATGTAGTCAAACTGAAAGCATTGGCACCGCCAGCGCCGGCTTTAACTCCACCCTGCGGAGCCACAACTTGAGCCGCGCTGCCGGTAGCAGTAGCTGCCCCTAGAACTTGGCCGCCACCCTGACCACCAGTTTGCGCTGCACACTCAGAGGCCGGACTGTTGTCAAAGTCGCCGTCGCAGTCCATCTGGCCGCCACCGCCTCCGGGCGTAGTTGCCGCACAGCCATTGTTAAAGATTGCCTGACCATTAGCATCCCAGTTTTGGCCCGGGAAATTTTTGGTAGAGCCATGATCGTTATAGGTAAATGACGGGATGATATCACGGCTGTCTTGATGGCTGACATGACCGCTAATTACTCCATTGGCATTAGGAGTAATTTGAACGTAGGGGTTGGATCGCGAACCGGTAGCATGACATATCGTCACCTTATTCCCGGCGTTGCTATTGCCGTTATTAGTTTTGGCAATAGCTACCGCCGGCCCGATTGCTAAAACCGTCGCCAAAGCGCCGACTATAATTGATTTAAGTTTATTTTTAACCATATAAAAACCTCCCATTGTCACTACAAGTGTGGGCTTATAGTTTTATTAAATTAAGTTTTTCTCCTCCCCACGAGGCTGTACCTCAAGAATAATTAAGCCGGCAATTTTTATCTGTAAACTAGGTTACATTTTTGTCAATAATTCTAATATAGTGTCCGCACCGGCTTGGTGGGTAAGCTGGTTTTGGCAATTTTTATCTGTTTTTAGCTATAATGGCTGGGTTAGGCGGGATTCGTATATCGGTTAATATATCAGTTTTCCAAACTGAGGAGACCAGTTCGACTCTGGTATCCCGCACCAGCCCCGGTAGCTCAGTTGGATAGAGCAGGAGACTTCTAAGCTCAAGGTCGCAGGTTCGAGTCCTGCCCGGGGTACCAAACATAGGCACAACGAAGACTTCGGAAACGAAGTCTTTTGTTACAATAGACCTGTGAAAAAAAGAGGGTATAGATTATATAGGTGTCCTGGCTGGAACGATGCTGCTCAAAGACAAGGGGAAAACCAACCGGCGATTAGACTGCTTAAGGACTTGGCAAAGAAAATCGCGACGCAGGCTGCAGCATGATGGACGAACTTCGTTTAGAGATTGAACGACACCCAAGCAATGTCGTCGTTCAGGACTTGGGATATGAACCGCTATTTTCTGTCTCACCGACTGCAAAAATAGTAATTATTGGCCAGGCCCCAGGTAAAAAGGGGCAGGAAAGCGGTATAGTCTGGAATGATGCCAGTGGAAAGCGATTGATTCGTTGGCTGGGTATCACGGAAGAAATGTTTCGTAACCCGGCAATAATTTCTCATATGCCCATGGATTTTTATTATCCGGGTAAAGGTGTCTCGGGCGATCTGCCGCCACGTAAGGAATTCGCGGATTTATGGCATGAAAAGATTTTGCAACAGATGCCATCAATAGAACTGACAGTACTTATAGGACAATACGCTCAAAAGTATTATGTAGGTAATGGTAAAAAGTATAATCTTACTGAAGTGGTGCGTAGTTACAAAGATTATTTACCTGCATATTTCCCGCTCGTTCATCCCTCGCCTCTAAACTTTCGTTGGCTTAATAAAAACGAATGGTTTGAAAAAAAGGTAATTCCCTCTCTGCAGTCAAGAATAAATCAGATTATAACGAGTTGAGATTCGCGGGGCTAGTAGCACATACGTGAGGTCAGGTCAGCGCAGCGAATAAAATCAGTCGGCCCCGGCCTTGATACCGATGGCTGTAGGGGTGAAGTGGTATCATGAAACTATGACTGTTGCGCTTAAACGAGTCTATGAAGAGCCTGTCGAGTCTGATGGCACACGTATTTTAGTTGATAGGCTTTGGCCGCGTGGCCTGACGAAAGAAAAGGCAAAAGTTGATGTCTGGCTAAAAGAAATAGCTCCGTCTGCTGAGCTACGAAAATGGTTCAACCACGAACCAAGTAAATGGCCTGAGTTCAAGAAAAGATACCAGGCAGAAATAAGCAGTAATTCCGAAGCTATTTCCATGTTAAAGAAATACCTGGCAAACGGTAAGGTTACTATCGTGTATGGTGCTAAAGACGAAGAACATAACGATGCGGTCGTAATCAAACAGTATCTTGATAAAAAATCCAGAT
>Ga0070682_100000975_pt1 | contig 16568 bp, 11 predicted proteins | sample KBSC63LmetaG_FD_64668 | JGI IMG/M metagenome (GOLD analysis project Ga0070682, IMG submission 64668) | Corn rhizosphere microbial communities from Kellogg Biological Station, Michigan, USA - KBS C6-3L metaG | ecosystem: Host-associated > Plants > Roots > Rhizosphere | place: USA: Michigan... | reverse complement strand
GCCGCAGCCTCGAGCACGACGCGCCGCGGAGGCGCGAGCTCGGGGTGAGCCTTGGCGATGTCGCGCAGGGCGAGCGCGGAGCGCAGGCGTAGCTCGGGCTCCGGCGCGCTCAGCGCCTCCGCCAGTCCCCTGACGACACGGGGGTGCGCGGCCGTGCGCAACACGCGCGGGATGCGGCGACGCAGGCGCAGCGGGCGCTCGGGATCGAGCAGCGCGTCGACGAGCTGTCCGGGGATTTTCGCGGCGACGCTACGGAGCGCCACGACGGCCGCCTCCGCCGTCTCGTCGTGCTCGAGGCACGGGATCACGAGCGACGCGTGATCTTTGTCGATCGGGCCGGCGAGCAGCACGCGATTGATGCGCTCCGGATCGTCGCTGTCGAGGGCCTGGGCAAGCTCGCTCTGGGGCTTCGGCGTCGGGCGGTCCTTGCCGCGTCGCAGCGTGTCGATTTGACGGAGGAGCGCGTCGCGATCGAGCTCGAGCTGCGTCTGCGAGAGCGTGAGGCGCGTCGTCGCGTCGCGCACCTCGGTCGCGTCGAGCTTGACCCGACCGCTGCGCAGACTCGCCGCCAGCTCGGCGACGTAGCCGCGCTCGAGCCGCGTCGCGAGCCAAGCGGCACACGCCGACGCCGCAATCGCGACGCCGAGCGCCGCCCTGCCGGAAAAGGCGGGCGCAAGCGCGGCGACCACGAGCACCGAGCCGCTGCCGAGCGCTTCGCCGAGCCGGTCGCAGGCGACATCGATCAGCGTCTTTTTGGCGCGTTTCTGGGCCACGGGCAGCGGCGCGTACAAGGGCTCGTAGGCGGCGCGGAAGAGCGAGCTCTCGAGCACGACGCCGGAGCCGCGCAAGAGGACGAGGACCCAGGTGGCCGGTACGGCAATCCCGAGCGCGCCGAGCCCCACGACCGCGATCGGCAACGACGCGAGCCCAACGCCGAGGCCGAAATGATCGAGCGTGTAACGCGCCACCGTCAGCTGCAGCACGACCGAAACGACGCTCACGACCATGTAAAACACGGCGAAGAAGCCCGCGAGCTCGGGTCCGGACGCAACCACCGTCGAGACCTTGGCCTTGAACGCAAAATCCACCACGGCGCTCGAGAGCCCCGTGAGCCCGACGAGCGTCGCCATGGTCGCGAGGTACCGGCTGCTCGTCTCGCTCTTCGCGCTCGGCGCGGTGCGGTGCGTGTGCTCGAGTGCCGAGGAGCCGGCCGACAGCCCGCGCACACCGGCGGCTGCGAGTGCCGCTGCCGCAGCCAGACCGAGCAGCAGCGGTCGCAAGCCGTAGGCTCCACTGACGGTCTTCGCGGCGAGGCCGCCGAGCAGGCCGCCCGTCGCGAGTCCGACGCCGAGCTTGGTCGCGAGCTTGCGCACGGAATGCGGATCGAAGCGCTCGTTCACGACCGACCACAGGCCGCTCACCGCGATCCCGCTCACGCTCGAGACGTGCAGGTAGACGAGCACGACGGCCGCGCGCGGCATCCGGCTCAAGAGCTCCCACTCGATCACGTAGAGGGCCGCGCTCGCGACCAGCACGACGGGAATCACACGGCCGGGGCCGAAGCGCGCCATGGCGCGCGCGGCGGCGAGCACGCTTGCGAGGCCGACAGCGGCGGCGACGAGCATCGCCTGGGGCAGCGCCGTGCTCGGAAAGCTGGCCAAAAACAGCGCGTCGCGGAGCGCCCGCCCGGCGACGTGCATGCCGATGAGGAGCGCCGCGCACACGATCGCGAGGGCGACGGCGCCCTCGCTCTGTGCTGAAGCCGGCGACGCCTTCATCAAGCCCTCGTGAGCGTGAGGCGCGAACGGGTGAGCTCGGCGCTGCTCGCCGCGCGCCCCGGCAAGATGACGCGAATCCAGGCGCCACCCTCCGGACGGTTCGAGACACCGATGCTGCCGCCGTGCGCCTCCGTGATCTCCTGGCTCAGCGAGAGGCCCATCCCGCTCCCGGAAGCCTTGGTCGTGTAGAGGGGCATGAGCGCGTTCTTCAGCGCTTCGCTGCTGAAGCCGGGACCGCGGTCGAGCACGTCGATTTCCGTGGCGCCGTCCGCGTGCGTCGTGAGGCGCACCTCCACGTCGGTCTCGCCGCTACCCGCCTCGGTCGCGTTCTTGATCAGGTTGATCAGCACCTGCTCGAGCTGCGTGGGGTCGAAATACCCTTGGTTCTCCGGCACCGGGGACCACTTTATGCGCGGGTAGAGCGCCGTGAGCTGCGGCAAGAACGTCGCCCAATCCACGGCGCGCGCGCGGGGCTTCGGCAGGCGCGCGAGCGTCGCGTAGCCGTCGAGGAACGTCTTCAGGTGTCGCGCGCGCTCCTCCACGGTGTCGAACACCTGGTCGAGCTTCGCCACTTGATCGGGCTTCTTCGCGATCAGGCGCGCCGAATGGATGAGCGAGGTGATCGGCGCGAGGGAGTTGTTCACCTCGTGGCTGATGACGCGCACGACCCGCTTCAGCACCTCGACCTCGTGCCGGCTAATCTCCCGCGTCATGTGCATCACGACGAGCAGCGTGTGAAGCTCGTCATCGAGGGTGAAGGTGCGGCGCGAGAGGTGGTAGGTCTGGCGCGTTCCCGCGAGATCCATGCTGAAGAGCCGGTCGCTGTCACCGAGCAGCGCCTCGCGCAGCGGCACGGGTGCGTCGGCGACCAGACGGATGAAGTTCTGACCCTCGGGCGCCTTCCCCTCGAAGAAGAGCTCGCGCGCCGAGGTGTTGGCATAGCGAATCACGCCGAGATCGGAGAAGAACAGCACCGCTTCGGGCACGCTGTCGGCGATCAGGCGGATCACCTGGTCGCCCGCCTTCTGCGCCGCCTCGGGCCACGCCGCCGCCGAGGGCCTCGGCTCGGTCCGCTTCGCGACGCGGCGCAGGACGAACCCGAGACCGAAGCCCAGCGCGAGCCCGACGACCAGGATCAGCACCGGGCTCATGAGGCGCTCAGGGCGGAGGGTAGAGGGCCGCGGTCGAGGTCATCGAGCTCGGCGAGCTCGCGCGCGCGGGCGGCGTCGTCGCCACGGCCGAGCTTCCGCGCGAGCCAGGCCGAGGCGTCGTCGAAGAGCGAGTAGGCGACCGGCGTCGCCACCAGCGTGAGCAACAGCGACAGCGTCTGCCCCCCGACGATGACGCCCGCCGTCGCGCGGTTGTAGCCCGCGCCGATGCCGCTCGAGAAGATGAGCGGGATCATGCCGGCCACGAAGGCGAGGGTCGTCATGAGGATCGGGCGGAGCCGGTCGCGGTTCGCCTGAACGATGGCCTGGTTGCGCTCCATACCGCGCGCGCGGAGCTGATTCGTGTGGTCGATTTGCAAGATGGCATTCTTCTTCACCACGCCGAACAGCACGAGTAGGCCGAGCATCGAGTAGATGTCGAGCGCCTGCCCGAAGATCAGGAGCGAGACGAGCGCGAACGGCAGCGTGAGGGGCAACGCGAGCAAGATCGTGATGGGGTGGAGCCAGGACTCGAACTGGGCCGCCAGCACGAGGTACATGAACACGAAGGACATGCCGAACGCAGCCATGAACGCCTGCCCGGTCCGGCCCATCTCCTTCGATTGCCCGGACGGAGCGACACGATAACCCGCCGGGAGATGCAGCTCACTCACGGCCTTTTCCACTCCCGCCATCACCGTGCCTTGGGCCGCGTCGGGAGCGAGGTTCGAGTAGACGAGCACCTGACGGCGGCGGTTCAGGCGCGTGATGCTGGCCGGGCCCGTGTCCTTCTCGGCGCGCACGAGCTCGGAGACCGGGACGCTCGGGCCGTGCTGCGCCGGGACGGCGAGCAGGCCGAGGCGCTCGTACTCCGTCCGGCTCGTCGCCTCGCCGCGGAGCTCGATCGGATAGGTTTCGCCGTTTTCCTGGTAACGCGAGACTTCGGTGCCGCCGACGTAGAGGCTCAGCGTGGCCGCGATGTCCGCCACCTTCACGCCGCGATCGGCCGCCCGCTGGCGATCGATACGCAGGCTCGTCTCGGGCTTGCCGGAGACGAGCGAGGAGTCGATGTCCACCGCGCCCGGGATCTGCCGCATCTTCGCCTGGAGAGCCTTGGCGTGACGCTCGAGCTCCGCGAGGTCGGGGCCGGTGATCTCGTAGGTGACGGGCGCCTGCTTCGGGCCCCCGCTGAAGAGCGGCACCTCGGACACGTCGATGGCAAGTGACTTCGGCTGCTTCGCCACGACGTCGCGGCGCACGACCTCCATCACCTGGTCCTGGTTCAGCTTGCGTGCCTCGGGATCGGTGAGCTTCACGTAGATGCTCGCGAGATTCGGGGTCTTCTGGTCGTTGTCGCCGATCGTGACGAGCGTCATCGTGACGTTCGGCGTGCCGCGGACATCGCGGGCGATGCGCTCCGCGGCGAGCAGCGTTGCGTCGAGGCTCGTCCCCTCGGGGGCGCGCACGTTGATGTTGAACTCGGCGTAGTCGTTCTTGGGCAAGAAGCCCTTCGGCACGATGCCGAGGAGCGGCACGCTCGCCACGAGCGCGAGGACCGACAGCGTCACCACCACCCAGCGGTGCCGCATGACCCACCGGAGCAAGCGCTCGTAGCCACGCTCGAGCGGCTCGTGCACGCGGGCCATCAGGCGCTCGAGCAGCGTCTTTTGCGGCGCGCCGCCGGCGTGCGGTCGGTGCGCCTTGAGCCAGCGCGACGACAGCATCGGCGTGAGCGTGAAGCTCACGAGCATCGACACGACGATCGAAAACGCCATCGTGACGCCGAAGCTCTTCATGAAGCGGCCGACGATGCCGCTCATGAACGCGACCGGCAGAAATACCGCCACGAGCGAGAGCGTCGTCGCGAGCACGGCGAGACCGACCTCGCGCGTCGCGAGCACGGCGCCCTTGATGGGACCGACGCCCTTTTCCTCCATCGTGCGATGCACGTTCTCGAGCACGACGATGGCGTCGTCGATCACGATGCCGACCGCGAGCGCGAGCGCGAGCAGCGTGATCGTGTCGAGCGAGAAGCCTTGCGTCCACATCAGCGCGAACGTGCCCACGATCGAGATCGGTATCGCGAACGCCGCGATCAGCGTGCTCCGGAGGTTCCCGAGGAACACCAAGACGACGAGCCCCGCGAACAGCGCGCCGAGGATCAGGTGCTCCGTCACGGCGTGCACGCTCGTGCGAATCGTCGCGGTGTTGTCGCGCACGACCTCGATCGAGTAGCCCGGGGGCAGCTCGCGCCCGAGCTCCACGAGGCGCTCGCGCACCTCGTCGACGACGGCGACGCTGTTCGCGCCCGATTGCTTGCGCAGGGAGAGAACGACCGCCGGAACGCCGTCGCGCAGCGCCGCGGTGTCGGGCTCCTCGACGCCGTCCTCCACGCGGGCCACGTCGCGCACGGTGACGGAAGCGTTCGGCCGTTCGAGCACGACCAGCGACCCGAGCTCGTCCGGAGTCTCGGCGCGCGCCCGCACGCGCAAAACCTGCTGCTCGGGGCCAGCCTCGAGGCGCCCGCCCGGTACCGTCGCGTTCGAGCTCTTGATCGCGCGCTCGACGTCGAGCGCCGTCACGTCGTGGGCGCGCAGGCGCGCGGCGTCGAGCCACACGTTGATGGCGCGACCCGCGCCGCCGAGCAGGTTGACCTGGCCGACGCCGTTCGTGCTCTCGAGCTTGCGCTTGACGACCTTGTCCGCGACCTCGCGCACCTCGTTCGCCGCCGCCTTCGCGCGCACGGCGACGTACAGCACGGGCGTCGCGTCGGGATCGATCTTGAGCACGCTCGGGGCTTCCGTGCCGGCGGGCAAGTTGCCGACGGCGCTGCTCACGCGGTCGCGCACCTCTTGCGCCGCGACCTCGATGTCCTTCTCGAGGACGAAGGTCACGAACACCTGCGAAACGCCCTCGTCCGAGGTGGAGCGTAGCTCGTCGATGCCGCCGATCGTGTTGACGGCCTCCTCGATCTTCATCGTGACGTCGCTCTCGACTTCCTTCGGCGCGGCGCCCGGCAGGCGGGTGATGACGGCCACCGTGGGGAAATCGACCTTGGGGAAGCGATCGACCCCGAGCCTCGAGTACCCGACGATGCCGAACACGAGGACGAGCGCCATGAGGACGCTGGCAAAAGTGGGGCGACGAACGCTGATGCTGGCTAGCCAATTCATGGGGAACCTCTGCTACTCACGAAGATCGCTCTCGGAAGCTTCACTGAACCTTCACGCCGTCACGGATCGCGCCGCCGGGGGCGGCCACGACCATCTCGCCCGCGTTGATGCCGCGCACGACGGCGATGCCCGACCCGCTCTTGTCGCCGGTCGCCACGGCGCGTTCCTCGACGACGAAGTCGGGACGCACGACGAACAGGTGCTCGACCGGCGCCTTGCCGCGAATCGCCGTCAGCGGCACGACGGGCAAGCGCTCCTCACCGGCGGCGACGCGCGCCTCGGCGAACATGCCGGGGCGGAGCGCGCCGTCGCGGTTGTCGACCGTCACCTCGACGACCTGATCGCGGCTCGCCTTGCGCAGGCTCGGCGCCACGCGCGCGACCGTCCCCGCGAACTGGCGGTCCGGGTACGCCGCCACCTCGAAGGTCACCCGGGTCTGCGGCGCGATGCTCGCGACCTGGCTCTCGGGCACCGCGATCTCGAGCTTGAGCGACGCGATATCGACGACCGTGAGGATGCTCCGGCCCGCGTTCACGTAGTCGCCGGCCTCCACGTGACGCTCGGCGACGAGGCCCGCGAACGGCGCCCGCACGACGGCGTCGCTGAGCGACTTCTGCGCGAGTCCAGCTCGCGCGAGCGCCGCGTCCACGGAATGGCCGCTCACGTTGCAGTTCGCCGTCGTGCGGTCGTACTCGGCGCGGCTGATCACGTTGGAGGAGAAGAGCCGCTCCGCGCGCGCGCAATCGAGCTCGGCGCTTTCCTTCTGCGCCGCGAGCCCGGCTGCGCTCGCGCTCGCCTCGGCACGAGCAAAGGCCGCCGCCCGCGCGTCCAAGCGCGCGAGCGTGGCCCCGGATTCGACACGGTCCCCGCGATCCACGGACACGGCGAGCACCCTGCCGGAGGCCTCGGCCGCGACCTCGGCCTCGCGCGCGGCGAGCAAGGTACCGGTGAGCGAGATGGTGCGCGGCACGGCGCGCGCCTCGGCGACGATGGTGTCGGCGCGAACCGGCGCCGTCACCTGTTCGGGTAGCGCGGCGGAAGCGGGAGTGGAGCAGCCGCTCAAGAGACTGACGAGGCTTCCGAAGCCGAAGGCGACGGCGGCAGTCGTGAGCTCGATCGATCGGGTCGTTGCGTTGCGGGTCATGCCGCGGCCCAGTGCACGAGTCGGGCCAACGGGGCCGCGCTCGCGGCGGACGCGAAAACGAGCCGAATTCTCGCGTTTCAGAGCCGCGTCCGCGAACGAGGTCACGACAGCTGTCCGCTCCCGGACAGTCGTTCGCCGTGCGCCGGCTGCGCCGCGCCGGCGTGGGAGGGACCGAAAAGAGCGTTCAACGCGCAGCGTTCGTGCTGCGGAGAACGATTGGCACGGTCCGTGAATTCGGGGCGACGGAAACCGGAGGACGACCGTGAGAACGATCTCGAAAACAATTTGGTGCACCCAAGCTCTGGCCCTCGCGCTCGGCGTGACGTCATCGGCGCACGCCGCGGACACCGTGCACTCGTCGTTCGACGAGCTGCTCGATCGCGAGCTCGCGACGCCGGGGGGCCTCACCGCCGACGACGCCGCGCGTGCCGCGCTGCACACGAGCCCGCTCGTGCGAGCGAGGGGCGCCGACGTCGAAGCCGCGGACGCGGACGTGAGCCGCGCGACCCTCGGCTACGTGCCGACGGCGACGGTGGGCGCCCGCTACGCGCGGCTCTCGGACATCGGCCAGGGGCAGCTCGGCAATCTCGTGGTCGCGCCGGGGCAGCCGGCCGGGCCGATCCCGGCGGGGGCCCAGCTCGTCAATGCGCCCGTCACGTTCGCGGTGCCGTTGAACCAATACACGCTCCAGGCAAGCCTCACCGTGCCCGTCTCCGACTACGTTTTGCGCGTCGGACCGAATCGCGATGCCGCCGAGTCGACCTACGCGGCAACCCGACAGAACGGCGTGGCCACGCAGCAAACGACCGCGGCCAATGCGCGCATCGCCTACTACGACTGGGTACGGGCGCGCTTCCAGGTCATCGTCGCCGAAGCCGCGCTCGCCCAATCCCAGGCGCACCTCACGGACGCCAAGAGCCAATTCGAGGCGGGCGCCGGCTCGCAAGCGGACGTGCTGCGCGTCGAGTCCTTGGTCGCGAAGAACGAGCTCTTGATCGTGCGCGCCCAAAACCTGAACGCCAAAGCGGAGGAGCAGCTCCGCACGCAGATGCACGCGCCGCCGAACCAGACCTTCCACATCGCGGAGGATCTCCGCCCCGTGAGCCTCGGCCGCCCGCTGCCGCCGATGGGCAACCTGTGGCAGGAGGCCGAGCACGCCCGACCCGAGATCGCCGCCGCGAACTTCGCGCAGGACGCGCGTGAGAGCGGCATCAAGTACGATCGCGCCGCCTACGTACCGCGCGTCGACCTGTTCGCGGACGCGCAATACTCGAACCCGAACTCGCGCGTGTTCCCGACGAAGGCCGAATTTCGCGGGAGCTGGGACGCCGGCGTCGCCCTCTCCTGGACGCTCTCGGATCTGCCCTCGACCGCGCAGCGGGTGAAAGGCGACGAGGCTCGCTACCAGTCGAAGGAAGCGGAGCGCGACGATCTGCTCGACCAGATCCACCTCGAGGTGATGGCGTCGAAGCAATCGCTCGAAGAGACGCGCGTCTCGCAGGGGACGACCAAGCGCCAGCTCGACGCCGCCGAGGAATCGTACCGCGCGCGCAAGCTCCTGTTCGAGAACGGGCGCGCCACGACGGGCGAGCTCATCGACGCGGAAACGGACCTGACGCAGGCGCGACTCGACGCGATCAACGCGCACATCGACGCGCGCGTGGCCGAAGTCCGCTTGGCGCGCGCACTCGGCCGCGGCGCCTGCTTGACTCCCGACTTGCCCGGCAGAAGGATCGATCCTACTGCTCGGAACTGCCCATGAAAGCGCTAGTCGTCGACGATCAGGACGCGGTGAGAGCCGCCCTCTCGCTGCTGCTCGACTTGCACGGGATCGGTTGCCTTTCCGCTTCGACGCCGGAAGAAGCGCTCGACCTCGTCCGGCGTGAGGACGTGGGCGTCGTGATTCAGGACATGAACTTCTCCAAGGACACGACGTCGGGAGAAGAGGGCATCGCGCTCTTCCGCGAGATCCACGAGCTCGATCCCGAGTTGCCCGTGATTCTCCTCACGGCATGGACGTCGCTCGAGAGCGCCGTGATGCTGGTCAAGGAAGGCGCCGCGGACTACCTCGCCAAGCCGTGGGACGACCAGAAGCTCGTCGTCACCGTGCAGAACCTGATGAGCCTCCGGCAGGCGCGGGACGAGAACCGGCGCCTCAAGGGTCACGACGAGCGCTCGCGCAAGGACATCGCCAAGCGCTTCGACTTGCGCGGCCTCGTCTACCAAAGCCGCCGCATGCACGAGCTCGTGACGCTCGCCGTGCACGTCGCGCCGTCCGACGCGCCCGTGCTCATCACGGGGCCGAACGGCTCGGGCAAGGAGCGCCTCGCGGAGATCCTGCAGTCGAGCTCGCGGCGCGCCGACAAGCCGTTCGTGCGCGTGAACGCCGGCGGCCTGCCCGACCAGCTGCTCGAGGCAGAGCTGTTCGGAGCCGAGGCCGGCGCCTACACGGGCGCCACCAAGCTGCGCATCGGTCGCTTCGAGGCGGCGCACGGCGGCACGCTCTTCTTGGACGAGCTCGGCAACCTCTCGGCGAGCGGCCAAATGAAGCTCCTGCGCGTCCTCCAGACCGGAGAATTCCAGCGCCTCGGCAGCAACGTCACACGCAACACCGCGGTCCGCATCATCAGCGCCACCAACGCCGATCTGCGAGCGGAGATTGCCGCCGGCCGCTTCCGTGAAGACCTCTACTTCCGCCTCAACGTCATCGAGCTACCGGTTCCGCCGCTCGCGGCGCGACCGGAGGACATCTTGCTCCTCGCCGAGCACTTCCTCGCGGCGCACGCGGCGGGCACGAGCGTCGTGTTCTCACCCGAGGCGCGCCAGGCGCTCGAGCGGCACGATTGGCCGGGCAACGTGCGCGAGCTCGAAAATCGCGTGCAGCGAGCCGTGCTCGTCTGTCAGGGCGGGCCGATCAAGGTCCACGACCTCGGGCTCGACGAGCGGAGCTCCTACGCACCTCCGGCGAGCAGCTCCGGCCCCGCGCCGAGCTCGCTAGCACCCGCGTCCCCCACCGACGTCCTCGCTTCGGGCACGCTGTCGGAAGTCGAACGCGAGGCGATTCACGCCGCGCTCGGGCGCGCGCGCGGTGTCGTGTCGCGAGCGGCAGCCGAGCTCGGCTTGAGCCGGCAGGCGCTCTACCGGCGGATGGAGCGGCTCGGCATCGAGATGGAGCGGCGCGTGCGCTGAGTACGGTGGCCGCACCCTCGCCCTCGCCCAAGCCGCCCCGAAAGCCGCGCACTCCCGACACGGCCTACGGCAACACGGACGAGGGGCGCGCGCTCCTTCAGTCGCGCGTCGTCCGCTACGCGAAGATCATCAGCTGGGTCAGCGTCGTCTTTTACCCGCTCGGGATGGTCTCGCGCTACCTCGTGGGGTCGGCGGGCGCGGCCGGGTGGGCGGGCGTCTTCAGCCTGGCGTCGCTGCTCCAGGCGATCGGCTGCGTCATGTTCCTCGCGCTCTATTGGTGGGCCAAGCACGGCGAGCACAGCGAGCGAGCGCTCCGCTGCGCGGACGTGCTCGTCACGCTCGGCGGCGCCGGCACCTGGGAGCTGATGGGCATCGGCGCGCCCTCCTGGACGCGACCCGACATGTTCACCGTCTTCGTGGTGTCGCAGCTCTTGGCGCTGCGCGCGACGCTCATCCCGTGCACGGTGAACGGCTCGCTGTGGATCTCGCTCATGACGGTGTCGCCGATCCCCGTCCTCACGTATTTCTTCTTCAGCGCGCACCCGCTGGCACAAGGACCGACGCCGTTCGGCCTCACCTTCAACAGCGTCTTGAGCTGCACCTTGGTGGTCGTGATCGCGATGGCGGTCTCGCGCACCGTCTACGGGCTGCGCGAGCGCGTGCGCGAAGCGATGAAGCTCGGCCAATACACGCTCGACGAGAAGATCGGTGAGGGCGGAATGGGCGTCGTCTACCGCGCGAGCCACGCGCTCCTGCGCCGCCCGACCGCGATCAAGCTCCTGCCGCCGGAGCGTGCCGGCGAGCACAACCTCGTCCGCTTCGAGCGCGAGGTGCAGCTCACGAGCATGCTCACGCATCCGAACACGGTCTCGATCTACGATTTCGGCCGCACGCCGGAAGGCACCTTCTATTACGCGATGGAGTACCTCGAGGGCCTCGACCTCCAAACGTTGGTCGACAGCGACGGCCCGCAACCCGCGGGCCGCGTCGCGCACATCCTCGCGCAGGTGTGCGGGGCGCTGGCCGAAGCGCACGGCGTCGGCCTGATTCACCGCGACGTGAAGCCCGCGAACGTCATCCTGTGCGAGCGCGGCGGCACCCCCGACGTCGTCAAAGTGCTCGATTTCGGCCTCGTCAAGCAGCTCGGACCCACGGAGCGCGTCGACGTCACGACGAGCGGCGCCGATCGCATCATCGGCACGCCGCTCTACATCTCGCCCGAAGCCATCATCGACCCGAACTCCGTCGACGGCCGCAGCGACCTCTACGCGCTCGGCGCCGTCGGCTACATGCTGCTCACGGGCGCCCCGCCCTTCACGGGCGCCAGCGTCGTCGAAGTGTGCGGTCACCACCTGCACACGAAGCCGACACCGCCCTCCGAGCGGATGCGTGCGCCCCTTCCCGCCGACTTCGAGCAGCTGATCCTGAAGTGCCTCGCCAAATCCCCGGGCGACCGCCCCGCCGACGCGGCGATGCTGCGCCGCGAGCTCCTCGCCGGCTCGGCCGCCTCGAGCTACACGCCCGAGCACGCCGCACAATGGTGGCAAACCCGTGGCCGGCAGCTCATCGCCGCAGGCACCCGTCCGGCGCCGAGCACGCAGGGGGCGTCACCTTCGGTGATCCTCACGCGTGCGGCAGTCGGGCACGCGGCAGAGTAGGACGCTCTCCCCTCAAGCGAGAGCGACCCCCAGCGCGCCGCACACCCTCCGCACGGCGCGGTCGGCCGTGTGAAGGCGCGCGCCGGCCTTGAACGCAGCGAGCATCACTTGCGCGTCCGCCCAGCCCACGCCGGACCCGCCGAGCGAGCGGCGATGGCGCTCGATGAACGCCCGCGTCTCGTCGGCGCGCGGTGTCGGCACGTGAGGCAAGGCCGACAGCAAGCGCGCGAAGTCCTTGGGCAACCCCGAACCGAGCATGAGCTCGCCGACCACCACGTCGGACGTAAACACACGCTGCTGCATGAGAAAGTCCACGAGACGTGGATCGCTCCGTCGCAAGTGGGCGACCCAAGCGTTCGTGTCGACGAGAATCATCGCTTCGCCCAGGCCGAGCGCTTGGGGCGACGGGCGCGTTTCGCCTTTCCGCCGAGCGCGGCGAGTCGCACCGCAGCGTCGCGCGCGAGCAGAGCGCGCAAGCCTTCCTCGACGAGGGCCGTCTTCGTGACGCCGGGGTGCGCCTCCTGAGCTTCGGCGAGGAGCTCCCCGTTCACGTTCATGGTCATACGTATCGTATGCATCGATACATGCATAGCATATGTATGCTCGCACGGCCCGATCCGCGCTACTCTGCGTGCGGTGCCGTCTCCCGAACGCCTCGCGACGCTCGCTCTGCTTTCGTTGCTCGTTGCATGCACGACTGCGGCGCGACCCGACGCGGAGCCGTTGCCCGACTTCGGGCCACGCGGCGTCGCAGAGGTCGACCCGCCCGTGCCGCCCTTCGTGATGGGCATGATGGATCACGCGGATCGCTTCGGTTTCAGCGCAGATTCGCACGAATTCGGCTACTGCATGACGGACGGCGGTGCGGGAGCGACACGCTGCGCTTTCATCGACGACAGCGGCCGGCTCACGACCGCATCGGACTTCGCACCCGCCGCGGGCGAGCCCGAGCCGCGACTCACCGACGCCCTCGCGCGGCACATCGCGCTCGATCAGGCGCCGCCGGGCGCCTGGCGTTACGCACGCGATCTCGTGCTCGTCTGGCAGGTCACGGGCTCACGCAATCCCGCTGATTCTGCGCGCGGCGACGGGCCACCTCCAGCGCTACGGGTCGGAGCGCGCGTGAGGGCGGCCGCTGCAGCGGCACTACCGATCGTCATCGACGCACGACGCGACGCTTACACCATTCACCCCGAAGCGATCGTCGTCTCGCCGGACGGCGCATCGCTCGCGGTACTGAGCCACGACTTCGGCGGCGAGTTCAGCGATCACTTCGAGCTCCGCAGCATTCCGGCCGCCACTCTCGCGCATGCTGCTTACGACGCCGCCGCCCGCGAACGCGAGGCGGCGGGCGACCTGCGGCAGGCGACGATTTGGTTCCAGCTCGCGGCGCGCTGCAAGGTGGAGCGCTAGGTCTCTCAAAACGTCCCCACCAGCGTCACGCCTACGCTCTCCGGTCCGACCTGAGGCGCGAGGACGGCGTCGATTCCAGCCTTTTGTGAGTGAAACGAGGGCAGGATCGCGCGCGGCTTCCCGTCTGCACCGCTGCCCGCGCCGTAGTGAAGCAGCATCGGCAACCCGTAGCCGCTGAAGAGCCCGATGCCCGCGCCGAGCAGCACGTCGGTCGAGTAGTGCTTGTCCGACGAGACGCGCAGGGCCCCGGCCGTCGTGGCCGCGGTGAGCGCGGTGATGCACGCGATGAGGTCCGGGGCGCCGCCGCCGTATAGAGGCAGATTTTGGTGGTGGGCACAGATGAGCCCGGCACCCGTGAACGCAATCGTCGTGTGGCCGCTCATGAAGCTCGCGTTGAGCTGCGCCGGCTTGCCGCAGTCCTTGCTGTAGCTCGGATCCGTGCGGCAGCCGCGCTCTTCCGGACGCACGCGGCCGATCTTCTCGGCGGTCATCGCGATCGCGCCCGCGATCGCGAACGACTCGAGGTCCATGGCGAGCAGCTGCACGGCAACGTCGCCGGAGCCATGCACCCCGCCCGCGACGATGCCGGCGTCGAGCAAGGGATACGCCAGCAGGCCGTAGTAGATGGCGTCGCTCACGGCGCCTGCCGTCTGGCGCGCCGACCGCGAGTGCAGGCGCAGCCCGTCGCGCACCGCGTCGTCCCACAGAATGCCACCGTGCCAGTTGGCCTTGGGATCAGGGTAGAGGAACATCGTCGCTGCGACCTGCAGCGAGAACCCCGCCGTCACGGCAATCTCCGCGGGGCGGAAGCGCGGCCATTCCGGGTCCCACGCCACGGTTTTCGCTTGCTCTGCCGACGCGCGTGAAGCGGCTCCGAGCACCATGAAGAGAGCGAGCAGACACACGACGACCCGCCGCCACGAGGCGGCGCGCTTCGAGCCATGCGCGCTCACGGCTCCACCCGCTCTTTCGCGAGGTCGTCGAAACTTTGCTCGGGGCGCTCGATGCCCACCAGGCGGAAGCCGCCGCTCGCGCCGAGGTCGTAGAGGTGCGCGCGCAGCGCATAGCGCGACACGCCGTTGTCGATGGTGACGACCCGGTAGCGGGACGCATCGTTCGCCGCCACGCCGGCGCCGAACACGCCGTGCGGCAACGTGACGCGAACGCCGCCCGCCGTTCCCACGTTCGGGCGCACCGCTCGCACGCCATCCGGCGCGGCCAGCGCCGCGCGATACTTGAAGCTCGAGTCCGGCCGCACGGAGCGGTGCCGTGCCAGATCCGTGAACGCGAGCACGTCGCCCTCGACGCGCGCATCGGCGAGCGGCGACAGCCGCAAGAGGTAGCGCTCGACGATGCGTTCGAGCCGCCCCTCGAGCACGCCGCTCAGGAAAGCCGCCTGCGCGGGGTCCGAGAAGCGCCCGAGCGTCACGAGGGCGCGGATGTCGTCGCGCTCGAAGCGCGAGAGGATGCGCGCCATCCAGGCGTTGTCCCGCTCCGAAGCGCGGCTGAACGCCGGGTTCGGGTACTCGTTCTTCCAGTCTTCCGGGTCGAAGTCGCGATGATGGAAGTAGCCGAAATCCTCCATGCCGGGCGTGCGCTCCGCGCGCTCCCAGGGCTCGCTCTTCACGCCCAGCGTGACGAAGTCCGTCGCGATGTCGCCGAAGTCGAGCAGGTACGAGCTGCCGAGCCGGCGCGAGATGCCGTCGTCCATCCACTCGCTGCCGAACGAGTCGCTCGTGTCGAGGTAGTAGTGGCGGACGAAGCCGGGCGACGAGTCCTTCACCTTGCCGTTCACGGCGATCCAGGAGTCCATCGTGTTCTGCTCGCGAGCGTCGAAGTGGTTGATCCAGGCCGCGAGCACGCGTGCCCCGCGCAGGTCGCGGCGGTCTTCGTGGGCGATCACGTCGTTCGGGTCGTCGCTGCGCGTCCCCTCGTAGCGAAACGGACCGATCAAGTAGCCGGGCAGCCAGGCGCTCGCTTGCAAGCGCACGAGCCCGCCGCGGTGCGTCGCCTGGCCGAGGACGCGGCCGAGCGCAGCGTGGTCGAAGGACCTCGTGACGCCCGTGTTGTCCGTCACCTCGAGGCCCGGCTCGAGCCTGAGGACGCTCGGGTCGAGGTAGACGACCTGCTCGCACGAGGTGTTGAAGCCGACCGCGTGGTAGATGGCGGCGCCGATCGCGCTCGCGGCGCTCGGGCGCTCGGGTTGCTGCTTGGTGTCGGTTTTCAGCATGTATTTGCGCTTCCCTGCGACCTTGATGCGAAAGCCCGCCGAGGCGCCGTTCGCCTTGCCCTGATCGATGACGAAGCTCCCGGGTGCGGCGGACGCGGGGTCGAGCATCTCCTCCTCGCTGCAGGCGCCGCGCAGGAGCTCCTCACGCGTCAGCTTGCCGGCACCGAGCCGGTTCTCGAACCAGGCGCTGTCGGGAACCTCGTCGAACGCGTTCACGTTGACGGCTTCACCCGCCGGATCGACCGCGAAGACGCGCGCGAGCGGGCGGAAGATCGAATTGTCGGCGGCATCCCAGACGAGCGGCGAGACGTACGGCTCCGGCGCACAGGCGACGTGCTTCGGGTCCTTGTCGCTCGGACGCTCCTCGCACTCCACGGTGACTGGGCGCCGATCGGTGTCGTTCGCGAGCGGGGCGGCGAGCGGATAACGGGGCGCGCCACCGCATGCGACGAGCAACGCGACAGCAGAAAGAATCGTCTTAGAGGCCATTGGTCGTTCCAATCACGAAGCGAATCGAATCCACCTTGCCGCCGGACTCGAAGGTCTCGGACCCGACGCCGAACAGGAGCTCGAAGCCCGTTTCAGCCGGGTTCGTGCTTTCGACGCCGATCGTTCCCGACCAGCGCAGCTTCTTCACGTCGAACCCCGCGAGGTGCTCGCCGAAGACGTTGCCGACCTCGGCGCGCATCGCGCCGTTCAGCCAGATCCAGATCGGCCAGCGGTAGGCGAGCTCGGCCACCGCGGCGCTGCGATCGGCGAGCCGGCCCGCGTAGAAGCCGCGCATCGGCTCGAGGCCGCCGAGCGTCACGAGCTCCGTGAACGGGATCTCGCCGCC
>Ga0070682_100000972_pt1 | contig 16653 bp, 15 predicted proteins | sample KBSC63LmetaG_FD_64668 | JGI IMG/M metagenome (GOLD analysis project Ga0070682, IMG submission 64668) | Corn rhizosphere microbial communities from Kellogg Biological Station, Michigan, USA - KBS C6-3L metaG | ecosystem: Host-associated > Plants > Roots > Rhizosphere | place: USA: Michigan... | reverse complement strand
GCCGTCACCGAGCGCATCGCCGCCCGGCGCGAAATCGCCCGGCGCGTGGCCCACGAGATCAAAAATCCGCTCGCGCCGATTCGCGCGGCGATCGAAACCTTGCGCCGGCTCCGCGCGCGCAGCGACCCCGCCTTCGACGAGTACTTCGACGAAGCGACGCGCACCGTGCTCGACGAGGTCTTGCGCATCAGCAACATCGTGAGCGAGTTCACGCGCTTCGCGCGCCTGCCGCCGCCCGCGCCCGCGGCGATGGACCTCGTCGAGGCGGCGCGCTCCGTCGTGAAGCTCCACGAGAACCAGGGTGCGCCCATCGAGCTCACGGGCGACACGCGCGTCGAGCTCGTCGCCGATCGTGACCAGATGGTGCAGGTCTTGACGAACCTCGTGCAGAACGCGCTCGACGCCGTCAAGGCGACGAGCGACGCGCGCGTCCGCGTCGACGTGAAGCGCGACGGCGACCGCGCGCGCCTCACGGTGAGCGACAACGGACCCGGCTTCGACCCGCAAGTGGCGGCGCGCCTCTTCGAGCCGTACCTCACGACGAAGGCCGAAGGCACGGGCTTGGGGCTCGCGATCGTGGAGCGCATCGTCGTCGAGCACGGCGGCGACATCGGCCTCGATCGCTCCGTGACGCGCGGGGCAGCGCTCGCCATCAGCCTGCCGCTCGAAGGGCCGACGCTCCTCCCGGACGCGGCGGCGCCGCCCAGCTCGGAGCCGTGAGGGGCGCGGGCCGGACGCGGATTCCAGGCAATTGTTCACTTATCGAGGCACGAATTCGACCAGCGGCTCCCGAGAGCCTTGTTCCGCGGGGGTCGGACTGAGTACGATTTCGATCCCTCGGCGGGGTTTTCTACGATTCCGCAAAAGAGGGACCCGATGGAGAGCATCACACCGCGTCACGTTCAGGGGATCATCGCCGTCGTCGCCGCCTTCCTCGTGGCGGCGTTGCTCGGCGGCTTCGAGCAGCGGACGCTGATGCTCGGCGGAATCGTCGCGCTCGCCGCGATCGGCGCGCTCATGTTCACGGGCGGCGGCGGCGGACCGTCGCGCGGCGTGCTCGACCGGCTCCACGGCGCGACGCGCGAAGCGCTCGAAGGTCACCGCACGCCGGCGCCGTCCGGCTCCTCCCCCGACGTCACGCGCATCTACGAAGCGCTCGGCGAGATCGCGGACGCGCACGCCGAAGCGACGGCGGCGAGCAACCGCGCGCGCGAGACGCTCGCCCAAACCGGGTCGAGCCTGCTCGACGCCTTGAAGCAGCTCAGCCAAGGCGTGAGCACACAGATGACGGCGGGCGAGGACGTCGCGAAGTACGTGCGCGAGACGACCGAAGCGCTGCGCGCGATCGGCCAAAACGTCGAGGTGCTCGCGACGAGCGCGGAAGAGTCCGGCTCCTCGATCATGGAGATGACGGCCACGAACGAGACCGTCGCCGAGAACATCGTCGAGCTCGCGGGCAGCGTGCGCGAGACGGTCGCCTCGATCGAGGAGATGGCTTACTCGATCAAAGAAGTCGCGAAGAACGTCGACGCCCTGTCGCTCACGGCCGAGGAAACCAGCTCGAGCATGAACGAGATGGACGTTTCCATCGACCAAGTGCAGTCGAACGCGAACGAGACGGCGCGCTTGTCGGAGGAAGTGGCGCAGGATGCCGAGCGCGGCGCGGAAGCCATCCTGAAAACGATCGGGGAAATCTACCGCATCAAGGAGAGCAGCCAGGAAGCGGTGTCGGTGATCTCGAACCTCGGCTCGCGCATCGACGCCATCGGTCAGATCCTGAACGTGATCGACGACGTCGCCGAGCAGACCAACCTACTCGCGCTGAACGCCGCCATCATCGCCGCGCAGGCCGGCGAGCACGGCAAGGGCTTCGCCGTCGTCGCCGACGAGATCAAGGATCTCGCCGAGCGCGCCGGTGCGAGCACCAAGGAGATCGCCGATCTCATCAAGACCATCCAATCCGAGAGCAAGAACGCCATCTCGGCGGTGGAGCGCGGCGCCCAAAACGTCGACCGCGGCGTGGAGGTCTCGAACGAGGCCGAACGCGCTCTCAAGAAGATCCTCGAGAGCTCGCAGAAGAGCACCAACATGGTGCGCGCCATCGCGCGCGCGACGGTCGAGCAGGCGAAGGGCAGCAAGCAGGTCACCGACGCGATCGGCCGGATCGCCGGCACCGTGCAGCAGATCGCCGCCGCCACGGCGCAGCAGGCGCGCGGCTCCGAGCTCATCATGCGCAGCGGCGAAAAAATGCGCACGATTGCGCAGCAAGTCGAGCGCTCGACGCAGGAGCAGTCGCGCGGCAGCCGGCAGATCACGCAGGCCATGGAGAGCATCAACAGCATGGTCGGCGAGATCTCGAACGCGCAGCGCACGCAGGTGCGCGGCGCCGAGCGCGGCTTGAGCCTCGTCTCCCAGCTCGACGACGCCGCGCGCCGCCAAGACACCGCCGTGCGCGAGCTCTCCACGCAGGCCGACCGCGTCAAGCGCGAGGCGTGAGCGCGCTCAGCGCGGCGCCCAGCCGACTTCGCGCGCCGTGCTCGGTCCGACGGCGAGCTCGTCGAGCGTCTTCGGTCGCACTTCCTTCGCGGCGGAGACGGGCCGGTTGCGCGCCATGATCTCCACGCGCCGCTGCGGGAACGTCGGGTCGAGGTCGGGCTCGGCGAGGCCGTCGGGCACGAGCACACGCCCGTCGGCGCCGTAGTGCTCGTCGGCGCCCACCGTGTGGAAGAGCTCGTGCGCGGCGACGATCAGCGCGACGTCGACCGTCTCGTGATCGAGCTCGGCACGCGCGATCGCGATGCGCCCGCCGTGCTCGCTCGCGCCTTCGACGAGCGCTTGCTTCGTCGGCGGGCTCACGACGAGGTAGAGCCGCATGTCGAACCCGCGCGAAGGCACGCCCGCGCGCGCGTCGACGTCGCGCGTGAAACCCCGCAAATCCCAGGCGTAGCGCGCTTCCGCCACGAGCCCGTCGCCGCGGAGCGCGGGCACGGCGCGTCCGAGCGGCACGGGCCCGTAGGCAACGAACGCGAAGGGCGCGGGCGCGCCGGGGCGATAGCGTTTTAGCTCCGTGGCGAGCTTCCGCGACAGATCGGACAGTCGGGTGCGGATCTCGGCAGTGGCACGCGCGTCGACGCCGGGCTCGGTGACGACCGTGAACGACACGTCGAGCGTTCGCTTCCATTCGTTGCGCGCGCGCCGCGACAGGATGTCGTGCGCCGCGTAGACGATCACGGCGATCAGCAGCGCGAGCAGGAGCGAAACGCGCAGAGCCCGCATTCTCGTTCCCTCGCTCCGTCGCGCCCCGTGCTCGACGAACGCCCGCGCCTCAACGGCTCGCGCCGCACGCGCCGGATCCGGGCGTCGTCGCCGAGAGCGAGTAGTCGCCCACGTCGAGCCCGAGCGGCACCGTGAGCTCGGCGTCGAACTGACCCTTCGCGTCGGTCGGAAGCGAGCCGAGCGTGAAAGCGTGACTCTGCGGCGCCTCGAGGACGAAATCGACGCGCGTCGCCGGGCACGGCTCGCCGTCGGACGTCACGCGCCCGTGCACGTGAATGCGCCCGCCGCGCCGCGCCTCGCCGCTCTCCACCTCGACCTCGACGCTCGCGGGAGCAAAGCCAGGCGCCGGATCCGCCGAGCCGCGCGGCGCCGCCCGCAGCGCAGGATCGGTGGCGTCCGGCTCCCCGTTCGCACCGAACGACGACGCGGCGCCGCGGGGCTGACCGTTCGGATCGTTGCCACCCGTCGGGGCCGAGCCGGACGAATCCACCGACAGCGTCGAGCTCTGCGAGCCCTCGGGCCACACGAACGGATCTTCGGGCGGCACGTGCGGCGGTGTGCGCGCCGTCGGATCGAGCTCGAAGCGTCCCGCCGCCCCACCAAGATCGATCCGGTGCCAGATCGCGCCGTCGCCGACCTCCACCCAGGCGTGCGCCTCGTTGCGCACGAGACGCGTGGGGAACCCGAGCGCCAGCGCGGTGATGACGAACGCGAACGCGCGATGCCGGCAAACGCCCTTCTTCGACAGCGCGAGCTCGCGATAGAGCTCGACGGGGAGGCGCGAGCGCGGCAAATCCGCCGACGGCGCGAAGCCGCGAAAGTGCGCCACGAGCGCGGCGAGCGCATCACGCGGGCTCACGCTTTGCGAGAGGCCGAGCGCGTGCAAAACGTCCCGCGCGACGTCGCGTACGGCGGGCGGCAAGAGCGGCGCCCGCGGCACGAGGCTCGCCCAGCTCACCTCGGGAAATGGCGCGCCGAACGACGCGCGCGGCACGGCGAGCTCCATCACGAGCCGGATCCGCTGGTGCGCATTGCCGACGACGAACCAGTTGTCGGCACCGTCGCGCACGATCTCGAGCGGTACGTTCGGTTCGACGCGCGAGGCGAGCACGCGCGCGCCCGGGCCCGGCGTCGGGATCCGAACCGGCACGGACGGCACGAGATCGACGAACAGATCGCCGAAAAATTGATCCTCGCCCGGTAGCGCGCCGCCGCCGCTGTCCACCTTGCGCAGGCGCCGATCCGACACCGACAGCTCCGCGGACTCGGAGACGGTGTCGTACGCGTAGAGGCGCTTGAACGGCGTGACGGCGGGCGTGAACGGATCGTCGTAGCTCACGACCTCCGGCCGCGTCGTATCGGCGTCGATGCGATAGCTCGCGTCGATGCTGTCGGGCGTGGAGTTGCCGCCGTACGCGACCTCGGGCGTCGGCCGGCGATCGGGCGGCGCGGCCATCACGCCGCTCGGTGTGTCGACCGCGGCGGGCAAGCGGCCGTCGCGCGTCGTGGCGCGCAGCGCGAGGTCCTCGACCGGGTCGTCCGGGATGAGCTCGTGCAGCGGCAAGTCGTCGGCGAGCGCACGGGGCGCAACGAGGCCCCCGCTCGCGAAGAGCACCACGAGCGCCGCAATCAAACGGCGGGCACGCCGCATCCTCGATGCTATAGCGCTAACGGCGCGGGTACGGAAAGGTCGGCAGGGGCTCGGTGGGCTCGAGCTCGTGGAATTTCGTGAGATCCAGCGTCATCACGGTGCCTTCCTCGGAGAGGACGTCGACGAGCCGGTGGCCCCAGGCGATCTGGCTCGCTGCATACCGATGGGTCGCATGCACCGTCTGCATCCAGGTGTCGTCGAGCCCGGTGACCGTCACGAGCACCTCCGCCCCGTCCGCCTCGAGCTCCGCCGGCGTCGTCCCGAACAAGGGGCTGTTCTCGTCGACGACGTGCAGCACGTTCCACGAGCGCGCGAGCTGCAGCCGGTCGCGCACGAGCTTGAGATCGGTCGTGCGGTAGAAGTCCTTGCCTTCGAGCGTGCGCTCGGTGCGCAGGAGCATCACGCGGATCTGCGCCTCGACGATGCGATTCTTGCGTGCGTTGCCGATCCGGAACGAGAGCGTCGGCACGCCGTTCATCGGCGAGAGCGCGAGGCAGCGCGAGAAGATCAGCCGCGCCGTCGGGCGCGAGAACTTCGCGAACACGAGCCCCGTCGCAAGCGCGGTGAGCACGAGGGACACGGTCGACTCGATCACCATCATCACGTTCGCGGCATCGGTGGCCGGATACATCGACCCGTAGCCGATCGTGCCCATCGTCTCGACGCTGAAATAGAAGGCGTCCGCGAGCGACCCCGGGCGCGCGCCCTGGACCCCACCGGTGGCGTAGTAGGCGAGCGCGAACAAGAGGTTCACGGTGCTGTACCCGACGGCGATGAAGGCCATCGTCATCGGCCACGAAAGCTGAAGCAGCGCGTGATAAAAATCGCGGAGCGGCGTGCGCGGCGCGCCGACGACGCGGATCTCGTATTCGATCGGTGGGTCGGTGTGTCGCGACTCGGCCACCGCCGGCAGCTCCTGTTCGCTTGCCTGCGTCACGGCGGACAAGACCTTAGCTCACTTCCACGGTCATGACGCCGCGCGGCTAGACACGCGAAAACCACACTTCCGTCTCGCGCTCGACGTAGCGCCACTCCGGGTTTCGCTCCACGTCACGCAAGCCGGCGAGGAGCTCCAGGAACTCGCCGCGCCGCGCCGGCAAGAACTCGAAGTAGGTCAAAAAATCCCACGTCGTGCCGGGCAGCGGCCGACAATGATAGAGCCTGCGCAGGATCACGCGCGCGAAAGGCAGCCCGACGTTCACGTGACCCGGCTGACCGGAGCCGCGGAAGATCGCGTCGCGCTCGTCCTGCGCGAGCTGCCACCACGCGCTCGACTTCGTCATCGGGATCAGCACGCACGTAGCGCGCGGTCCCGCGAGCTCGGTCGTCGCCAGCGACTCGCGCTCGGCGGCGCGCGTGTAGCCGAGATGCTGCTGCACACCGACGAGATTGCCGTCGCCGCTCGGTAACCCCGCCGTTGACTCGACGCGACAGAACGCGCCGCCGACCGACACCCCCGCGAGCGGCTCGCCGCGCACGGTGCGCACTTCCTCGATGCGGAAGCGGTCGATCGTCGTGGTCGAGCTCGCCGTGGAGCCGGCATCGGAAGTGCTGAAGCGAACCCAGGTCGGCGGCGGTACAGCCGGAACGCTCATGCGGCGACTCGTACCATGGGCCCACGTTTCGGCGAGGTTTTCGCCCCGACCCTGGCGCGCGAGCGGCCCCGCATAGCAAAATGCCGCTGCTTGTCTAAAAATTCGCCACTTCTTCTCGCGCTCGCAGGGCTTTGGGTCGCGACGACGCTCGTCGCAACGAGTGGCTGCGGCAGTGACACTTCGAACGGCACCGGCGGCTCCGGCGGCACAGCTCCGGCCGAGACGCCGGCCGACGTTGCCGGCGACTACACCGTGGCACTCACCAATCACGAGAACACCTGTCCAGACGTGCCCGACACGTGGGAAGGCGGGATGACGGAGGGCGTACCCTTCAGCATCGAGCAGCACGGCGTGAAGCTCACGGCGGAGACGATGGGCCCGAGCGCGCTCGCCTTCATCGTGCGCACCGGCACGAACGCATTCGCGGGCGAGATCCACGACTCCCACTTCGTGCTCATCGATCACGGCACGAAAGAGGACATGTACGGCGACTGCACCTACACGCTCGACGTGATCGTCGAGGGTGACATCGACGGTGACGCGATCACGGGAACCGTCACGTACCAGCCGGTCATCGGCGAGGATTCCGCGTGCGAAGACTACGACTGCTCGGCCGTCCAGGGCTTCGCCGGAACGCGCCCGCCGAAGTCCTAAGTCGACTAAGCTTCAGCACGCACCCATGAGCAGGAGCGAGCTTGGACGAGCCTTTGCCCTCGTGATCGTCGCGTGTGGCGTGGCGCTCGCCTGTGGGGGCGGCGACGACGACAGCTCCGGCGGAACGAGCGGCGCCACTGGCAAAGGCGGCACCGGCATGACCGGCTCGGGCGGCACGGCAGCCGGCGCGGGTGGTGGCAGCGCTACCGGTGGAAGCAGCGCGGGCAAGGGCGGAGCGACGGCAGGCTCGGGAACCGGCGGCGACGCGCAAGGTGGGAGCGCGACGAGCGGCGGAACGAGCGGCCGCGGCGGAATGACCGCAGCCGGCGGCACAGGTGGCGCTGGCGGCAGCGCGAGCGGAGCCGGCGGTGCGAGCGGAGGCGGTGGCACGGCAAACGGCGGTGCGAGCGGCACGAGCGGCGGCGCCGGCATGAGCGGAGCCAGCGGCACTGCGAACGGCGGCACGAGCGGCACGAGCGCGTGCGCGACCGACACCTGCCCGTTCGCCACGGGCGTCGAGTCCGCGTGCAAGCTGCGCTTCATGTACGGCGTCAACTACGCCTGGCAAAACTTCGCCGCCGACTTCGGCGGCGGCTCGAACGGCATCACCGCCACGAAAAGCACCGTCCAGACCGAGCTCCAGACCATGGCGCAAAACGGCGTGAACGTCGTGCGCTGGTGGGTGTGGCCCAATTTCTCGGGCGGGGGCGTCACCTTCGACGGCAACGGCACACCGACCGGGCTCGGTGGCACGACGGTCACCGATCTCGAGACCGCGCTCACGCTGGCGGAGGAGAACGACCTCTACCTGATGCTCACGCTCTTCTCCTTCGACAACTTCAAGAGCGCCATCACTCCTTCGAGCCAGAACATGGCCACGCTCGGTGTCGACGCGACCAAACGCGCCGCGCTCGTGAGCAACGTCGTTCGCCCCTTCGCGCGCGCCGCAGCCCAGAGCGCGCACGGCAACCGCGTGATCGCGTGGGACGTGATCAACGAGCCGGAGTGGGCCGTCACCGGCGCGAGCCTCTACGGCGGCGACGAAGCGTTCTCGCCCGACGACACCTGCACGCCCGTCACGCACACCCAGATGGAGACCTTGTTGAAGGACGTGATCGCGGGCCTGCGCGCGGAGAGCGACGCCCTGGTCACGATCGGCGCCGCCGCGATGAAATGGCGCCACGCGTGGACCAAGCTCGACCAAGATTTCTACCAGTTTCACATCTACGACTGGGTCCAGATGTACTGGCCCTACGACAAGACTCCCACCGACTACGGCATGAACGACAAGCCCATGGTCATGGGCGAATTCCCGCCCACGGGTCTCACCGGCGGCATCAGCTACCGCACGCTTCTCGATAGCTGGTACCAAAACGGCTACGCGGGCGCGCTCACCTGGCGTGACAGCACCTACAAGGTGACGTGGAGCGACGTAAAATCCTTTGCCGACGCCCACCCCTGCGAAACCAGCTACTAGCGCCACCCCGCGCCTCGCCCCGCTCCTCGCGTTCGCGGCAGCCATTGCACTCGCCGCGCACCTCTTGCGACCCGGCGCGGCTCCCGTCGACGATACGGCCGAGAAAGCGCCACCGGCACCAGAGTCTCCCCGACGAGTGACTGCCGAGCCCGCCGGCACGGACCGTACGGCGCCCGAACCGCCGGCGACAGAACCCGCCGCAGCTGCGCAGCACCCCCCCGCTCCGAGCGTCGACGACCTCGAAAGCGAGCTCGCCGCGCATCCCGACCGCGTGCTCCGCAGGCTTGCCGATGCATTGCCGCGAGGGGAACGCGAGGCGCAGCGACTCACGCTGCTCGAGGTCCGCGCCCACGTCGCGCGAGGCGAGATCGGCCCCGCCCGCACGAAGGCGCGCGACTATTTCGAGCGGTGGCCAGGCGGACCCGATACGGCGGCGCTCGAGCAGCTCACGGGCGCACATCCGACGGCGAACGCGGTCACGCCGTAGCGTTACGAGCCCGAGCCAAGGCTCGCCGCGCGCACATAGCGGATGATGTCGCGGAGCTCATCCTCGGCGAGATGCACGCGACCTTCGTTCTGCATGCGCATGACTTTAGCGGGCCACTCATCGGGCGCGATGGTGGCCGGTGGGTGCAAGAGGTGGCAGCTCCCGCACTTCCCCATGTAGAGCGTCCGGCCGCGCTCGAGGTCTTCGAGACGCGCGCTCGGATCGGTAGGACGGAGGGTTGTCACGTCGGCGCTACTCGGGTGTGGGAATGGGGAGCTGCACGCCGCGATGAGAGCGAGCGCGAGCACGATGGGCGGGATGCGCCAAGAAGGCATGCGCGGGCGTTTAGTCGGTCCGGAGGGCGTGTCAACTTGCAGGTCATGCGGTTCGCATCGGGGACCGAACGGGAGCTCCGGTCGCCAAAGTTGGGCACGAAACTGGTACGTTGGGCGGACGATTGAGGTCCTAGGAGCGGAAATGCCGAACCAGACGAAAACCTCGAAAGTGATCCAGGCCAACTTTGGACCGCACGCTTCGGCGCAACGCGGGCTGTCGAGAGAGAACCACTACCGGCGCTTCTTTGGCGAGCTCACCGAGCCCGTGTGGCACTCCACCGACGATAAGTCTCCGCACGTCGACATCTATCAGTTCCCGCCCATTCCAGAGCGTGATTTCTGGACGCTCGTCACCGGCGGCATGAGTGATCTTCGCCAACCGAAGCTACGGACGCCTCTGGGCGAATGCGCCCCCCGCGCCGAGCTGCTCATGTACGTGAATGAACCGAAGCCCTGGATGATCACTGTCCTCAAAGGGCTTGCAGAGATGCCCTTCGACCACGAGACCTATCTCTACTACGGCCACACCGTTCCGAACGGCAAGCCCATGACCGCTACCCCCTCTCACCTCACGAGCTTCTTCTTCGACCAGCCCTATCTTGAAGACCCCAATCTGCAGGACCTAACGATTGACGGAGATGCCGTCGCGTTCCTCTGGCTCCGACCGATTGCAGAATCGGAGCGTGCGTACGCCATCGAGCGCAGTGGCGAAGCGCTCAGCGAGCTCTTCTCATCCCTCGACGTGAATCCCGTGGTCGTCGACGAAACCCGGAAGCCAATCGTCTAGGTCCTGGTGCCACCTGCCGACCACGAACGGCTGCGTACCAGCCTGGCCGGCCGTTGTGAACGGTGTTAGAACTGGTTCATGGTAAAGCGTCTCCAGGCGGTCGGAAACAGCTCGGGTATCATCATCGACAAGCCAGTTCTCGAGCTCCTTCGAATCACCGCCGACACCGAGTTGGACGTGTCGACGGACGGGGAACGTCTGATCATCACGCCCATTCGCCCGGAAGGCACCCGCGCGCGCAAGCTCGCGCGCGCACAAGCCAGGACGCTTGCTTCTCACGAGCGCACGTTCCGCAAGCTGGCCAAGTGATCGCCGGACCTGAGCCGCTCTTTCTGTCAGTCGAAGACGTGGTCGCGCTTCACGACGATCAACTCCGCCTTTTCGGAGGATCGGCAAACGTACCGGCTTGAACGCCGCGCTCGTCTTTCTGGACGTAAACGGTTGGGTGGTACGGGACCCAGAAATGCGTTTATACGACGCGATGGTCGCGCTTTCGTCGCGCGCCCTCGACAAGCACGGCCTTGCGCTGCTCCTTCGCGAGCTTGCACTTCCCGACAGGCACCACGAGGGATGAACCCACCGATGCGCCCCACCGCGCTTCAGTCGCGCGCGTTTGCTGTTCTCTTCCGCGTCATCGAATGACTACCCGGACGGAATCTACTTCCGCCCGTCGCGGACCGCTTCGACCCAGCCGAAGCCGAAGCGGGTGTCGGGCTCGAGGTAGTGACCTTCGCTCCACTCATTGAGGGATGCGATGAACACGAGCTGCTCATCGGGAGGGAGGCCGCTCTGCCGCGCATAGGCCACGGCGCGCGCCACCGCTGCTTGAAATAGCGCGGGGTGCTCACCGGTCACGACCGGCCACCACGGATATTTTCGTGGTCGTTCCGGGCCGAAATCAGCACCCCTCGGTGACGCATCCCATCCCGGCGCGACCGACGGATGGTACGGCAGCCCCGACTTTTCCCGAAAGAGCGGCCATTCGGCGGCACGGACCGCGGCGCGCTCGGCGTAGTCTTGCTCGAAATCACCCTTCCAATCGGGGAGCAACACGTAGTGGGTGACGCTATCGAAGCCGAGGCTCGCGAGCTCGCCTTGCACCTCGGCTGCCGGATCGATGGCGGCCAGGTGCAGCGAAGGCAGGCCCGCTGAACGGAGTGCCTCGCGTGCTCGAACGATGGCGGCTCGCGCGACTTCCACCCCGAGCTCGCGCACGAAGAAGGTCGAGTCGAAAATAGAAAAATAGCAGCGCCCTCCGACGCGGAGATAGGACTCGCGCACGAAGTATCGCCGGCTGATGTAGAGCATCAGCTCGACGAAATCGTCGATGTCGGAGGACACCCGACGCGCGGGGGCAATCACCTCGGCGTCGGCGCGCCTGACGGGCAGGACGCGCCGGGGCATGCGATTGGCCCACATCAGCGCGAACGGGAAAGTGCTCCCCTCGATCGAGCCCAGGTAGCCGAGATCGAGCGCATCCTGAAATACGCGTTTGCCCCGACACCAGAAGAAGCCGATGACCAGCCCGTCAATGCCGTGGTCTCGGCACAAGGCCACGCGGCGCCCGACAGCCACGGGATCGCGGTCATCGTAACGACCCCACGCCGGCAACCGCGGCTGCACGTGCCCAGCGAAGCGTGGTGGCGACCCTTCTACGAGATCCCACTCGGTGAACCCGGGATAGAAGGAGACATCGCGCTCGGGGAGCGGGTGCCAACCGGGGTAGACGTAGGCGAGAGCGCGCACGCTGCTTCCGCAGGTTACGTTGGGCATGGCGACCAAACAAATGACGACGAATGCCGGGCGCAGGGAGCGTGGAATGCGTGCGCGCCCGCGAGCGTTCGGGTCGTAGCGTGCGCGGCGGTTCCTTCTACCGAGTGGTGACTTGCCTCGGCGCTCTTTCCTGTTGCTCGAAGCAGACCGACGCAACGCCCGCCCCCCTCGCACGCCCGACGGACACGTCGCGCGACGTCGCGACGGCTTCCGCAGTTCCGGCCAAGGTGGCCAAACCGCTGGCATCCTTGCCGAACGACACTGCGCACGCTGCGGCCCCACCAGAGGTTCCGCCGCTGCGACCAGGCGCCTACCGTCTAACTCTCGTCGCCGAGCGCGGCTCGCACAAGCGGGCTTCGGCCGAAGGTCAACTGACATTGGTGCCGGCGAGCGCGTCGGACAAGTCCCCCATCACGGGCGAGGTTGCGCAGGACATCTACGGCCCACCCTGGTTCTACGGCTGGACCAATCTGGACTTTCGACGCGTCGGCGCCCCGGTTTGCTACGTGTCGCCCTCTCCCGCCTCACGGGACCCCGTTCGCCCCGGCGTGCTCATGCCAGCCATCAACTTTCGCGGTCACCCGCTCGTGGTCATTGGAGCCCAGTGGAACGTGCGAGATGGCTCGCGCCACGTCGATGGCTGCGGCATTGCGTTGTCGATTGAAGGCTCGACCGGAAGCTGCCTTCACGGGTCGTGGGATAGGTGGGGTATCGTCGGTGACGGCTCGGGAACCTTCCGCGCATGCCTGACAGCTGCACCTTGATACATTGGCCTGCCGAGGCAGCATGACCGCGCCCCAACTACGAAGCGCGATGCGTGCGAGCCGTCTCGTTCGCTTCAATCGCTCGGTCGAGGCGGGTTGGGTCAACGGGTATGTTTTGGACGTAGGCCCAGAGCTTTTCTTGCTGGCATTGGTCAGCGACCAAATTCGGTTCGATGGGTTTCAGGCGCTGCGCCTGCGCGACGTTCGGGAGCTTCGGGAGAATCCTTTCGCCTCCTTCGTGGAGGCTGCGCTGAAAGCCCGCCACGAGCGCAGACCACGGAAGCCAAAGGTGAACTTGGGAAGCTTGAGGTCGCTGTTGCTGTCGGCGGGGCGGGCGTTCCCTCTCGTCTCGATTCACCGTGAACGGGTCGACGCCGGCACCTGTCAGATCGGCCGCGTCATGGGAGTGAGCAAGGGCAAAGCGCGGATTCTTGAAATCGGCCCCGGCGCGGTTTGGGACAAGAAGCCGACGGACTACGCGCTCAAGCAGATCACGCGCGTCGACTTCGGCGGCGCCTATGAGGATGCCCTGCACCTCGTCGGCGGCGATCCACCGACTGGCTAACGTCGGCTTCCCTGTTTTGTAGGAGCCGCCAATGTGGCGGCCTCAGACCTCTTCGAGCAGTAGCAGCTCCTCAATCGTCTGCCGCCGGCGGATCAGTCGTGGCACGCCGCCGTCGATGAGCACCTCCGCTGCCAGCGGGCGCGAGTTGTAGTTGCTCGACATGCTGGCTCCGTAGGCGCCGGCATCGTGAAAGACGAGGATGTCGCCCACGCGGGCCTCGGGTAGCTGGCGCGGCTTGGGATGGCCGGCGGCGTCTTGCGTGAAGACGTCGCCCGACTCGCACAGCGGGCCGGCGACGAGCGTCGAGCGGCTCACGCGAGCTTCGACGTCGCCCGCGCGCGAGAGCAACGAGAGCGCGTGGTAGGCGCCGTACATGGCGGGGCGCACGAGATCATTGAAACCGGCATCGACCATCGTGAAGTGATTGTTGCCCATGGTTTTCGTTGCGCGTACTTCGGCGAGCAACACTCCTGCCTGGGCAGCGAGGTAGCGCCCCGGCTCGATCTCGAGGTCCACCCGGTGACCAAGGTGCGCTTCGATCCGCTGGCGCGCGTTGTCCCAAACCGCGAAATGCGCGCTCGGATCGATCGGCGCTTCGCCCTCGCGATACGGAATCGGAAGGCCGCCGCCGCCCGAAACAGCACGCAAGTCGCGGCCCGCTCGCTGCACGGCGTGCACCATGGCGTCACCGACTCGCGCGAGATGCTCGAGGTCGGCGCCCGAGCCGATGTGCATGTGCAGGCCGACGAGATCGAGTCCGTAGCGGTCGACGCGCGCCAGCGCTTCGTCGAGGTTTTCGTGCCAGATGCCGTGTTTGCTCGACTCGCCACCGGTGTTGACCTTGTGGCTGTGCCCGTGGCCGAAGCCGGGGTTGATGCGGAGCCACACGGGGTGACCGCGCCGGCGCTCGCCGAGCTGCGTGAGCATGTCCTCCGAGCCCGTGTTGACGGGGACGCCGGCCTCGAGGACTCGCTCGATGGTGGCATCGGTCAAGATGTCCGCGGTGTAGACGATCTCGGCGGGCTCAGCGCCTGGACGGAAGCCGGCGGCGAGCGCCCGTGCGAGCTCACCCGGCGACACGCAGTCGACGAACGCACCCGCGTTGCGCAAGAGCCGCAAGATGTGCAGATTCGCGCAGGCCTTTTGTGCGAAGCGCACGCGATCGAAGCGCGCGAGGCTCGCCAGTTGCTGGCGCAGAACGGCAGCATCGTACACGTACAGGGGGGTGCCGAACTCCGCGGCAATGTCCAGAAGCAAGCTAGGCCGAGCGCGATCCATGGGAGGCGCGTAGCATCGACCTGCCCGGGGTCGGTAGCGATTTTGCTCGCGCCGCCAACGCTCAGGGTAGGGCGACCTCGAGCGCCGTTCCGTCGTACGTAACGCTCCGATCGGGCGCCGCTGCCGTGCCCGCGGGTACGGCTTTGCCGGCTCGCACGACGATGATGTCGAACGTGCGGCTCGCGAGCATGCTCGGATACGAGCCCTCGCGGGCGCCGAGCGTCAGTGTGCTCGACGCGTCGTTCCAGGCGATCGGGATCCGCGTGAACGCACCGCCCTCGTACGCGTAGCTCGCGCCGTCGTCTTCGTAGAGCTCGAAGCGCCCGTCCGCGCCCGCGAAAACGTAGAGAGCAATCGGATCGGCTGCTTTCTGGCTCGTGTACTCGAGATCCGGACCGAACGGCACGATGGCGCCCGCCCGCACGTGCACGGGGATGCGCTCGAGCGGCGCGGCGCTCATCACGGTGGCGCCTCCCATGACGGTGGATCCGGTCCAGAAATCGTACCAGCCACCCGGCGTCGCGGGCAGGTACACGGAGCGGCTCGTCGCCTGGTAGTCGGTGATCGGGCTCACGAGCAACGCGGGCCCCGCCATGAATTGGTCGCGCACGTCGAGCGCCGCTGCGTCATTTCGGAAGTCCATCACGAGCGGGCGCAGCATCGTGCCGTCTCGATGCGTCACGGCGCCGGCGAGCGCGTAGAAATACGGCAGGAGCCGGTACCGCAGTCGATCGAACGCGAGCATCGCGGCGTAGGCCGGGCTCGATTCACCGCCGAACTCCCACATCTCGCGAACCGGCGCCTGACCGTGCACGCGCAGGAGCGGCAAGAACGTCGCGTACTCGAACCAGCGCGTGTTGAGCTCGCGCCACTCGTCGGCGTTCTGACCGCCGGTGAAGCGCGGGGGAACGGCGAAACCGCCGCTGTCCACCGTCCAATACGGGATTCCGGAAAGCGCGAAGCCGAGCCCTCCCGGGATCTGCTTCTTGAACGCCGACCAGGTCGAGCTGATGTCGCCGGACCACGTCGCGGACGCGTAACGCTGCTGCCCCGCGAAGGCCGACCGCGTGAGGATGAAGACGCGCTGATCGGGCGCCTTCGCGCGCTGGCCCTCGTAAATGCCCTGGCTGTTCACGAGAGAATACGCGTTCAGCATGCGCGAGCCCGAGCCGAGCGCCGTCGGGTGCATGTGCGTCTGACAGAGCATTCGGCCTTCGGCGAGGCTCTTGTAGGGACCTTCGACGACTTCGGGCTCGGTAGCGTCGAGCCACCACGCATCCACGCCCAAGCCGAAGAGCTGCTGGTCAATCTGCCCCCAGTAGGCGGCGCGCGCGTCCGCGTTGAACGCGTCGTAGAACGCAAACGGCTGATCGAGAAAGTCGAGCACGCTCGTGTCGTACGGATACGTGTAGCCGGCCGCGTGCAGGGCCGCGTAGTTCGCCGTGTTCGTATAGAACTTGGGCCACACTGAGAGCATGAACTTCACATGCTGGTCGTGAAGGCTCGTGATGAGTCCGGCAGGATCGGGAAAGCGACTCGTATCGAACGCATGCGAGCCCCATTGCCCGTCGGGCCAGTACTGCCAATCCTGCACGATGACATCGAGCGGGATGCCGCGACTCCGATAGCCCGCGACGGCCGCGCTCACCTCGGCCGCCGAAGCGTAGTGCTCGCGGCTCTGGAAGAGACCGAAGGCCCAGCGCGGCATGAGCGAGGCCTGTCCCGTCACGCGGCGATACCCCGAAATCACGCCGTCGAGCTCGGGCCCGTAGAGGAAGTAATAGTCAATTCCCTCACCGACCTCGGACCAGAGCGAGGTGGCTCCGGGCGTCGCGGCGGGCGTTTTGTAGCTGAACGAGAGCGTCTTCACGTCGATGTCGGCGGTCCACTCGAGGCGCACGGGCACCGCCTGTCCCGCCGTGAGCGTGACGCGCGCCACCTCGTCGTCGGGGAGCCAGCCCTGACGCCAGTGATCGATGACCTTCGTGCCGCCGACCGTGAGCGTGACCTG
>Ga0070682_100000971_pt1 | contig 16665 bp, 16 predicted proteins | sample KBSC63LmetaG_FD_64668 | JGI IMG/M metagenome (GOLD analysis project Ga0070682, IMG submission 64668) | Corn rhizosphere microbial communities from Kellogg Biological Station, Michigan, USA - KBS C6-3L metaG | ecosystem: Host-associated > Plants > Roots > Rhizosphere | place: USA: Michigan... | reverse complement strand
AGCCCTTGGCCCAGGAACTCTCAGCACAAACAACCATGCTCCCATCAGGCGACCACGCGGGACCATAGACTGAAAACCGTTTGCCGTTTTTGCGGCCCGCCACCACTTGCTCGTTTGTCCCGTCGATACTCGACAACATCAACGAGAATTCGTTTGTTCCTTCATCGTGACGGACGAACGCAAAGCGATCTCCTTGTGGAGAGAGGCTGATCGGGCTGTCCACGTTAGTTTTCACTATTGTCAGATTATTGCCGGGCCATGCGAGCCGGTAGAGGATGCCGGGACCGTGCTTCTCTTTACGAGTGAAGTAAAGATAGTTGTCGCGCGAAAACGTGATGCCGAGGTACTGCACATCCTCCGGAGGAACAGCGACGGATGAGCTGGAGGTAGCAATGTTGGTTATGACGAGATGTTGGTTTCCTTTTTGTTGTTCAGCATGGGCCACCCATTTGCCGTCTAAAGAAATCGCTGAGCAGACGGTTGTTCCGCTGTTTGTCAGCGTCTTCATTGTGCGCGCGGGAGTTGTTTGTTGAGCCTGATTGACCGGGTTCACGACTCGGTTAACCCAACGAGATACGGCCGGAAGTAACAAAAGCAAACCGAGCACGCTGGTCGCGCCGGCGAAAAGCGCGGCCGCCTTGTGCGTCCTGATCTCCGTAATCAGGATATCGGCAGTTAAAATCGCCTGCGACTTGAGGCGAGTGAATATCGCTGAGCCGCGTGTTCGTTGTTCGTGGAGCGCGGGTGTGTACGAGACCGGCGATTGGTTTCCAGGAACTTCAATCAAGTAACTTTCGTTGTGCTCTAACGCTCGTTTCAGACCGGCCAGGTCAGCAATCACTTTCGATATCGTTTGGTATCTGTCGTCGCACTCCTTTTCGAGTGCCTTCTTCACGATCTCCTGGTATTGAACCGGTACCTCTTCAGGGAAGGAGAGTTGTGCGGGTTCTGCACTGAGAATCGAAGCGATCGACTCGTTTGGTGACTTCGCGTCGAAAGGCGTGGAACACGTCAGCATTTCGTAAAGCACAATGCCCAGGCTCCAGATGTCTGTGCGCTCATCCACCGGAGCTTCACGCAGTTGTTCCGGCGACATGTACTTGACCGTCCCCATCACTGTTCGAGGCTCGGTGCGTACCATTGTTTGCGCCTGGCCGGAGCGTTGCTGCTCGGGCAGCGCTTCGGTGAGCTTCGCGAGGCCGAAATCAACTACCTTCACGTAGCCGTCGGGACGCAACATGATGTTCTCAGGCTTGATGTCGCGATGAACGATGCCGACTGCGTGTGCGCTGGCGAGAGCGGTGCCGACCTGAATGGCAATTTGCAATGCGTCGATAAGTTTAAGTGGACCACGCGCAAGTTCGTCGCGCAGCGTGACGCCCTGGATGTACTCCATGGCGATGAAGTGCCGGCCATGCTCCGTGATTCCGATCTCGTGGATCACGCACACGTTGGGGTGGTTGAGAGCGGAGGCGGCGCGTGCTTCCTGTTCAAAACGAACAACGCGGCGAGGATCGGTGGCGAACTCCTGCGAGATGAGTTTGAGCGCGATGTTGCGGCCCAACTGCGCATCGCGTGCGAGATAGATCTGGCCCATGCCGCCCGCGCCGAGCGGACAGAGTATCTCGAAGCGCCCCACTGTTTGACCGGCGGCGAACTCGGTCGCCTCAGTTGCGAGCATGCCTGCGGCAAATTCGTATGCCGGAAAAGTTAAAAAGTTATCATTGCCTGCGTCTGCGGTGAGCAAGGCTTCCACCTCTTCCCGCATCGACGCATCGTCTCCGCAAACTTCATTGAGAAATTCTGAGCGCTCGGCAGGTGGGCGGTCTTGAACGGAGTAAAAAATCTTTTTTATTCGCTGCCATCTTTCATGGGTGATCATGTCGATTCTTGAGGTTGTAGTTGCATGGTTGCTGACTATAACGCGAGATCTGTGGCTTAAGTCCCTCAAGAAGGACCGTGAGTTCTCGTTAGCTCCCGTTTGAGATAGGCTTTGGCGAGCTTCCATTCGCGCTCGACCGTCGCGTGCGAAGTCCGCATTACCTCCGCGGTCTCTTTGATGGTCAGGCCGCCAAAGAACCGCAGTTCGACAATTCGTGCTTGATCCGGATCCAACTGTTCCAGCCCGTTCAAAACATTATGAAGCGCCAGGAGATCGGCGTCAGGCTGGTCGCCAAAGGCCGCGATGTTTTTCAGCGACACGCAGTAACGATCGCCGCCACGCTTGGACGCGTAATGCGCCCGGGCGTAATCGACCAGAATGCGTCGCATAAGTTGCGCGGCGACTCCAAAAAACTGTGCGCGGTTGCGCCAGCTCATGCTGTGCTGCTCGGAAAACTTGAGGAACAGCTCGTTTACAAGCGCCGTGGGTTGCAACGTGTGTTCGCGGCGCTCGCGGCGGAGATAGGTGACGGCGAGCCGGTGAAGTTCGTCGTAAACGAGCCCCATCAACTCGTCGCGAGCCTCTTCCTCACCGTTGCTCCATCTTTCGAGGAGTTGCGTGATGCCGTCAAAGGGGCGAATCGCCATTCGTTATCTTCTTTCTGTCTGGCGAAGACTGTCCGAGAGTGCGTGAGTGGGCCATCGCAAGGCGCCCGTTTTGGGGCTGATTTTAACACTTGAAAATTTCTGAGGGAATCTTCCAGTGGATTACGCGTTTAAGAAAAAGCGAACCAAGGGAGGGTTTTTCTTCGGGAACAAAACGAACACTCGTTGTGCAACCCTCACACCCACCCCACGGAAACAAAGCGGCTGGGGCAGCCTAGAAATCTCCCGCCCCAGCCGCCTTTGTTTTACATGCAACAACCTTGATTTTGTGGACGTAACTTTGTGTTGTCTGTGTCCCTGGCATCTAGGAGGAGGACACAGGTTGCACAAAAGAAGATCACAAAACAGGCATATGGAAATCATCGAGAAGGTAACGAACACCGATCACGAGAGGGTCTTGTTTGCACGTGATACGGAGAGCGGTTATCGCGGCATCATCGCCATCCACAGCACGGCTCTTGGTCCAGCCGTCGGAGGAACACGATTTTGGAATTACGCGACCGAGGAAGAAGCGCTCACCGACGCCTTACGCCTTTCTCGCGGCATGACGTACAAGACCGCATTGCCAGGCCTGCCATTCGGCGGCGGCAAGTCCATCATCATCGGCGATAACAAAACGCCGGATCGCGAAGCCCTCTTCCGCGCGCACGGACGTTTCGTCGACACGCTCCGGGGCCGTTACATCACGGCAGAAGACGTTGGAACAAGCCCCGCGGACATGGAGATCGTGCGTTTGGAAACTCGCCACGTCGCGGGTCTCAGCGGGCTTTCAGGCGATCCTTCGCCGTACACGGCGCGTGGAGTGTTTCGTGCGATGCAAGCCGCGACGAAATTTTTGTGGAATACAGATGATCTCGCCGGTGTGACAGTTGCGGTACAGGGCTGCGGACACGTCGGATACCACCTCGCGAAGATGCTGCACACGACCGGCGCTAAACTCGTGGTCACCGATGTTGACGACAGGAGCGTGACGCGCGTGCGCGAAGAGTTCGACGCGGAGATCGTGCAGCCAAATGAGATCTTCAGCGTCCGTGCCGACATCTTCGCTCCATGTGCTCTCGGCGGTGTCATCAACGATGAAACGATTCCTGAACTCAAAGCCCAAATCATCGCGGGTGCGGCGAACAATCAGCTTCTGGATGAGCGACATGGAGAGATGCTCAGCGAAAGAAACATTCTGTACGCGCCCGATTACGTTGCCAACGCCGGCGGCGTCCTGAACGGTTGCGTCGAGCTTCTCGGTTGGAACTCAGAACTCGCGTCGAGAAAAGTCGATGAGATTTACGACACGATATGGACGATTTTTGAAGCGGCACGAGCGCAAGCGATTCCTCCAAATCACGCCGCCGACCGCCTCGCGGAGGAACGTCTGCGAACCCCAACCACGGATTGACACCCTGTCCGTAAGTCGCTGATCCATTTCAGCCACAAAAAGGCACAAAAAGCACAAAACGATTGACATCAAATTTGTGCTTTATGTGTCTTTTTGTGGCTAATTCTCGAGAACAGACAAAACTAGGTCGCATGTTGACGCTCGATGCGATGCGCGGAGGCGCGGCATTGGCCGTGGTGACGTATCACGCGCTCGGCGTCGCACCGCAGACGGCGTTCTGGGGCTGGGAGTGGTGGTTGCCGCAAATCACGGAGTATGTCGTTCACTTCGCGTATGCCGGAATCTACCTTTTCTTCGTCATCTCCGGATTTTGTATCCACCTCTTCTGGACTAAGGCTCGCGCCGCCGGTGTTCAGCAGCCGGTGATCGACTTCTTCACGTTCTGGAAGCGGCGAGTGCGTCGCCTGTACCCGCCGTATTTTGCCGCGCTCGCGGTGTACCTCTGCTACCTCGCATACAAAACGCCGGTTCAAGTCACCGCCTTTTACGTGCGGGACGTTGTGCTTCATCTGTTCATGTTGCACAACGTGGACCTGCGCACGACTTACACGATCAACGGCGCTTTCTGGACGCTCGCGATCGAAGAACAGTTGTACCTCGCGTATTTCCTGCTGCTTTTCCTGCGGATTCGCTTCGGGTGGACGAGGACGTTGCTGATCTGTTTTTCCGCGCGTGTTATTTGGGTGATTGTGGGCCGTTATTTCAGCCACTCGTTCGGCATTCATATTCCGCTGGGCGAAGCGGCCGCTACGAATTGGTTTATCTGGGCACTGGGCGCTGTAAGTGTCGAGGCAGCGTTGGGAGTAACAAAAATTCCGGCGTGGTGTTACAGGAATTTAGCGGCTGTGCTGTCGCTCGGTTGTGCGATGGTCCTGGCGCAGGTGTTACCGCTCTTGGACCAGACCGGCTGGTTACACGATATCGGGTGGACCATCATGCACCCGGCGTGGGGCGTCGGATTCTTCGTACTTGTTAACAAGTCGGTCGCGGCAGAACAGCGTTGGCGGCTGATATCGTCGCGTGTGCCGCGCCTGATCCCCCCGCTGGCAGGAGTCGGTCTGATGTCCTACTCGCTTTATTTGATACACGCGTTTGTCCTGATGCACTGGTACTGGTTCGGCTTCACAAGGTGGCACATCCGTTCTATTTCACTTGTGATAATGATCCCGTTGTCGGTCGGGTTTGCGTGGCTGTTCTTCCGAGTATTCGAGCGACCGTTTATGACTTCTCTGGCTGTGAAACGTCCCGAGCGAACGCCTCGCGTCTCGCTTCCGTTCATCGGTCGGCTTTGCCCCAAAAGTGAGGATTCACACTTGGAGGAGGTCAGTACCGCAACGCGGTAGCGTCGGGTCAGTCTCGAACATACGAAATTCTTAGCAAAATTGAGAGGCTCTACGTCGACCCGACGCTACCGCGTTACGGTACTGACCGTATCCAACAATGACTCTCGACTTTTGGGGCAAAGCCCTTCGCCGCCGAGGATGACGAGTGTGCCGGTGAAGATGCCTATCGTGAAGGCGGACGCACTGCAAGTGCAAGCTCCCACGCTGACGGAGGCGGTTGCGTTAGCCGTTTGGTTGGCGGCATTTGTCAACTGGTTTGAGTTGGCAAAGGTCACAACTGAGGTTGATTGAGAGATGGGGAACGTGGTCGAGGTTATGTCCTGGGTTTGACCGAGACTGTTCGTCGCCTGCGCACGAGCGCTTGACCCAGTGGGCGTGAACACGGCAGTGCCTGTCGCCGGGTTGAACTGGAGATTGCTGAAATTGAACGAGGTGATCACAACGGTGTCCGCGTGAGCAGTTGACGAAGCGCAAAGCAGCAATCCGAACACGACGACTGGAACAAAAATTTTGAGTGATTTAACTCTCATTACCTCTTCCTTCCCTTGTTTGAGTCAAGAAAACGCAGTCGCATAGAGGCGGTGAACAGAGAGCCGCCAACCATACCGGGTTATGGGGGTGTAAAGTAAAGCTGGAGAGAGAGAGAGAGACTAAATCAGGGGAACACTCTGGGCTTAAATTTCGATTGCTAAGTTACGAAACCTCGCGCCCTTTTTGGCAAGCCACGCGCAAGACGCCACGCGCACGCACAACACCGCCCGCTCATCTATAGCAGAAAAGCCACCTGTTTGACTTCACGGCCATGTTCCTTTATTACTCGTACAGAAACGTCTCCCCATCTCGCCGTGGCCAAGTGGGCCACTGAGCACGTGTTGTTACATTTCTTCGCCCAGCATCTTTGGTTGATTGTTGCCGGTGGTGGTGGTGTCGGTGTTGCAGGGCGCTATCTACAGCTCTACATACGCCATACTCACAACGTCATTCTTCCCGATCCAACTGTAGACCTTTTCAGGTTTTATCAATCGCATGGTTACAACGCTCACGCTCTGGTTGGTATTGCCAGGGGGACTCGTGTATGGACTTGTCCGGAGACGGAGGGAGCCGTCGCTTACAACGAGTTTGGCCAAGTATGGTTGGTGCCGGGAGACCCGCTCGCAAGCGTCGAGAACCTCGCGAAGGTCTCAGATTGCTTCTTGCAGAAGGCACGCGCGGAGGGTCGCGTTGTCGGCTTCATGCCTGCGACCGAACAGTTTGCAAAGCAGAGTAGCGGGTTGGGCCTGCGAGCGATCAAGATTGGTTCCGCACCATACTTCGATCTGGCCACCTGGGCTCCTCGTGGTGATCGCGCAAAGAAAGCACGAGCCGGGGTAAATCAGGCACGTCGGGCTCGTGTCCATGTCAGCGAAGTAATCGAGGTTGATGAAAAACTTATTCGCGAAACAGCGTGCCTTTGCAAGAGTTGGCTGACTACACGACGGAGCGCGATCAGATTTGAATGGTTATTCACGGTTGACCTCTTCCAACATAAAGAAAAAAAGAAATACTTCACAGCTCGCGACGCTAACGGAAGACTGGTTGGATTTCTTGCTGCCAGTCCGATCCCCGCGCGTGACGGCTGGTATCTTGAAGATGTTTTGCGTTCGCGGCATGCGCCTAATGGAACCACGGATCTTCTCGTCGTCGAAGTACTCGATTCGTTGAAACAGAGCGGAGCCAGGCTCGCCACGCTTGGCACAACCTTGATGGCCGCCGAGGGTGTTGCCGATCCTGACATACACGTTAGTTCCATACTCTCAAGAGCGGTATGGTTCGTCGCCCGTTGTTGCTCTCTCTTATACAACTTCGAAGGCGTGAGGCGGTTTAAAGCCAAGTTTGCGCCGAGCTGGTGGGAGAGTGAGTACGTTCTCATATCGCAAAACGCGACTGCAGCTCCGCGCGTCCTGAGTGCTTGTATCCATGCCATCGTACCCGCTGGTCCAACATACCTGATCGCTCGCCAGATAAGTCGTGCCTGGCGCCGCATGAGAACCTCGAAAGAAAAGGCCATGGCGCTAAGGAAATGAAAGTTGAACGAGCTCCTGTTGCTGCCGGGCCGCCCTCTTACCTAAGACAATCTGTTGTTGTGGATGGGATGACGTTGAATTATGTCAGTGCTGGTTCGGGCCGGCCGGTTGTCCTGATTCATGGCAACCCTGGTTCATATGAGGATTACACACTGGCGGTAGTTGAAAGACTATCTCAATCGTATTACGTAGTGGTTTTCGATCGTCCCGGACATGGCTACAGCGAGCGACAGGATTCTGTGCCGGCGACTGTTGAGGTTCAGGCACTCATTATCCGTGACGCGCTGCAAAAACTCGGACTCAAGAAACCTGTATTGGTAGGACACTCGTGGGGCGGATCGCTCGTGCTGGCTGCAGCAGTCGCTTATGGAAAGGAGCTCGCAGGAATTGTGTTACTCGCTCCAGCGGCGTACCCGAGCGTGAGCATTGAATGGTGGTCGCTTCTTCCTCACATTCCACTGATTGGAAATATTGTTGTCAATACGCTGACACCGTCTCTCGGGCGTGCCATGGTGAGAAAGAGTTTAAAGCAAGCTTATGCTCCTCAGGACGTGCAAAAAGACTATGCGGAGCGGTCTTTAGACCTTTGGATGAAACCAGATCACATCAGGGCATGTGCTAACGACGAAAGGACCCTGGGCGCAAGTCTGACGGTTTTGAGTGAACACTATCGCGACATCGAGATGCCGGTAGTGATTGTCACCGGATCTGCCGATCGCTTGCTCAATCCCGAAGAACATGCCTACCCGCTTCACAAAACAATCAAGAATTCAACACTCCTTGTGTTACCGGAGACGGGACACCAACTTCCTCAAACCCGACCTGATGCTGTTGTTTCGGCCATCGATACCGTCTGGGCTGCCGCCTCAATAACCTTGCTCTGATATCAAACAACTGGAACACGTATCGTTCGTGATGAAGGGTGGCGTAGTTATAAAACGATAACGCGGAACATCACCTTTCAATCAAGCGTTATGCATGCAACGGAGGCCCGCTCCTGATTGCATCTGCCGACGACACCTTCTGCGCTGAGCTCCGCGTTTTACGCATCGGGCACGCTCCGAGACGGCGCGATCGTCAGCGCGACGATCACGAAGCGCATCCAACTGCCGATTTCCCATCTCTGGTTCCTTGAAGTTGAATATGCTGCGGGTTCGTCTCCCGAACTTCCGAATCGCATTCTTCTGAAGTGGCCTGTCGAATGTTCAGCAGCGCCAGAACGCGGTGGTCCAGAGCTGGTGTTTTACCGTGAGCTCGCGCCGGCGTTGCCATCGCCTCCGATAGTTCGCTGTCTTGCTACCGCCCCGCCCGATAGCGAAGTTCAATGGTTGATTCTTGAAGATCTGAGTTCGAGTCATACAAACCCAGCGTGGCCCGATCGTCCAGGCGATAAAGATGTGCATGAGGCTGTCGCGGTCCTGGCGCGGTTTCACGCGCACTGGTGGGAGGCGCCGGCGCTTGGCTCGACGGTTGGAACGTTGCACACGGAAACGAGTCTTCGCACGATGGTCTACGACATCAGGGCTAACCTGCCGGGTTTAGTTGACGATCTCGGTGACGATCTTCCGGTTTCCGATCGGCTGGAATTAGAGACGGTGTTTAATTCTTCTCTTCGGCCGTGGCTCCGGCTTGTTGATCCGAGGGCTCTCACAGTCACTCATGGCGACGCTCACACATGGAACTTTATTTATCCTCGCTCAGGGCAGGGAATGCCATACATTATCGATTGGCAGCTTTGGCATTTGGATGTAGGCGCCAGGGATCTCGCGTTCATGATGGCTCTGCATTGGGATCGTACTGTGCGGCAGCAGCTCGAGTTCTCGTTGCTTCACCGCTACCATGATGAATTGCTTGGTGCCGGCGTCAGCAACTACTCATTCGACGATCTATTATTGGACTACCGGCGTTGTGTCGTTCGAAACCTGACGTTTCCGCTCATCTTCTGGTCGCGGAGCTTCCCGCGCGAAAGCTGGCGTCATCGTCTCGACTGTGCTCTCGCCGCTTACCGCGATTTCAACGGTGCTGAGCTGCTGTAAGCCGCGAAAGTTTCATTAGCCACAAAAAGGCACATAAAGCACAAAAAACGATTAATCATTCGTGCGACTTGATTAGCAAATTCATTTTGTGTTTTATGTGCCTTTTTGTGGCCCACTTTTAACTCACGATGTCGACGTTGGAGGTTCCCAGAGTTCAATCTTGTTGCCGTCGGGGTCGATGACCCATCCAAACTTGCCTTGTTCCGACGTCTCTGTCTTGTCGATGACGTTGCAACCCTCAGCGCGCAACGCAGCAAGAAGTGCGTCCAGGTCCGCGACGCGGAAGTTAATCATGAACGACGCGGAGCTCGGCTCCATGTGTTTTGTGTCCTGAGGAAATGCGCTCCAAATGGTCATTCCCGGCGGACTCTCAGGGCCGCCCCACTGAAATATCGCTCCGCCCCAATCGGTCACGTCCAAACCAAGGTGGTCGCGATACCAAACACCAAGGCTCTTGGGGTCTGGGGATTTGAAGAATATGCCGCCGATGCCAGTCACACGCTCCATCGTCTTTCCTCCTACGATCGACTAGTGCTCGTTCTGCACCTTAAACGTCTAAGTAAAATACTACAAAACGGCGTCTTGTAGGTGGGTGGATCGCCGGATCATAAACGGGGGATCTCAGATACAAGTGTGGCGGTTCTGGTTGGTCGGTTTACATGAGGGTTGCGCGTTGCGCTACTATGACTAGCCATCACTTTCATCGTTCTTTGGAAGGTTGAGAGTTTCTAGATGGATTCAAAGACACTTCCGATCATCACCACACCACGCTTAGTCCTACGTTGGATTTCTGAAGACGATATCGACAGTCTCTACGAGATCTTTTCGAATTCAGAGGTGATGCGTTACTGGAGCACTGTCCCCCTACCCAATCAAGCAGCCGCGGCAGAATTGCAACGCGAGATCGCTGAAGGCAACGAGAGCGAAAAAATGTTCAAGTGGGGACTCGCTTTGCGCGACTCTAACATCGTCATCGGCACCACGACGCTTTTCAATCTCAACCTCGACAACGGCCGCGCCGAGCTCGGTTACGCAATGGGCCGCGCTTACTGGGGCAAAGGTTACATGAACGAAGCGCTAAAGGCGTTCGTCTCACACGCCTTTGAAGTGATGGGACTGCGCCGGCTTGAAGCCGACGTCGATCCACGCAATGCTGCTTCAATCCGCACACTCGAGAGATTGGGTTTTCAGCGCGAAGGTTTTCTGCGCGAGCGCTGGCACGTGAACGGCGAAATCCAGGATGCGATTTTCTACGGCCTGCTGCGACGCGAGTGGCTGAAAGTGTAGGGGCGGCACTCCGTGTGTTGCTTATCATGACATCCTTTACGGATCGTTATCATGACAGCGGGCCTTTTCATTCTCCCCAAGCTTTAGCTTGGGGGAACACCGCCCCAGAATCAGGAAAACCATTTAAATGGTTTTCAAGAGTAGGAGGCAAGGAAACCCCAAGCTAAAGCTTGGGGAGAATGAGAAGGGCGCTTAAACCCCGACTCGGGGACATAGCAAACCTTAAAGGACGTCATGATCCCTACGAGGTTGACTCTTTAGGGCCAGGAGGGTGCTCCACATACTTCCCAAACGCCCCCAGATGCGGTTATCTTCCGTCGCATGGAAATCAAGAGAATCAACACACCCAACGCGCCACAGCCCGGCGGGCATTACTCGCAGGCCACCGTCTATAACGGTCTCGTTTTCGTCGCGGGGCAGTTGTCGATCGACCCTAGCGGCGAGAAGAGGCTCGGGCCGATTGAGGAACAGACGGAATTAGCACTCAGCAACGTACACGCAATCCTCAAAGCGGCCGGCAGCGACTGGGACCGCGTACTCAAGATGAACATCTCTATCTCCGATATCAAGCTGTGGGAAGCCGTGAACAAGGTCTACTCGCGCATACTTGGGGAGAATCGCCCCGCTCGCGCCGTCATTCCGTGCGGCCCGCTGCATTACGGGTTTTTGATTGAGATCGAGGCGATTGCGGCTACAGATATGTAAAGCCCACAAAAGGCACAGACGCGCTTGTAAAACCTCACGCCTATCCATTAGTGTAAGCACGCAATTCTGATCTCAAGGTCCTGGAAAAAGATATTGATGAGTACCCCCAGCACACCCGGCCCCATCGACGGCGGGCGATTGATCGTTTTAACCGCTCCGCTTACGGAAGCAATCGACCACGCCGGCTACTTCATTCAAATGGCAATGGCTTCGCTGCCAATCTGGATGGAGGCCGTAATCAACCGAAAATACCCGAAATGGCGTGAGGTCGAGCACAACGCCGACGGTTCAGCGAAGTACATGCCCGCCGGTGTTCGCCTGGTCGAGAAGTCTCTGCTGCGCGAGCATCGCAACGACGACGTGGTGGCGTGTTTTCCTGATGACCTCGAGAAGTTCGTCGGTCCACGCACGCGCGTCATCGCCGTTTCTACACACAACCCACTCGGCGTCACATTCGCCGCGGGTGTCTACACCTCGATCTTCGGCTCGTCGAAGATGCCCATCAACTCACACTACTCGCGACAGTTGTTCGCAAAGATCAAAGCCAACCCTTATCGAGACAATTTCAAAGTGATCGTCGGTGGTTCCGGTGGTTGGCAGATCATCCAGACCGACACTTACGAAGAGCTGAGCGTCGATTGTGTCGTCGAAGGCCGCAGCGAATCGGTCGATACGCTCGCGCTCTTCCGCAAAGCGATCGAAGGCGAAGAACTGCCGCGACGCGTCGAAGTCAAACACCCGATGGACCGCGAAGGAATACTCTTTCCCGATACACGCACGACGTTCGGCGTCGTCGAGATGACCACCGGGTGCGGCCGGCGCTGCAAATTCTGTGTTCCGGATCTAAATCCTCAGATCGATCTTCCAAAAGACAAGATCATGGACGCCGTGCGCGCAAACGTGAGAAACGGAAACAAACAGATCTCACTCGCAACCGAAGACATGTTCATCTGGGGACAGGTACACACTGACACGCCATTCTATTTTCCAAACCGCGAAGCGCTCGTGGATCTTTATTCTGACATCGTGAACACACCGGGCGTCGAGCAGCACGTGCTGAGTCACTCGACAATCGCGCCCGCCGTAGTCGATCCACTGCTGATCAAACAGCTTTCAGACCTGTTGCTGCCGAAGAGTCCGATTCATTTTCCACTATTGAGCAGTCACCCGCAGAAGAAGGCGCTCGCGCCGTTGATCGGACTCGAGACAGGCTCCGTGCGTATGGCAAAACAGATCATGTCGAGCAAGGGTGTGCCGTTTTCGATCGAAGACTGGCCGAGCGTCGTACTCGAAGGTCTGCGTGTTTTGAACCAGAACAACTGGTTCCCAGCGATGACGTTGATCGTCGGAAATCCCGGTGAAACCGATCAGGACGTGATGGACACCATCGATCTCGTCTACGAAATAGAGCGACGCGGCCTGTTTGCGTTCCTGATTCCTTCGATTTTTACGCCACTTCACGACACTCGCATGGAAAAAGAAGAAGGTGTGACACAAACTCGACAGCTTAGTCCCTTACAATGGCAACTGATGATGAAGTGCTGGAAGATGAATCTCCGGCCCGGTCAGTACAGTTGGTGGGGACCAATGGCGTGGCGCGTCGGATCCATCGGAATGTGGCTCTATAAACTGCGTCGCTTGAATGGTCCGAACTTTACGTGGCCGCTTTGGATGTTCTCGGGTGCGATTTCCGAGAAAAATCTCCAGCGAATGGGTAAAATCTATCGCGGCAAACCGCTGAAGGTTAAAACGCGCAAGGAACTGCTCGCTTCGCTGAAACCGAAAGATTGGCAGTTTCTCCGTGCGGATAACGGCGATATGCCGTTGGAATATGTGCCGCCTGTCGCTGCACGTGCGTTGGCGGCGGATCGTGCATAGGGCTCCCGGACAACGCGCCAGCCGTGCAAGGCCCTCTAACGTGCCAAAGAAAACCAGGAATACGCCTCGGCGTTAGAAAGGCTTGCCATGCGTCGATATGCTGTTCGATTTCTCGTCGCGCTTCTTACCTTCGCTCTCGGTGTCGTATTGAGTCTCGTTTTTGGTCTTTTCAAACCTCATGGGATCTTCGTTTCAGACACAACATGGAGCAAACGACCACCGTGTCCTAAACAGTTTCGAGTCGCAAGACCGGAGTTCGTCACCACCGATACTCAACTCGGCGACCCGTTGAGGCTCAAATATTTAGGTGATACTCCAGACGGCCGGATGAGATTCATGATCGAGAATACAAGGGATCAGATGGTTTCGGCATACGCGATCAGAGGTGACCGGATTTGGGGATCAGACGGACAGCCGGGAACAACGGTTTTCGAGTGGCATTCGAGCGATTTGCTGGGACCCGGAGAAACGCGTTTGGTAACAACCGTACCGCGCAATACTGACGGGCTGTCGTTGCATGTCGCGTCAGTGACTTTCGAGAGCGGCTTTACCTGGATCAATCCTCGCGACAGGAATTAGGCGCGCTGAAAAGATCGAGTCTTATGAAAGATCTGAAACGTTTACTCGATCAGAATAAAGCGTGGGCTGAAGGCATTAAGAAGAGCGATCCGGAGTTTTTTCAAACACTCGCCAAACAACAATCACCGACGTTTCTGTGGATAGGCTGTTCTGACAGTCGTGTGCCTGCGACGCAACTTGTCGGCACGATGCCGGGGGAGATGTTCGTGCATCGAAACGTGGCGAACGTCGTGGTCCATACTGACTTCAATTGTTTGTCGGTTATGCAGTATGCGGTCGACGTGTTGAAGGTGAGTCACATAATCGTGTGTGGGCATCATGGGTGTGGCGGTGTGAAGGCGGCGATGGAGGGTGCGCAGCTCGGGTTGATTGATAACTGGCTGCGACACGTGCAGGACGTGGTGCAAAAGCATGAAGATACGCTTTCGACGCTTGATGAAGATAAGCGACTCGATCGATTGTGTGAGTTGAATGTGATCGAACAGGTTTTGAGCGTGGGCCGGACGACGATCGTGCAGAGTGCGTGGGAAAGAGGCCAGGAGCTTGGCGTGCACGGGTGGATTTACGGACTCGAGGATGGACTGCTGCGCGACCTGGACGTTTCGATTGGAGTTTAGCCGCAGATTTACGCGGATGAACGCAGATCGGACCTGCGTTCATCCGCGTAAATCTGCGGCTAACTCCGCTGTCGGGCTGCTTCGAACAATAAGATTCCCGCGGCGACGGAGACGTTGAGGCTTTCGGCGTCGCCTCTCATCGGAATACTCACTCGCTGATCCGCGCTGTCTAACTCTTCCGCCATAAGGCCGGTTGATTCCGGGCCGAGGATGAGCGCGATTGGCCCAGTCCAATCTATATCCGTGTAAGAAGTAGTCGCTTCAACATCAGCACAAACCGTCACGATTCCGCGTTCACGACACCAACCAATCATTTCATCAAATTCGACACCGCTCCAAATCGGAAGTCTGAACGCAGATCCCATCGCCCCACGCAGAGACTTCGGCGAGAACGGATCACTCGTGTTTCGGGTCGTGATTACGCCTGTCGCGCCTGCCGCTTCAGCCGTTCGCAAGATCGCACCAACGTTTACGGGGTTGTTGATCTGATGCAGGACCACCAGTAACGAATTCGCGTCGAGACTCGCAGCCAGACGTTTTTCAGAAGCCTCCGGCCGTTGCGCGAGAACGATTATGCCCTGCGGCGTCTTCGTGTACGACACCGACGCGAGCAACTTCTCGCTGACGGTGCCCACACGTTTCGACACTCGCGAGAGTTCCTCAATCGCCCCCGCAGCACGGTCCTTCCGCATCAGCTCTTCCGAAACAATCACCACCTCGATCTCGAGATTCGAGCGCTGCGTCTCTTCGCACAGTCGCAACCCCTCGATAAAGATCAACTCCTCAATCTTCCCATCTCGAACAGCACGAACCTGCCGGAGAAGGGAATTGTCGCGACTGGTGATGTGCATCGGTTCGGGCTTCACACGACAATCTCCGCCCAGATGGGCCAATGGTCGGAAACGTTCAGCGGTTTGGCGACGCCCCAGCGTTCGATCTCAACTCCTCGCGTAAAGATCCAGTCGGCGTGCATCAGCAAACCGCCGCCACGCCACGTTGCTGTGCCGGTTGGAAACGACGTGGTGTAACCACGCGACTCGAGAAATCCGCGTGTCTGCCGGCACTTCTCGTTCGACAGTGTGTTGAAGTCGCCGAGAATCACCGACGGCAGCGCAGTTTTGTCTGCTTCGGCAGTGAGCGTTTCGAGTTGGGCCAGTTGGCCGTTGACCGCAGCGTGCGGATCGACATGCGCGTTCAGTAGTCGAATCTGTTTTGAATTAATCGAGACAGTTGCGGCAATCGCCATGCGAGGCCGCCAGGGACATTCGTGCCACGGCAGATCGATTCGCGTGACGTCGATCAAAGGCAGACGACTCAACAGCGCGACGCCCGTGTCGCCGCTGTCGTGCAGATCGATCGGTTCTTCAAAATCGAGCCACCATTGGCGCTTCGCCGGTGCAACGCCGCGCGGAATTCCCGCGGGAGCGTGGGCCCAGTTCATGTGCATCTCGCTCGCCAACTCCTGCGCGACGTGATGACCGCCCGTGCGTCTGGTCCGCTTGTCGGCCTCTTGCAGAGCGAGAATGTCGACGCGCGGCAGCAGCGCGCCATCGGAGAATGCACGCGCCGCTGTCGAGATCATTCGACCGACGTGCTGCGGGCGTCGGGCGAGACTCATCAGTCCCACCTTGCGGCGCAGACCACCGGTGATGAGATAACGCCCGCGCGCATAACGAATGTTGTATGATGCGATGACGAGTTTATTACTTTGTGAGACCTGGTGGTTTGACTCCTCGTGCAGCTCGAGTTTTTCGGAGTCGGTTAGAGGGGGAATCGCGGTAACCATTTCGCTAATATATTTACCATGAGCCGTAGAGTTGTTGCAGTTGTTGACGATATGTTTTTTGCGTCGAAGATCCGCGCTGTTGCGGAAGCAGTGGGTGTTGACGTGAGTTTTCCGCGAACTAAAGAGGCGCTAATCGGGAAAGCGCGTGAAGCGCAGTTGATCCTGGTTGACCTGCATAATCAGCGGTTCGATCCCATCGCTGTCGCTCAGGAGCTTCGTGGGCTTCCGCTGGTTGGTTTCTTTTCACACGTCGAGACGGAACTGCAACGAAAGGCACTCGCAGCAGGGTTCGATCAGGTCTTACCCCGATCAGTGTTCGTCCGTGATTTACCGAAAATATTAACCACGGATCACACGGATGATCACCCGACCGGCGCAGGCGCGACGACTTCGTGAATCGAGCGCACCTCGCCGACCAACTCCTCATATTG
>Ga0070682_100000968_pt1 | contig 16686 bp, 13 predicted proteins | sample KBSC63LmetaG_FD_64668 | JGI IMG/M metagenome (GOLD analysis project Ga0070682, IMG submission 64668) | Corn rhizosphere microbial communities from Kellogg Biological Station, Michigan, USA - KBS C6-3L metaG | ecosystem: Host-associated > Plants > Roots > Rhizosphere | place: USA: Michigan... | reverse complement strand
AGGCTTTATTTGTATCGTGATTTTATTCGTTTTATTTGATAAACTCAGTTTTGAAAACTTCGTCATAATTGTGAACACAGTTGTTGACAAATCCCTGTTCGGCCATCCATTGATCACTGTAAACTTTAGTGATGTATCTTGAACCGTGGTCAGGATATATTAAAACAACCATGTCATTTTCTGTAAGCTCATGAGACTGGGCATACTGCATCAATCCCTGTGTTACAGCTCCGGTAGTATAACCTCCCATAATAGCTTCCTTCAAAGCAATTTCACGGGTTCTGTACGCCGACATTTCATCATTTACCCTTACAAATTCATCCACCTTGTCGAAAAGCAGGGCAGCAGGAATCAGGTTTTTACCCATTCCTTCAATCTGATAAGGATGTACGTCTTCTTTGTGAATTTCTCCTGTCTCATGATAGCTTTTTAGTATAGAGCCATCTGCATCTACTCCGATAATCTTGATATTAGGGTTTTTCTCTTTCAAAAACTTTGCTGAACCCGATAGCGTACCTCCGGTTCCGGTGCAGGCAAAAAGGTGAGTGATCTTACCTTCCGTCTGTTCCCAGATCTCGGGACCTGTAGTCTGATAGTGCGCATCAATATTCAGCTCGTTAAAATATTGATTGATGTAAATAGAATTAGGAGTTTCCTGGGCGATTCTTTTAGCAACTTCATAGTATGATCTCGGATCATCTGCCGGTACATTGGCTGGGCATATATACACCGTAGCACCCAATGCTTTCAGATAAGCAATTTTCTCAGGTTTTGTTTTATCACTTACTGCAAGAATACACTTATATCCCTTAATGATACATACCATCGCAATAGAAAACCCGGTATTACCGGATGTAGTTTCTACAACTACAGAATCTTCTTTTAAAAGGCCTTTTTTTTCTGCGTTCTCTATAATGTGAAGTGCGATTCGGTCTTTGGTGGAATGTCCAGGATTATATGATTCTAACTTGGCATAAACGGTTGCTGGAATATCTTTTGTAACAGTATTTAGCTTCACCATAGGAGTATGTCCTATTAGGCCAAGAATATTATCGTAAACATTACTCATTATTTGTTATTTTCAATAAAAATCTGACTGCAAAAATACAAAAAAATAAATAATTACTAAACTTTTGTTTGATTTCTAGGGCTTAGTTTTATAAAACTTATTTTCTTATTTGCAGTTTTGACAGGTCTATATTCGCAAATACTACGCCAAAATTTTTAAATTTTGTTAAAACCCGCATAAAATAAGATAAAAGCCTTATTTTCGCATAATTGATTTAATACTATGAAAAATTGGACTTTTAGGCAATGGAACACCGTTTTAGGATGGGTGATTTTCGTCATTGCGTTTTTCACGTACTTGTCCACCATAGAACCCAATTTCAGTTTTTGGGATTGTGGCGAGTACATTTCTTCTGCAGTAAAACTTGAAGTAACGCACGCTCCCGGAGCTGCTTTATTCCAGATAGTGGGTGCCGTGGCAGCCATTTTTGCATTAGGGAAAGGCGAAAATTATTCCATCGTGATCAACGCGATGTCTGCATTGTTCAGTGCGCTGACTATTTTATTTTTGTTCTGGACGATCACTCACTTTGTGAGAAGACTTCTAAACAAAGATTTTGAAGAAATTACAAAACATCAGGAAATCTCTATTTTATTTGCAGGAGCAGTAGGAGCACTTTGCTTTACCTTCTCAGATACCTTCTGGTTCTCTGCAGTAGAAGGAGAGGTTTACTCTATGGCTTCTATGTTTATTGCGCTTTTGGTCTGGTTAATCACCAAATGGGAAAATGAGTACAAAGCGGGAGACAGTGAAAGATGGATTATTCTTATTTTCTTCGTTTTAGGACTTTCTGTAGGGGTGCATATGATGGGTATGCTGGCAATTCCTGCAGTATGTCTGGTATATTATGCAAGAAACTATAAGTTTACCTGGAAAAACTTTATCTGGGCAAACCTTATTACACTGGGAATTTTGATTATTGTTTTCAAAATTATCTTCCCTTTGATTATGACGATGTTCGGAAGACTTGAGATTTTCTTTGTGAATGGTCTTGGACTTCCTTTCCACTCCGGAACAATTGCTGCTTTTGTTTTAATGGTAGCGATCTGCTATTTCTTAATCAAATATGCAAGAAAAGCAAAGAAAAACATCTACCAGACTGCTGCATTATCTGTGGTTTTCATGATGATCGGGTTCTCTTGCTGGATGGTTATTCCTATCAGAGCCAATGCTAATCCACCGATGAACCTTAATGATCCTGATACTGCAATTGGTATGCTGGATTATTATAACAGAGAGCAGTATGGTGACTGGCCAACAATCTATGGACAGAATTATACAGCTTTCCTTGATGCTAACGGAATCGAGAAAAACGAAGACGGAAGCTTTAAGACACAAAAAACCGGTGAGATCTACGAAAAAGACGAGAAAACCGGAACGTATAGAAAGACAGGAGACCGTTTCAATTACGTTTTCAACAAATCTCAGGTAAGCTTAATGCCGAGAATGTTTAATGAAGATAAGGATGTAATGGCTAACTATATTTCAATGTATGGTGCCCCTGATTTTACATTCAATTATGGAAATGAAGATGTGGCAGACAATCCACAGGCTAAGCAGATTTTTGATGAGCTACGAGCAAAATACGAAGACAAGTCGATCACCGCTTCAGATTATCTGAAAGTAAAGCCTTATAACCTTATCAATGTTCAGAAGCCTTCATTCCTTCAGAATATGGAGTATTTCATTTCTTTCCAGAACGGATACTACTTTGTAAGATATCTGATGTGGAACTACGTAGGAAGACAGAACGATCTTGAAGGAAACATGGAGAGTACAAAAGGAAACTGGATTTCCGGAATTCCTTTTGTAGATAATGTAAATGTAGGAAATCAGGATAAGCTGCCTGCTAAATTCAAAAATGAAAGTACGGTAAAATTCTTCTTCCTTCCGTTAATTTTAGGTCTGATTGGGTTCTTTTTCCAGTTAAACAGAGACTTCGGAAGATTCTATGCATTGTTATCTTTATTTATATTAACAAGTGTAGGGATTATTTTCTATACAGGGGTAAAACCTTTTGAGCCAAGAGAAAGAGATTATGCAATGGTAGGTTCATTCTACGCATTCGCGATATGGATTGGTATGGGAGCAGGAGCAATTCTATGGTTCTTGCAGTCTAAAATAAAATCAAACGGAGCTAATATTGCTCTAGGCGTGGTTTTATTAGGAGTTCCTTTCATGATGGGATTCCAGAACTACAATGTTCATGACAGAAGCAACAGATATACCGCTTACGATTATGCGTATTCAGTTTTAAAATCATTACCGAAAAATGATATCCTTTTCGTTTACGGAGATAACGATACTTATCCGGTTTGGGCGATCCAGGAAACAGAAAGATTCAGAGATGATGTGAAGGTAGTGAACTTTACCCTTGCTTCAACGCCCTGGAACCTTGATCAGATCAAGAGAAGAACTTACAACGCTATGGGAATCCCTAGCCAGCTGACCCACGAAGATTACAGAGATGGTGTAAATGACCAGATCTATATGATGAAAAAAGAAGATTGGGAAGGTGTTTTCTCTATGCTGAAAGAACAGGGAGCGCCGGAAACAGAATTCCAGTCTTTCAGAAAGTATCTTACTCAGGATTCTTTAACATTGAAACAAGCAATTGAATTCATTAAGTTCAAATCTCCTGAAAAAGACGAATTATTGAAAATGTATTTCGGGGAAGAAAAATTTGAAAAATACAATATCCTTCCGGTAAACAAATTCATTCTTCCTGTCAATAAAGAAAATGCTTTAAAAGCAGGAATCATCAACAAAGAAGATCTTCCGAATGTAGCCAATCAGATTATGATTACTTACAAAGGAAATACATTGTATAAGAACAACCTGATTCTGATGGATCTTTTAGCGAACTTCGACTGGAAACGTCCGATCAACTTCTCATCAGGAGGTATCTATGACAGTGAAAATATTTTCTATCTTAACGATTACCTTCAGTTTGACGGATTCAGTTACAGATTAATTCCTATCCAAACACCTCCGACAGCTGATGGAGATATGGGAAGAGTAGATACGAATTCTCTTTATAATGTAGTGAAAAACTTCAGATGGGGGAACTTCAAAGACTTAAATGCTCATTTTGATGAAACGGCTACTTCCAATATCATCAGCTACAGAATGTCAGCGAGCAGAGCTGCAGCAGCACTTGCATTGAGCGGACAGAAAGCTAAAGCATTAGAAATTCTGGATCTTGCAGCCAAAGAAATTCCTGCTGAGAAATATAACGACCCTCGTTCATTAAGCTCTATTGTATCAGGATATATCATTGCAGGTCAGGAGCAGAAAGGTCTTCAGATTGCTGAGGTTCTTAAGAAAGGAATCTTTGAAGAATACGATTATTATTTAAGCCTTTCCAAAGCAGATCAAAGCTACCTGAGAAGACAGATGAGAACAAAGCCTATGGAATATTCTCTTGTAGTAGCTGCCGTAACGGATGCTTACACGAAGATCGGGCAGAAAGAAAAAGCATATGCTTATCTTGTAAAATCTATTGAACCTATTGATAAGAAGTTCAATGTATTTGTCAAAGATCTTCAGGAAATGGGCAAAGAGAAGGCGATGAAAGAGTCTGAAAATGTACAGCAGATCACGCCATTCTATCAGTATTTATTTGATGTCATGGAACCTTATGATTCTACTTATTCAAAGGAAAAAGAAAATCAGATTACTACTGCGATTATCAAAGCAACTAAATAAAATACTTAAAACGGGACTTCGGTCCCGTTTTTTTATTATTGGGATTAAGGCTATATTTGTGAAAGTAAAAATACATAATGGCTGAAACACAAAATAGCAAATTCCCAATCTATGCCGTAATTGTTACGGTTCTTTTTAAACTTCTTTTTTTATTAACACACTATATTCAGGAAGATGCATTTATTACCTGGAGAGTGGCTCAAAATCTACTGGATTACGGAGTAATCGGATTCAACGGAGATGTCAAAATCTCTGCATCTACCACTCATCTTTATGTGTTTGTGTCTTACCTTTTCAATTTTGTTTTTGGAAAAGAAAACTTTATTGAACCTCTTTTGATTTTTAATTCTATACTGTTTACGATAGGAACTTTACTGCTTTCCCATTTGGTTCTTAAAAACCCGTGGCATAAAGCAATTTTTATATTTTTGATCGGTATTTTACCGCCAGCCATTAAAATATCAATTCTCGGAATGGAGTACGGAATCCTGTTTTTCCTTGAGATGGCATTGCTGTATTATGGTTTCCATAAAGGGAAAAAATGGGTATTGACACTTCTTCCGGTATTAATCATGTTTACAAGAATTGATACGGTAATATTCCTGGGAATTGTATTTCTTGTAGATATATTCTGGAACAGAAAAATCAGATGGAATTATATTTTTGGAGGTATTCTTGGTGTTTTATCCACGGTTGCTTTCAACTGGTTTTACTTTGGTGAGTTGGTTAATAATACCATTACAGCGAAAAAACTACTTTATAGTGAGAATTTTACGATCCAACAGCATATCGGTTACTTTTTTAAGAGTTTTGGAAACTTTTGGGGAATGCTGAAAGTTCCCGGAGATTTCAATCCTATGACTGTTGTGATCTTGATTTTTGAGTTACTTTGCTTTATTTATCTGATCAGACAAAGAGAAAAGAGAAACTACTTTTTATGGATGATCTATCTTTTCGGATGGGTAAAACAGATTATTTTCATTTCTCAGAAAAGCTTGTTCGACTGGTATTATTGGGTACCGCAGCTGCTGCTTTTCGTTCCTGTTCTTATTTTTGTTCTGGAACAAAAGGAGAAGAGAAACCTGTGGTTGTCATTACTTGTTATTTTCTATATTTTCCCAATGCTTATTTTCCAGACTGTTCACTGTATTGCAACAGGAAACGGAGAGTGGAACTACCGCAGAACAATTGGAACCTTTTTAAATCAATATGAAAAAGATAAAAATCAATGGATCTTACTGGAACCGGCGGGTTATGTTCCTTACTTTTCAGGATTAAAAACAATTGATGAGGTTGGATTGGTTGATAAACAGATTCAGGAAGAGATTAAAAAAGATAAAGTAAACTACTGGATCAATACCGTAAAAACAAGAAAACCGAAATATCTTCTTTCTTATCAAAACCTTTACGAAGGGAACAGTGCAAATTCATTGTATTATCAAACTCATTACAGACTCTTGAAAGAATTCCGTGTGAAAGATCATCTGAAAAGTGATAATAAGATTCTGGAAAAAATTTACAACCTGAAACCTTCCGGAACAGACTATAATTTGTACATTAGGGTTGATTAAAAGATTGAAATATTTAAGTATTTAAAAAGTAAAAAATAAGGAGTTCTCATAACTTTTTCACTCTCAAACTCTCAAACCCTCAAACTTACAACCTGCAACCTAGTATCTAATCCCTAATCCCTGAAAAAATGAAATACTGTGCTTTTCTCCGTGGTGTCAATGTAAAAGGAACCAATATGAAAATGGCTGATGTCTGCCAGGTTTTTAAAGATGCCGGTATGAAAGACGTGAGCTCAATATTGGCTTCCGGAAATATTGTGTTTTCTTCAGATAAAAGCGTGGAAGAACTAAAGACCGTCCTTGAAAAAGCTATGTCAGAACATTTTTCTTATGAAGCTTTTTTGTTTGTAAAATCTCAGGCAGAGACAGAGGTTTTTTGGAGCAGTATTCCTTTTGAGAAAAATGAAAACTTTCATATTTATAGCTTTGTCGGTATTCCGGGTGTGGAAAAAGTTTTGATGGAAGAGTTTCAAAAAGCAGTCCAGGCAGAAGACGAAAAAGCGGAGATTATCAATGGTATATTTTATTGGCAGGTTCCGAAAGGGAATACCTTAGATTCTACTTTTGGGAAGGTTTTAGGAAAGAAAAGTCTTAAAGATCAGTTGACCAGCAGGAATGTAAATACATTTGAGAAGATTTTGAAGAAATTCTAAATAAATTATTGCGGATGCTGAGCCTGTCGAAGCATCTATCAATTAATAATCAAAATTCCAAAAGAGTTAAAAACTATTGCAACCATAGCCTGTTAAAGCAACCAAATAATTTCCATTTGTGAAACTTTCTCAGTATTTTTACTGAACTTTTTAATTACAACAAAATGATTCAGTATTTAGATAATATTTCGCACAAAGATTCAAAAAACTTTTTCCTTATTGCCGGACCTTGTATTATTGAAGGGGAAGATATGGCATTGAGAATTGCTGAAAAAGTAATCAATATCACAGACAAGTATAATATTCCATATATTTTCAAAGGGAGTTTCAAAAAGGCTAACAGAAGCCGTGTAGATTCTTTCACAACCATTGGTGAAGAAAAATGTCTTGAAATCCTTAAAAAAGTAGGAGAGACCTTCAATATTCCTACAACAACGGATATTCATGAAAATGAGCATGCAGCGCTGGCAGCACAATATGTAGATGTTCTGCAGATTCCGGCTTTCCTTGTCCGTCAGACTGATTTATTAATCGCTGCCGCGAAAACAGGAAAATGTGTTACCCTGAAAAAAGGACAGTTCCTTTCACCGGAAGCAATGAAGTTTGCCGTTCAGAAAGTAACAGATTCTGACAACCAGAAAGTAGCGATTATTGAAAGAGGAAATTCTTTCGGATATACAGACCTTATCGTGGATTACAGAGGAATTCCTACCATGAGAGAATATGCTCCGGTTATTTTAGATGTTACACACTCTTTACAGCAGCCTAACCAGAATTCAGGAGTTACAGGTGGAAGACCAGACCTTATTGAAACTGTTGCTAAAGCAGGAATTGCAGTAGGAGCAGACGGAATTTTCATTGAAACACATCCTACACCGGAAACCGCTTTATCTGATGGTGCCAACATGTTAAGATTAGATTTATTAGAAGATTTGTTACAAAAATTGACAAGAATTAGAGAATCGATTTTGTAATTGTTAAAAAAACATTAATTTTAGAAATTCTAAAACATTTCTTTTGAAAAAACTAGTTTTACCGCTAAGCCTTATGGTCCCGTTTCTGATTTTCTCCCAACAAAGAAAAAAGGATACAGCGACCACTAGAGTAACCGATATAGAGGAAGTTGTCTTCCAGAAAAAAGCAACAGGAAGAACAAACGACCTTACCAATGTGAGAATTTCAGCAAAAGAAGCAAAATCTGTGGCTTCTATTAACGGTGGAATTGAAGGATTGCTTAAGACACTTCCTTCCGTAAACTCCAATACCGAGCTGTCTTCCCAATATATGGTTCGTGGTGGAAACTATGATGAAAACCTTATCTACATCAATGATATTGAGATCTACAGACCTTTCCTGATCAGAAACTCACAACAGGAGGGGATGAGTATCATCAATCCGGATATGGTTTCTGCAGTCAATTTCTCTGCAGGAGGATTTGAAGCCAAGTATGGTGATAAAATGTCTTCTGCTTTAAATATCTATTACCGTGAACCTGAAAAATTTGAAGTTTCAGGAGAGGCCAGTTTAATTGGAGGTAGACTGACAACAGGTCTAGCTTCAAAAAATAAAAAATTTACAGCCTTATTTTCGGGAAGATACAGAAACACCAATCTTGTTCTTAATACCTTGAAGGAAGATACGGACTTTAACCCGACGTATTGGGATTTCCAGTCATATCTGAACTATCATGTCAGTGATAAATTTTCCATGTCATTTATCGGATATTATTCCAAAAATGATTACGAGATGATCCCTAAGGCAAAAAGTGTTACTTTCGGAAGTCTTCAGCAGCCTATCACTGTAAATATAGGATATGCGGGTAAAGAAAACGACCAGTATAAAAATATGATGGGGACATTCTCCATGAATTATAAGCCGGCTGACAAATGGAAGCTTACTTTGGATGCTTTTGCCTATCAGAACAGAGAAAGAGAATATTATACCATTCAGTCAGCATATGAACTTCAGACGTTTGATCCGGTAACACAGCAGCCTGTGACCTCTTTCGATGTTGGCGGACAGATAGAGCATGCAAGAAATGATTTATTTGTAAGAACATACGGTACACAGTTCAGAGCCAAATTTTCTCCTAATGTAAACACTGACTTTGAAGTTGGATTTAAATATGAGAAAGAAAACCTGAAAGATCTTACTAATGAATGGAAATTGGTAGATTCCGCGGGATATAGTCTTCCAAGACCGGAAATTATCGATCCGAGAACGGGAACTACCGGTGATCTTAAACTGGCTTATTATATTGCAGGACAGAATAATATTGAACCTACAAGAGTTTCAGCATATGCACAATATTCACAGAAATTCTACTGGGGAGCCAGTAAAGTATTTGTAAATGCCGGAGTACGTGTTGCGAATTGGAGCTTCAATAAAGAAACGATATTCTCTCCAAGAGCCCAGTTTGCTATAAAACCTGATTGGGACAGCGATATGTTGTTCAAAATTTCAGGAGGAATCTACTATCAGTCTCCTTTCTATAAAGAGATTAAAGATTTGGATGGTAATTTTAACTCCAATATAAAGTCACAGCGCTCTATTCAGGTGATTCTTGCCAATGATTATGAGTTCCAGATGTATGACAGACCATTTAAGCTTACGACAGAGCTTTACTACAAGAAAATGGATAATCTGATTCCGTATTATATGGATAATGTGAGGATCCGTTATTCCGGGCAGAATAACTCCAAAGGATATGCGTATGGTATTGATACAAGATTATTTGGAGAATTTGTACCTGGTGTAGATTCATGGTTATCTGCAAGTTATGCCAGAGTATATGAAAATATTGATGGAAAAGGCGATATTCCAAGACCTACAGATCAGAGATTAAGATTTGCGATGTTTTATCAGGATTATATGCCAAGCTTCCCGTCAATGCGCGTAAACCTTACTTTAGTATATGCTATGGGATTGCCTACAGGTGCTCCTGTACTATTCAACAGCAATGGGCAGCCGGATTTTAATGCGGCATATAATTATCAGCAGACCCTTCCTTCTTATAAAAGAGTAGATTTAGGATTGACAAAAGTATTCATTGATCCGAAAGAAAAAAATAAGAGATCAGGATTCTGGGGTAATTTTGAGGAGCTGACATTAGGAGTTCAGGTTTTCAACGCATTCAACATTAACAACACGGTAGCGAACCAATGGATCACTGATTATAACAGCAATTATATGTACCCTGTTCCGGTACGCCTTACAGGACGTTTCTTCAATGTGAAGTTAGAATTTAAACTATAGAAAATTAAAAGATGAGGTTGATGTTAATCTCTCAAAAAATAAATAAGAGCTTTCGGAGAAATTCGGGAGCTTTTTATTTTACCCGAATTTTGTAACAACATTACCAAATTTTATAACAACGGTCTCAGAGATATTTTTATCTTTGTCCTATCAATGAAAAAGATTCTTGCCATATTGTTTTCTATTTTCTACTTCGGGTTTTCTTCCGGAGCGGCTTTTAGCATTCATTATTGCATGAAGGAATTTGTTTCTGTAAGCCAGAAAACAGATGGTATCTGTGCTAAATGCGGTGTGAAAGACAAAAAAAAATGCTGCAAAACAGAGATCAAAGTAGTAAAAGTAGATGATTCCCAGAAATCAGATCTGCTTAAAATTGACTTTTTAGGCCAGATTTCAGAAATTCCGGTGAAACATCAGTTTCCTGTTATTGATAAGTCTTTTTCAGCTACCAAATTTACTCAAATCCAGATTAATGGACCACCTAAATACCGGCCGGTCCCAATCTACATCAATCATTGTAATTTTAGAATTTAGAATCCGTCTGTCGTTTTCTGTATCATTACCATGTACAGTTACAGGCGACATGTCCTGACGCATATTCCTGATGCGTTACCCATTATTCTTTATTAAAAATTAATTCTAAAATTTAAAACAATGAAAAAATATATCATCACAGCAGCCTTATCTTTATTCTCAGTTATCTCACTATCAGCACAATCTAAAAAGGATGCTCAGGTTTCTAAGCTGTATCAGAACTATATTGCAATCAAATCAGCACTAGCTTCAGATGATGCTGACAAAACTTCAAAAGCCGCAACAGAATTCATTAAAACAGCTTCAGCCATTGACTATAAAATGGTTTCGGAAGGGAATCTGAATGTTCTTAGAAAAGATGCTTCTGTTATTTCCGAAGCAAGAAATGTTACCGCTCAAAGAGAAACCTTTCTCAATCTTTCAGACAATATGATCGCTTTAACCAAGGAGTTCAAACTTTCTGAAAATCCAGTCTATGTACAATATTGCCCAATGGCAGATGGCAGCTGGCTGAGCGATGAAAAACAGATTGCCAACCCATACTACGGGAAGTCTATGCTTTCATGCGGAAGCGTAAAGTCAGAGATTAAATAATTAGTCTATTATTCTTTAAAATAATAAGTTGTATAGTTTAAGTTATAATTAACTTTAAGTTGTACAACTTCTAAAAACTTTGAAATATTATGAAAAAACTGATAATGTTTCTGGTGCTGTTATTCTCTGTTTTTACTTTCGCACAAAATACAAAAACGTATTATACCTGTCCGATGCACGCTGAAGTGGTGTCCTCAAAATCTGGAGACTGCCCGAAATGCGGAATGACTCTGGTTAAAAAGACAGTCGTTGTAAAACCGGAAGCGAAACCTGTAGTTAAAACAGAAACGAAGGCAAAACCTGCAGAAACAAAAATAAATAAGGCAAATAAAGTAAAGGAAACAACTAAAATTGAGCAAGCAAAAGTAATAAAGCCTTCTGTTCAACCAGAAAAAAAAGTTATATCAACAGTTAAAGCTCAAACTACTTATACATGCCCGATGCATCCTGAAGTAGTTTCGGATAAGCCGGGAAAATGCCCTAAATGCGGGATGGATCTTGTAGAAAAAGAAGATCATTCTCATGTACAGGCTGAAAATCCAAAGGAAGAAAAATCTGTTTTAAAACGTAACTCCGAAAACGGAAGAATTACTTTTGGTGGGAAAACGGTTCGTTACGATCTGTATGTAAAAGATACCATTGTCAATTTCACCGGAAAAAACAGAAGAGCGATTGCGATCAACGGGAAACTTCAGGCTCCGACTTTATATTTTACGGAAGGAGATACAGCAGAAATTTACCTGCACAATATGCTTAAGGAAAATACAGGATTGCACTGGCACGGAGTAATTCTTCCTAATGAACATGACGGAGTTCCATATCTTACGACAAAACCTGTAACGCCCGGAGAAACCCATTTATACAAATTCAGAGTTTCCCAAAACGGAACGTATTGGTATCATTCCCACGAAGCACTTCAGGAGCAGATAGGAATGAATGGGATTTTGGTTTTCAAGAAAAGAGAAGGTGAGCCGAAAACAGAATACAATGCTGAGATTCCGGTATTGCTGGGAGATTGGAGCGATGATGATCCGATGCAGATTGCAAGAAGACTTCATATGGCCAATACAGACTGGTATGCTGTAAAGAAAAATGCAGTACAGAGTTACTGGGAAGCCATTAAATCCGGAAACTTTGGGACAAAAGCATTGAATGAATGGAAAAGGATGGAGGCGATGGATGTAAGTGATGTCTATTATGATAAATTCCTGATCAATGGAACTCCCAGTTCAGATTATTCCAATCTAAAGCCTGGAGACAAAGTAAGATTAAGAGTGGCCAACGGAGGTTCATCTACCTATTTCTGGCTGAATTACGGAGGTGGAAAGATAAAAGTAGTCGGAAATGATGGAAATGATGTAGTTCCAACAGAAGTTGACCGTTTGATTGTCGGCGTTTCAGAAACCTATGATATTGAAGTCACGATTCCTGAGAATAAAAGTTTTGAATTCAGAGCGACTTCAGAAGACAGAATAGGACACGCTTCCCTTTGGCTGGGTTCAGGTGAGAAGGTAGAAGCTCCCAATCTTCCAAGGCTGATGCTTTTTGAAGGAATGAAAATGATGAACGGCATGATGGAAATGAGCGGAAATATGAAGCCTATGACCATGACGATGGGAAATCAGATGATGGATATGAATGAAGTAATGTACCCGGAATTATCTGAAAATCAAAGAAAAACTACAGCAAAGCATATCAATGAGATGATGGGAGTGAAGACGAAAGAAGATAAGAAAGAGGATCATTCTCAACACTCAGGAATGGATATGGGAGAAGAGAAAACTATTAAAAGATTGTCTTACAATATTTTAAAATCTCCTGAAAAAACAATTCTTCCTACAGACAGCATCCGTGAAATGAAGTTTACGCTGGAAGGGAATATGAACCATTATCTATGGACGCTGGATAATAAAACCGTAACGGAAACAGATAAAATCCTGATAAAAAAAGGAGAAGTTCTTAGAATTAAAATGTATAATAATTCTATGATGCGCCACCCGATGCACCTTCACGGTCATGATTTCAGATTGATCAATTCAAAAGGAGAATATTCTCCATTGAAAAATGTGGTAGATATCATGCCAATGGAAACTGTAACGATAGAATTTGCCGCAAATCAGGATGGTGACTGGTTTTTCCACTGTCATATTTTATACCATATGATGGCGGGAATGGGAAGAATCTTCAGCTATGAAAACTCTAAACCCAATCCACAGCTTCCGAACAGAAAATTAGCCTGGAAGAATTTTATACAGGATAATAAAATGACCAGTTCTATGGCGATGCTGGATGTAGCAAGCAATAAGATCCATGCAGAAACGATGACGATGTTCGGACCGAGATGGGCTAACCTGAATGAGTTTCATTCTAACTGGAATTTTGATCATTTTGAAGGAAGTGCAAAAGTAGGACGGTTTTTAGGAAAATTCCAGTGGGCGCTTCCTTATGCAGGAGTAAGAGTTCAAAAAAATCATGAGATCATGGAAAGACAGATGGCAGAGGATATGGGTATGGATTTTCATGGGAAAAAGACCTGGTTCGGACAGCAGAAAGCTTCCAAAAACAAATTTGCATTCATGGTGGGTATGCAGTATGTACTTCCCATGTTGATTACAGCTGATGCAAGTGTAGACCAGAACGGAAAAGTACTGTTAGAACTGAGCCGTGAGGATATTCCACTTTCAAGAAGACTGAGAGGAAACTTCAGCGTCAATTCTGATGGTGAATTCTCAACAGGAATGAGGTATATTCTTCAAAAATGGTTATCCGTTTCCGGAAACTATGATAATGAAATGGGCTGGGGTGCAGGTGTTACTTTAACATATTAATTTTTTTTAACCATATTATTTAAGAAACAATGAAAAATATAATAACCGTACTGTTTGTGGGAGTTACATTATACTCTTGTAATAAACCCGACAGTAAAATATCTGAAAAGAATGCAGAACCGGAAATTAAAACGACGGGCAAAACTGAATCTGCAGAAATCTCAAATCAGGAGGTAAAAGAAACCCCGGAAGAAAGTAAAAAAGAAACCGGCGAGCTTTCAGCTTTTCCGATTCAACAAATTATCAAAGGTTACCTTCCTCTAAAAAATGCCCTGGCTCAGGATGATTCTAAGAAAGCTTCCGATGCGGCTAAAAGTCTGTTTTCTATATTAAAGAAAATAGATATCAGTAAAACCGATGCAAAAAGCAATTCTGAATTGCGTGATATTGTAGAAAGTGCAGCGGAAAACGCAGAGCATATCGGTGAAAAATCTGATGATATAGCTCATCAGAGAGAACATCTGTTATCCCTGAGTAATGATATTACTGATTTAATAAAAGAAAAGGGAACTGGCGGATTAAAATTATATCAGGACTTCTGTCCAATGTACAATAATGGAAAAGGCGGAACCTGGATCAGTGAATCGGAAGAGATTATCAATCCATATGAAGGACAGAAAATGATTAACTGCGGATCTGTAAAGAAAGTATTTTAAAATAGTAAAAAGAGATGAACCGACACATGAAAAACATATTGCTAGGGTTTGTTCTAATTTTTTTACTTATTCAGATTATTCAGCCTGCCCGTAATATTGATTACGGGCAGGTTCCTTCTACAGATATCTCAAAGGTTTACAAACTTCCTGAGAATGTGCAGTCTGTTCTTAGAAATTCATGCTATGACTGTCACAGCAATTCTACTCATTATCCATTTTATTCTTATATACAGCCCTTAAGTTATTATCTTGAAAAGCATATTAAAAAAGGCAAAGAAGAATTGAATTTTAATGAATGGGGGAGTTACAGCCGTCGTAAACAGACTAATAAATTAGAGTCTATTGTGAATCAAATACAGCAGAAAAAAATGCCGCTTACTTCTTATACTTATCTTCATCCGGAAGCGAAACTTTCCGAAAAACAGCTAGAAGAAATAGTTCACTGGATAAGGCTGGCGCAGGCTGAAAAGGAAAAATAAGAACTTAAAAACAAAAGCCATCTCGTGAAAATGAGATGGCTTTATTTATCAGAGTTGCTTTTTAAATTTAAGTACATTAGTATTTTAATCTTACAGATTGATTCTTTATTTACTCTAATTCAATAGGGTTATAAGGAAGAGGATTAGATTTTATTGGCATTTGGCTACCATCACCATTATAAGCTTTACCATGAAAAAATCCAGGATTATCATAATATGATTGCTGAATCATTCTAAATTTATCTCTGCTTACTTTGAAGATGCTTTTATCATTACGTAAATAAATATCAGTAGGTTTTTGATCGACTGCAATTGCTTCAAAATGGAAATATTTTTTATTATCTTCAATTTCAAGTATTAAACCAGGCAATCCACCAAAAACATAAGGCCCATTACTAATAGGTATTTTATCTGTATACCAAGCCGTATAATCTCTACCTCTATATCGTGTTGTTGCCTTTTTACACTCATAATTAAGGATTTTTTTTCTCTCTTCACTCATAGTCCAACTAAAAAAAGGTATTTTTTCATCATATTGATACTTATTTTTGGCTTTATCCTGTATAATTAAGCTATCTGTTAATTTATTTTTAAAGATAATATTTGACCATATTTCTCGAACTTTAAGTAGTTGGTTAATTTCTTTTCCTCCAATTCTTTCCTGATGACTAAATTTTTCAGATATTGAATCTTGTTGAACACCCTTATTGTCACTAAATTTAGAATGGCTATTTCCTACTTGTAAGATACAAAGTGCTTCCTTCTTGCTTTCAGGAACATTGATATTATCAGAAAACTTGACCTGATAATAAATATTCAGATTACTTTTTTCATAGATTTTCACTTGGTATTTAGGGGCTTGAAGTGTAAAATTATCAGGGAATCTAGTATCCTGCCCTTTAATAAAGCTGAAAAATGTAACTGATAGTACAACTATAAATTTCATTCTATTTGTTTTTTGTTAAAATGTAAGACGGATACTTCTATCCGCCTCATTTATAATTCGTTATGCTATAGGATAAGATGTTCCGCACTTTTGCGCATTAAAGTAAATTACATTATCAGTAAAATCTCCCACGCTATCATAATCACCAGCTTCTAAATAATAAACAGCTCCACAAGGAGACGTTACTTGAATCCAGTTATAAAAAATAGCTTTTGTCTTTTGAGAAACTTTACTATGGTTTACAGCTTTTTTCTCAATAGTTTCAGCTTTTTTAATTACTTTTTTAGCAGTAATATTTTTAGCACTCATAAGTCCAGCTGCACCAAAGGCAACAATAAAGATAATTTTTTTCATCGTTAAAATTTTAATTTTTTAATAAATAATAAATGTTTT
>Ga0070682_100000967_pt1 | contig 16697 bp, 8 predicted proteins | sample KBSC63LmetaG_FD_64668 | JGI IMG/M metagenome (GOLD analysis project Ga0070682, IMG submission 64668) | Corn rhizosphere microbial communities from Kellogg Biological Station, Michigan, USA - KBS C6-3L metaG | ecosystem: Host-associated > Plants > Roots > Rhizosphere | place: USA: Michigan... | reverse complement strand
GCCGACTACATCGCGCTGGCCAAGGCCGGCCCCGCCGTCATCATCGCCAACGTGCCGCAGTTCACCCGCTACAGCGAGGACGCGGCCAAGCGTTTCGTGCAGCTGGTCGATGAGTTCTACGACCGCCGCGTCAAACTCGTGCTCAGCGCCGCCGCGCCGATCACCGAGCTGTACGACGGCGAGCGATTGCGCGCCGAATTCGGCCGTACCGAGTCGCGGTTGATCGAGATGCAGAGCGAGGAGTATCTGGCGCTGGAGCATCGGGCGGAGTGAGTCGCCAACTTCGTCGGGGCCGAACGGTCGAGGTCGGCACGAACCAAGGCTATCGCATAACGGTACCGGCCCCCTGGACGGGCTTGTAAAAATCCCGCCGCGGAGGAGGTCCTCGCGGCGGAGAAAAAGCGATGCCGGTCTTTGAGGAACCGTGCGGTTTTGTGGAAGCCAGGCCGATGGAGGTAAATGCGTCCACAACCGACAGATCAAAAGCCGCGGCGCCAAACCGATTGGCTAGGCACCCAACAGTTCCAACCCAGCCAGGCACTCGTGATCCAAGTCAACTGCCCGCGCGGGCGCCGCCCCGCGTTGATCCGGTCGACACTGCCTCCTTCATCTCCCGCCAGTGGTCGTACTGTGCCTTCTTCGACGGCGAAGAATCCTCGTACCCCTGCAGCCAGAAGCGGAACCAGTCGAGATTTCGCTCATAGGCAGCCTGCTTGTGCTTGGGCTGGAACTTCTGATGTGGCTCGTTAGGGAACACATAGACATCGGCTCGGTACGCCCGGATCAATGGCACCGTGTAGTCGAGCGAGAAGCTGTACTCTCGCTCCGACATCTGCATCAATACTGGCACCCTCACCCGCTCGATGTCATAGGAGGGCGAGAGCAGCCGCCAACGCTTCGGCGTCTCCTCGGGGGAGCCGAGTTGCCAGTAGCGCCTCAGTCGAGAGAACTGCGCGTCGCCCCACAAGCTGAACAAAAGGCGCCCTAACGGAGAGAACACCGGGTTGCTCACCGATATGGCACAGGGCACTCGCGAGTTCATCGCGGTCCACATGGCAACTTCTGCGCCAAAACTCAGTCCGCCCATTCCTACTCGCGCCGGGTCGATGTCGCCACGCGAAGCCAGGTATTCGGTCACGCTCTCGACTGCGGCACGGCCTTGCTCAAAGCGCTCGACGGCATCCTCACGCAGGGGCGCAGCGTTGATGCACAATGCTGCAACACCATCCTCGGCCAACGTGGCAAGAGGCCATTCGTCCCCCATGCCGCCACGCAGGAAGCCCGAGCATCGGTAGTAGGTGATGAAAAGCGGAGGCGGCTTCCGACCTTTTGCCGTCGCAGGGTAAAACTGTCCGGTGAAGCGCGTGCCTTGGGCGTCAGTCCAACTGATCGGATGCACGGGAACGGATGCTGCCATGTCGCGTGCCAGAGTCATGTTCGGATTGAACAGGACGCTGCGCTGCCCCGATTCGAGATCGATCCTCTCAAGTCGAGGTGGGCGATCCGCTTCCGCAGCGACACACACCAGCGCCTTGAACGATACGCCACACGGTCCCGGCTCCCAGCGCCCTCCTCCTCCGACCTGACCACGCGAGTGCACCATGGGTCGCACAACGCCGCTGACGACGTTCCAGCGGAAGATCGACTGTCCATTGTCCGGAGCCGTCACGGTAAAAATGACCTCGTCGCTCTCTGGCCGCCACACGATGTCGGTAATTGGCTTGTTGACGCACGCCTTCGCCACGCACCTCACGGACTGGCTAGCGTTCCGTTCTGGCAGCATCGCCAAATTGAACACGTGGCACCATGACAGGCCCTTCTGTTTACCCGCGCAGGTCAGAATGGCAATGCGTCCGCTATCGCGATCTTCCGCGAGCTGCGAGGCCTTCCTGAATTCCGGCGAAAGATCGGAAGATGTCAGCTGAGCCGCAGGCGCGTCATCCGATGGAAGATCCTTCCGGATGCCCGTCGAAATATCGATCGCTTTCCAGCGATCAGGCACTTGGGACAGCAGCGGGACGTACTTCAGTCCACTGCCGCCGACGAAACGCTGCGTCGCCAGGCGTCCCTCGTGGTATCCCGAGCGGAACAGGCTGTCTCCCAACGGAACCGTTCGATCGATGTGTATGCCATGATCGTACTCGGCCAGCTCCGCGTTGACGACGGCTTCGCGTGTCGCACCGACGCTGTACTTCAACACCGAGCCGTCGGCACTCAACGAAAACGCGCGGACATTTGCCGGATCATGCGTGACCGGCTCGGTGCGGGACCCATCTACCGCTGCGCGCCAGATCTCGACTCGACCATCAGAAACCGTGCGATAGAAGATCCATTTTCCGTCAGGCGACCACACCGCAGGCTCATGGATGGGCAGCCCACCGTTACCCCGCAACGGCGCACCACCCTCCCCAAGACGTTGCGGGGGTAATGTCCCATCGATCGGCTGCACGTACCACACCGTGTCATAGGTGTTTCGCTTGATGGATGCCTGCTCAGTGCGAAATGCAACCAGGCGCCCATTCGGGGAGACAGATAGTCCCCCCAAGTCGACAACTTCCACGAGCTGCCGGATGGAAACCGGCGCTGTAGGCGGCGCAGACTCCGCGCACGGCGCGTGGGCAATCAGACTCAAAAACGCCGCCAACTCAACAACACGCACGAATCTCCCGGCGAGAGCTCTGTACACGACGACCCCTTCTTTAGTTTGGAAAGCACCATCACCTTCATTTAGTGATGGCGGAGTTCATCCTGTGCCCGGTCTGACGCTGCGGGGATCCGATGCTCAGCATCGGTGTCAGCACGCCTCTCCGAAAACTGCGGATCCAGGAACTCACTCTGGATCTACGCACGGGCGCCGCTTAGCCGGAAGACACCGACCTCACTGCGGAGCTGACCTGCATGACGTCTGGCCATGTCGGTCCGCCAGAGTAGAGATTTCAGACCGATCAAGCGCGCGATCAAACAACTTCAGATGCGCAATTTTCCCGACGAAACCATCCCCAATACTCAATGGAAAAGGATTGGCCGCCGGCTTCCTGCCATAGCGAGTTTCCCGAGCCAGCTTGCTGTCAACGTACAAGCGCAAGATGTTGCCATCATAGGTGACTGCTACGTGATGCCAACCGGGAGCGACCTTTTGTTCGGCTATCGCCCCGGCGGTATCCTCCGGAGCCTCACCACGATACAAATAGTCTTCACCGGCATTCACGAATCCCGACACACTTCCTGCCGCCGACATTCCTATGCCATAGGAATCGCCCTTATTAAGAATATTGGAGCCTGAATAGGCGAGAATGGCATTCTCATACAGGACAATATCTCCTTTATTCCCCACCTGGTAGGATCTTGTCATATCATAATAGTTCTTGCCCCCTACCACCTCCAATATCTTGTATCCAGCTATATAATTATTTCCATCCCCTCCAATCTCGCGCTGCTCAATCCAATGGCCACCATCCAGGTCCGTGCTCGCCGTCCAAAATGCCATTTCGCTCCAATTTTGCACATCAACGCCACCCCAAGGTTGCTTGGTGGCCGAAAATGCATACATAACCTTGTCACCTACAACCTGGACACCGGCAGGCTCGACGTTGCCCGCACCAAAGGTCCGTTGTCGCTCCTGAGGAGAGGAACCGTCCTTCGACATCTTGCCTGTCCAAAGGTGAGCGTTACCTTTAGAGTCTGGCTTCGAAAATGTGTAGTAGATGGTATCTTTATTCACCGTCAGCTGAGCAATTATCGAGGGTCCGGCTCCGTGAACACGGCGAATCTCATGCCAACCGGAACCATCGAGATTTGCATAGGAAATTACAACGTCAACGCTTTTTTCTACTCCTGACAGGGATCCTGACAGATATATGTAATATATCTTGTCACCTGATACATGAAAACTCGGTATGAGCCCGCCAGTTATTGTTTGTTGCAGTGCCTTCCAGGACGATCCATCAATATTGGATGTCGCAGTCCACAATTGCCATTTTCCATTTTTACCTTTCAAGGGAAACGCGTAATAAACCTTGTTGCCGACGACCTGCAAGTTGCGCGACTGCTCCGAAGCATAACCATTTTCCTGAAGAGTCCGCTGCTTCACCAACCAGTCGCTTCCGTCTATTCCGCTCGTGCCGGTGTAGATTTGCCAATTACCTCTCGCATCACCTCCGAAGTACTCAAAAAATACTTTTCCTCCGACAACTTGCAATTTCGGCTCGAGACCACTCAACGGCAGCCTTGTCCGCTTCCGGACATCCCGTGACCCAAGACTTACATCGGCAACTCCTGACCAGATAGCAGACGGACTGTAGAGTGCCTCCCCATGTGCCGGCGGGTCGGGGTTATCTCTTGGGGAGTCCGAATTTGTTATAAAATAGATCCCATCGCCAACGACCTGGAAGTTCGGGCTTCTCATACCTTCCCACTCCAAAGTCCTGAGCTGGGCTCCCGAGCCATTCATCCACGCAGTGGCTGAAAAGGATCTGGTAAGGTCCAGAAGGTAATCCCCGCTTACAGATATACGCCCTTTGCCATCAAACTCGGCGGCGCATCCGAATGGCGTATTGACAGGCTTGACTTCACCCACCACGACACTCTTTCTGCCAAGCGAAACTGAATCCTCCCCAAGGTGCGCCCTGTTTCGAAATTCGAACGAAGCAATCGGGTTCAATCCATCCGTCGAATTATCACCTGGAAGAGCCGCGATGGATTTTGTATTGCTTGCTGCGAGCAGTAGAACAGCAATCATTGCCGTAGGCAGCAGACCAATTGTTCGTTTTGATTTAGTAAAGGCATTTTTCATTGCATATCCTTCTTCCCGGAGCAGCCATATTCACCTTGCCGGAATCCGCTCACGGCACGTCCGATTTCAGCATCCATCGGACACCATGAAGTCCCGAGCTCGATTCAGCTTCACCAGTGCTTTGTTATGGAAAGGTTCAAGAACCGGCCGATCGCCGAGTAATTGGTGGAATCGTAGGGTGGCCAATAAGAGATGGGGACCTCATGGAGAGGCGGGTTGCGATTGAGCAGGTTCTGCGCGGACAGCGCGAACGCCATCCCCGACAAGGCCCCGCCGCCTTGGCCTGTGGCGTACCGCAACGTGGCATCGAAAGTGGTGAACGAAGCGGTCTTCCGCCCGTTTGCGGTGTCCATGACACCACCGGTGTAATTCACGAAGGTGGAAGCGGCAAATCCACCCTGGCTCCAGACCGCGCCGAGGCGACCTTTGATCTTTGCCGGATTGAAGAGAGTGCCCGCTATCTCGTAGGCATCCTCTTCGGAAGTGTTCTGCTGCGAGCTATCCAGCCAAGTGGCCGATCCTCGTACCGCCAAATGTCCGGGTCCGAGGTCGAATCGATACGACGATGATAGATCGAGACCCTTGATGTGCTGACGAGCAACATTGAAATTCTGCGCATATATGATCGCCACGACATCGTCGGGGTCGTACGGTTTACCGGCATAGTTGTAGAACGCACTGGCGGAAGCAATTGCTTCCTCCGTTCCCTGTACGGTGGGCGAGTAATCAATGAATTGGGCGTACCTGGGATTGTTTAGCGCGCTACCATACAAGGTGGTAATCGGTGCTTCCACGCGATTCGTGTAGTCGATGTCGAACCACGTAAGCTCTGCCTCAAGCGCCGGCAGTGCCTCGGGATGGAACACCGCCGCCACGGTCCAGCTGGTTGCGCGCTCCGCCTCAAGGTCTGGATTGCCTCCCCAGAGAGACAGGACCGTGGCATCGGGATCGTAACCTGCCCCGCCGAAAAAGCTTGGAGGAAACAATTCGGCGACCTGGACCTGATACAACTGAAACAAGGTCGGGGCCTTGAATGATTTACCCCAGGACGTCTTCAAGGTGAAGTCGCTGTTGGGGTCGTAGATCAGGCCAAGCTTGGGCGTCGTGATGCTCCCGAAGCTGTCGTAGTCTTCGCCACGCACTGCTGCGGTCAGTTCCAACCGATGTACGCCCGCAACGCCTGAATTCGATCCGACTAGTGGAAGGCCGAGTTCCGCATACGCAAATCGGCTGCTTTCATCTCCACCGGCGTAATTTGTGCCGGCCAGATAATTGCTCTGGACGAATTCGTTCCTCCTGGCGCCGGCACCAACTGCTAGTCGCGCGTCGCCGCCGGACATCGCAAACAGTGCCCCTTCGGCACCAATCTCGTAGGAAAAAGCATCGTTGCAAGAGCACGAGTGATATATCGTCGTCGGCGCTCCAGTCGCAATATCCACTCGGGATTGGTCCTGGACACTCTCGTCTTTGCCCCAACTCCCGCCTATCGATAGCGTCCAGTCCCCTGCCAGGTAGATCTGTATGCTCGGCGAAACCATGGACGTCGTGGTCTCTGTCGCGACATGGTAGTAGGAGGGCGAGAGGCCGGTGTTGTAGGGGTAGGTATCCTGCTGTCGATGGGTCTTGAATGCATCCAGTCGAAGCTCGACTGAATCGCCGATCGACTGGTGCAGGCCGACCAAGCCGCTGCGCAGATCGCTTCCCGGATAAAGCGAACTGGGATCGAACATGTAAGCCGTGTAGTCACGCTGGCGTGCATAAAGGGGATCGGTCGAGGTGTCCTTGTAGGTCGCGATCAACCCGCCGCTGGACCATCGGGTACCCCCGGTCAGGGTGTACTCATGCGTAGCCAATCCACCTTCCGTCGCACCGCCGTAACGCGCGCCTACCGTCACTCCTTCGTAATCCCGCTTGAGTATCACATTGGCAACCCCGCCTACCGCATCGGAGCCGTAGATGGCCGAGGCGCCGTCAGGAACGATTTCGATCCGATCGACCGCCTCGACCGGTATCGCACTGATGTCGACCGCCTGCGCGACGCCGTCATAGGCCAGCCGTCGACCATTGAGCAGCGTCAGGGTGGCATCCGGACCCAGACCGCGCAGGTTCAGGGCCGAACCGCCTGTGGCGTTCTGGTTTGCGACTCCCCCCGAGCCCGATCTCTCCGCGCCAACACCCGGATTCTGACCGCCGTTGAAGTTCTGCGGAATGCTGCGGATCACTTCGCCGAGGTCCGCGAAACCTTCCTCCTGAATCTGCTCGCTGCCGATCGTGATGACTGGCGATGGCGTGGCCCCACCGCGGATGCGCGTGCCTGTGACGGTGACGGTATCCAACATCTTGATTTTCTGGGTGGCCGCGGATGACGCCGGCTCTGGTTTCGGAACCCGCTTTTGATTGGTGTTCGTCGGTGGCGGTGCCTGCTTCAAAGCGTAGGTCTGCCCGTCGACTCGCTCCCAGGCGAGCCCCGTCCCGGCTAGCAACTGCGTCAAGGCCTGTTCGGGGCCATAGCGACCTGAAACGCCGTGGCTCTGTTTGCCGGCGACCAAGTCCGGCGCAAACACCAGTTGCCGGTCGCTCTGCGCGCCCCACGCACCGAGCGCCGTGGACAGCGAACCCGCGGGGATGTCGTACTGACGGAGCGATTCGGTTGCCGTTGCTGTCTGCGCCTGTGCCGTGGGCAACGCTGCATACAGTGCCATGCAAAGTGCCACGCACAGGGCACTTCGGACGGTTCCTCGACAAGACCGCTTGCCTGCTGTGTTCATGTGCTCCCCTCTGTGTTGGTAAGCGCCAAAGCGGCGCCTGCCATAGGGGTAACAACTGAGTGGCGCGCGACCCTACCTGGGCTTGGATGACATGCAGCGGACTCAGCGTGGCATCAGCACAATCTCGTGCGCGTCGCTGCGGATCACGTGCACTGGAAACACAGCGGAAAGGGCCGCGGCGATGGCGGCATTGTCGCCAGCACGAAAACTGCCGCCGACCGGCAGGCTGGCCAGCTTGGGGTCGCCCAGGCGCAGCTTGATCGCGGAATAGCGGTTGGCCTCGGCCACGGCCTGGGCCAGTGGCAGGCCGCTGAAATCCAGGCGGCCGCGCATCCAACTGGTGATCGCAGCCGGATCCACCCAGTGCACGTTGATGCCAGCAGTGCCGGCGCCGTAACGGGCCTGTTCGCCCGGCACCAATTGCTTGCGTTCGTCTTCCGCAACGACTTCAACCAGCCCATGCAACAGGGTGACTGTCGCCGTGCCGTTCTCATTGCGCACCTGGAACTGCGTACCGAGATCGGTGACGCTGCCATCGCCTGCGATGACCGTGAACGGGTGCCTGGCATCGTGCGCGACCTCGAACATCGCCTCACCGTGCTGCAGCGTGACCTCGCGTCGCCGGTGGTCGTAGCGCACCTGCAGCGTGGTTTGCGTGTTGAGGACGATGCGGGTGCCATCGGGCAACTGTTCGGTTCGCTGCTCGCCAAGACCGGTGCTGTACACCACCGGCGGCGCGTGCATCATCAGCGGCAACAACTGGACGCCGCCGAACACGGCAATCGCCGCCAGGCTGGCCGCCGCCAACAGCGGCCGCCAGCGCCTAGCGGTCGCCCGCCGTAGCCTGGGTGCGGTGGCCTTCATCGCCGCAGCGGTCATCTCGCGCATGCGATCTGAGCCTTGCAGTTGCTTCCACTGTCCCCAAGCGCGCTCGGTCTCGGCGTAAACGCGCGCATGCCTGTCGCTGCGGCCGCGCCACGCCTCGAAGGCCTCCTCCTCGTCGCGGGCGCAGGCACCATCGCGGCGCTTGGCGAACCAGGCGGCAGCTTCCTCGCGGATGGCGTCGTGGGTGGAGTTCATGACGTTGCCAACACTCAAAGGTTGAAATCCCCTACCTGTGCGCGACACTGAACAATCGCCTTGGCGAGATGCTTCTCGACCATCTTCACGGAAATGCCGCAGCGCTGGGCCACTTGGGCATTGCTCAACCCTTCGACGCGGCTGAGCAGGAACACCGTGCGACGCTTGTCCGGCATGCCGGCGACGGTCGCTTCCAGCGCCTCCAGGTATCGCCGCGCCTGCCACTGCCGCTCCACGCCCGGCACTTCGGAGGCGACGTCCAGCTCGGTGAAATCGGTGGATTGTTCGAGCTGACGCAGCGAACTCCAGCGCCAGTGATTCTTGAGCACATTGCGCGCAATGGTGAACAGCAGGCTGCGCAACGAAGCCGGCGGCTGATCTTGCCGGTAGCGCATCAACCGGCTCCAGGATTCCTGCGCCAGATCGGCGGCATCCTGCGACTGTGCCAGGCGATGACGGAAGAAGTTCAAAAGATCGGCGTGGTTCTCCCGAACGAAGGCATCGACGTCAACGTCGCGCGACGGCAACAGTTCCGCTTCCTCCCGTTCTACCCAGGACTGTGACACGCTTGCGACCCCCGCGGTGGTTCGCCCCAACGTCTCCAATGTGCCGCCACGCCGAAGCTCGTGTCAATCGTTTGTCACGCGGAAACCCCTTGAAAAACGGGGATTCCCGTCATTCAGAAGCATGCCTGCGCAAAGGCCATCCGTGATAGAACACGCGAGGTCGGCTGTACCCTACCCCCAGCATTCCAGGTAGTCAGAACGAAGCAGCTCAAGGACGGCCTCCGTCCGTCGTGCAGTACCGGGGTGCGTCCATGCCCTTCTCGTCCGTCGATTTGCATTGCGGCAGGAGAAAGCAGCCGCCAACGCCCGGGGTTCGTCCGGTGCGCCAAGCTGCCAGAACTCTTTCAATGGCTTGAAAAAGGCATCGCCTTCATGCTCTCTCGGCCAGCGAGGCGAAATGCCACTCATCGCCCAATCCGCCGCGCAGGAAGTCTCGGCAATCGTAGAGCGTAGGTCGGGTTGGCGCCGCAGGCGCGTAACCCGACGCCCAGCAGCGGTATCCCGCGTCCGGCCTGCTTTTCCAGGCTGAGCGGCGACAGTTTGCGCGAAGCCAGATCCATCTCGACCCACGCCGGCGACCGGTTCGGATCATCGGGGAACAAGGTGTACAGCAGCACCAAACGGCCATCACCGGATCACAGCAGCAGGCGTACCAAGCCGAACGTGGCAGGCCGACCCAGTCGCATGCGCGGTGCAGTGGTCGCGCATACACCCCGACGAGGTAGCGCTTCGCACCGGTGCCCGGCCTGGAGTTTTGTTGTTATCGGTCCTTCATGGCCGCGTTGTCCACCGCCAGTTCGGCGTACATCCGCTTGAGCCGGGCGTTCCGGCGGTCAGATCCTTGAGCTGCTTAAGATCCGAGGCATCCATACCGCCGTACTTCCACTAATAGTATGTCGCCGGGTCGATCCCGGCCTGCCGGCACAGGCCCTTGACCGGGATACCGGCGTCGCCCTGCCGAGGATCGAGGCGTCTGGGACCCGCTGAATTTCGACTTCTTCATGGAATCTCCTGGCTCGAAAGCTGTTAGGGAGCTCCACTTCTGGAATGCCCGGGATCAGGGGAGATTATGGCTTCAGCTTCGTGGAGCTTCGTTTTTTTTAAAAAGCGATCGAGCCATGCATAGGAGCGTTGCCAAAGGTCGGCAACATTCGCCGGCCGGGTGATGTTATGGCCTTCACCCCAGTACCGCACGAATTGCGCGGTCTTGTTCAACCGATACAAGCCGCTGAAAAACTGCTCCGCCGACTGAATGGGCACCACATCGAGATCTCCGTGAATCATCAGTATGGGAGTGTTCACCTTGTCGACGTGCATGACCGGACTGTTGTCCACATAGAGCTCCGGCTCCTGCCATGGAGGTGCATCGAGTCCGATGCTTGTCCCGCCGAAGCGAGTCTCCAGACCGCCACCCAGGTAATGGTCCTCGGGTGCTTCATCGCTGTAACGCACTTCCGGGGAGAAGATGCCGTACTCGCTGATGAAATTGGTCAGGCCCGCCAAGGCAATGGCTGCCTTGAATCGATTCGTCTGGGTGATGACGCTGTAGGTTGTATAACCGCCGGCGCTGTGCCCGCCGATGGCCACGCGTTCGGGATCGACAAGACCAAGGGCGATTGCCCCGTCCAGCGCCGGGATGATGCTGCCGAGCAGTTGCGAACGGGGCGGGGAGTCCCCGATGGGCATGCTGGGAATGATGACCGCATAGCCATGCGCGGCAAAGAGCTGCAAGTTGGCGAATGGGAACGGGAAGTCGACCCGCATTTCGTCCGGGACAGCTCCGCCCAGTATCCTGCCTGGATACACCCACATCAGGGCCGGGTGACGTTGCCCCGGCACGTGCCCTGGAGGCAGAAGTATCCACCCCGTGACCGATAGCCCACTTTGCGTTGAGTATGTATATGACTGAGCGGTACCGAGGTCGACATTCTTCAAGAAAGTATTGACCGCCAAAAAGCGTTTCCACGCGGTATCGTTGTCACCGATCCAGGCAAATGTGCCCGTGTCGGTTCGATCGGTCAGGATGATTGTTGATCCCGTTGCCGAGGCTGCTACCACGCCAGCGGTGGGCGAAGGCGCCTCACGCCGCTCGGTGGCAGATCCGTTTCTCAAGTCAACCAGGTAGCGATGGGAAGAGGTAGCCGCCCCTCCATCCACAACAACAATGGCGTGCGTTGCGGCAGCGAAGTCTCCCTCCGACCCAGCTGCATCTGCATCGGTCCATTCGATCGCTCGCACCGTCTTGCCCGAGGCGAGCTGCATCGGTACCGCGCGACCGTTCTCGTAAAACCGGATCAAGTGCCCATCGGCGACAGCCACCACGCTGGCCTCTGCGTGCAGCGAAGTATTCGATACCGGAACCACGCGTGCAGGCGGCTGTTTGATGTCCTTCGTCATTACTTTCATCGGTTGGCCGGGCACGAATGCATACCAGTCACTTCGGTGAAAATTCGGGCGCAGCGCCAGGTTGGCCTTGGGCTGGGCATGGAACAGAATGGTGTCGCCATTCCACAGCAATGTCGGCGTGACATGCCAGCCAAATGCCTCGCCCGGAACTTTATCCGCCACGGTAACGCAGCGCAGTGTGGCGGGTAACGGCTGCGAAACTTCACAGGAAACCAGTGCGGCATCGTTCATCGGCTTACCCGCTGGATTCGCGAGGAATGCCAGCCTGCGTCCATCTGCAGACCACGCGATAGTGCGTTCGTCCACGTGTTGGATCGTGTCAGGGACTGCGGCCACCCGCCCGCTCTCCGGATCGAGTACGCCGACTGTCATGTCATACTGGCTTTGCCGAAATCTGAAGGGCAAGGGTTGCGCTGGATCGAGGCGCACGACGTTCTTTGCGTACACGAACGCGACTTTCCGCCTATCCGGCGCCAAGCCAGTTACTCTCAGCTGCACACCACTGGCAACCTCTCGCATTTTGCCGTCGGCTTGCACGACGACCAGCGCATCCTGCCGCCGCGTGTCGAGTGACGGTGTTTTTTGACCGCTGTTCACGACACTGGCCGTCGCTTTTCCCAGGTCCCAATGCTGCTGCCATTGCCTGGCCGCTGCCTGACCCGCCATCCGGTTCGGGGCCAGCCAGGACCATGGCTCGTCGTTCCCGATCGCGACCGTCACCAGCGAATCGCCGCGCAGCCATCGCGTCGACATGGGATCGACAGATCTGGCCGATAGCATCCGCATCTCGTCAAGATGGGAATCCCACATGTACAGCCGTACACCTTCGGTGCCGCGAGTGGAGGCGAATGTCAGGTAACGCCCATCGGGCGACCACAGCGGCATGAACCATCCTGACCCGTCGCTTCCGCCGTGAGTCAGGTTGCGTGGTTTTCCAGTCCCTGGATGCAGTACCCAGATATCACTGCGTGCCCAGCCCGAGCCGCCCATGTCTTCCTGGTATGTCCTCTCCCCTGCAAACGGTCGCGTGCGCACATAGGCTACCCACGCTTCGTCCGGAGCCACGCTGAAGCTGTCGATCCGTTCCAGATTAAGGACGTCGTGCACTTCCAAGACCCGCGCCGACACTCCCGTTACGGAGGCGGCAAGCAACACTGCCATGATAAGAATCGTCGCGTAGCGCATGTACTGACCACCTAGTGTCGAATGAGATGCTTTCCAGTCGCCTACGACTGTCCTATTCGCCACGGGGCTGAGGCGAAAGTCTGGCCGGATGATTCGTGCACGCAGTCGGCAGCCGATTCCAAAGACATCCCCGACCGACAACACGCAGCCATCACGCATGGCAGGCAGATGAAAGCAAACCGGCATGCGCGAGCCGACATCACCGCACGGAAGTGCGTCAACTACCCTATCCTTCCTCTTGTTTCTCTTGCCGGGGACTGGACGCCTCGACAAGATCACGATTTATCGTTATCGCCCGTATCAAAATGGCGAGTACCCGCCTTCTTCATGTCGCGCCAGATGCGGTATTGAGCTGCTTTTTCCGGACTTGGATCTTCATAGCCCTGCAGCCAGAAGCGGAACCAGTCGACGTTGCGCTCGTACACCGCCAGCTTGTGTCGCGGCTGGTACTTGATATGGGTCTCGTACGGAAACACGTACATATCCGCCTGATGCCTGCGCATCAGAGGCAACGCATAGTCCAAGGTATCCCGGTATTCCTTCTCGGGCAGTTGGAACAGGACCGTTGCCTTGATCCTGTCGAGTTGATAGGCAGGCGAACGCTCCTTCCATTGTTCAGGCGTTTCGTTCGGCGCACCAAGTTGATACATCTCCCGAAAGGTGGACCGGAAGCTAGCCCGCAGGCTGTTGAACAGGTAATAGGTCGGCGTCGACGAGGTACCGCTGACGGACGCAGTCCTCACCACGTCCGAATGGGTCAGCGTCCACAACGTCACCTCGCTGCCATAGCTGAGCCCGCCCATTCCGACGCGAGTCCGATCGATGCGACCCTCGGCGGACAGACGCTTCACGACGCTCTCGACGGCGGCACGCCCCTGGTCGTAATTGGCAGCGGCATCGAGATGAGCCCCCGGAATCGCGTTGATGCAGAGCGCCGAGATGCCATCCTCGGCCAAGGTGGCAAGCGGTTGCTCGTCACCCTCCCCACCACGCAGAAAGCCATGGCAGCTATAGAAATTAACGAACAACGGCGGCGGATGGTTGGTGCTCGTCCCTCGCGCTTCAAAGAACTGACCGGTGAACTCCCGCCCCTGCGCGTCCTTCCAGCGGATCAGTTTGGCCGGCACCGTGGCCGCGATATCCGCCTCCAACCCCTTGTTCGGGGCGAACAGGACTCGTCGATGACCGCTTTTCACATCGATCGTCTCGAGCCGGGGTGGGTGATCGGCTTCCGCCGCCACGCATACCAGTGCGTCATGCGACGCCGCACAAGGAATATCCCAATAACGCTGGCTTCCGCTGACCAACCCATGGGAAAGCACGATCGGCCGCACCTTGCCGGTAACGACGTTCCACCCGTAGATGGATTGTGCATGTCCCTGGTCATAATCGTCGATCGTGAACAAGATCTCATCGCTTCCGGGCCGCCACTGGATATCGGTGATGCCTTTGTTTCGACACAGCTCGTCCGTACAGTAAACCGGATGCGAAGCGTGCCGGTTTGGCAACATGGCCAGCCTGTCATACCGACTTTGGAACAGCCCCTTGTCCTTGCGCCCGGGCAACAGCACTGCGATGCGCTCGTCGTCTGGAGCAGTGGCTATCTGGTAGCGCTGCGGTTGCAGGCCGTCCCAGATCTTGACCGGCTCCGCCGGCAGATCGGGCGAAAGATCGGCCGGCGTCAGCCGGTGCGCCGGATGCTCCGATGCAGACAGCTCCCTGGTTGTCATCGTCGCCAGGGTGACGGCTTTCCAGTGGTTCGGCACCTGTGCCAACAGGGGCGCAAACGCGGCCCACCCCTCCACTCCGGGTATCGTCAGGAACCGCATCGTGGTCGGCCGCCCGTTGATGGCAATCTGCCGGAACAGTCCGTCGCTGATATTCACCGTGTCATCGATGCGGATGCCGTGTTCGTACTCGGACTCCTCCGCATTGATGACCGCTTTCCGTGTCGCACCAACGCTGTACATCAGCGTTTTACCATCGCTGCTCAGCGCAAAATTCCGCACGTCCGCCGGATCCGATGTCACTTCGCCAGCCCGGGAACCATCCGCCGCTGCACGCCAGACGGAGACACGGCCATTGAAATTCGCGCGGTAGTAAATCCACTTCCCATCGGGCGACCACATGGCCGGCGATGGCAGCACGGTTCCGTTGACGTACTGGAACAGCGGTGCGCCGCCATCCGCTACCCGCAGCGGCAGAGCTTTTCCATCCAGGCTCTGGACAAACCACGTACTGTCGTACGTATTACGCGCAACCGACGCACGTTCGGACCGGAAAGCTACGTAGCGCCCATCGGGCGAAATGGCAGGATTACCCAGATCGGTCACCTCTAGCAGGCGCCGCGGTGAAATCGTTTCCGCGTGCAGCGGCCCGACGAAAGCCATGCTCAGTGCAGCGAGCGCGAGTACCAAAACGCAACGCACAAAGCGCTTTGTGATTGAAGCGTAGGGCCACGCGCGTACCATCGCGGCCGCGCACGGGGCCGCTTGATGAAAGAGTTTCATGATTTCTCCTACCAATGCTTGGAAACCGAAACGCTCACAAAGCGTCCGATCGCCGAGTAGTTGGTCGCGTCGTAAGGTGTGTAGGTCCATGAAACGGGGACGTACAACGGAGGCGAACGATTCAGCAGGTTCTGGGCCGACAACTCCAACGTCAGGTTCGACCATGCGTCCTCGCGCACGCCGGTGCCGTAGCGCAGCGTGGCGTCGAAGGTGGTAAACGAAGCTCCCTTCCTGCCGTCCGCCGTGTTGGTCACTCCGCTCCTGTAATTTCCAAACAGCGAAGCGGTGAAGCCACCCTGCTGCCAGACCGCTCCGATGCGACTGTTGATCTTGGCCGGATTGAACAACGTGCCGGCCAGGTCGTAAGCGCTCTGCGCCGCCGTCAGCGCTTGTGAACTGTCCAGCCAACTGGCCGAGCCACGGAGCGTCAACCGTCCCGTGCCCAAGTCGAACCGGTACGACCCTGACAGATCACCCCCCTTGACGCGCTGTATGGATGCATTGACAAGCCGATTGTCGAAGATCGCTACAACCTTGCTGGCGTCATAAGGTGCGCCGACGTAGTTGTAGAATTTGGTCGATGCAAGCACCGCCGCCTGCGCGGCCTCGGTCGGGTCGTAAATGAGATAATCCGCGATGGCCGGATTGCCGAGAAAAAAGTCGCTTGGACTGAGGGGCTTCACGACCCGCTGGGTGTACTCGATATCGAACCAGGTCAGCTCCATTTCGAACTGCGGCAACGCCTCAGGATGGAGTACCAATGAGCCACTCCAGGTCCGGGCCCGTTCCGGACCCAGGCCCTGGTTTCCACCTTCCAAATCCAACACCGTAGCATCCGCGGGATACGTCCCTCCCCTCGCATACGTCGCCACCGGCACATAGAAGGCATACCCGATGGAATAGTGCTGCCAGAGTGTTGGCGCCTTGAACGACTTTCCCCACGAAGCTTTAAGCGAGACATCGGCACTGGGCGAATAGATCACCCCGAGCTTGGGCGTAGTCACCCTGCCGTAATCGCCATCCTCGGTGCGTATCGCGCCGGTCAGCTCGAGTCGGTCGATCCCGCCGATGCCCTGCTTCGACTCCACCAACGGCAGGTTCAACTCGGCATAGGCAAAGCGGCTGCTTTCACCGTCGTCGGTACCGATCGAGTTGCCGTACGTATCCAGATAGTCGTTGTATCGGTAGCCCACGCCCACGGCCAGCCTTGCTTCACCGCCGGGCAGCGTGAATAACGGCCCTTCCGCACCAATATCGTAAGTCTGGCTTTTGTTCCTGTACCCGGCGAGACCATCGGAAATGATCGTTCCGTCTGCCCTATTCACCGTCGGTTGAACGACAGAATTCTTCTCTTTCCCCATGGCCCCGCTGAGTGTGAGCGTCCAGTCTC
>Ga0070682_100000965_pt1 | contig 16737 bp, 10 predicted proteins | sample KBSC63LmetaG_FD_64668 | JGI IMG/M metagenome (GOLD analysis project Ga0070682, IMG submission 64668) | Corn rhizosphere microbial communities from Kellogg Biological Station, Michigan, USA - KBS C6-3L metaG | ecosystem: Host-associated > Plants > Roots > Rhizosphere | place: USA: Michigan... | reverse complement strand
TGTCGGACGTCGAGGTCCACGGCGTGCGCGCTTTTCTCTTCTGGTCGATGCGCTCCCTGAACGACGAGATCACGGTCGCGGATGTCGAAGGTCAGCTCCAGGAAGCGCTTCGCGGTGAGCAGCCGTCGCTGGACGCGCTGGCCGTCGCCTACTACGGGCCGAACTCGGGGGCGCCCGGCCTGCGCGCCGAGCTGGCCACCCGCGCCCTGCACGCCCACCCACAGGCGTGGCTGTCCTGGATGATGTCTGCAGACCTGCGGCCGCGTGCCTTGCCGGCGCGACGAGCCGACCTTCTGCGGGCGCTGGGCTTGGCCCCCGATGAACCGGAGCTGCTGATCCGGCTGGCGTCGGCGGACGCGGAAGAGGGATTGTGGGACGACGCTTTCGCGCTGACGAACCGCGTGCTGGGCGCCGGGGCGCTGCACCCGCAACTATGGATCCTTCACGTGGCGGCTCTTCGAGAGACGGGCCACTGCGCCGAATCCGAGCGCTGGGCCGCCGTGATATCCGCCTACTTGCCGGTGGAGGGCGGGCCGTCGATCGATGCGGCCGCCCGCCGGCCCTGCGGCCGGGGTCCCAGGGGTAATTGAGAGGGCCTTCCTGCGCCGGATGAAGGCGGCCGGACCGACGATCGCGCCGCGGTCACCCCGCGGGCGGCAGCGCGTAGACGCCCTGCTTCCCCATCCACTGGAGCGCGCGCTCGTGATCCGCCAGCCACGCTTTCAGCCGAGCATGCTCTTCGGATCCGGCCAACCAGCGCGTCGAATCCGCGAGCCCCGCTGGTAGGGGCAGGGTGGCTCGGAGCACCTGGGGCGCGGCGACCAGGCACTGTTCCGCGCCGTGGTCCAGTTTCACCGGCTTGGGCGGCAGGTGTTCGATGATGTCGTGGGCGGCGGCGATGTCGCCGGTCAGCAGGCGGGCGGCGGCCAGCAAGGACACCGACGTCGGGTCGGTCAAGGAGCCCCAGCGATCGCCCAGGCCCTGAACGTACGCTCGAAAGGATGTCAGCGGCTCGACATCGGCGGGCGCCTCGATGATCACCTCAAAATCGGCCAAGGATGATCACTTCAAAACCGGCCAAAGGATCGGGCCGGGACTGGTCACCATTTACTCCGTGGCCTGACCCTCCTGCAAGTTCTCGACGCCGATCTTGGTGCGCCAGCTTCGTGGGCCACATTTGAGGACGTGACCGTGGTGCAGGAGGCGGTCGAGCATGGCGGCGACGGCAGCGGCGTCGCCCAGGACCTTGCCCCAGTCCTCGACCGGCCGGTTCGAGGTGAAGAGCGTGCTGGCGCGTTCGTGGCGACGCATGACCAGCTCGAGTAGGTCCTCGGCGGCGGTCGGCGGAAGCTTCCGCATGCCCAGGTCGTCGATGATGAGGAGCGGAGCGACCGCCAGTTCGGCCATGGTTTCCTTGCGGGTGCCGTCGAGTGTGGCGTCGGCGAGCTCTTCGATGAGGCCGTGCGCCTCGCGGTACAAGACGCGGTGGCCCTGCTGAATGGCGCAGCGACCGATGGCCTGGGCGAGGTGGCTCTTGCCAGTACCCGGCGGGCCCAGGAAGAGGACGTCCTCGTGCTTGGACACGAAATGGCCAGCGGCGAGCTCGTAGACGATCCGCCGATTCATCTTCTTGTTGAATTCGAAATCGAAGTTGTCGAGGGTGCGCTCTCCGTCGCGGAATTGGGCGAGCTTCGTGCGCCGATCGAGCAGGCGGTCGGCGCGCCGGCGCAGCTCGTCGGAGACGAGCACGGAGATGAGATCGATGGGGGCCATGCGTTCGGTCTGGGCCTGCAGCAGGCGGCTTTCGAGCACGGTGGCCATGCCGCCCAGACGCAGCTGCCGGAGCGCGCGGTCGAGTTCAACGAGGTTCATCAGGTCTCCTTGGTCATGCGGGTGATGTGATCGCGGTAGTGGGTCAGCTCGCGGATGAGCGGATCGATCTGGCGCAGCGCCATGGCTGGCCGAGGGTGACGCTCGAGGTAGCGCCGGACGAATCGGTACTCGGGCACGCCCATCTCCAGCGCGGCGGCGCACGCGTCGTCAACGGCGATGGGACCGTACCGACGCAGCAGCGATCGCACGCCGAGGATGCGCTTGACCCCGAGTTCGCCCATGTCACGGTGGATCGCTGCGCACAGCGCGCCGACGTGCTTGCCCGCATGGGCGGCCATCGCCAGCAACTGCAGGGTGGTTGCGGGGGTGCGCTTGGGCAGGTACTCGGATGCCGTGCGGTAGCGACCCCGTTCCTGCGGCCTGTACTCGCGCATCAGCTGCTTGGTGTGCGGGTCCATCAGCCGGACGTGCTGGCCGTCCCACTGCACAGGCAGGGTGCGTCCGATGTAGCCCGGCGGCGCGCCGTAGTAGGCGCCATTGATCTCGACGTGCCCGTCGAGGTGCACCGTGCGCTCGCCGAACTGGTAGTAACGAAACGGTTCGACAGGCAGCGGCAGCAGCGACGGCCACTCCTCGGCGTACATCGCCGCCACCTGGCGCTTGGTCCGGCCGTGGATACGCTTGTCGGCCCACTGCTCGTCCCAGCGGTCCAGGTACGCCTGTGCCTCCTCAAGGCTCTCGAAGCGCTGTCCCTTCAGCGGCGTCCGTTGCGTGTGACCGATCGCCGACTCGACCTTGCCCTTCCGGTCGGGATCGCCGACGCGGCAGGGCACCGCGATAGCGCCGTAGTGGGCGAGCACGTCGGCGTACAGCGGATTCAGCGTCGGGTCGTAGACGTCGGGCCGCAGGACACCCTCGCGAAGATTGTCGAGGACCACCACCCGCGTGACGCCGCCTAACCGGCGGAACGCGCGCTCGTGAAGCTCGGCCCAGACGCGAGAGCTCGACTTCCACACCAGCAGCCGCACTGCCTTCCGGCTGTACGCCAGCGTCAGCACGAAGAGCCTCGTCCTCCGGTACTTCCCAGTGTCGGGACAGCGGACCATCGGCCCCTCGCCGTAATCCACCTGGCTCTCCTCACCGGGCGCCGTTTCGATCGGCACGTGCGCGTCGGGCGGTTGGGCATGGCGCAGCTTCCGCACGAAGCGCATCACGCTGGCGTACCCGCCTGCGAAGCCGTGGTCGCTGACCAGGTCCTGGTAGATGGCCATCGCGTTGCGCCCCCGCTCCAGCGCCCCTTCGATCGCCTCCCGGTGGATCTCGCAGGCGCTGGTCGAAGGTGATCGGGCTGGTCCGCTGGGCGGCGAGCCGGTGATCACCTCTATGGCCGGTTGTGCCTCCGAGCCGGTGATCACCTCTATGGCCGGTTTTGGAGGCCCGTGGCCCCACCGGCCCGGCGCTCGTACGGCGATGCCGGCCTCCTTCAAGTAGGCGCCCGCTGTCTCGCGCCGCACTCCTGTGGCCTCCTGGATGCGCCGTAGGCTCCATCCCAGTCGCCCCAGTGCCTGTACCTGCTGCTGCTTGTCCGTGCTCAAGACGTTGCCCATCCCGGGCGGGCGGACCACAGTCCACCCTCCCTCGTCAACGTCCCGGCTCGCGCTACTCCCTTTGGCCGGCTTTCAGGTGATCATCCTTTGGCCGCTTTTGGGTGATCACCGAGGGTCCCCCCCGTTCCACCCGGCTCGCCGCCCGAGCCCCGCGTTCCGCCGCTGCCCACCGCTGGTGTCGAGCCACCGGAGCTCGAAGGAAGACCACCCGTTCCGCCAGTGCCGCTATCGCCTCGTCTGCCTCCCGAGGATTCCGGCGCCGCGGCCGGCGCTCCGCACGCCGACCAGAGCAGGATCACCGCCAGCGAGACCGTGCGCAGCGTGCTCACGGAAGGACCAGCAGAACTAGCAAGTGCGGCAGGCATATGACGCTTGGGGCAGGTGCAAGGAGCACGCCTCCTCTCCCCCGATGCAGCCGGCCGTGAACCGGGCGACGCGCCGGTGGCGACGCCACGATCCCATCATTTCCGTCGGGGCGATGACCGTCCCGACGTGCAATTCATGCGCGGCGCACTCGCCAGGGCGCGAGACATTCGCGACAAGCTCTCTCTTCACCCAGGCTCTATAAGCGTGGAGAGTGGACAAATCGCTTTTGCAGGACCTGTCGGTGGCTAGACACGTGGCCTGGAGTCGACGCAACTCGGCCAGGTCTTGGCTCTGTTGTCGACACCCAGAAGACTCTATCGGCGCCAGCGAACACGCGCACGGAGCAGGTACCTGGCAGTCCGGTTCAGGGCCGTTTCGACGCCAACGCTCGAAGCTCGTCAAGCGCGTGCTGATTGCCGTGCGTAACCAACTCCTCGGCCGGCGACTTTCCGTGAGCGCCGCGAGTATCAAGGTTGGCCCCTGCGCTCACGAGCATCTTGGCGAGTTCTAGCCGCTGGTTCCAGACGGCGAACTGGAGGGGTGTGCCACCTTCCGATGTTCGAGCGTCGACCGGCGCGCCCCGCCGAATCAGGTCCCGTACGATCGGTATCAGCAAGCCCTCGGGGCCGTCGGCCAGTGCCGCAAGATGCAGCGGCGTGGCGCCCTCCTGAGTAGTCAGCCTCACGTCCGCGCCCGCCACGAGGAGGAGTTTAGCTATCTTGAACTTGTCTGCTTTCTGTTTGAGCCCAGCCCTTCGAGCGCGACCGGAAGGAGGTCCCATCGTCGCAGGGGGCATGCCGACGAAAGGTTCCAGAGCCCTCATCAGGGCCGTCTCCCCCTGGAAGCGCTCATCTACTGGGACTCCCTTACGAAGGAGAGCGCGCACCGTAGGAAGGTCGCCCCGGAGAGCAGCGTCGCACAACGGCGAGATCGCAACCTCACCTGCGCGCTCTGACGCCACATCTGCGTTGTTGGAGCCCGCTGCGGAACTAGATTCCAGAGCCGCACCGAGGATCAACGCGGTCAACACCGCGCCATCAACGCGCCGGATGATACGCACGGTAGTCACCTCGGTCAGGTTGGAGTCGGTGAATCATCGCACCGGACGGCCAGCGCCCTGTCTGCGCGTGGTAGCGCGCACTTGATTCCCAGTGACCGTGACTGAGAACCTCCACGTGGGAACCGCTGCCGGCGCCCCAACAAGTACGACCACAATAGTCGGCGAACGCCTGAGCAACGGCCGGCTTGGGCACGTTCCGTTCGTTGAGGGCGCGCCAGTAGTAGGTGGTTATGGTGTCCGCAGGGTCGGTGACCCCTTCGCCATCTGAATAGATCCACCGCTGGACACCGGCGTTACATCCCCACAGCTTCACAGTCGCATTCTCGGCCAAATTTCTCCGTACGGACGCGCGCATGTGTTGGTACGGATTTCTAATGAAGTCGTCGGTGAGGATGGCGCCCTGCTCGGTGTCGAGGGCCTCCTGATACGTAACCCGTCGTCCGGCCTGCTTAGCCCGCACGATGGTAGTCACCCTGGCATATTCCAGGGCCTTGTCTCCGTAAGCGATAAATAGACCACCGCCAATGGAATGGGCAAACACATGAATCTCGGCGATCTTATCAGTAGGAGCTAGCGTAGGCGGTCCGGCCAGGTACGAGAAGAAGGCATCACGTCTAACAATCTTCTGAATAAGTACCCGATCGTGACCGTACCTTGGCCTCAACGTCTGGGCGAGGCTACTAGCGAACACCTCGAACTTTCCAAGGTCGTGACCCTCGGCGTAAATGATCACCGCTGCTCGTCCCATCCCGCAGCAAGCTAGCTGTCCTCGGGTCACGGTTCAAGGTCGACCGCAGTGGTCGAGACAGTCCAGGGCGTCCGACTGCCGGACGGTCTCTGGCGCACGGACGTTTACTCCGGTGAAGTGGGCCGACCCGCGAGCATCACGTCAGTGACGTTCCGCTCACCGTACACCTCTAGCCGAAATGCCAGTTCGCGGCTCACCGAATCCGGGAGCGGCACGCGTTCGGCGAGCTTATCCGTATGGGCTTCGTCGGTACGGTAGTCCTCGCCCATGACTATCTGGAACCAGCGCTCCCGGTCCGTGACTACGCGAAACATCTTCTCGTCGTGCGTTCCTGCGACGAAAGGAAGGAAGACGTTGATGGGCTGCTTGGTACGTTCGGCCTTAGCGCCTAGGCGATCGATCCTTCCCGTTCGCTGCTCTATCGTGCTGGGGTTCCAGCTCAGGTCGTAGTGGATGATGTGGCGACAGTTGAGGTGCAGGTCGACGCCTTCGGCTAACACGCTGGATGCGACCAGGATCTCAGGGAAGAAGGGCGTGTTGAAGGCGAGGAGAAGCCGGCGTCGGGTGTCCTGGTGTACGGCGCCGTTAGCCAGGCGTACGTTCGGCTGTAGCAGTTCGTCGCTCTCTTCCTCGGCTTCACCATCTAAGGGGCGTTCGCCGCGCGGTCCAGGCTGGATGCGCTCCAAGGCCGTCAGGTAGTCGGCGCGCTCTGTATCCTGACAGCGTTCAGCGATGAATCGGACGAACGATTCGATTTTCTCCTGCAGGTGCTGGCCCGACCCATCTGGCGCCGTCAAGGCCGTTTCGAGCGCTCGCTCTCTATCCTCATCACCGACGCTCAGATATCGGCCGACGAACAGAGGCGTTCGAACAAACCGGCGAACGATGTCCGCGACCCTATCCCGGTCGGCTTCCGCAAGCAGAGGGGCTGCCTGAAGCTGCTCACGGACGAACTTGTCCAGAACAGCCCGCAGCGGCCGGCCGTCGTCGAAGGCGTCGCTGAGTACTTCGAGCCTCTTCCGGGCCTCCCCCTCGGGAAGACCGCTCTTTCGTTGGACATCAGCCCACAGACGCGCGTCTATCGCGGCCGAGATGTGACGTACCAGGGCGCGGCCGGTACGGCGGAAGTGGCAGAATACGACGACCTTCTCACCCGCTGCCCATAGCTCCACGATGCGGGAGACGAGGGCCGCCATCTTGGGGTGGCGTGCGTAGGCCGACGGCGAAGGAAGAGCTTCTTGTAGGCGATCCAGGTATCGATTCAAGCGGACATCCTGGATGGTGGTCGTAGTTTCGACCTCGTCCATGATCGGCTGCGACTCTGCCTTGCCATCCTTGCTGTCGGGCTCCGCGCGCCGGGTTTCCAGGAAGGCCTCGTAGCTGGAGGCCAAGCCCTCGGCGAAGGTAGCGCGCATCGGCCCGGCGCCCTGGGTCGTCGACTTGCGGGCAACCAACGCCTGACATCGCGCGGCCAGCAGGAACGGCAGCGTCGCCTCATCTGATATCGGTAGGCCTACCGTGTCTGGCTGTCGCCCGACGTGAAGAGCGCCCCCCACGAGGCGGAGTCGTCGCTCACAAGTGCTGCCGGCAAACACCTTCGACCGCAGATGCCGCACCACCCAAGGACGAAGTAGATCCCCCGCACGCCTCATCGCTGCCTGCGTGCGCCGGTATGCCGTGACAACCGGCGATAGTCGAGCTGGGACAGCAGTCTCGTGGTCCAGCAGCGTGGTCCACCAACCGTCTGGCTGAATCGTCGCCTCCTCCGGGGCGATGTCCTGACGACGAACCAGCCGCCACTTCCAATCGAAGTCGGCTGCCGCCTGGTGTGCTTCATCCAGGGCCAGTCCCAGTTGCTGTCGCGCTTCCGCAAAAGTCTCAGGGGTCATGCCGGGAAGGGACTTCCAGGCTATCCCCTGGAATCGACTCACTACATTCAGCAGCTCGTGGTGACCCAGCTGGAACGGCGTCGCCGTCAAGAAGAGCATGCGCTCGAATCCGTCTTTGAGCGCCCCGGCCATCAGGTTGCTGTCGACTTCCGCGTCCGCTTCGACGAATAGAGAGGCCAGACGCGTCGCCGGGTTCTTGAGGTGATGGGCTTCGTCCAGGATCAGCAGCGGTGATCGGAAACGCGCCTGCGTGAGGGTCTGCGGCCAGATGTCCTTGACGGCGTCGTTCAAGCCGCGCCGGAGCGTGTTCAATCTGGCATCTATGTTCGCGGATGTCCGCGCCGGCAGATTTCGAAGCTCCTCCCTGAGCCCATCGAGGTCCAGGTCCCCGCGCTCAAGAACCCGCTCGACGGCCTCAGGGATGGGATCGTCGGTCAGTCGGTCCTGCTCACGTCGGGCGTACTCGTTGATGATCCCCATCCACTCTTTGCCTTCGCGTCGAAGCAGACTGTCGAACAGATCGGGATTGTTGAAGGTCGACTTCGTGCGGATCAGGGACGCCGCGAATCGCGGCAACGAACTCCGACGCTCGCCGAGATGTATGCCGTGCAGCGCCCGCTTCAGGATGGCCAGCTTCACCCACGGATCATCGAGGCTGGCGTAGAACGCGCCGTGCGACAGGAAGATGATCCTGCTTCGCCGGCTGACCGGATCATCGAGCAGGCGAAAGAAGTCCAGCGCCGAATGCGCGGATGCCGCGCGCAGCTTCTGGTCGCGTCCTTCCTTCAGGCAAAGGCTCTTGAACACATCCCAGTCGCGTGGCCACTTGTCGCGAAGAGACGCGGGGACCATTACGACCACCGGTCTGCCTCCCTTGTCACTCAGCGCCGCTGCAACAGCCACCGCCAGGGCGACGAACGTCTTACCCATGCCGACCTCATCGGCCAGCACAACGCCCGGTCGATCCTGGAAGCGGGACAGGATTTCCCGGACAGTAGCGATCTGTCGCGCCCCGTCGGCGTCGTGAACGCGCGTGGTGCTCAGGTTGATTCGGTGCAGGTCGAAGTCCACGGGCCAGGTCACGAGGTCAGCTCCGCAAACGTACGCTCGACATAGTTCTTCAGGTTCAGCGGTGCGCCGCGCTCTGCAGCCAGCCGGGCCAGATGGTCGACGACGGCTCGCTTCTCTCGGGGCACCTGGATGGCGCCCAGGTCACCAGGCGCGTCCATAGACGCATCGTGCACAGCCATCGCCACCTCCGCGATCATGAAGCTGGCGCCGTCACCTTCTTCGTCAGCCAATCGCTTGGCCAGGGCGATGGGTCCCAGCGGCCCGAAAAGCCGCCATCGCAGCGCTTCCACCGTGAACATCGGACGGCTCAACCGCTCGCGCATGCCTTCCAGGGCCGCGGCGATCCTTTTCATGCGCTGCAGGACGAAGTTGCGGGTATCGACCCGCTTGTGGGGGTCCACGACGACGCTACCGTCCGCCACGGTCTCCTTGCTGGCCCGACGTCGCCAGATCTGCGCGAGAACCTCGTGCGCAGGGCGGGCAGAAGTCAGCACCTCCAGGAGATCCTCCAGCGAGAGAGCGCGCAGCTCCTCCGGCGGAGGCAGCGCCTCCGCGTCCCCCACGTTCACCGGCCACAGCGCCACGTACTCGGCTTGTTCGTGGCGCCAGCGAACTTCCAGGCAGCTCGGTGGGCGTGTCTCGCTCCACAGAATCGACGCGCTGGCGGGTTGCCCTCGGTGCATCCAGACGGCCTCGTCGATCAGCTCGACTTCTCCGGCAATCACAGCAAACCCCGCCGGCGCGTCCCTGGCGATCTGCAGGTCCAGTGCCAGGCCTGATTCGCCGGTCCGAAGCAGCGCCAGGCCGAAGGCGTCGGGTAGCGGCACGAAGGGAGTCGGGTCCGAGCTGGCCGTCAACGGCTCCTGCCGAAATTCGACGTTCTCCTTCGCCAGGTTCACCGACTGGTAAGGCGGATAGGCCGCCAGGCATGTCTTGGCGAAGCGGTCACCGAGATCGCTGATCGCATAGGCCAGATTCGCTTCCACGTTCGCGGTCGGGCCGACGCCTGTTCCGGCCACCGTGAAGTTGCTGGAGCCAACGAGGAACACCGCGCGGGGTGATCGCTGGATCCATAGGCTCTTGGCGTGCAAGGGCCGGGGTTCGGGCCGACCGTCGTTCTCTGTCACGGGGGGTAGGTACCCAAAGAAGTGCTGAACGGGCGCCACAGGCTGCGCCAGGGTGTCCGGCATGTCGAGCACCACGGTACCGTCGGCAAGCTTCCACCCACGGCCGACGAACTCGATCTGTCTCTCGCCTCTCTGAAGCAGCAGGCGGCCCAGGCCAGCGACGACTCGCTGAACGTCTTCGCCGGGCGCGAAGAACGGGCTCATCACCGTCGCCACGTCGGCTGGGGGGCCCGACCACGCCTCCGCTAGCTTCGTGAACAGGTCCGGTTTTCCCGGCATCACTGGCAGAAGGCTGCAGGTGGTCGACCCACGTTCCCACTGGCCGGGAGGCCACGACGCGATTCGATCCTCCACCTGGCTCAAGAAGCCGTTCAGCTTCTCTTGTGGACCATCGGTGATGCTCGCGCCCGGCGAGAACGCACGAACATCCCGAAAGAAGGCAACCAGGTCCCTCAGCAGGGCCAGCGGCAGGTCGCCATCCGGACCGAAGTCCAGGATGGACATGTGCTCAAAGTTACGGCGGTAGCCTGCCTCGGTCAGGTTCGCGGACCCCAGCAGCACCCGCACGCGCTTCTGCCACAGCAGCAGCGTCACCTTGGCATGAAAGATTCCGCCCCGGGGAACTCGCATGTCCAGGACGTGCCAGCGCAGGCTGCGCGCCTGCGGCACGTGGCACCGGTCGACCAGGACACAGGCGAACGCATCGGACAACCGCTCCTCACGTTCCACAAGATAGCTCCGGCCGTCCTCACCCGGATCGCTTTCAATGCGAAGGAACCGCGCCAGACAGTGCTCCTCGAAGAACGCAGGCTCGAAGGTGAAGGTGGTCGCCACGCATCCGATAGGCGAACCGAATTCCGGCTCGCCGGACCATGCCGACAACAGCCGCTGCCGCGCGCTCTCCTCATAGGAGCGCTTGGCCATCAGTTCACCCTCCCGAGGTCCTTCAGGAATCGAGAAAGCGTGGGCACGCGGTACTCGTGGACATAGGCGGGCATGTCCTCGGGAAGCTCGGCCATGGCGTACGCCGGACGAACAATCACGGCGCCACCGCGCTCGCGCTCCAGCCAGGGCCGCTTGCCGTGCGGCGGCTTCGCGCTCTGCGCCTCCTCGTGTCGCGCCACAACCCGATCGAACAGCTGGGTCGGCGTCTCCACGTCGCGGAACTGGTCCGCCAACTCGCGGACGCCCGGTTCCCAGTCGAGGAGGTCCGGGCACCGCCCGATGCCGTCGACGCCGCGGTTTACTAGGGACACCAGGTCCGCAGCGGGCGGGTGGCCGACGAACTCTGCCGCGCCGATCGGACCATGATTCGCAGCGCTCGACAGATGGCGTATCCCATTGAAGGCGTCCAGCACCGGCCGGCACAGTCGCTCGTAAGCGTCGATGGCAACCAGCACGGCGCGCAAGTCCTCGGATGCGCGCGGATGTAGGTCACCCAGAAACGTCGCTTCGTCGCGCCACTCCAGCAGCCTGCCGTGCGCCTCGATCGCCGCGACGAGCTCGCCGGTCGACCGATCACGGCGCGAACCGGAACGGACGATGTTGTACAGGGCGGCCTTCTCCCGCTGCCCGGCGCCCCCAGGTTGCAGGTGACCCGCCAGTTCTTCCCAGAACGGGGTGCTCTGCTTCGTGGTCCGCGCACTCTCCATCCCCTGCCTGACCGCCGTCGTCAGGCGCGCGCGAAAGCCAGCCCCGGGTCCCTCCCGAGAATCCAGGAAACCGCCCAGCCCTCGATCCTGCTCCCAGGCACGCACCAGCGTAAATCCCGCTTCATCGAGCGTGAAGTCTTCGGTCAAAACGCCGGCAGCCACCGCCATTCGCTTGAACACCCCCGAGAACCCGAAGACCTTTGGCGTCTTCAGGTAAGTGGGCGCACTGAGATGGTCGTGATCGCGAATCGCCTGTCCTGCCTTCAGGATGCCGGCGATGCGCTGGTCGTCCGTCAGCTTCTCGCGCGAGCGATAGAAGCTTTCGATCACGAACCACTCGAACACGATCCACGCGGGCGAGACTTGATCAGCGGCCAGGTCCTCCTCGCCCCACTGCTGGCAGACATGTGCCCCGACCGCCATGGCGGTCAGAAACCGGGGCCGGGTCATGCGGACTGTGATGGCGGGCAGGATCTTGTCGGCCAGCCGCTCATACACAGCCTGCAGCCCGAGGGGGTCGATGCTGCCCTCGCTTTCGAGGAGAAGGTCGAGCTCGCTAAGAACGGGGGCTTGCAAGGGCATCGGGGGATCTCATCAGGTGGATTGTGGATGGAACTGAATGCTGTGCTCCGCGGACAAGTGTCGCCGTGCGTGGAACGGCGGGATCATCGCGCATTCCCTACGATTCACCCAACGCGGTTCTGACAGGAGAATAGTGTGAACAGCGTGGACCTCATCCGGGCCGGTCGCTGAGGAGGAGTGCTTAACCCGCGACTGGAGCTGCCGTCCCGGGGTGGCCTTCAGCGACTCGGTGCCCTGTCCTTCGCTCTCAGCCCCTCCCGGACGCTCGCGCGTTGGGGAGGATGTCCTTGATTCCGGGCCCCATCACACCGTCATTGGTCCTGCGCCAGCTGCAGGTAGAGTTCGTGAAGCTTCTGACGAAGGACGGCTTTCGCCGGCAAGATCGTCTGGTATGCAGCGACCAGGGTGGGCGACCGGTGCGGGCCAGGGCGTATTCGACGACCTCGTCATCCGTGCTCGCGCACAGCAGAACTCCGACAGAGGGCCGCTCGTGAGGCGTCTTCACGTCGCGATCCAGTGCCTCGACATAAAAGCTCAGCGGGTCGCCGGGGGTCTCGCTTGGCTGAGGATGATGAGGTGATGCGTCCACGGCACTTGTGTCACCAGCGGTGACACTTTCCCGTGTCGTCGGTAGGCCTCGTAACTGCCGCGGGTACGGCGTCCGATAGCCGGACGAGCAACGTCACATCCGGTGTACTCTCGCCTCGTGCGCGTCGCTGGCGGTCAGGCTGTCCTTTCACCCTCCGATCTCGTCTCCTTCGCCGCCTGCCGGCATCTGCTCGACCTGGAACGGGCGGCCGCCGTGAAGCTGGTTCAGCGGCCGGTCTTCGCCGATCCCGCGTTCGAGGTGCTGCTGCAGCGCGGGCGCGACCACGAGGAACGGTATCTCGCCGAACTGGAAGCTGCGGCGAGTGCCGACGCTGGCCACACCGAGGCGGGCGCTCGTACCGTCACCAGGATCGCCGTCGATCCCACACTGGGCCTGGCCGGCGTCGAGTCCGCGGCGCGTGAGACGGAGACGGCCATGAGACGGGGGGACGCCGTCATTCATCAGGCCACCTTCCTGCAGTCGTACGAGGACACGCGCTGGCGTGGACACGCCGACTTCCTGATTCGCGTGGAGGTGCCCAGCAGCCTGGGAGACTGGAGCTACGAGCCGAGCGACGCGAAGCTCGCGCGGGCGGCCAAGGTCGGCGCGATCCTGCAGCTCTGCGCCTACGCCGAGATGGTGGCGCGCATTCAAGAGCGAATGCCGGAGTACATCCGGCTGATCCTGGGTGGGCCGGGCCATCCTGAAGAGCGGCTGCGCCTGTCCGACTACCACGCGTACTACCGGTGGACGAGGTCGTCGTTCCTGACCGCGCTGGCGCAGGGAACGCCGGCGTATCCGCCCGCGGCGTCGTATCCCGAGCCCGCCGAGAAGTGCGACACCTGCAACTGGTCGCCGGTCTGCAAGAAGCGCCGGGTGGACGACGATCACCTATCGCTGGTCGCGGGCATCACCCGCAACCAGCGGGCGGCACTGGCCGACCTGGGCGTCAACACGGTGGCGGCCCTGGCGAGGCTGCCCATCCCGTTGCAGCAGAAGCCGCCCCGCACGAGCGCCGAAGCCCTGGTGCGCACGCGCGAGCAGGCGCGTCTTCAGGTCGAAAGCCGCGACGCCAACAAGATCTTGTACGAGCTGCTGCCCCAGCTACAGGCCGACCTGGGCCTGGGCGCCTTGCCGCAGCCCTCACCCGGCGACCTGTTCTTCGACATCGAAGGCGACCCCTTCGCGTTCGAGACCGGTCTCGAGTACCTGTTCGGCATCGCGGAGCCCGGCAAGCCTGACCAGGCGGGCGTCCCAACCGCGTACGCGTTCTGGGCCCACGATGCCGCCAGCGAGCAGAAGGCCTTCGAGGACACGGTGGACGTGATCACGCGGGCCCGTCAGCGCGACCCTGCCCTGCACATCTTTCATTACAACCACTACGAACCGACCGCGCTGAAGCGGCTGATGTGCAAGTACGGCACGCGCGAGCGGGAGGTGGACGACCTGCTCCGTCAGGGCGTGTTCGTCGACCTGTATCGCGTCGTCCAGCAGGCCGTGCGCGCGGGCGTGGACTCCTACTCGATCAAGAAGCTGGAGCCGCTGTACGGGTTCACGCGCGAGGCCGAGCTGCGCGACGCGGGCGCCGCGCGTGCCGCGCTGGAGATCTGGCTGGAGCTCGGCGCCACGGCACCACTGCCAGACGAGGTTCGCGAGAAGGTGCGGGTCTACAACCTGGACGACTGCCTGTCCGCCTGGAGGCTGCGTGACTGGCTGGAGGGCCGCCGCGCCGAGCTGGCCGCGCAGACGGGCGGCGAGGTGCCCCGACCAACGCTGCCGGCGGATCCCGCGCTGGACAAGGTGCTGGAGAAGGACGAGGCGGTGGCCGCGCTCGCCAACAGGTTGCGTGGCGTGGGCGACACCGCCTCAGCGTTGCTGGGCAACCTGCTCGACTATCACCGGCGCGAGGAGAAGTCCGCCTGGTGGGAGTTCTTCCACCGCTGTGAGCTATCGGATGACGGCATGATCGAGGACAAGACCTGCCTCGGCGGCCTCGAGCTGATTGGCCAGCCCGCTCCACCGCCCGGCGCTCGTTCGAACTTCTACGCGTTCTCGTTTCCACCGCAAGAGCACGACCTGGAGGAAGGCAGCGAGTTATACGATCCCAGGTCCCCGCCCGAGGAGGGAAAAGGCGGCAAGCGCAGGTTCGGCACCGTCGTGGAGATCGACGATCTCAAGCGTCAGATCGTGGTCAGCCGCGGCAAGAAGAGCGGTCCGCCGCCCGCCGTGAAGTCGGTCGTCCCACGAAAGATCCTGACCGCGAAGGAGATGGCCGCTTCACTGCTGCGGGTCGGCACCGCCGTGGCCGACGGCGGGATCGACACCGACGGTTCCCTTCGTGCTGTGCGCGATCTGCTCCTGCGCAGGGCGCCGCGGATCAAGCCTCCGGCCCCGGGGCCGCTGGTCCAGTCCGGTGAGACGGCGGCTCAGGCCGCGCTCCGTCTGGTCGCCGCGCTGGACGCCGGCGTCCTCGCCATCCAGGGCCCGCCGGGCAGCGGCAAGACCTACGGCGGTGCCGAGATGGCGCTCGCCTTGGTGCGCGCCGGCTTCAAGGTGGGCGTGACGGCGAACAGCCACAAGGTCATCGGAAACTTCGTCACCAGGATGTGCAGCCTGGCCGCCGAGACCGGCTGCCCCGTCGGTGTGGTGCACGCCGCCAGCGTGGAAGATCAGGTCCCCGATCATCCCCACATCCGCTGGATCAAGAGCGCCAACGTCGCCGCAGCCCTTCAAGACCCGCAGGTGAACGTCGCCGCCGGCGTCGCCTGGCTGTGGTCCCGCGAAGACATGGCCAGTTCAGTAGAGGTGCTCTTCGTCGACGAGGCGAGTCAGTACTCCCTCGCCAACGCCATCGCGGTGTCGCCCGCCGCCCGTTCCCTGGTCCTGCTCGGCGATCCCCAGCAACTGGACCAGCCCATTCACGGCCAGCACCCCCCAGGCGCCGAAGCCTCCGTCCTGGGCCACCTCCTCGCCGACGAGAAGACCATCCCCCCCGACCAGGGCCTCTTCATCCCCCAGACCCGCCGCCTGCACCCCACCCTCTGCGCCTTCACGTCCGAGCTCTTCTATGAAGGCAAGCTCTCCTGCATCCCCGGCCTGGACCAGCAACGCCTCCAGGGCCCCGCAGGTCTCGACGGCACCGGCCTGCGCGTGATCCCCGTCCCCCACACCGGCAACCAGAGCCAGTCGGACGAGGAGGTGGCCGAGGTGCAGCGCGTGTTCGCATCGCTGATCGGAAGCGCGTCGTGGACCGACGCCAAAGGCACCACCCACAAGATCGGCATCGACGACGTCCTGGTGATCTCCCCCTACAACGCCCAGGTAGCCGCATTGAAGGCTGCGCTGCCGTCGGGCGCCCGGGTGGGAACCGTCGACAAGTTCCAGGGACAGGAAGCCCCCGTCGTCATCTACTCGATGGCAACGTCCACAGCGATGGAGGCGCCGCGCGGGATGCCCTTCCTCTACAACCCGAACCGCCTGAACGTCGCCACGTCGCGGGCCCGGTGCCTGGCGATCGTCATCGCGAGCCCGGACCTGTTCCGGGTGTCGTGCCAGACGCCGGAACAGATGAGGCTCGCGAACGCGTTCTGCCGGTTGCGGGAGGTTGGGTAGACGAACAAAGGCCTGAGTTAGCCACACTATTTCGGGGACGAACTGCATCGGCGCCAGACCTTTCGACCTGTGACGGCCATCAGGCAGCCGTCCCTGGCAGCCAGTCCTCTGATTCCTCCTGGTGCTCCCTCGACGCGGCTCCGCACTGCGCATCGGCGCGCATCAGGGCCACGAGCGTCGCCACCGCGCGCGCCGATCGACTACGCCTCATCGACGGCTGCGACGCCGTTGCGACGGAGACGCTTGTCGGGATGCGCACCTTGTGGGTTGACCCTGACTGCGTATCACGCGGACAGGTCGGGACACGTCAGCACAGAGGGGGGACATCATGGCTACCAAGATCGGACTTATCGGAGACGGCAACGTCGGGAGCGCGGTCGTCGACGCCAGCGCGAAGAAGACGGTCCTGGACCTCGCGCGCGGGATCGGATTTGACGCCGTCGATGCGGGACCGCTCAAGAACGCGCGCCTGCTGGAGCCCTTCGCGTTCCTCAATATCCAGCTGGGCTACGCCCTTGGCATGGGCACGCAGATCGGGTTCAAGCTGCTGCACGACTGAACGGCCACCAAGCGTCGAAGACGCTGTCATATCTTCAAGAAC
>Ga0070682_100000963_pt1 | contig 16764 bp, 10 predicted proteins | sample KBSC63LmetaG_FD_64668 | JGI IMG/M metagenome (GOLD analysis project Ga0070682, IMG submission 64668) | Corn rhizosphere microbial communities from Kellogg Biological Station, Michigan, USA - KBS C6-3L metaG | ecosystem: Host-associated > Plants > Roots > Rhizosphere | place: USA: Michigan... | reverse complement strand
AGGGCGTCGAGGGCAAGATGTTCCGGCCGATGGCGATCACGATGGCGAGCGCGCTGTTCGGTGCGCTGCTCTACGCCATCTTCTTCTTCCCGGCGGTGCTCGTCGCGCTCGTGCCGCCGGCGAAGGGGCACGGGCCGCGCTGGCTCGAGCGGTTGACCGCCGGCTACGATCGCCTGCTGCCGCGCATCGTCGCGCTTCGGGTGTGGCTCGTGCTCGCGGCGGCGGCGCTCTTCGTCGGCTCGGCGTGGCTCTTCGGCAACATGGGCGCCGAGTTCGTGCCGCGCATCTTCGAAGGCGACGCGGTCGTGACCGTGCGCCGCGCCCCCAGCATTTCACTCGAGACCGCGCGCAAGCTCGACCTCGACAGCGAAAAGGTGCTGCACGGTTTCCCGGAAGTGGTGACGACGCTCGGCATGACGGGACGTGCCGAGGTCGCCACCGATCCGGTCGGCAACGACAATACGGACATGTTCGTCCGGCTCAAGCCGCTCGGTGAATGGACGTCGGCACTCGATTTCGACGAGCTCTCCGAGAAATTCAAGACGGAGATCGAGAATCACGTGCCGAGCACGTTCGTCTCCGTTTCGCAGCCGATCGAGGACCGTACCAACGAGCTCATCAGCGGCTCACGCGCCGACGTGCAGATCCAAATCTTCGGCGAGAGCCTGGATCGGCTCACCGGCGTCGCCGCCAAGGTCGGCGCCGCGGTTCGGCGCGTTTCCGGCACGGGCGACGTTCGTGTCGAGCGCGTGCTCGGCGCACCGACGATCAGTGCCGTCGCCGATCGCGGCCGCCTCGCGCGCTACGGCGTTCGCGTCGAAGACGCTTTCGCGGTGCTGTCGGCAGCGCGCGAAGGGATACCCGTCGGCCACGTGTACGAGGAGGAGCGGCGCTTCGAGCTCCGCGTCCTCGAGCCGCCCGCGAACCCCACGGCGGACGCCATCGGTGACTTGTTCGTCACGACCCGTCGCGGCGAGAACGTCCCCTTGCGCGAGGTGCTCACGCTGTCGGAGAACGAAGGGCCGACGGCGATCCGTCGCGAGAACCGCACGCGCTCCGTGCGCGTCGACGTGAACCTGCGCGGGCGCGATCTCGTGTCGTGGGTGGCCGAGGCACAACAGCTCGTGGGCAGCGCCGTGGCCCTCCCGACCGGCTACCGCATCGAGTGGGGTGGTCAGTTCGAGAACTTCGAGCGCGCCCAAAAGCGGCTCGCGCTGGTCGTGCCGGCCGTGATCGGCGTGATTTTCGGCATGCTCTTGTGGATGTTTCAGAATTTTCGGCTCGCGGTCGGGGTGTTCGCGCTCGTGCCCTTGTCGCTCGCCGGCGGCATGCTCGGGCTCGTGCTGCGCGGCATGCCGTTCAGCCTGCCGGCGGCGGTCGGCTTCATCGCGCTCGGCGGCGTCGCCGTGCTGAACGGGGTGGTGATGGCGAGCGAGGTGCGCAAGCGTCTCGACACCGGTCAAGATCCGGCCGTCGCCGTGGCGGGCGGCTGCTCCGCGACGCTGCGCGCGGTGCTGACGACGGCGAGCGTCGCTGCGCTCGGATTCTTGCCGATGGCTACGGCCACGAGCGCAGGCGCGGAGGTTCAGCGCCCGCTCGCGACCGCGGTCGTGATCGGCATGGCCATCAGCACGCTGCTGACGCTGTTCGTGCTGCCAGGGGTGCTCCACATGGTCCTGCGCGGCTACCGGCGCGAGCTTCCGAAGCGCTCCGATCCGATGGCTGCCTCGCGCCCCGCGTTCGAGCCGCAGATTGGCGGTTGACGACAGGAGCGGAGACGGCGCCGCGAGCAGCGCGCCCGCCGCGCGGAACGGCACGAAAATAGCCATTGTCCCGCATTCGCGGGGACTGTGCGCGTGGGTCACAGCGCGCACGTTTTCGCGGAGCGAGCGACGATGCGCGTGCACTCTTTGCACACATGATCGAGATGTCGTGCCATTGCGCGCATCGACCACGTTCGTTGAGGGTCGACGCGCCGTTGCGTGACGAAACATTGACCTGATGCGGAGACGCTCCGACGACGCTGAAGGTTTTCCTCATGCACGCGACTCCGAGATCGTTTGTCGCGCTCAGACTCGACGTATTGGCTCTCGCGGCCATTCGCCGCCTCGGAGCTTAAGAGGTTGAGCCAGTGCTTCTCGGATCTGACGTGTAGGTCTACAGCGCGAGCGTACGGAAAACGTGAGCATTCCCTACCCGCAACGGGCGCTCTCTAATCTTTGCGTGTTACGCTGCCGTAACCCGCGCATGCACCTACACAGTAAATCCAAGTTGACGCTCTGGGCTGGACCCGGCGCGCTTGCGCTCCTCGCTGCCGCGAACGCCTGCAGCGGGAAGATCTCCTCCGCCCCCGACGGGCTCGGCCTGGGCGCCACGGGCGGTTCGCAAGCCGCGAGCGGTTCCGGCGGCTCCAGCGGCTCTGCGACGGGGGGCGACTCGTCCAGTATTGCTGTCGGCGGCACCGGTGCTCAGGGCGGCAGTGGTTCCGTCATTACGCTGGGCGGCATGGGCGGAACTGGCACCCCCAGCGATAACGGCGGCGCGGCGGGCGATGACTCCACGCTTTGTGCGACCGTTTCGACGGGCGCCGAGCTCGAGCCCGTCTATTTGGTCTTTGCTTTCGACGTCTCGGGCAGCATGGGGAACGAAGGTGAGGCCTGGTACGACCCGACGCTCAAGTGGGATCCGGCGGTCGAGGCCACGCGCTCGTTCCTCGAGGACAAGGGCTCCGTGGGGCTCTCTGCCTCGCTCACGGCGTTCCCGACCGACGACGACGAGGAATCCGAGCGCTGCAAGTCTTCGAAGTACGTCGAGCCCATCGTGCCGATGACGGCACTACCCTCCACCAAGTTCGGTGACGCGCTCGACACGATTCGCGCCACGTATTGGGGCAACGGAACGCCGACGCGCCCCGTGCTCGACGGCGTGATGACGTTCATCGATAGCTACCGTCCGGACCACCCCGGGCACTACGCCATCGTTCTGGTGACCGACGGCTATCCGCAGCAGTGCGACGACATCAACACGATCCAGACGGCGGAGGACGCCGTGCGCGCCCACGCCGACGAGGTGCCGACGTACGTGATCGGCGTGAAAAACCCGCCGATCATGGACGACAAGGGCAACTCGCCGCCGGACACGGTCTCGAACCTGAACGGCATCGCGGATGCCGGCGGCACGGACAGCGCGTTCATCATCGACACCGGCGATCCGCAGAAGACGCGGACGGACTTCTTGAAGGCCGTGGACGCGATCCGCGGCTCGGCGATTTCGTGCAATCTCGAAGTGCCGAAGGCGCCCGATGGTCGCACGTTCCTCAAGGACCATGTGATCGTGAGCACGACCGAGGGCGATGAGACGACCGATCTCACGTACGACGAGGCCTGCAAGGCGGACGGTGCCTGGCACTACGACTCCACGGACAAGCCGACGCAGGTCATCCTCTGCCCCGACACGTGCACGAAGCTCCAGGACGCCCAGCTGGCCGACGCCTCGAAGGCGAAGGTTCAGGTCGGCTTCACGTGCCAGCCCGTGATCGTCATCCGCTGAGCGCAACGAGCTCGGCGGGGCGCTCTACCAGGGGAGCTTCGCCTTGATGGCCGCGGTCACGGTCGCGGCCATTTTCTCGTGGCGCGCGAGGCTCGGGTGCCAATCGCAACCGTAGCCGTCGCTGCCGTCCTGGGGCGTGATGTCGAAGCTCGAGACTTTCTCGTCACCGAGAGCGGTGATCACGTTGTGGATGTAGCCCATCAGCGTGGAGAGGTCGTTGCCGCTCAGCATCGGTCCGTTCGTGCACAGGATGGTCGCGTTCGGGTAGGCGGCGCGCAGCCGCTCGAGCAGGGCGCGGTAGGCGGACTCGAACTGCTCTTGGGTCGGATCGCTGTCGGTGCTGAAGTCGTTGGTTCCGAGGTTCACGACGACGGCGTCCGGCACGAAACGTGAGAAGTCCCATTTGCTCCCGGCGTCGTCGGGCAGCGTGCGATCGTAGTAGGTCGGGAGCGGGTTCTGGCAGCTGTCGGACGCGTCGCCGTAGTTGCAAACGACGCCCTTGCCGGACCAGGCGACGGTGCTGAGCTCAGCCGAGAGCGCGCGCGCCGTGAGGGCGGCGTAGCTCAAATAGTGATTCTCCGTGTCGGCGGAGAAGCTGCAGTTCATGTCGGGGCCTTCGTCGCCGTAACCGCAGGTGATCGAGTCGCCGATGACCTCTATGCGCCGCGTCGGAACGGGCGGCGCGAGCAGGGTTCCGCCGCCGAAGTCGAACCCCATGAACGTCGCGACACCCTGCGACGCTTCCGTGCGGCGATAGAGCTCCACGGTGTGCTCGCCCATGGCGAGCCCGCTCACGAGCGCATTCATCCCGGTCGTTGCCGTCAGCTTCGGCTGAACCATGTCGTCGACCACGACCGTGAATTGCTGGTTCCCGCCGAGATTGACCGAGACCTCGCTGCCCTCGAAGCGCGCGACGACGCCCGTGCCCGACCAGGCGAAGCGCGCGTTCGCGGGATCCGTCGCGTCGACCCGACCGACGAAGTGCAGCGCCGGTGTCGTGGACTCTCCCGCGCTGGCGCCACTTCCGGCGGAGCCGCCCGTACCGCCGCTGCTGCCGCCCGCACCGCCCGCGCTGCGGCCGGCACTATTACCGCTTCCCGCGCCGCCGCTCATGCCGGTGCTTCCGGCCGTCGCCATGCGACCCGCGCTGCCACCCCCGGGCTGACCACCGGTGACGCCCCCCGTGCCACCCTTGGCGGACGCACCGCTGCTCGCCGCGGCTCCCGCCGTTCCGCCCTGTCCGGCGCCCGCGCCGCCCTGTCCGAGCGTACCGCCCAGGCCCATGCCCGTGCCGCTTTGCCCGGCGGACGAGCCATGCTTCGGGGAGTCGTCCTCCTTCGACGCGCAGGCGGAGAGCAGCACGCCGAGTGCGAAGAGCCCCACGAACGGACGGAGCTGCCGAGTCGCGTTGTGGGGTGCGTTCATCACCGAGCTTCGAGCCACGAAAACTCAGTCTACCACCGCAGCGAGCCAGCTCCGAACCCGCCCGGTATACTCGGCGGATGACGCTCGAAGCGCCCGCGCCGACGTTCGGTGCCGCCGACGGCGCGGACCGCGACGCCGTGCGGAGCCTGGCGGCGCTCGTTCGAGACGGCGGCGTCGTGGTGCTCACCGGCGCCGGCGTCAGCACGGAGTCGGGCATTCCCGACTACCGCGACGAGCGCGGTCAATGGAAGCGCTCGGCGCCCATGCAGTACCGCGAGTTCGTGGGCTCCGAGGCGCGGCGCCGCCGTTACTGGGCGCGAAGCCTGCTCGGATTCAAGGTGCTCGGCGGCGTTCGCCCGAATCCCGCCCACGCCGTGCTCGCGGATTGGGAGCGGCGCGGGCTCGTCACCACCATCGTCACGCAGAACGTCGACGGGTTGCACCAGGCCGCCGGCGCCGCGAACGTCATCGACCTCCACGGGCGCATCGACAAAGTGGTGTGTCTGAGCTGCAAGCGCTCGAGCTCGCGCGTCGAGCTACAGCGCGAGCTCGAGGCGAAGAACCCCGAGTGGGCCGCGCGCGCGGGCGTGATCGCGCCGGACGGCGACGCCGATCCGGGCGGCGCCGACGACTCGGCCTTTCGCATCGTCGGCTGCGACTGCGGGGGGCTCCTCAAGCCGGACGTCGTCTTCTTCGGCGAGAACGTGCCGCGCGAGCGCGTGGACCGGGCGATGGCGGCGCTCGAGTCGGCGCGCTCGCTGCTCGTCGTGGGCTCGTCGCTCATGGTGTTCTCCGGGTACCGCTTCGCACGCGCCGCAGCGCGGCTCGGCCGACCGATTGCAGTCGTGAACCGTGGCCAGACGCGCGCCGACGAGCTCGCGCGGGTGAAGCTCGACGGGGAGGCCGGGCAGGCGCTCGGCGCCGTGGCGGCGTGGGTCTAGTCGTCCCCCCCCAAAGTCAGTGACGCTGCAGGTTTATTTTGCACTGGACGCCTGCACCTCACGCCACTGCTTAAGGAGAGCGCCGAGGAAGAACAAACACGGCGGAAATTTCCGCGCGATCAGCACGGCGCGAACGCGAGCGCTCAACCCTCGGAGGAGGTAGCCCCAGTGACCGAATCAACACGAAGCGAGCACCTGCGGGCCTTCTTGGGCGTTCCTCTCGTCATACTCGCGTTCGGTTGCACGGCAACCATCGACGGGGGTCCGGGCAGCGCTGGCGGTCAGACTGGAACCGGTGCCGCGGCCACGACCGGTGGGAGCGGCGGCGTCGGACGGGGCGGTGCTGGAAGCGCCGGTACTGGAACTGGCGGGACGGGAGCCACGGGGAGCGGCGGAACTTTGCCCGGCACCGGCGGTTCGGCGGCGGCAGGTGGCTCGGCTGGAGCAGCTCCATCGGGCATCAGCCTCGACGGCAGGGCCGTCTACTACCGGGTCGTTCGGCTGACGCACCCGCAGTGGGAAGCGAGCGTTCGGGATTTGTTGAAGCTCGACGCCCTGCCCGGTCTATCGACGGGGTTCGTCGGTGACCCTCCGGAAGGCACGTTTTCGAACAACGAACGCGCGCTCTACGTCACTTCGACCCTGCGCACCGACTATCAGCGCGCCGCGGAGACGCTCGCTACGCAGATTGCCGGCGACGCGCAGTCCATCGCGCGGGTCACCGGCGGCACCACCGACGCGGCGACCTTCATTCGCAGCTTCGGGCGCAGGATTTTCCGCCGCCCGCTCACCACGCAAGAAGAGCAGAAGTACCAGGCGCTCTTCACGTCGGGGCCGTCGCTCGTCGCGAGCGGCGACGCCTTCGCCGACGGCGTGCGCATGGTGATCGAAGCGATGCTGCAATCGCCCAACTTCGTCTATCGCTCCGAGCTCGGAACGGACGGAGCGCCACTTTCCGGCTACGAGATGGCGTCCAAGCTCTCGTTCCTCCTGCGCAACACGACGCCCGACGACGTACTGCTCGACGCGGCCGCCGCCGGCGAGCTCGACACGGCGACCGGTGTCATCGCGCGCGCGACAACGATGTTGGAGGAGGATAGCGCTCAGGCCGTACTCGGTCGCTACCACGCGGAGCTCTTCGGCATCGATCGCTACCTCCAGATCGACAAGAACCGCACGGCGTTCCCCACCTACGACCCGACGATGAACCCGGAGCTAGTGCAAGCCGACCAGCTCTTCTTCGATCGCATCTTTTCCACCGGTCAGGGCATGCGCGCCATTCTCACTTCCACCCTGGCCTTCGTGAGCTCGGCCACGGCGGGGTTCTACGGTGTCAGTGCGAGTGGACAGCAGCTCACGGAGGTCATGCTCGGCGCCGAGCGCCCGGGAATTCTGACCCGGCTCGGATTTCTCGCGCAAAACGCGACGCTCAACCAGCCCGATCCGATCCACCGCGGCGTGGACGTGCTCAATCGCTTGATGTGCGCCGATCTCATGCCACCCGACGGCACGATCCCGGAGCTACCTCAGGTCCAACCCGGACAGACCAATCGGCAGCGCGTCGAGGCCCACACCGGTTCCGGCTCGTGCGCGGGCTGCCATGCGACCTTGATCAACCCGATCGGCTTCGCGTTCGAGAACTTCGACGCGATGGGGCAAATCCGCACGATGGATAACGGCAACCCGGTTGACACGACGGGTCAGGTCGAGCTCTCCGACGGCATGCACACGTTCGACGGAGCACCGGAGCTCGCCGCGTTGCTCGCCGAGTCGCCTGGCGTCCACGGCTGTTACACCAAGCACTTGGCCGAGTACACGCTCGCGCGCGACATGGCCGCCGACGATCGCAGTCTCGTCGATGCCATCGAAGGAATCAGCATGAACAGCAATGCCGGGACCAAGGCCATCGTGCTCGCGATCATCTCGCAGCCAAGCTTTCTCACGCGCACGGGAGGTGCCCTGTGATTGCGAAGCGAGCACGCGTGAACCGGCGGGCGTTCATGCGCGCGGCCGGCACGCTGGGCGTAGGCTTGCCCTTCCTCGAGGGCATGCCCGAGCGGTCGGCGTTCGGGGCGTCCGAAGCGCCGGTCTTCGGCTTCTTCATCTGCACGTCCTGCGGCGTCGTTCAGCAGTCGGGAAGCGATCCGGAACGGTTCTGGCCGACCGCGGCGGGGCCGCTCACGACCGAGTCGATGAACGCGTTTGCTGCCGAGCGCTGCACGGGCCTGCTCGCAGAGCACGCTTCGCGCCTCTTGGTGGTGAAGGGGATCAAGTACCCGTACGGGCTCAGCGGCTGCGGGCACGCTCAGGGCCTCGTGCAATGCCTCACGGCGTCGAAGCCGAACGGCACGAACAATACCTCCACGTCTTCCGGGCCTTCCATCGATACGGTCGTCGCCCAACAGCTCAATCCGTCCGGCGTGGACCCACTCACGCTCTACGCTGGATTGAAGGGCGGCTACATCAACGAGAAGCTCTCGTTCAGTGCCGCAGGTCAGGTGCGGGCCGCTGAAGGCAACCCCTACAACGTCTACCAGCGCCTGGTCGGACTGGTGCCTGCGACGGGCAGCACGGGAGGCACGGGCGGTACGGGCGGTACGAGCGGTACGAGCGGCATGGCCGACCTGCTCGCGCTCCGGCGCAACAGCGTGAACGACCTCATCCGCGAGGAGCTCAACTCTCTGAAGGCCCGCCCCGAGCTCAGTGTTGCCGATCGCGACCGCCTCGAGCAGCACTTTCAAGCGATCCGCGACACGGAGACCACCATGATGCAGATGGGCCTCGAGTGCTCGGAGGACGGTCTCGATACGGAGGCGATCAAGGCCATGAACTCCGGGCAAGCGTTCAAGCAGAACGGCAAGCAGGAGGAGGTCGCGCTCCTTCACGCGCAGCTCGTGGCCATGGCCTTCGCGTGCAATGCGACCCGTGTCGCCACGCTTCAAATTGGCGACGGGACGGACGCGACGCGCTACGTCATCGACGGCACCACCTACGAGCGCTTCCACTGGATCAGCCACCGCATCCAGAGCGACGGGACGTCGGGTACCGCCATCGCCGGCGCCGTCGACATGCACGCGACGATCGATCGCTACCGGATGGGCATCCTGAAGTCCATGATCGACAAGTGGTCGCAGTACTCGACCCCGAACGGATCGCTGCTCGACAACGGGTTCTTGCTGTGGACCAGCCACGTCGCGGTGGGTCCTTCGCACAGCTTCAACAACGTGCCCATCATCATCGCCGGCAGCGCCGGCGGCTATCTGAAGCAGGGCGAGTACGTCATCACGGGCACCGGCAACAACCTCACTCCGAACAATCAACTTTACAACACGCTCGGCACGGCAATGGGCTGCACGAGCAACGGCGGCCCGCTCGAAAACTTCGGCGGTTCGGACGTCGCCGGCGGTCAGATCAGCGCACTGATTGCGTGACCTCGGGTCAGTGGGCCCGCCACGAGCTTGCACTCCCAGCCAGAAGAAAGGACGCCGATGACGGCCACGCGCTCTGCGCTTTCGCTCGTGATTGCGCTCTCGATCCTCGCGAGTGCTTGCTCCACGGACAACTCGGATCGTCCAGCAAGTGGCGGCACTGCCGGCTCCGCAGGTTCGCCCGGCCAGGCGGGCAGGGCCAGCGGTGGTAATGCGGGAACTGGTGGTGGGGACAGTAAAGGGGGAGCGTCAGGTCAGAGTGGTTCGCCAGGTAGCGGTGGGAGCGCGCAGTCGGGAACAGGCGGCATCACCAGCACGGGCGGGAGCAATAGCGCGGGCTCCGGTGGTACGGCCACGAGCGGCGGATCCGGATCGGGTACGGCCGGCGCAGGTGGTGGCGCGGCGGGAACGTCGAGCTCGGGCGGTGCCGGTGGAGTAGCCGGTGCGAGCGTTGCGGGTGCGGGCGGGAGCTCGGCTGGTTCCGGCGCAAGCGGCGCCGGCGCCGGCGGCAGCTCCGCTGGTGCGGGCGGCGGTGGCGTGGAGCAAAGCGCTGGCTGTGGAAGGACCCGCACGCTTCAGAACGGGACGATCACCATCATGTTCAGCGGTGCATCGCGGAAATACATCCTGCGCGTTCCCGACGACTACGACAGCAGTCACCCCTATCGGTTGGTGTTCGCATTCGCCGAGTCCGGTTCGTCCGCCCAGTCGGTGGCAGACAGGAATTACTTCACGATGGCGACCCTGGACACGGGCAAGACCACCATCTTCGTGGCGCCCGACGCATCCAACGGGATGGGCTCATGGAGCAAGTCCGACGTCGATCTCACCGACACCATTCTCGCGGCGCTCGAAGCAGATCTCTGCATCGACAAGACTCGAATCTTTTCGACGGGGTTTAGCTTCGGCGGCGCCATGTCCTTGGCCCTCGCCTGCCAGCGCGCGGACGTGTTCCGAGCTGTCGCCTTCTTCTCGGGCGCCGACCTTACCGGTTCTTGCACCGAGCCTCTGACGAAGCCGATCGCCTACTACGCCTCGCAGGCCAGCGAAGACAGCAGCGGCGACCCCATGCCGACTAGCGGAAGAGTGAAGCAAGCGGAGTTCGCGGCGGTCGACGGCTGCACCGCGGAGCCGTCGGCCACGACGTTCCCAGCCGCAGGCCAACCGCACACCTGCACGATCTACCAAGGCTGCTCCGTGGGCCATCCAACCGTATACTGCGTGTTCAACGGCCCACACAGCTGGGACCCGAAGGACCCAGGCGCCTCCATGAGCTGGAACGCCCCGGAAGCCTGGAAGTTCATCACGCAGTTCTGACCAGCGCGCGGCTCGATCTCGCCGGAGCGGCGGCGGGTGGCAGGTCCGGGATGGGTGGCGCGGGAACAGCCGGCGGCAACCCTCTAGGGCGCGGACGCCGCCACGCTGCCCGCCCCATCGGCCGCCATCAACTCATGCACGCGTGGCGCCACCTTGGTCCCGATGAGCTCGATGCTGCGCATCATCTGTTCGTGGGGCATGGGGCCGTTCGAGTACTTGAGGTCGAACCGCGACAGCGACAGCGTGCGCGCGGTGGCCGCGATCTTCTGGGCGACCGTCTCCGGCGAGCCCACGAAGAGCGCGCCGTGGGGGCCCGCCTCGTTGTCGAACTGAGCGCGCGAGGGTGGGGCCCAGCCGCGCTCGGCGCCGATCTTTGTGCGCATGGCGAGAAAGTGTGGCCAGAGCTCTTCGCGCGCGCGCTCGTCCGTGTCCGCGACGTGGCCCGGGGAGTGGACGCCGATGGGGCGGGGGCCGAAACCGAACTTCTGGAGCGCCTCGCCGTAGAGCTGGACGTACGGCGCGAAGCGGGCCGGATCACCGCCGATGATCGCGAGCATGAGGTCGAAGCCGTAGCGGGCGGCGCGTACGACCGATTCGGGGCTGCCTCCCACGCCGATCCAGGTGCGGAGCAGGCCATGCTCGATCGGCGGGTACACGGTCTGGTTCTCGAGCGGCGGGCGCGTGGAGCCCGACCAGGTGACGGGGGTGCCGGCGCGCACCTTGGCGAAGAGGGAGAGCTTGTCTTCGAAGAGCTCCTCGTACCGCGCGAGCTCGAAGCCGAACAGAGGGAACGATTCAGTGAAGGAGCCGCGTCCGAGGATCACCTCTGCGCGGCCGCGCGAGACGGCATCGAGCGTCGAGAAGCGCTGAAACACCCGGATCGGATCGTCCGAGCTCAGCACGGTGACCGCCGAGCCCAGGCGGATCTGCTGGGTGCGGCTCGCGATGGCGGCCAGCACGACCTCCGGGGCCGACACGGCGAAGTCGTCACGATGGTGCTCTCCGACGCCGATGAACGCGAGCCCGACGCGATCGGCAAGCTCGGCCTGCTCGACCAGGTTCCGAATCACCTCGGCGTGCGATGCGGGCTTTCCGTCGGCGGTCCGAGTCCGGTCGCCGAACGTGTCGAGACCGATCTCCAATCTCTTCATGGTCCGGAGAAGCTAACCATCGACGGGGCAGCGCGCCAGGCTGCTAGACTCGCCCCATGTTCGTGATTGAGCTGACGTACAAAGTGGAGCTTGCCGAGATCGACGCGCACATGAAGGCACACATGGCGTTCCTCAATCGGCAGTACGCCGCCGGGACCTTCTTGGTTTCGGGTCGCAAGATCCCGCGTGAGGGCGGCATCATCCTCGCGGTCGGCGAGAGCAAAGAACGGATCGAAGCCCTCATGCGTGAGGATCCGTTCGTGAGCAAAGGCCTCGCCGACGTGCGCGTGATCGAGTTCCGCCCGAGTCAGCGCGCGAAGAGCATCGACGCCCTGATTGCCTGAGCTTACTTGGCTTGGGCGATGCCGTCCGACGGTAGCGCCGTGAAGCCGCGATCCGCCGTCAGCCCGAGCCAAGGATCGGAGCGGGGCGTGAGGAAGACCGTCGCATAGACCCAGCGATTGAGCTCGGCGAGCGAGTCGAGCGGGCGCGCGGCGAGGCGCTCGTGGATCCCGATCGCGAGGTCGAGCTGGTTTCTCACGCTGTCGAGCGCAAGCACTTGCTCGAAGCGATCGACGAGCGCGGCGAAGCCCGCATCGTCGATGGGAACGGCATGCCCGTCGACGTCGAAGCCGCGCGGGGCGAGCTCGCGCATCAAAGCGCGACTCGGTTCGGAGAGCACCGCTTCCGACCGGTGCCGCGCCGCAACCTTGGCCCACGTGGCGAGGGTGCTCTGGCGCCGCGCGTCGGTCGCGGAGAACGGTGCCTTCGGCGTCATCTGTTCGAGGAGATTGACCTCGACGACGGCCTTGGTCGCCGCAAGATTTCCCGCCCGAGCAGCGTCGACCGAAGACTCCGGGAGACTCTCGCTGTCCGAGCGGAGACGGGCGTTCAGCGCGGAGAGCGCCGCGGGGTCGCGATTCTCGATGCTCACGCCGACCGCACGGAATTCGCGCTGCCAGCGCGCGAGCAACTCGAGCTCTCGCTCGGCATGCCTTGCGCGCAACGTGTCCGAAAATTCGCTATCGGAGCGATTCTCCACCTCGTGCGCAAGGTACGCGGCGTTGCTCAGCGCGCCCGCGAAAGGTCGCGCCGCCATCAAGCCGGGGATCGCATCGACGGTGCGCCCGTGCGCATCGAGCACGTAGTGGATGCTGTTGCCCGTCACGGTACGGACGAGCTTGCGCCCGTCGCCGTAGTCGACGGTTACCTTCGGTACCGGTCGTTCCGACGACCAGTGCAGGACGAACCCAGCGCGGAGCAAGTCGCCCACCACCGGATCCGGGTACAGCACCACGCGGAAGTAGCGGCTATTCGCGCACGACAAGTCATCCCGCAGATCGCCGAGCAGGCGCAGACTCAGGATGGGCTTGTGCTCGGCTTCCGCGCGGGCGATCGCCGCGTCGAGATCCGTGTACCAGTAGAGCCCCGAGTAGCGGGCGTAGCGCTGGCCCGCGACGCGATCGATCAGGGGATCGAGGCTCGCGTCGAGCCGCCCCGCTGCCTTCGCCTGCGACAAGAGTGCGTCGAGACCGAGAGGCCCCTCGGCGCGAAGCTCGTCCGCAAGCGATGCATCATCGAGCGCTCGCCGTGCCAAGGCTTCGAGCTTCGGGCTCGGCTTCTGCGCCAGCGCGCTTGGCGAAAGCGCGCCCGTGGCGTGGCCTGCGCCGTGGCTACAACCGCCGAGCGCCGTCGCGCCGACGAAAACCGCAATCAAGCAAGGCTGAAATGCGCGCATCCCGGACCTCCGCGTCCCTGCCTTAGACGCGCGAGGTCGAGGATCTATTGCTGAGGCACCGCGGTCACCGGCGTGCGGAGCCTGCGCCGGCGGGCGAATGCGAGCCCGAGGGCAATCGCCGCCGCCCAGGCGCTCGAGCCTGCGCGGCCGCTGTCGGCGACCGTGCAGTTGCACCCGCTCACGCGATCGCCGATGGGGCCTAGGTCTCGGCCAGCCCTGCCGCTGGCGCCGGCGCGACCGGCTGCGTTGCCCGCGGCGCCACTCGAGCCGCCCCGGGCCTCCTCGGATTGTCCGCCGTTGCCCGCGTCCGTTCCGCCGGAACCGCCCGACGCCCGGGTTCCGCCGTGTGCCGCCGCGCCCGAGCCGCCCGAGCCATGGGTGCCTCCGCGCGCGTTCGCGGCGCCCGATTCGCCGGGGCCATTCGCGTCTCCGGCGTCGCCCGGGCTGGTCGAGCCGCCCGTCGCGTGCGAGCCGCCCGTCGAATGCGAGCCGCCCGTCGCGTGCGAGCCGCCCGTCGCGTGCGAGCCGCCCGTCGAATGCGACCCGCCCTGCGCGTGGACTTCACCGCCTTCGCCGCCTTCGTGTCCCGCGCTGCCGGGGGTTCCATCGTTACCGCCTTCGCCGCCCCCGCCGCCGCTGCTTGTCGAGGGTGAGCACACGCCGGCCAGGCATTGGCCGCCGGAACAGGGTGAGCCGTCCGTTGCCGGTGGGTTCGAGCAGACGCCGTTCGTGCACGTGCCGGCGTCGTGGCACGCGTCACTCGCGGCGCACACGATGGCCGCACCGACGCAGGTGCCTCCGCTGCAGACGTCACCCGTCGTGCACGAGTCGTCATCGCTGCAGGGGGCGCTGTTGCTCGTGTGCACGCAGCCCGTGCTCGGGTTGCAGCTGTCGTCCGAGCATCCGTTGCCGTCGTCGCAGGCGACAGGAGTGCCGGCCTGGCAGGTCCCCGCGTTGCACGTGTCGCCGGTGGTGCACGCGTTGCCGTCCTCGCACGGCTTGCCGTCGCTGTGGGCCGCCTTACAGGGCGAGATCGTGTAGCTGTAGGCGACGGAGTCGTTCGTGCCGTCGCCCGTGAGGAAGGCGCGCACGTAGTCGACCGTCACGAGCGTGGGCGACACCGTGACGCGCAGGTGGCCGGAGTTGTTGACGAGGACGGCGCCCGCGTAGTCGGTCGCGTTGCTGGCGAAGCCGGTGCCGTAGTCGGGGTTCGCGGCGTGCGGGAGCTCTTGATAGACGATGCCGTCGAGCTCCTCCATCGCGAAAACGTGGTCGTGGCCGTGGAAGAACGCCGTGACGCCGTTCTCGGACAAGAGATCATGGACCGGCATGCCCCAGCCCGGTCGGCGAGTATCGAAGGAGTAGGTCGTGCCGTCGATGTCGTAGCCACCCCATTCGCAATACTTGGCGCCGCGGGCACCGGCGCGGATGTAGTCGACCGTGCCGCCCGTCGGGTGGTGGGCGAAGACGAACTTGAACGCTGCGGTGCTCGTCGAGAGCGTCTGCTTCAGCCAGTCGTACTGAGTCTTGCCGAGCGTCCAATCCCAGCGTTCGCCGACGACCTCGTCCTGCTTCTCTCCGCCCGTCCCGCCCGCATAGGGCTTGCGCGTCGTGTACCAGAACGGATCGATCGCGACGAACAGCGCGCTGCCCCACTGGAACGCGTAGTAGTCACCGCGCAAGTGGTCGCCGTCGATCTGCGCGAGCGTGTCGCCGTTGCCGCTGTAGAAAGCGTCGGGCACGGGGTTCGCGAAGTAGCGCTTGCGCCCGTTCGCTCCGAGCACGGGGAGCGAGTTTTCGACGCTCGTCCCCATGTCGTCGAGGTTCCACCCTTCCTCGTTCTCGTGGTTGCCGAGCACGAGGAAAACGGCCGACGAATGTGACGCGATTCCGAACACGTCGCGCTGGTTCGCGTACTTCTGGCTCACGGTCGCCGTGGATTCCGTGGCGTCATCCGTGCTCACGCTGTCGCCGAGGTCGAACAGGAAATCCGGCTGGTCGTCCTCGATGTTGTGCATCGTGACGTCGTACAAGCTGCTGCTGTAGAACGGCGCGAAGCCTTGATGCGAGTCGCTCTGGATGTCGAACGTGAACGTGCTCGAGGCCGAGCGCTGCGTGCGAAAGGTGTGCTCGCTGCCGGCGGAGAACGCGTCGCTCGTACCGCTCGAGCGGTAGCGGAGCCGGTAGTAGTAGCGGGTGTTGGTCGTGAGCGCGTCCGCGACGAGCTCCACGAAGCCGTCCGCGAACGTCGCCGTGCTCGTGCTCGCCGAGTAGCTCCCCGAGCTCGTGCCGAACTCGAGGTACGCCTCGACACCCGTGTCGAAGACGGCTTTGACGGTGACGGAGTGATCGGTCGGCCTGCCCAGGAGCTCGCTCGAGGTCATCGTGAGCTGAGCGCTCGTCCGAGCCGTCGTCGAGCGCTCGGCTCCACGCTCCCCATGGGCGTCCACGATGTCGCTCGCGCACGCCGGTAAGGCGAGCAGCCAGACAGTCGACGCAAGCGTCCTCGTCCCACACCACCGCATGACCCGGAATCAACACCAATCGCGCGCGCGCCGCCAATCATTTCGGCACCCGCCGCGCTGACTCAACCCCCGCAGCCGTCACCCGTGGTGGCGCCGAGATCGGCCCATTCGATAGCGCCGTCGGACACCCCCCACCGGTCGTTCGTGTACGACTCGACGTCGATGAGCTCGTCGGCGGAGCCGCGATTGTCCGTGCAGCAGCCGTCGCAGTCGCTGTCACCGCAAGTATCGAGCACCGTCACCACGAGGGTCTTCGCGCCCTTGCGAAGACAAAGATCGTGCAGCTCGAGCGCCCCGAAATCGGGGAAGGCTGCAACGATGTTGTGGGACGCGACCCAGTCTTCAGGTTTCTTGCCGTCGCACGCCGCAAACTGCCCGGCCCACATGCAGCCGTTGTATTTGACGCATTCCTCGCTGCCGGGGTCGGGATACGACGTGTAGTTCGTCTTGTTGGCGCTGCGCCAGACGAGGTCGGGGTTATCACACGGGTCGTCGGTCGGCGCCTGTCCTGCTCCGCCGCCCACGCCGCCGCCGCCCGAGGCGTTGCCGCTGCTTCCGCCGCCACCGGCGCCGCTGCTTCCGCCGCCGCCGGCGCTGCCGCTCCTGCCAGCGCTTCCACTGCTGCCGGCGCTCCCGCTACTGCCGCCGCGACTGCCCGGGCGTCCGGCGGTTCCACCGAGGCCGCCCGCC
>Ga0070682_100000959_pt1 | contig 16811 bp, 14 predicted proteins | sample KBSC63LmetaG_FD_64668 | JGI IMG/M metagenome (GOLD analysis project Ga0070682, IMG submission 64668) | Corn rhizosphere microbial communities from Kellogg Biological Station, Michigan, USA - KBS C6-3L metaG | ecosystem: Host-associated > Plants > Roots > Rhizosphere | place: USA: Michigan... | reverse complement strand
GACGGCGACTTCCGGCACCATGCCCATGTTGATCGCGACGCGGTCGCCCTTCTTGGCGCCGAGCTCGCGCAAGGCCGCCGCGAGCTCGACGACGCGCGCGTGAAGCTCGCCGTACGTGAGCGTCCGGGTCTCGCCCGGCTCGGACTCCCACACGAGCGCACGAGCGTCGCGCCGCGCCGTCGTGAGGTGGCGGTCGAGGCAGCTCTCGCTGACGTTCAGCTCGGCGCCGAGGAACCATTTCGTGAACGGAGCCTTCCACTCGCTGAGCGTCGTCCACGGCTTGCGGAACACGAGGTCCTGGGTCTCGCGCTTCCAGAACGTCTCGGGCGAATCCAGGCTCTCGCGGTAGAGCTCCTGGTAGCGCTCGAGCGTGCCGATGCGCGCCTGCGCCGAGAACTCCGGGCTCGGCTTGAAGCGCCGCGAATCCGTGGAATGCGTTTCGATCGCTCGGGTATCAAGGCTGGTCACGGCATCCTCCAGGCGCGGGAGCATACCGAGGGCTTGGGGCGTCTCAAGCGAAACTTCCTGAGTTTTTCTTGCAAATGTGGCTCGAAGACGCGAAGTCCGCGCCAGAGCGTCGCTAAGGAGCCCACTCGCTCATGCCGAGACGGAGCTCGAGACCCACGTAGGCGAGGGCGCGGCCGGATTTGTCGTAGGCCGTCTCGCGGATCGGCACCGCGTAGGTCCCGAGATTACGGCTCGAAATCATGCCCGCGGTGCCGTCGATCAGCGTCTGCAGCGCGAGCGCCATCAGCACGTGGTGCGTGTTGGCCCCGACTCCGAGCTCCATGAGGAAGAATGCGTCGGTGCCGCTGCTTTTGTGCTCCGTACCGGCGATGCAGCCCTGGCACTCGAGCTCGTGCCACACGAGGCCGAGCCCGAGGCCGCCGAGCACCCGGAGGCGAGGATCCGTCGTCATCAGCTCCAGCACCGGCCCGAAACGCACGGAGTGCACGGAGTAGCTCACGTCGAGCGCGTCCGCCTCGGGCGTGCCGCAGACGATCGGGGGCATCGAGAGCTCACCCCGACGGGTGTCGCAGGCCCCGCTCACGTTGAGGGTCGTGTACTCGAGAAGGCCCGCGACGGCGACCGGCGGTCGAAAGCGCCGCCCACCGCGCACGCCGAAACCCCAGGCGCGGGAGTGCGTTTCCGAAAGGTCGAAGCGAAACGGCGGCGTCGTCGAGGCGCGCAGGCTCACCGAGCCCGTCCCGTACCACCCGAGTTGCTTCGGCTTTTCGGGCGCGGCCGGGGCCGCGGTGGGATTGCCGATCGGAGCGCCCGCGGGCGCGCTCTGCGGTACGCCGGGCGGCGCGATCGTGAAGGTCTTGCCGAGCTCGACCTTGACGCGCTGTTCGAGCAGAACCGTCTTGCCCTCGTAGAGCTGCACGACGTGCTCGTCGCCGGGTGTCACCGGGCCGTGGAAGCGACCGAACGCGACGGGCGTCCCGTCGATGGCGATCGCGTGCTTCGGGTCGGCGGCCGTGATGTCGAGGAAGCCGGCGATCGCGATGAGCTCGAGCAGGACCTTTGCCTCGGCCTGGCCGCTCGCAACGTCGAGGGTCCGGGTGACGCGCGTGTAGCCGGGCGCCGAGGCGGCGAAGAGATGCTCGCCGACGTTCAGGCGCGCGATCGTCCCGCTCGGCTCGACGGCGAACGGGCGCCCGTCGAGCGTGACGACGGCGGTCGGGGGCGAGACCTCCACGCGCACGACTCCGACGAGCGCCTCGAGCTCGGCTTTGGCGTGTTCGGCGGCCGTGCGCTCCGCCCCGGAGAGCTCGGTGCCGTGCCGCGTGAGTAGCCGCTCGAGTGAATCGGCGGCTTCGCCGTAGCGAAAGAGCGCTTTCTGGCAGAGCGCGACGTTCTGCAGCGAGCCCGGTCCGGGCTTCAGCGCGTAAGCGGCCTCGAACTCCGCGAGCGCGCCCGCGTAGTTCTGATCCTGGTAGAGCTTGATGCCCGTCTTGAAGTGGCTGCGCGCGGCGTCCGTCGATGATGCCGCGGCAGCGTCGCTTGGAGCCACCGGATCCGCCCACGCCGGGGGCGCGCCAAGAGCGCACGCCAGGAACGCGCAAGCGAAGGGCGCCGGTCGAGAGCGCATGGGCGCTCGGAGTCTACCTTGTCAGGGCTCGCGATTGCTGAGCTGTAGTGAGCTCGCGACGCCACCCTTCGGTGCGGCCGGGCTCGCGGGCGGGCGACGCTTGCGCTCGGTGGCTTTCTGAGCGGCGGGCGGCGTCGCCGCCGCGAGCGCTTTCGGTGCCGTGCTCGGCGCGGCGCTTTCGACGGGGCGAACCAGTGGCGGCGCGCTCGGTGCCTCTGCGTTCGGCGTGGTTCGGACGGGGTCCGCGCCGTTCGGCGGAATCGCCGCAGCGTTCGTGAGCGTGCTTGCCGTCGCGTCGCTCGCCGTGCGGTCCGGGCGGCCGCGGCGCGCCATCAGCACGGCCGTGAGCGTGAAACCGACGAGCGTGGCGACGACGCCCGCGACGAGGGTGCGCGACCGACCGGGACGGCGTCGCCACGCCGACGCCTGCGCGCCGCCTTGAATCGTCGCGAGGAAGTCGGATGCGCTCGCGAAGCGCGCGGCCGGCTCGCGCGCGAGCGCCGTCGCGATGGCGGCCGCGAGGGCTTCCGGCACGTCGGGCCGAAACGAGCGCACGTCCGGAGCGTCTTGTGTACAGATCGCGACGAGCACGCTCTCGAGCGTCGGCGCGAGATGCGGCGGCCGTCCGGTGAGCATCTCGAACAGGATGGCGCCCACGCTGTAGAGGTCCGAGCGTTGATCGACGCTGTCGCTCGCTTGCGCCTGCTCGGGCGACATGTAGTAAGCGCTGCCGAGCACGGTGCCGCGGCGCGTGAGGCGCGCGCTCAGCGTCGCGCGATCGAGCTTCGAGATCCCGAAGTCGACGATCTTGACGAGACGCGAGCCGTCGTCGCGCGAGCACAGGAAGACGTTGTCCGGCTTGAGATCGCGGTGCACGATGCCCGCGGCGTGCGCGCGCACGAGCGCCCGCAAGAGCTGCGCGGCGATGTCGCGCGCCGCCTGCACGTCGAGCTGCCCTTCGCGGTCGAGGCAGGCGCGGAGGTCCTCGCCCGTGAGGTGCTCCATGACGAGGAACGGCAGCCCCTCGGCGCTCGTTCCCGCGTCGAACACCTGCACGATGTGCTCGCTCTCCACCAGGCTCGCCGCCTTGGCTTCGCGCTGAAATCGCTGGGCGGCCTCGCGATTCTGGGCCGCGTCTCGGCTCAGGAACTTGAGCGCGACGCGCTTGCCGATCGCGGTGTTCTGGGCGGCGTAGACGGCGCCCATGCCGCCCTTGCCGATCAGCCGCTCGATTCGGTATTTGCCGCCGACGGTCGTGCCCGGCAGGCGATCGACCTCTTCCGTGGCGGGCTCGCGGACGGACATCCTCGCCGCGAGCTTAGCGTGGCTCGCCGTGCGAAACCCGCTGCGCGCGGGTTACCGGCTATTTCGCGCTTTTCGCGCCGAGCTTCGCCGAGTGAGCGGCGAGCCGAGCCGTGACACGCGCGGCCGACTTCTTCGCGATGACGCCCTTGCTCGCGGCGCGAGCGAGTGCGCTCTCCGCGGCGGCGACGAGCGGTGCGGCGACCTTGAGGTTGCCGGCGCCGACGGCAGCGCGCGCCTTCTTCACGGTGGTGCGGAGCGCGCTCTTCAGCGCGCGGTTGCGCTCCGTGCGGACGATGCGTTGTCGGTTGCGCTTTTCTGCGGAAGGATGATTGGCCATGGGAAGTTACTTGGCGCGCTTTGCGTCGGGCGCCTTCGGGTCGTAGCCCTCCGGGTGCACGGCGAACTTCGGGGTGACGCGAGCAGCGGAGCGCTTGCGAGCGGCGGCGGTGCTGCGGGCGCGGAGATTGCGCCGGCGTTCGGTTTGGCGAGTGGACGAAACCATGGTCCTCGTGGCGGAAGGGGCCGGGACTATGTGCGGTGGTCCCCGCCTTGTCAACTCGCGCCAGAGGGGGCGCCCCACGTTTCCGGGCGGGGGGGCGGCTAGGGCGGACGGATCGTCACGCCGAGGCTGAAACTCGAGGCCGCGAACGGCTGAACTCGGGCCTTTTTGAGGGCCGATTGGATGCAGCTCGCCGCCGGCGTGCCCTCGGCGGGGCCGCTCACCCCGACGCTCGTGACTTCACCGCTCGAGCCGAACACGAGCGTCGCGCTCGAGCCCTGAGGCTGGCCGGCAATGCACGAGCGGGCGGCACCGAGCACCGCCCCGACCGCGGCCTGCGCGGCGCCCGTCGACGGCCGGTCCGCGATACCGCCGTTCGCGTTGAGCTCAGCGGGGCGGAGCCCCGGCGTGGCGGGCGGTTTCGTGGGACGAGCCGTCGCAGCCGCTCCGGTCGCGTGCTCTTCCTCGAGCACGATCTTTTCGGGTTTGGCCGCGCCCGCCGCCGTTGCGGTGGCGGGGCCTGGTGCGCCGGCAAGCCGCTCCGTGGATGCGAGCGGGCGCGCGTCGGCGACGCTCGCTGCAGGCGTCGGCCGAGTGCCTTCACGAGCAAGCGCTTCGGGTGTGAGCACGGGCGTCGGTGCTGCGCTGCGTTCGGCCGGCAGCATGTCGGGGGACAAGGCTTTCGTCGCCGGCGCCGTTTGCGTCGTGGCTTGCGCTGCCGGCTCGGGCGCCGTGCGCGGCGTGCTCTCGGCGACGGGGATTTGAATGATCTCGGTCTTGCGATTCCCCGCCAGGTAGAGGCCGAAGCCTGCCGCCAAGCCGATCGCCGCCACGCCCACGCCGATCCACGGGCCGCGCGTGTCGAACGCGGGGCGACTGCGGCGCGCGGGCGGAATCGTGCTCCGCTTTCGCTCGCGCGTGTCCTCCGTCTCGATCGTGGGGACCGGCTTGGCGCTCGCTGGGGGCGCCGGCGCGCGCTGCTGCGTCGCGATCGCGAGCGATTCCTTCGCGATGCTCACCTTGTCGTTCGCCTCGCGCCGCGCGAGCGCCGCACGAGCCAGATCCGCGAGCGACGCACTGTCCCGCGCCGCCACGGGCTCTTCCGCCGGAACGGCGTCGGCCTTCAGCGCGGCGGCTTCCGCGGGCGAAAGCTGGCCGTCGTCGACGCTCTCCGGCAGCGGCGGCAGGAGCAGGCTGTCGTCGCTCTTGCCGGCCGTCGCGAGCGCTCCCTCGATGCGCAGCGCGAGCGCGTCGTAATCCGGTTCGCGGAGCTCCGCTCGCGCGACGAGCGTCTCGGCGCGCGTGACGAGCTTGAAGTCGCCTCGCTCGTCGCTCATTTCTCGTCCTCCTTGTGGCCGCGCCCCTCGAGGTACAGGCGGAGCTTCCTCCGCGCTTCGTGCACGCGCCAGGCGACGGTCCCCTCGGGGCAGCCGAGGATCTTCCCGGCCTCGGCGTGCGAGAGCCCGTCCAGGCCGACGAGGATCAGCGTCGTGCGCAACGTCTCGCTGAGCTCGCCGAGCCCGTCGATGAGCGCGAGCGCGAGCTGACGATCCTCCGTCGCGTCGGCCGGCGTGGTGCCCGCGCCGCGCGATTCGAGCAAGAGCCCTTCGACCTGGGGGTCGTCGGGCGGGGCGGAGTTGCGCGTCGTCTTGCGCGCGCGGATCGCGTTCAGGGAGAGGTTCACCGCGATGCGGTAGATCCACGTGAACGGCTCGCTCCGTCCGTCGAAGCGAGCGAGTGCGCCGTACGCCCGCACGAAGGTCTCCTGCGTCACGTCCTCGGCCTCGGCGGCGCTGCGCAAGAGGTGCGACGTCAGCCGGAAAATGCGCTTCTGATGGCGCCGGACGATCGCTCCGAAGGCCTCGGCCTCGCCGCCCCGGGCCGCGTCCACCAACTCTCGGTCCGTCCGATGGGCCATGAAGTGCGGGCCGCTAGGGCGAAAACCCGAGCTTGGCAGCAAAACATAGTTCAACACGACGAGATTCGACAACCGGCGACCCCCGGCGCTTGGGTCGCTCGGTCATTGGCTCACTGCTCGTCGGCTTTTTCGTCCGTGCTGGATGAGGCGCGGGTGTCGCTCGCCGCGGCAAGCTTCTGTCGGAGCAGGTCGCCCAGCGTCCCGAAGCCGCCCTCGGCCTTGAGCTTTTGCCGGTACTCACGGTGCGCGCGACGCTCCTCGTCGTCCTTGAAGCCGCGGACGGAGAGCTTCGGCTCGCCGCTTCGCGGGTCGACGTCGAGGACCTTGAGGTCGAGCACGGAGCCGGGCTTGAACGACTTTCTGAGGTCGGTGCCGCGGGGCGTGCCCGTCTGGCCGGCGGGAATGAAGCCGCGCGAGGCGCGCCCCGTGACGCCGAGCACCCGCACGACCACGCCGGCGCTCTCACCCTTCACCACTTCGGCCTTGATGCTCGCACCCTTGGCCACCTTCTGATGGGCCTCGGCGGCGCGGTCCGCGGGCGGCGCCGGATGCAGCCCGATCTTCTTCGAGTGCACGTCGAAGTAGTGGATGACCACCTCGAGCTCCTGACCCTCCTTCAGGATCTCGTTCGGGTGCTCCACGCGCTCGAACGAGAGATCGGTCACGTGCAGGAGGCCGTCCATGCCGGACTCGAGCTCGATGAAGGCACCGAACTTTTCGAGGCGCACGACCTTGCCCGTGTGACGCGAGCCCGGCGCGAACTTCTGGCGAGCGGTTCCCCACGGATCCTCGACGAGCGCCTTCCTGCTGAGCCAGATCTTCCCGCGCTCGTCGATCTGCAGGATCTTCACGTCGAAGCGATCGCCCGGCTTGAAGAGCTCGGCGAGGTACGGGCGCGGATCGTGGCTCGCCTCCGTCGCGTGGATGAGGCCCTCGACGTTCTCGGCTTCCGGGAGCGCGACGAACACGCCCCAGTCGACGACCGTCCGCACGACGCCGGCCATCACCTGGCCTTCGTTGAGCAAGCTCAGCGCGTGCTTGCGCCGCTCGTGCGCCTCGGCCTCCAGCATCGGACGGCGCGTGACGACCACGTCGCGCCCCGCCTTGTCGAACTGGCTGACCTTGAACTCCATCTGCTGGCCGACGAGCCCGGAGAAGTTCGCGTTGGCGGGGTGGAGATCCATCCCCGACGCGGGGGCGAAGGCGCGCACACCGCCGAGATCCACCTCGACGCCGCCCTTGATCACGCCCGTCACGAGGCCGCGAACGAGCGAGCCGTCCTGCGCCGCCTGCTCGAGCTTCGGCTTGGACTCTTCCTCGCGCAGCGGCTTGCGCGTGAGAACGACGAGCCCGCCGCGCGCGCCGTCTTGGTGCACGCGGGCGACGAAGCGATCGCCGGGGGAGGGGACGAGATCGTCCGCTTCCATCTCGGTGCGATCGAAAATCGCGAGCGCCTTGCCGGACAGGTCGACCATGACCGCTGTCTCGAGGACCGCGGTGACCTTGCCGAACACTTCTTCGCCCACGTGGAAGGGCGCGCGATCGTTCGCGCGGTGACGGCGCGCTCGCTTGCTCCCTTTGGAACCCGGGGGCTTGCTGCCGCCCGCTGCTGCGTGCGCGCCTGGGGCGCCGCCTTCGGCGCCCGGCTGAGGTGCGCCCCCGCCCGGCTTCTTCTTGCGGCGGCGGCGCTTCTTCTTCACGCCCGGCGTGGGGGCGCCCTCGGCTGTCGCTCCTTCGCCCGTGGCGCCGCCCGCGGCCGCTTCGTCCGGCGCGTCCGAGCCGCCGTCGTCGCCTTCTGCGCCTTCGCCCGTGGCGTCGTCGTGCGCGGGCTCGCCCGCGGACGACGTGTCGGCGTGCGGCTCAGCGGAGGAAGACGCGTCAGCGTGCGGCTCGCTCTCGGCGTGGCTCGCAGACGTCCCTTCATTCGCGGCGGACGCGTCGGGCGCGTTTGCGCCGTCCGCGTGACCGTTCGAGACGTCAGCGGGCACAGGCGGTGGGGAGCTGCTGCTCGTTTCGGTGGAGCTCATCGGCCGGCCGTCGCGCTATAGCGTGCCTTCAATCGTCTGCCAACGCGTGACTGGGAAGTGCGCGCTTTGTGCCCGGCGCGACACCATTTCGTCGGTTTTCGCCGTCGTCGCCGAACCCTCAAGAGCGGCTGATGGGCAGGCGCCGGTTCACGCCGCCGCTCCGGTCGATGCTGACCGTGCCGGTCGACCCCTGGCTCCGGAGCACGTCGACCAGGCGCTCGGCGACCTCGATGAAGGCCTGTGCCGCGGGCGAGCCGGGCTGAGCCTCGACGACCGGCGTTCCAGCGTCACCCCATTCGCGTACCGCGGGGACCAGCGGGATCTGCCCGAGCAGCGGCGCCTCGGCGAAGTCGGCGACCTTCTGCCCGCCGCCCTTGCCGAACAGCTCGTGTCGCTTCTCGCAGCCGTCGCAGAGAAAATAGCTCTCGTTCTCGACCACGCCGAGCACGGGGATGCCCACCTTCTTCGCCATGCTGACCGATTTGTAGACGTCCTGCAGCGCCACCTCTTGCGGGGTGGTCACGATCACGGCGCCCGTGCTCCGAACGCGCTGCGCGAGCGTGAGCGCGATGTCGCCCGTGCCCGGCGGCAGATCGAGCAAGAGCACGTCGAGCTCCTCCCACGCGACGTCCTTCAGGAACTGCAAGAGCGCTCCGTGCAACATGGGTCCACGCCAGACGACCGCGGACTTCGGATCGTCGATCAGGAACCCGATGCTCATGAGCTTGATGCCGTGCCGCTCGTGCGGGCGGATCTTCTGACCGTCGGTGAGCGGCTGGCCGTGGACGCCGAACATCGTCGGCACGCTCGGCCCGTAGATGTCCGCGTCGAGCAGGCCGACGCGCGCTCCGAGCCGCTTCAGCGCGATCGCGAGGTTGCTCGCCACGGTGCTTTTTCCGACACCGCCCTTACCGCTCATCACGAGCACGACGCTCTTCACGAGCGGAACGGGGTCATCGGCGGCGACTTCACGCGGGGGCAATTCGAGCGTCACGGGCCTCCGAGTAGGCCCCAGGGCGCGCGTTGTCAAACCCGGACCCGCCATCCTGCAGGGACAAAACGCCACCGGCGCGCCCCCGTGAGGGAAGCGCGCCGGTATAAGGCGTGCGGCGCGAAGCCGCAGGTTGGGGGCTAGAACTTGCCCGTGCTGAGCGCGGCGGCGAACTTGCCCTGGGCGGCAATTTCCGCGGCCGAGTCCGACACGAGGTTGCCGAGGACCACGCCCGCCTCTTCGAAGGCCGGGATCACGCAAGCGATACGACCCTTCGGGATGTCCGCGAGGATCGACGCGCTCGCGTCGAGGCTCGCCATGGCCGTGATCTGCGACGTGATCGACGCGACCGGCGACGGCTTGATCACCACCGCACCGTCGATCTTGCCGTCGAAGAGCGCCGTGTACTTGGCGAACCCTTGGATCATGCCGGCGCCCTTCACGCGGAGCTCGCCCATCTTGGCAACGAACGACGCCTGCGCGTCAGCGTCGATGCCCGCCTTGAAGGCGAAGTCCACCTTCAGCGACGGAGGCGTGCACGAGATGCTCGCGCTGCCCTGCGCCTTGGCCGACGCCTTGCAATCGACGTCCGCGTCGCACTTGGCGGAGCCCATGCACGAAGCCGACGCGCTCGGCGGCGTGGCGTTGCCGGTGCAGCTGCCCTTGCACGTACCCGTGCAGGAGCCGGAGCACTCGGCCTTGCCCCCGGGGCAATCGGCTTCGGCCGTGACGTTGCACGAGCCGTGGCAGGTGCCGCTGCAGCTCGCGCTGCCCGCGAGCTCACAGCTTCCCTTGCAGTCGCCGTCGCAGCTCCCGTTGCAGTTGTCGCTCGTGCCCGCGGAGCAGGTGCCGCTGCACGTGCCCTTGCAGGTGCCTTCGCACTTCGCGGCGACGTCGAGCTGGCAGCTGCCTTCGCAGGTGCCCTTGCATTCGGCGCCCGCGCTCACGTCGCACTTGAAGCCGCCGGAGCATCCGGCGCTGCACGTGCCTTCACACTTGCCTTCGCAGGAGACCTCGACGCTGCCCGGATCGACCATCGCCATGCACTCGGCCTTCACGTCGCAGCCGGCGTTGGCTTCACACTTCGCCTCCGCCGACACGGTGAGGCTCACGTCCGCTTTGCACTCGGCGGGCTGGTAGACGATCTTGAGGCCGCCTTCGGCGTTGGCCGAGATCTCCGCCTTCACCGACGCCATGAGAGCGTCGACCTTCGCGTCGATCTTGGCATCCGCTTTCACGTCCGCCCCGAAGGTCGCGATCAGGCTGTCGAGGTTCGCCTCGAAGTCGGCGTTGATGGTGCCGACGGCGGTGTTGAGATTCGCAACGGCGGAAAACAAGCCGTCGAGCTTCGCGCTGCCGGAGATGCCGACGTCACCGTTGCTGACCACGCCGCACGGCCCGCACAGGCCTTCCGACGCGTCGGTCAGCGGATTGTTGCCCGCTTTGTCGCACGAAGCCGCGAGGGCTCCGATGAGTGCCGGGGCGGCAAGAGACACCAGCCCGATTGCTTTCTTTCGCATGAGATAAGAGCTCCTTGTATTCCGAGTCGCCCGCTAGCGGCCAACGTGACCCCGGCGTCCGACGGCTCCACCGAGCCTGCCATTCAGTGGCAATCGAGAGTTTTTACACGGTGCGTCGTGTTCTGTCATGTCCTCGGCGAATGTTTCGCTCCGAGCTGATTCCGTGATCGACGATCGGCCGAACGGCCTGTGTCGGCTGCGTCACTCGGCTCGTCCTTGCTCGAGAAGATGGTCGAGGTTTGCTGCGGTGATGCGTTTGCCTCCCACCATGTAGGTGGGTGTGCCGACAAAGCGCTTCTTCGAGACTGCCTGCGACTCGCGCTCCGCACGCTCGTACGTGTCGCTGCGCTCGACGCACGTCGCGAAACGCCCCACATCGATCGCAACGTCGCGCGCTGCGGCGTCGAGCGACGGACGCAGCTCCTGGTGCGCGAAGAGCCAGCGATCCATCTGCCAAAACCGTTGCTGCTCGCCGGCGCAATACGCCATGCGGAGCTGCACGCAGGTGCTCTTCTGGTCGGCTCGGCAACGCACGAGCGGGAAGTGGCGCCGCACGATGCGAATGTCGTTCGGCTTGTCGGCGAGCCGCTTGAGCGTCCACGCCGTCGCGGCCTTGCAGTGCGGGCAGAGGTAGTCCGTGTACTCGTCGAGCGTGAGCTTCGGCTCCCGTGCTCCGATCCAGTGCGCTCCGTCCTCGGTGACGCCGTCCGGAAACGGCAGGTCGCCCTTCCAGCCGAAGGCTCCCCAGTACTTGGGCACGAAGAGCAGGAGCGCCAGCATCACGCCGACGGGTGGCAGCAGGATCAGCGCGGCGTCGTCGCGGGAGCGCGGCACGAGCCCGGCGCGCCCTTGCCAGGCGAGCACGAGGATCGCGAGCGCAACGACGTGCACCCCTTCGCAGAGCAGGCAGAGCGCGCCGACGAAAGCGAGCTCGACGAACAGCAGCGCGACCGACGCGGCTCCCGCCACCGCCGCGAGCGGCAAGAGCCACCACGACCGCCGGAACGCCGCCGTGCCGAGCGCCAAGAACCCGAGCGCGCCCCACAACGGAACGGGCAAGCCGAAGAGCACGGCGTAGCGCGAAAGCGCCACGCTCGTGCAATCGAGCCGGGCCCCGAGCGTGCAAAAGCTCGACCCCGTGGGCGCCGCGTACGCGCGCACGTGCAAAAGCTCGAGCGCGAGGGAGAGCAGGAGTCCGGCGGCCGCGAGCCCGAGCAGACCCCAGCGCTTCAGAGCGATTCCCAGCATCCGGCTTGCGGCGACGCGACATCGGAGGCCCCCGACGTGTTCGCTCCGAAGCAGCTGTACGCGATCGGATCGCCGTCACCGCGCGAGAAGTCGTAGCAGGACATCTTGAGACCACCCGGGCTGCGCGGGCAGTTGTTGCCGCCGGAGCAGATGTGCTGCGTCGTCTCGAGGCCGTCGCAGTTGCAGTCGACGGAGGTGTCGATGCACCAGCGCTCGCCCGTGTAGCTCGAGCCGTAGCAGAAGCCCGTCGGGCAGTCGGAGTCGCGCACGCACGGCTCGCAGCCCTTGCCCTCGCCGTGACAGCTGCCGTAGCGGTGCGCGCAGGTGGCGGCGCCGAGCTCGTCGTCCCAGGTGCCGCAGATCGCCGAGTTGCCCCACGGGCAGGAGTCGGTATTCGGGTCGCACAGCTTCGTGCACATCTTCTCGCCGCCCTGGTCGCGCGCGCAAATCTGGCCCGCGATGGTCATGCAGTCGGCGTCGGTCTCGCAGGGCGCGCAGAAGCGCCGGCGGACGCAATAGAGGACATCCTTGCCCGTGGAATCGGTGACGCCGTCGCAGAAGAAGCCGGTCGGGCAGTCGCTGTCCACGCCGCACCCCGCCGAGCAGTACGCGTCGGCGTCGCCGACGCCCGCCCCCAAGCACACGAAGCCCGCGCTCGCGTCGCACTCGGTGTAGGTCGGGCAGTGCGTGTAGTACTGCCCGACCGGCACTGGCTCGTCGAAGAGCGTGCAGTAGGACCCGACGCGCGTGCCGTCCGAGGCGATCACGGTGTCGCAGACGCCCTGGCCGTCGCAGTCGTAGTGCGAGCGGCACGGATAGCGGCACTCGCCCGCCGTGCAGCTGAAGCCGTGCGCGGTGTCGCACTTCGCGTCGCTCGTGCACGGTCCGGAGCGAGCCGTTCCGTTGCCGCCGCCCGAGCCACCGCTCGACGTGGTTCCGCCTGCGCCGCCGCCGCACTCGGCGCTCGTGCACGGGTCGCTGCCGCACGCGGCGGCCGTCAACGCGCCGAGCAGGCCGGCGAGCGCGCCAAACGCTCCGAGCCTCCTCGTGAAACTTTGCGGCTCGGACGAACGCATCGCTGGTTGCTCTGCGAATTACCACAGCTTTTCGGCACGAACCACCGCCAGGCGCACGAGGCATTGACCACACCCCGGGTCCCGTTAAGCTTTCGTCCATGCGGACTTTCGCTTGTGTCCTCGCTGTCGCCGCGGGCGTCGGCTGCTCGAGCGAAGCCGTGAACGGCACACCCGCCGGCGCGTCGGCTCCCGATCAAGGTGCGCCCGCACCGACGGGCACCGCCGATCCGGCAGGCCCCGGTGCGTCCGGCGATTTCGCGCCGGCCCCCGCCTACCCGCCGGGTCCCTACGGCCACGGCCTCGGCGCGGTGATCGACAATCTCGATTTCATCGGCTGGCGCGATCCGGTCGCGGCAAACTACGACCCGAACCTGCTCGAGCGCATTCAGCTCGCTGATTTCTACGATCCGACCGGCACGCGTACCGAGCTGCTCGTGATCAACGCGTCCGCCGTCTGGTGCGTCGTCTGCCAGGGCGAGCTGCGCGACATGAACTCGAGCAGCACGTACCAAAAATTCCGCGACCGCAAAGTGGAGATCCTCGGCACGCTGTTCGAGGACGCGCAGAGCAAGCCCGCCAAGCCTTCCGACCTGAGCCTCTGGGGCTCATCGACGGCGCGCTCGATCGCGTTCCCGCTCGTGCTCGATCCCTCCCTGAAGATGGGCGTCTACTTCACCTCGGACGCAACGCCGCTCAACATCGTGGTCGATGCGCGCACGATGACCATCATCGACGTGATGATGGGCTACGATCCCACGCCCGGCACCGGCTTCTGGGGCCGCGTCGATCAAGAGCTTCAGGCGCGCGGCCTTTGATCCTCCGCCCGGGTCCCCCCGTCGCGCGCCGCCGCTTCCTCGCCCTTTCCGGCGCCGCGCTCGCGTCCGCCTGCGCGGCCACGCCTTCCGGAGGGTCGAGCGCCGCGCCGGCCGCGGGTGCCGGAACGCCCGCCGACTTCGAGCTCTCGACCCTCGCCGGGGGTCACGAGCGCCTCGCCGACCACCTGGGTAAGCGCGTCGTGCTCGTCGACTTCTGGGCGACGTTCTGTGAGCCCTGCCTGCTCGCTCTCCCGAACCTCGACGCCCTCTACCGTTCGCGCAAGGAGCGCGGCTTCGTCGTCCTCGGCGTCTCGATCGACGAAGCGTCCAATGCTTCGCGCGTGCGCGCCGAGGTGAGCAAGCTCGGCCTCTCGTTTCCGATCCTGCTCGACCAAGACACGCGGGTCATCGCCCTCTACAACCCGCGCGCCACTGCGCCGTACAGCGTGCTCATCGGCCGCGACGGCCACATCCTCCGCCGCCAGGAGGGCTACACCGCCGGCGATCGCGACGCGCTCGAAAAGGCCATCGATCAGGCGCTGGCGACCACGCCCGCCTAAAACCTGACGCTCGCATCCAAGCGGACGCCCTCGAACCCGGGCACGACGCGACACACGCCTCCGACGCAGCGCAAGGCTCCCCGGCGCTGCCCGACGAAAATCCCGATCGACGAATCCGGCGTCGGGCGATAGCGCGCCCCGCCGTTGAAGTACGTCGTCGGCGGCTTCAAATCGGTGTTGTATTCGGTACCGAACGAGAACGCCCACTGCGAGCCCCAATCGATGCCCGCCACGTTCTCGCCTTCCCACCAGGGCGTGAGCTGCGGGCCGAGCGTCTCGTGCCGGCGCCGATGCCACCCCTGGAGCTCGAACGTGAACGGGCCTCCGAGCGGCTGGACCACGTCGTAGCGCGCGTAGAGCTCGCGGTAGTAGACGCGGGTCCGTCCCTCGGGCGTGTCGAAGGGCTCGGCCGTGTCGTCGAAGCGAGCTCCCACCGTGACCGTCGCGCGCGAGTGCGCGTCTCGTGACCTGAGCTCGAAGCCGCTCGCGAGGTCGTACACGTCGTTCCGGTACTCGCGGCCGGTTTCGCAGCGGTCGTTGGCCTGGAACTCGCTGAACGTCTGCCAGTAGCCGAGCCAGCCGAACGCCGAGATCCCCCGCGCGAGCGCGTAGTCCGCGCGCGCTCGGCCTCCCGTCACGCACGTGGCGAACGTGCCGAACTCGGTGTCGACGTACGGCGCTTCGGTCGTCGGCGGGGCGTTCCACGCAATCTGCGAGAACTCGCGCGCATGGTCCACGCTCACGTTCGCGAGCAAAGGGAACAGGCGCCGGTAGTGTCGCCCTTCGACCAGGAAGACGACCGGCGCGAGGTCGTAGCTGCCGCTCAAGTAGAGCGCGTAGCCCATCGGCATGTCGTTGAGCCCGTTGCTCTGAGAAAGCTTCTGGCCCGCGCCTTCGACGCCGAGCGAGCCGCGCCCGTCCGAGGTCGTGAGCTTCGCCGATTCGCTCACGCTCGTGATCGTGCTGGCGCTGCGTACGGTGTCGAAGGTGAGCGGAGCCTGCCGAAACAGCACCGAGCCCTGCGTGTCGAGCTCGACCGTGCCGAAGTCGAGCGCGAGCTGGCCGGCGAGGACGCGATCGGGCGCGTAGGTGCAGGTCGCCGTCGCGGCGCAATTCGCGCCGCGCGGGGCGAAATCCGTGCCGATCGCGCGCGGCATGCCCGCCTCGGTGAGCTTGAGGAAGCCGGGCGTCACGCTCGAGTCGACGCCGAGGTAGCGCCCACTGCCCTCGTCGATGCGCAGCGGATTGAGCGAGCCGCCCACGACCTTGAGCCGGATGCGCGTCGCGCCGAGCTTGGTGTGTCCGCTCACGTGCACGCCGCGGATCGTGTCGTCGCTGTGAAGCTCGTCGCGCTTGCGGACGCTGAGAACGATGCCGTGACCGAACTCCGCGTAGTCGTCGCCGAGCGTGGTCTCGACGGCGCCCGCGTCGTAGGCGACGAAGACCTTCGCCGGGTAGATCCAGTTGATGTAGCGGTTCGAGAGCTCCTCGCCCGATTGCTGCACCTTCAGGCGGAAGTATTGCGGATCCGTCAGCGAGCCCGCCGTCGCGGGCCGGTTCTCGACGAGCGTGAGCGCGGTCGCCGTCGGATCGGGCGACGTGAAGTACCAGGCGTTGTCGAGGCGCATGCCGAAGCGCACGGGGCCCTGCGTCACCTGGCCGTGCAGGCGGTTGTACCAGACGCCCCAATGGTCGTTCACGACGGTCGCGAGGTCGTTGGGCTGGAAATCGCGGTTGTCCCAGGCGTACGAGACCGTCGCGTCCTCGGTGAGCTCGACCTGGACGGGCGTGGTGCCGCCGCCGTCGGGCTCGGCGGCGTGGACCACGCGTGCCGCCCCGAGCGCTACGGCGAGCGCGGTTCGGAGCCCGCGCATGGTCGCTACTCGGAAGCCTCGCGCCGCGCGAGCTCGTCTTCGATCGTGGTCCACAGGGGCTCGCTCTGATTGCCGATGAACTTGGCGAGGATGCGCATGGTGCGCGCGTCGATCACGAGGTTCAGCGGCGCCGTCTCGGCCGAAGCGTAGTCGCCCAACTGGTAATCCGGATCGAGAACCATCGGGAAGGGGACGTTGAAAGTTTCGACCCAGGTGGTGAGATCGGAGAGCTGGGCGGGACCGCCCTGGCCGTTCTGGAACAGCGCACTCAGGATCACGAGGCCGCGCGGAGCGAGCTCCGCGTACCGGTCGGGTAGGGTCTTGTGCTCGCTTTTGCACACCGAGCACCAGACGGCGGCGGTGTTCAGGAGCACGAGCTCGTGCGTTTCCCCCGTGGGGTCGTAGAAGCTTCCGAGCGAGATGTCCTCGAGCGCTGCGGCGTCGTGCGGCGTCGTTTGCGGCGCGCGAAAACCGCGGAAACAGCGATTCTCGGCGAGCGCGCCGGCGTCGTCGCCGTACGGTCCCGCGGGGTAGTCGGGGGTCGTGCAGCCCGCGCTTTTGCCCGTCGAGTCTCCGAGCAGCTCCGGTGGGATCTCGGTGCGGTTGGTGCCGCACGCGCCGACGAGCAGCGCGCTCACGAGGGTGAGGACGCGCTTCATCGCCGTCGCACCCCGACGTTCGTGACGACGGGCAGATCGCCGTCCGTGAGCACGAGGCGTTCACCGCTCGCGTCGACGACGCCGGTCCCGAACGGCTGCCACTCACCGTACGGAGCGAAGAGCTGCGCGCCGGGGTCGACGCCCGGGTCGAGACCTTGAAGCAAGAGCTCGACCTCGGTGCCCGCGTCCCAGCCGGCGGAATTGGGCAGCTCGATCGACGCGGA
>Ga0070682_100000958_pt1 | contig 16821 bp, 13 predicted proteins | sample KBSC63LmetaG_FD_64668 | JGI IMG/M metagenome (GOLD analysis project Ga0070682, IMG submission 64668) | Corn rhizosphere microbial communities from Kellogg Biological Station, Michigan, USA - KBS C6-3L metaG | ecosystem: Host-associated > Plants > Roots > Rhizosphere | place: USA: Michigan... | reverse complement strand
CGCCTTCATGCCGCCCGAGAGCATGTGCGGATAGGTGTCGGCGAATTTTCCGAGATTCACCTTCTCGATGTATTGCATCGCGCGTTCGCCGGCGGCTTTGCCCTTCAAGCGCCCGCTCGACGTGAGTGCGAAGGTGACGTTTTCCCTCACCGTCTTCCACGGCAGCAACTGATCGAACTCCTGAAAGACCATCATGCGGTCAGGACCGGGCTTGCCGATCTCTTTTCCTTTCAGCGTGATCTTGCCTTCGACCGGCTTCATGTAGCCGCCGATCGCCTTCAAGAGCGTGGACTTGCCGCATCCGGAAGGCCCGAGCAGCACGAAGCGGTCGGATTTCAACACGTTGAAGTCCACGCGATAGGCCGCGGTGACGAGATGCTCCCTGGTTTTGTACTGGAGCGTGACACCCTCGACGGAGAGATGCGGGGCGGACGCGGAATTCCCCGCGCCCGCCTTAGAAGCCTGTGTAGTCATCGAACCATGGCCTCTCGATGCGGCGCTTAGCTGCCGTTCAGGCCATGGAGTTCGGGGAACCACATGTCCTGCCACTTTTCGGGCGCAACCGGGATGCGCTTCACCTTGGCGAGGAACTGCGCGATCGGCAGCGTCTTGTGCGGCTCGACGGTATTGACGACCAAAGGATCGTTTAAGATCTCAAGCAGGAACTCTACAGTTTCCTTCGTCTTGGTGATCCGCTTGTAGTCTTCGGCGGCTTTTTTCTTGTCCTTGTTGATGATGTCCATCGACTCTTTCAGCGCGTTGAAAAACGCCTTGTAGGCTTTCGGATTCTCGTTCCTGAATTTACTCGTCGCCCACACCACGTTGAACGTCGCCGGCCCGCCAAGGATTTCGTAATTGTTCAGCACCGTGTGAATCTTCGGGTCGGTGCGCTCGGTATACTGGAACGGCGGCGAGGAGAAGTGCGCATTGATGCCGGCGTTGCCGGACATCAGCGCGGTCATCGCCTCCGGATGCGGCATCGAGACGGTGAGCGAATCGTATTTCTCGTAATTCGCTTCGCCAAATTCCTTCGCGCAGGCGATCTGCAAGAGCAGCGCTTGCGTGGAAATCTTCACGGAAGTCACTGCGATCTTGTCTTTCTCGGAAAGATCCGAAAGCTTCTTCACGTCCGGGTTCGACGACACGAGGTCGACCGGCATGTCGTTCAGCGCCCCGACGCCATGGATGGCGAGCGGTGTGTTCTTGGTCTTTGCCCAGAGCGTCGAAAGGCTCGGGACACCGCCCGCGCCAAAATCGATCCCGCCGGAGAGCAGCGCGTCGTTCATCGCGCTCGGGCCGCCGAGCGTCACCCACGACACTTTCATCTCCTTGAGTCCGAGCGCCGTCGCGTGTTTTTCGACAAGCTTCTGATCTTCCATGATCATCAGCGGCAGATAGCTGAGCCCGTATTGCTTGGAGGCCCGGATATGATCGGTCTCGGCCGCAGCCGGCGCCGCCGACGTTACGAGCACCGCCATCGCACTGGCGGCCAGCAGAATTCGGATATGGCTGAACATGAGTTCCTCGCTCCCTCTTTGTGACCCCCTGACCCGGTTGGCCGGGTTTCTTCGCTGGCCTATTTGCGGCTTTCTTGCATGCCAGTTTGCATGCAAGTATGATCGGGATCGTCCGCGGCTGTCAACCGCGAATGGCGAGAAAAAGCGCGAGAAAGGATTTCGCGCGCAAAGGTAGGGCAAATGCCGGCGGCGATTTTGAAAATGCGCAAAAGTGAACGCGCGGCCGAAGCCGGTTCGCGTGTCGGGAATGCGTACGCCGCTCTGAAGTCGGCCATTCTCGACAATATTTTTCCGCCCGGTCATTTCGCCGCCGAAAACGACGTCGCCGCGCAACTCGGCATGAGCCGTACCCCGGTGCACGAAGCCGCCATCCGATTGCAGGAAGAAGGACTTGTGGAAGTCTTGCCGCGGCGGGGCATCCTGGTGCGCGCCATCTCGTCCCGTGACATCAGGGAAATTTACGAGCTGACGATCGCGCTGGAAAGCATGGCCGCCGAAGTGTTAGCGGCGCGATCCCTCTCCCCGGCCGTGAAAAAAACGCTCGCCAGGCTCGAAACCGAAACGAAGACGATGGAAATCGCGCTCAAGAAAAACGACCTCGACAAATGGGCGGCCGCTGACGATCGTTTTCATGAACTGTTGACAGGAGAATGCGGCAACGGCCGTCTTTCCAGAACGGCGTCCACCATTCGCGATCAAACGCATCGCGCGCGTCTTTTGACATTGCGGTTGCGGCCAATCCCTGTGAAATCCGCGCTCGAACACCGTGCAATCATCGAAGCGATCCGCAAAGGGGACACAGTTGCAGCCGCAAGATGCGCGGGCGCGCATCGCCGCCGGGCGAGCGAAGTTATGATCCCGCTGATTGAGAAATTCAGCGCGCCAAACTCCTAAACGGCGCTACTCCCTCAAATGCCGGATCATCGCGCCGACGACATTGGAATAATCGTCGGTCCAGATCCATTGTTTCGGATCCGGCGCGAGCGGCTCCCAGCCGCTATTCGCCTCTTTCAGCGCGCCGAAATCTTCCGGCGCGCGCGCAACCGCCGTCACCGTCGACGTATAAAGATAGTGCGCGCTGTCTTCCTGCTCGTCCTGCTGCGAATTGATCAGCGTCTCGAGCCCGTTCGCACTCGCGATGCCGGCGACGATGGAAGCAAGTTCAAGATGCCGGTTGGAAATATGCATGACAATCATGCCGTGCGGCGCGAGCTTTGAGAGATACGCGGCCATCGCTTCGCGCGTCAGCAAATGGATCGGAATGGCGTCCGACGAAAATGCGTCGACGACAATAAGATCGTAAGCGCCGTTCGGCGCATCCGTGATCGTGAGCCGCGCGTCGCCGAGCACGACTTTCGCCTGCGGCGCGCACAGCGGCTTATACGTGAAGTAAGCCGGGTTGCTTGCGACATCGACGATGCTCTGGTCGATTTCATAAAAGATCCAGTTGTCGCCTGCGCGCGTGTAGCAGGCGAGCGCACCTGTGCCGAGGCCGACCACAGCGACGTTGAGCGCGCCGGGTTTTTTCTTGCGCGCGGCCTCGATCGTTTTCGCAAGCCCCGAATTCGAATGATAATAGGCAAGCGGCACCGGCCGAGAGCCGGGAAGCCGAACCGCGTTGTGCGTCACCATTTCGGCGCCGTGCACGGTCGTTCCGTGCAGCAATACGCGATACGTGCCGTTATTGGTCTCGTAGATCTTGTGAACACCAAAAAAATTTCGGACGGATTCGCCGCGATCCTGCTGGTTGATGTAACCGATCACCAAGAGAATCCCCGCAACCGCCGCAAATTTCAGCGAATCGCGGAGAAGAATGACCGAGACCAAAAGCAGGCTCGAAACGATGGCCATGAATGTCGTGTCGGTGAGCGCGCCTTTCGTCTCGACATAAGCCCGCGCCGCGATCACCAAGACAGTGAACCCCACAAACCAGAATAGGCGGCTTCGCTGCTGCAAGACCGTGAACACGCCCGGCCGGCACAGAAGACCGGCGACGATCAGAAGCGGATATTCCGCCACCCAATTGAAGATATGAGGCGCAATCAAGCCCGCGAAGATCCCGCCAACCATGCCGCCAAACGACATCCAGAGATAAAACGCCGTGAGGTAGCGAGCCGGCGGGCGGCGCTGGGCCAGCTCGCCATGACAGACCAGCGCGGTAATAAAGAACGCACCGATATTGATCGCGATCACCATGAAGAGCGCGTCGGTCGAGCCGTAAAGATAAAGACCGACCAACAATGCCACGGCGGGAAGCTGCGCCTTGAGTGCAAAACTGTGCGGGATGATCGGGCGCGTTTGAAATACGATCACGAAAGTCGTCAGGTACAGCGCGAGTGGAATAACCCACAGAAGCGGCGTCGAGCCGACATCGGTCGAAATATAAGACGTCACCGCGATCAAAAATGCGGAAGGAACAGCGGCGAGCACCGTCCACATAAGCGCGTCGAGCGCTTTGGGCGCCGCTCCGTCCGCGCGTGCAGACCGCGCGCGCGGTGCACGCCCCCCAAACGGCCAGACCAGCGCGCCGCAAATCGCGATCAGCGCGATCAGCAGATAAAACCCGTAAGACCAAAACGCCCGCTGCCCCGTGAGCAGCGTGAGGGGTTCGACGGCGAGCGGGTAGCTTAATAGTGCAAGAAAACTTCCGACATTCCCCGCCGCATACAGAAAATACGGGTCTTTCGCGGAAGGATGATTTGTACGCGCGAACCACGCCTGCAAGAGCGGCGAGTTCGCCGCGAGCGCAAAAAACGGCAAGCCCACCGAAACCGAAAACAGCCCGATCAGGTAGAGCGCTTCGCCTCGGCTCGGCGGCCTCCCCCAGCCTTCGGCGATCGAGAGCGGCAGCGCGATCGTCGCGAGCAGCATCACCGCGATGTGAATCGTCACCGCGTAACGCACCGGCAAAAATCGCGTCAAGAGATGCGCGTAAGCATAGCCCGCGAGCAGCATCGCTTGGAAAAATACCATCGCGACCGACCACACCGAAGGCGAGCCGCCGAGCCGCGGCAGCACGAGCTTCGCGAATAAGGGCTGCACTGCGAATAAAAGCGAAGCGCTGACGAAAATCGCGGCCACATAGGCCGCGAGCAAAAGCCAATTCGGCGCAACGAAGCCGCCCGCCGCGGCATTCCTGTTCGATTGTTTGGAGGGCATTCGCGCTTGCCATCTTCCGCGGCGGAATCGCCGCTGATCCCGCCGAGATCATGCCACGCCGGAAAGCAGCGCGATATGGTCCCGATGCCGCAATAGCGCAAGAAAAAGGGCGGCCGTAGCCGCCCTTCTTTCGATGTGCCTCGCTTAATCGAGGTCGATGATCGCGACGATCACGTAAGTGTACGGATCGATGATGATCAGCTTGTCGCCGACGATGATGTATTTGTAATCCTCCCAGCCGGAGACATAACCGTAGAAGACCGGCGGAATGTCGTAGACCGCATAATCCCAAGGCACGAACCCGCCGATTACAACCCGCCACGAAACGTGATTGACGCGATGGAAACGATGGCGATGCTGGCGATAGTAGTCGCGAACGCGCCGGCGATCCCGATCCGAGACGTGAACATGCCTGCGGTAATGGTCCCTGCGCTCCCGCGCCTCACGCCGATCGTGCACCCGGTCCTTGCGGACATCGCGGCGGTGCTCGCGCCGGTTGTCGCGTGCGTCGCGGCGATGGTCCCGCCGATTTTCACGGGCGTCGCGCCGATGTTCGCGCCGATCACCAACCGCCTCGTGCCGACGAGTTTTGCGCTCATGGTGCTGGGCCTTGCGTTCGTGGCGCCGAACGTTCCGTTCTTGATGTCGCGCGCTTGAGCGATGGCGCTGCACATCGTGACGCTGTGCGCGGTGGCGCTCGATATTGCCTCGATTACGATGACCTTGGGCGCGCTGCACATGACCGCCTGAGCGCTGCGCATGGCCTCCTCTATTGCCCTGCGACCGGGCTTGATGACCGCCGCCACCTTGCGAACGTGCATGGTGGCCATTGCCGCCATCTTCGCCGCCGCCCCGATCACGCTGCGCATAGGCAGCCGGTGAAATTACTAGCAGCGATAAGGCAAGCGCCACACCGATCCAGATTTTCGAACGCATCAAGTTCCTCACTTCTTCAAAACGACGACGCCGCTTGAGACAAAAACGCGCACCGCAACATTCGGTTCCTCGCGCGTGAAGGAACGCACGCGGAATATCCGGCGAAGGTCACGATTCCTTTCACGCCGCTCATTATCAATACCGGCTCGAAGCTCGTATTGATCGACACAGGTTACGGCGAGGCGGCGGGTGCGAAACCCGGCGCCACCAGCGGCCTTGCGGGCGCGAACATGAAAGCCGCCGGCATCGATCGGAAGGATATCGACGTCGTGATCATCTCGCATTTTCACGGCGACCACGTGACCGGCCTGCTCGATGCGGAGAAGAAGCTCGCCTTCCCCAATGCCGAGGTGATGGTCCCCGCCGTCGAATGGAAATTCTGGATGGATGAGGGCGAAATGAGCCGCGCTTCCGAAGGCCGCATGCAGGGTCTGTTCAAAGCGAACCGCGGGATCTTCGATGCCTTGAACCGCAAGGTCACGCAATACGATTGGAACAAGGAAGTCATTCCGGGGCTGACCGCTATCGGAACGCCCGGCCACACGCTCGGCCATACTTCCTACGTGCTTTCATCCGGCAACGGCAAACTGTTCATCCAGTCGGACGTGACCAACGTGCCTTTCCTGTTCGTGAGCAATCCCGGCTGGCACGCCGCCTTCGATCAGGTCGGCGACATGGCGGAAGCCACGCGCCGCAAGACTTACGACATGGTTATCGCGGAGAAATTGCCGGTGCAGGGCTTCCACTACCCCTTCCCCGGCCTCGGCCATGTCGAAAAATCGGGCGACGGCTATCGTCTCGTCCCGGTGATCTGATCGCGCTCGACAAAAAAAGATGAGCCGCCCTTCGGGGCGGCTCTTATTTCAACGCCGGACATGCGCGGGGATCGGCGTCGGCGCCATCACTCGCATCAGCACATAAGTCAGCGCGAGAACGCCGGCATAGACCATCACCTGCATGCCGGTCGGCTGGTCGATATATCCGATCAATGCATGCAGGATTTTGCCGAGCAGGCTCGAGTCCGAAAGAATCCCCGAAGTGTTCCAAACGGGCGTATTGAAAGCCTGCAACTTGCCCGCCTGCTCCAGGAAGCCGACGGCCTGCGCCGCCATGCCGGCGGCGAGGAACGCGATCATTACGCTGGTGACGGCGAAGAGATAACGGCCCGGGATTTTCAGCAAGCCAAAATAGGTGAGCGTGCTGACCAATGCGCCGAGCAGGAGGCCGATCACGCCGCCTCCGAAAATTCCCAAATGTGCGCTGCCTTCGGCGGTAATAATGCCGTACATGAAGAGCACGACTTCGCTTCCCTCGCGCAGCACGGCGACGCCGACCACGACGGCGAGCGCAAGCAGCGTCTTCGAGCCCGCCGTCACTTCCTTGCCGATGGTCATCATCTCGGCGGCCATCTCGCGGCCGTGCCGGGCCATCCAGACATTGTGCCAGGTCAGCATCAGAACGGCGATGCTGAGGATGGAAGCGTTGAACAGCTCCTGCCCCATGCCGGCGAAAGCCTCTGTGATCGCCTCGACGAATAATGCAACGAGACAAGCGCCGATAAAACCGCCGAATATGCCGGACGCGACCCACTGCCCGCGCCCGGGCACCGACCGCGTAGCCGCCATCACGATACCGACCACGATGCCGGCTTCGATGACTTCCCGGAAAACGACGATAAGGGCCGCGAGCATTTTTCGTTCTTCCTTTTTATTTGGCGATCAAGACGCCCTGGTTTGAGGGATTGAAATCGTCGAAGAAGCTGTAATTGCCCGCCACCAGCGGTTTCACATTGATGACAACCGTGCCGCCGGCCGGAACGATTTTCTCGACGCGCAAGGTGCGGCTCTCGAATTCCGCCGCAACCTTGTCAGCGTTATGCACCGTAATCTTGATCGGCTTGTTCGCGGGTGCATGCAAAGTCGATGGCACGAAATGCTTGCCCTTGACCGTAACGCTGACCGAGGCTTCCTGCGCGAACGCCGATGCCCCTGCACCAAGCAAAAAAGCCAAGACGAAAGCAGGTGCAAATTTCTTGAGTTGGTGCATCTTTCTTCCTTCCTAAAAGAACTCGTAGTCGAATTTCAACTTGGCGATGTCGCGGCTGAAATCGACAAGGTTGACGTGACTGGCCGGAGTCTCGTCCGAATGACCACGAACCTGATGTCCCCAAGCGAGCAACAGCGTTCCCTTCGGGATAATCTGCCAACGCAGCGTCGGGCCGACATACGTCGCATCGCCTGTGAAGTGATTCAATCCGATGCCCTGATCGTAGGCGCGCATGTACTGCACTTCGGCGCCGAGTGCGAAGTTTCCAGTCAAGCGATAGCTGAGCGCGCCGGTGAATGCGAGCGAAGACTCGTGCTCGGTCGGGTCGCCATTTTTCGGATGCACGACTTCCGGTTCGTAAATAATATTCGAGGCGAGATAGAGTTTGTTCGGAATCAATTCGGCGTCGGCAATCAAGGCCGTTTCGACTGCCGCTTTGCGGACCTTCGAACCGTCGCCATCGTCGATCCAGGCATATTCTGGCTCGACCTTGAAGGTGAGTCCGATCGGCGAAGCCGGGCCGCGAGTCAGGATCAGATATTTCAACTCCGCCGAAACGCCGGCGAGTCCCGAAAAAGTTTTGTTGTCGAAGTCAGGCACGTTCTTGATGTTGGTCGAGACGCCCAAAAGCGCAGCTTCAAGATGAATTTGGTCATTGGGATTGTAACCGTAAGCAAGGTGATGCTCGGCCGCGAAATACTTTCCGCTTCGCTTTCCCCTCGCCGCTTCCGTTTCCCATTCGATTTCTTTTTCGCCCGGCTGGCCGATGTCGCTGCCGTCTGTGAAGCCGAACAGGTTTTCGCTTCCTCTGTCGGGAAACGCACTGGCGAATAAATTCTGGCCGACCGCGTTTTGCGCGCCGGCGGAAGCCATCCCGGCGAACAAAAATCCCGCCGCGGCCAAAGCGGCAAGACCGGAATGGAAAAGCGAATTCAATTTCAGCATTACAAGCCCCGTTTATTTTTCTGCGCGCACCCCTGCGCGTTTCATAAACAAGGAAAACACCTATCATTCCGATTTGGAAGATGCGGAAGAAAAATCAGAATCTTTCTAAATTGGAATTCTGCCCGCTCCTTAGAACCTAACTAAAGAAGCGGCGCCAAATGCTTCCTTTCGGCAAAAAATGCGGTCGTCGAAAGTAAAATTTCCGCAGGACGCTCACATGAAATTGTCTGCAGCGCCGCCTGCGGCTACGCCGCTTCGCGCGGCAGCCGCGCGGGGTTATACGAAAGATTCGGCGCGAGCCACTTCTCGCATTCCGCGACCGTCCAGCCTTTGCGTTTCGCATAGTCCTCGACCTGATCGCGGTCGATGCGGCCGACGCCGAAATACGCGCTTTCGGGGTGCGAATAATAAAATCCCGACACCGAAGCGCCCGGCCACATGGCGTAGCTTTCGGTGATCGCAACGCCGATCTGACTCGAAGCGTCGAGCAGCTCGAACAGCGGCCCCTTCTCGGTGTGATCGGGTTGCGCCGGATAACCCGGCGCCGGGCGGATGCCGCGATATTTTTCCCCGATCAGCTCGTCGTTGCTGAGCTTTTCGTCCGGCGAATAGCCCCAATATTCGGTGCGAACGCGCTGATGCATGCGCTCGGCGAAAGATTCGGCCAAGCGATCCGAAAGCGCTTTCATCAAAATTGCGTCGTAGTCGTTGTTCGCGCCCTTTAACAGTTTCGACTTTTCCTCTTCGCCGATCCCCGCTGTGACGACGAAGGCGCCGATATAGTCCGGCACTTTGGCCGAGAGCGGCGCGATGAAATCCGAAAGCGCGAGATTGACCCGCGAAGAATCCTTCCGCGCCATCTGCTGGCGCAGCGTATGCAGCGTCGCGAGGCGCTCCTTGCGCGTCTCATCCTTGAAGAGAACGATGTCGTCGCCTTCCGCGTTCGCCGGCCAGAAGCCGATCGCGGCGCGCGCTTCGAGCCACTTCTCGCGCACGATTTTGTCGAGCATCTTCTGCGCGTCTTCATACAGCCCGCGCGCGGCGGCTCCGTATTTATCGTCTTCCAGAATATGCGGGAAGCGCCCTTTCAGCTCCCACGCCTGAAAGAACGGCGACCAGTCGATGGTCTTTGCCAATTCCGACAGATCGTAGTTTTTGAAAATGCGCGTTCCGAAAAATTTCGGCTTCGGCGGCGTGTAGTTCTTGAAATCGAGCTTGAGGCCATTCTCGCGCGCCTGCGCGATCGGCGTTCGCGCCTTATTATCTTCCGCGCGCGCATGCGATTCCGCCACCTTCTCGTATTCCGTGCGGGTGTCGGCCATATATTTCTTACGCTGCTGGGGATTTAAGAGCGCCGAAACGACGCCAACCGCGCGGCTCGCGTCGTTCACGTAGACCGCCTGCCCGCGCACGTAGTTGGGCGCGATCTTCACGGCCGTATGCACGCGGCTCGTCGTCGCGCCGCCGATCAGGAGCGGGAGATCGAGCCCCTCGCGCTCCATTTCGGCCGCGACGTTGCACATTTCGTCGAGCGACGGCGTGATCAGGCCCGAGAGGCCAATGATGTCGACCTTCTCCTTGCGTGCGGTCTCCAGAATTTTCTGCACCGGCACCATCACGCCAAGATCGATGACCTGATAGTTGTTGCACTGGAGCACGACGCCGACGATGTTCTTGCCGATGTCGTGCACGTCGCCCTTCACCGTCGCGAGCAAAATCTTGCCGGGCGGCGGCTCGTCAACAAGGCCCTTCTCTTCTTTTTCTTTCTCCATGAACGGCAACAGATACGCGACCGCCTGCTTCATCACGCGGGCGGATTTCACCACCTGCGGCAGAAACATCTTGCCCGAACCGAACAAGTCGCCGACCACGTTCATGCCCGCCATCAGCGGACCCTCGATCACATGCAGCGGCCGCTCGGCGGTCTTCCGCGCTTCTTCCGTATCAGCCTCGATGAAGTCGGTGATGCCGTTCACCAGCGCGTGCGAGATGCGCTGATCGACCGTACCCTGACGCCAGGTGAGATCGACTTCTTTCTTTTCCTTGCCGCCACCCTTGTAGCGCTCGGCAAGCTCAAGGAGCCGTTCAGTCGCGTCGGGACGACGATTGAGCACGACGTTTTCGCAGGCTTCGCGCAGCTCGGGTTTAAGATCGTCATAGACCGCGAGCTGGCCCGCGTTGACGATGCCCATGTCCATACCGGCCTTGATCGCGTGATAAAGAAAGACCGCATGCATCGCTTCGCGCACCGCTTCGTTGCCGCGGAACGAGAACGACAGATTCGAGACGCCGCCCGAAATATGAACATGCGGCAGGTTCTCGCGAATCCATTTTGTTGCTTCGATGAAAGCGATGCCGTAGCCCGAATGCTCCTCGATGCCGGTCGCGACCGCGAAGATGTTCGGATCGAAGATGATGTCTTCCGGCGGGAAGCCGACCTGCTCGGTCAGAATCTTGTATGCGCGCGCGCAGATTTTCGTCTTGCGCTCGACCGTATCGGCCTGGCCCTGCTCGTCGAACGCCATCACCACGACCGCCGCGCCATAGGCGCGCACCAGCCGCGCGTGCTCCTTGAAAATCTCCTCGCCCTCTTTCATCGAGATCGAGTTGACGATGCTCTTGCCCTGCACGCATTTCAGTCCGGCTTCGATGATCTGCCACTTCGAGGAATCGATCATCACCGGCACCTTCGCGATGTCCGGCTCCGATGCGATGAGGTTGAGGAATTCCACCATCGCCTTCTGCGAATCCAGGAGCCCCTCGTCCATGTTGACGTCGATGACCTGCGCGCCGTTCTCGACCTGATCGCGCGCGACGGCGAGCGCCGCCGTGAGATCGCCTTCCTTGATGAGCTTGCGGAATTTCGCCGAGCCCGTGACGTTGGTGCGCTCGCCGACATTCACGAACGGAATTTCCGGCGTGAGCTCGAACGGCTCGAGGCCCGAAAGCCGCAGCCGCTGCGGAATTTCCGGAATCTTGCGCGGCGCCTTGTCCTTCACCGCTTCCGCAATCGCGCGGATGTGGTCGGGCGTCGTGCCGCAGCAACCGCCGATGATGTTCACAAGCCCTGCGCTCGCGAACTCGCCCAAGAGCTCGCCCATATATTCCGGGCTCTCGTCGTAGCGGCCGAATTCATTGGGCAGGCCGGCGTTGGGATAGGCGCAGACCAGCGTGTCCGCGACGCGGCCGATCTCGGCGATATGCGCGCGCATTTCCTTCGCGCCGAGCGCGCAGTTCAGGCCCACCGAAAACGGCGTCGCATGTGCGACCGAATTCCAGAACGCCGACGGCGTCTGGCCGGATAGCGTGCGCCCCGACAAATCCGTGATCGTGCCGGAGATCATCACCGGCAGACGGATTTTGCGCTCATTGAACAGCTTCTCGATCGCGAAAATCCCCGCCTTCGCATTCAGCGTGTCGAAGATCGTCTCGATCAGGAGCACCTCCGCACCGCCGTCGACGAGCCCGCGCGTCTGCTCGTAATAGGCGTTGACCAGCTGGTCGAAGGTGACGGCGCGAAAGCCGGGATTGGTGACGTCCGGCGAAATCGACGCTGTGCGGTTCGTCGGGCCAAGCGCGCCCGCGACGAAACGGCGCTTGCCGTCTTCCTTGCGCGCGATCTCCGCCGCTTCTCGCGCGAGCTTCGCGCCCATCACGTTCAGCTCATACGCGACTTCTTCCATGCCATAGTCGGCTTGCGCGATGCGCGTCGAGGAAAACGTATTGGTCTCGACGATGTCCGCGCCCGCTTTGAAATATTTGTGGTGGATTTCGCGGATCGCCGCCGGCTGCGTAATGTTGAGCAAATCGTTATTGCCCCGCACTTCGCGGTTCCACGCATCGAAGCGCGCGCCGCGAAACGCCGTCTCGTCGAGACCGAGGTCCTGAATCATCGTACCCATCGCGCCGTCGAGCACGAGGATGCGCTCGCGCGCGGCTTCCTTCAGCGCGCGTTCGACTTCAAGACCGTCCGCTTTCGGTAATTCAACCATCACGCCGCCTTCTCATTATTTGTTTCCGGACGCAGGCCCAGAAGATGACAAACCGCGTAAACGAGGTCCGCCCGGTTCAAGGTATAGAAATGGAATTCGCGTACGCCCTTGTCGACGAGATCAAGCACCTGCTCGGCCGCGACCGACGCAGCAATCAGTTTTCTTGTTGCGGGGTCGTCGTCGAGCCCTTCGAAGCGGCGCGCGAGCCACGCCGGCATCGATGCGCCGCATTGCTCAGCGAATTTATGCGCTTGTTTGAAATTCTGCACCGGCAGAATACCCGGCACGATTGGGATATCGATTCCGTGCGCCCGCACCTTGTCGAGATAGCGGAAGTAAACGTCGTTGTCGAAAAAGAATTGCGTCATCGCGCGGTTCGCGCCCGCGTCGACTTTCTCCTTCAAGAGATCCAGCTCGAATTCGCAGGACGGGCTCTCCGGATGCTGCTCCGGATAAGCCGAGACCGAAATTTCGAAGTCGCCGGTTTTTTTCAGCCCGCCGATCAGGTCTTTCGTATAAGCGTAGCCATTGGCCGGCGGATCGTATTTCGCGCCCGCGCCCGCGGGCGGATCGCCGCGCAGCGCCACGATGTGACGCACCCCCGCGTCCCAATAGCCTTTCGCGACCTGATCGATCTCTTTCGTCGTCGCCGCAACGCAAGTGAGATGTGCCGCGGGCCTCAGCTTCGTCTCTTTCAGGATGCGCACAATTGTAGAGTGTGTGCGCTCGCGCGTGGATCCGCCCGCGCCGTAAGTGACGGAGACAAAATTCGGCACAAGCGGTGCGAGCCGCGCGATCGAATTCCACAGCGTCTCCTCCATTTCCGGCGTCTTCGGCGGAAAGAATTCGAACGACACCTTGATCGGCGTGTGACGTTCGCGGCTCTGGCGGATCGGTTCGACGGACATCGGGCCTCGCGATGGGCGGGATCGCCCCAATAAGCCGAAGATAGGCTTCTAACCCGTATATAGAGATCATATAAAGATATCTTTATATCTTTTTCCAGCCCCTTATGGTTGACTCTTCGTTAAGCCTCCCTTTTGATGGAACTTAGGTGCAGACGGCCCGACTCCAACCGGTCGGGCCATTTGGGAACACGGTAAGGCACTGTTTTTATTGCCAATTCCGTGGCTGCTCCCGCAACTGTAGGCGGGTAGCCTCTTCCATAGGCCACTGGGCGCAAGCCCGGGAAGGCGGAATGAGGCGATTACCCGCGAGCCAGGAGACCGGTCTGCACTGGTCATCCTTCCGGCGTGCGGGAAGCGCGCATGGAGCGGCTTGTCCGCAGCGGTGACTGCCTGAAGTCAACCGTTGCGGAGCGCGAAATGAAAACGCCCTTCCGATTTGAGAGTGAAAACGCCGGACCTGAAGTCCGTTTTGCGTTCGCGCCTCCGCGACTTGTCCATTCAAGTCATTCGCTGGGGGCGAACCATGTCACGCAAGAGGAAAGCCGTTCGATTTAGCTTAGCGTTTCTATTCGGTCTGCCGATTTCATCCGCACTCGCGCAGGTGCAAACCCTGCCCGATACGGTCGTAAGCGCGACCGGATTCGCAACACCAAGGGAGCAGATAGGCAATTCCGTCACCGTCATCACGGACGAGCAGATCCAACGCGATCAGCTCCGCACCGTGCCCGATGCGCTTAAAACCGTGCCGGGTCTCAATGTCGTGCAAAGCGGCGGCGTCGGCACGCAAACATCCATCTTCATTCGCGGCACCAACTCGAACCACGTCAAGGTTTTGATCGACGGCATTGACGTCAGTGATCCGAGTAATCCGACCAACAGTTTCGATTTCGGCACGCTCAACACCGCCGACATCGAACGCATCGAAGTGCTGCGCGGCCCGCAAAGCGGCCTCTACGGTTCCGATGCCATCGGCGGCGTCATTTCCATCACCACCAAGAAGGGCTCAGGCCCCGCGCAATGGAATGCCATGGCCGAAGGCGGTTCGTTCGGCACCTTCAACCAGTCGATGTCGGTGCGCGGCGGAACGGACAACAGCAACTACGCCTTCAGCGTTTCGCATCTTCGCTCCACCAGCACGCCGGTGACGCCGCTCAACCTGCTCGCACCCGGTCAGAAACGCATCAACGATTTCTACGACAACATGACCTATAGCGGCCGCTACGGCGTCGATCTCTCCGACATCTTCGGCTTGAACTTCGTCGGCCGCTACACCGATGCAGCGCGGCACTTCACCCTGAGCGATTTCTGCGATCCGATCACTTTCGTCTGCTCGATCAACGACAATCAGTCGTCGAGCCGTAATCATGAGTTCTACGGCAACGCCGACGCGGTCTGGCGTTTGATGGATGGAAGATTCAACAACCATGTCGGCATCAATGTTACCGACATCCAGCGCCACGCCACCGATCCTGATGCGCCGCTCGGATTTCTGCCGGTCTTTACGCAGTTCAACGGCGCGCGGACGACATACTACTGGAAATCGGATTTCCAGATCATGCAGGGCCAGAAGCTGCTCGCGGGCGTCGAGCGTGCTTTCGACACTGCGCGTTTCAACGATCTATCCGGAAATACGCTACGCCCGCGCAACGGCAACACCGGCGCCTATGTGGAATTGCACTCCAGCATCACCGACCGCCTCTTCGTGACTTCGAACTTCCGCCACGACGAGAACGACGCATTCGGCGGCCATAACACCTGGCGCATCGCGCCCGCTTATCTCATCCCTGAAACCGGAACGAAGCTAAAGGCAAGCTATGGCACCGGCTTCAAGGCGCCGACGCTGTTCCAATTGTTCTCGCCCTTCTTCCCCGACGGCGGCAATCCGAACCTCAAGCCGGAGCAGAGCGAGGGCTACGACTTCGGCTTTGAGCAGTCGCTCCTGGATAAGCGGCTGCAATTCGGCGTGACCTACTTCCACAATGACGTGAAGGACCTGATCTCGTTCACGCCGACACCCGATCCGAACAATCCGGGCCAGACCGTGTTCGCGCTGGAGAATGTGAACCGCGCGAAAGTTCACGGCATCGAGGCGTTCATCGCGGCACAGATCACCCATCAGTTTCAGATCCGCGCCGACTACACCCGCACGATTTCGCGCGATCTTGCCAGCGGAAACGAACTACTCAGAAGGCCGAGCGACAAGACAAGCGTGAGCGCAGTGTGGCAGCCGACGAACAAGTGGACGCTTTCGGCGACTGCGCTCTGGGTTAGTAACTGGCTCGATGTGACACGGCTCGACTTCATCACGAAGCCGGCGCCGAGCTATCACCTTATCAATCTCGCGGCGAACTACGAAGTGAACGATCACCTCACGGTGTTCGGCCGCATCGATAACCTGCTCGACCAGCACTACCAGAGCCCGATTGGTTTCGAGCACACGGGGCTTGCCGTCTACGGCGGCATCCGCGTGAAAAACTAACGCTCTGCTTTATCCGTCTCGGCGAGAATCCAGTCGATGTATGGCTGGCTTCCGCCGAGAATGGGAAGCACCAGCACCGCCGGCGTCTCGTAGCTGTGACCCGACTTGACGCCGGCGGTGACTTTCTCCGCGAGCGACATCCGCGTCTTGACGATCATCACCACTTCGTTCGCGTCCTCGACCTTCCCCTGCCAGCGATAGACGGAACGCATGCCGGGAATAACGTTAACACAGGCAGCTAACCCCGCTTCCACGAGCTTCCGGCCCGCCTGCTCGGCTTCGACAACCGAAGGATAGGTCGTGTATAGGAGTACCGGTTCGTCCTTCATTTTTTGCGTCGCGTTGCCTATGAACAAGCCCGTGCAAGCCTACGACAAGATCGCCTTCGTCGCGAGCGCGCATCGCGAAGCGGAAGCCGCGCGGGTGGAGCTTGCGAAACGCTACGGCGATACAAAGCCCGAGCAGGCGGATGTCGTCGTCGCGCTCGGCGGCGACGGGCAGATGCTGCAGACGCTTCACAAATTTCGCGACAGCGGCAAGCCGATCTATGGCATGAACCGCGGCTCGATTGCGTTCCTGATGAACGACTTTTCGCTCGACCGCCTGAAGGAGCGGATTACGGCCGCGCAGCGCGCCGTCATCCATCCGCTCATCATGGAAGCGGTGGACGATCAGGGAAAACAGCACCGCGCGCCGGCGATCAACGAAGTGTCGCTGCTCCGCCAGACACACCAGGCCGCGAAGCTTCGCCTTTCTATCGACGGCAAGGTGCGCCTCCCCGAATTGATCTGCGACGGCATCCTGGTCGCGACCCCGGCGGGTTCGACCGCCTATAACTA
>Ga0070682_100000956_pt1 | contig 16827 bp, 13 predicted proteins | sample KBSC63LmetaG_FD_64668 | JGI IMG/M metagenome (GOLD analysis project Ga0070682, IMG submission 64668) | Corn rhizosphere microbial communities from Kellogg Biological Station, Michigan, USA - KBS C6-3L metaG | ecosystem: Host-associated > Plants > Roots > Rhizosphere | place: USA: Michigan... | reverse complement strand
GCACCTCGCCCGGGGCGTCGGGATGAGCCCGCGCACGCTGAGTCGCTGGTGCCGCGAGCACCTCGCGGAGTCACCCGCCGAGCTCGTGCGCCGCTGCCGGCTGGATGAGGCGCGCCGCTTGCTCGAGGAGACGGCGCTGCCGCTCAAAGACATCGCCACCCGCACGGGCCTCGGGGACACGAGCACGCTGTGGCGCGTATTCACGCGCCAGCTCGGCGTCACGCCCGCGGCCTACCGCGACCGATTTGCGGCGAGCGCGTGAGCGTCACGCCGCCGCGCTCCCCCGATGCTGGAGGTCGATGACCATGGTCGGCGCCGCGCCGAGCTCGGACGCGGGCCGCTCCACGGAAAGCAGAGGGCCGTGCTCGCTCCACCAGGCCGTCGCGTGCTCTTCGCTCCAGAGTCGCGCGTCAACGCAAGCGTCGAGTGCGGCGCAGAGGTCGCGAGCCGTGGCGTACCGCGCCGCGGGTTCCTTCGCGAGGCATCGCAAAACGACCGCTTCGAGGTCTTCCGGAACGGCGCGTGCCGTCCGCTCGCTCGGCGGGACGGGCGTCGCGAGGAGATGCTGCGACAGGACCTCGACCGCCGAGCCACCGCTGAAGAGCGGCACGCCGGCGAGCAGGTAGTACGCGACGGCGCCGAGCGCATAGATGTCGCTGCGGGCGTCGATATCGGTGCGGGCGGCGACGAGCTCGGGTGACATGTAGAGCGGCGTGCCGAGGAACGAATTTTCGTGGGTGATGCCCGAGCGCTCGCCCTTGTCGGTGAGATCTTTGACGAGGCCGAAGTCGAGCACCTTGACGACGTCGGCCGGGCCGCGGCGCGGACAGAGGAAGATGTTGCTCGGCTTGATGTCGCGATGCAGAAGGCCGAAACGGTGCGCCTCCTCGAGCGCGCCGCACGCTTGGCGGAGCACGTGGATCACGCGCGCCGGCGGCAGCGGCCCCGTACGCGACACCAGGCCCTCGAGGTCCAGACCGTCGAGGTACTCCATCGCGTAGTAGAAGCACCCGTCATCGGTCCGGCCGAAATCGTAGACCGCGATGGTGTTCGGATGAGTGAGCTGGCTCGTGAGCTGCACCTCGCGCTCGAAGCGGTCGACGGCTTCGGGTGAGGCATCCTCGCTCACGACCTTGACGACCGTTCGCCGTCGCAGGAGCGCGTGGCGAGCCTGGTAGACGACCCCCATGCCACCCTCGCCGATCTTCGCGAGCAGGGTGTACTGGCCGAGCCGGCGCGCCTGCCGCACCTCGCTGCGGAGGCCATAGATGACGCTCGAGGCAACCGTGCTGAATACGATGCTGATCGCGCACCAGTTCGACACGAGCACGGTCAGCGTCGCCGGCGTCATCATGGTGAGGTGCCGAACGCGCGACGCGATGAACGACGCCACGAGGCCGGGCACGCAGGCGAGCAGCGTGAGCGCGAACGTGCGGACGCCGCTGCTCGGCACGAGCACCGCACGGAGGACCGGAGCGGCGACCAGCGCGAGCACCATCTCATAGGCCCCGAGCGCCGGGTACGGATGCATGAAACACCACGACGACCACAAGCACCCGAGCCCGACCAAGAGGATGAGGTCGAGGACGCGCAGGACACGCCGGCTATTGCCCGCGATCCGGCAGCCGACCACCACACCGCCCAAGAGTAGGTATTCCCCTAGTGTTTCGAGAGAGAACGACTCCCGGAGGAGCGCGAAATACCCGACCTTCGAGTCGAGACGGAGCGCGAGCGTGAAGAGCGCGAAGTAGCCGACATCGATGCAGGCGATCACCTTGCACATGAGGACGAGCCGCTCCCGGAAGAAGCGGCTGCCGCCCTGGGTAGTATCCAACGAGCCACTCCTGCCCGTTTCCTCGTGCGGTAGCCGTTCCATGCCGGACGCCTATGCAGTCGGCATGCCAGCGCTGTCCGTGCGCTCAAGCCTTGGCGCGACCGGACCCCGCGAGCCGCAAGTGCTCGGCCTTGAGCACTTGCGGCACCGGCGCGTAGGCCATCGCACGCTCGATCACGTTGCGGAGCTCCCGCACGTTGCCGGGCCACGCGTGACCGCGGAGCGCGCCCTCCGCGTCGGCGCCGAGCTCGGGCGCGGCCCCGCCATCCGGGGCGAGGCGCGCGATGAAAATGCGGGCGAGCGCGAGCACGTCCTCGGGCCGCTCGCGAAGCGGCGGAACCTCGAGCGGCACCACGTTCAGCCGATAGTAGAGGTCCTCGCGGAATAGACCCTGCTGCACGAGCTGCCCGAGATCGCGGTGCGTCGCGGCGAGCACGCGCACGTCGACGCGCTGGGGCCGGCGCTCGCCGAGCGGGAAAATCTCGCCGTTTTCGAGGAATCGGAGCAGCTTCGGCTGCGTGTCGAGCGGGAGCTCGCCGATCTCGTCGAGGAACACCGTGCCGCCGTCCGCCGCGCGGATCACGCCCGGGTTGTCGGCCGTGGCGCCCGTGAACGCTCCTTTGCGATACCCGAAGAGCTGCCCCTCGAAGAGCTCCTTCGGGACACTCGCGCAGTTGAACGGCACGTACGCCTTGCCGGAGCGCGCGGAAAGCTCGTGCACGGCGCGCGCGACGACCTCCTTCCCGGAGCCGGACTCGCCGCTGATGAGCACGGTCGCCGCGGAGCGCGAGAGCTGCGCGATCTCGCGCTTGAGCCGGCGCGTGGCGCCCGCGGCGGCGACGAACCACGGGATCTTGTCGTCGATCGCGGCGTCGCGCTCCGTTTCGGCTGCGGCCGCAGCGGCGGGCGAGAGGCGTGCGTTCGCGGCACCGGCGACGGCGCGCACCGCCTCGCGCTCCTCGTCGCTCAAGCCGCCGGCCACGGCGAGCCTGAGCGTTTGGCCGGCAATATCGAGCGTTGCGGCCCAATCCTCCGCGGTCCCCGCCTCCCCCGCTGCTTCGAGCGCGATGACCCGTCCCGGAAAGAGGCCGGAAAGCGCAGCGCGTAGCTCCCGGCGCAAGAGCTCCGGCGTGAGTCCGCGCACCGCAAGCCGTTCGAACGCGACCACGAGCCGATCCGCGAGCGTCTGGCCCGACCAGGCGGCCATCTCCGAGGGAGAAAAGCTCGGAACCGCCGCCGGCTGCAGGAACCGGCGCGGCACGATGCCGAGCCGTTCGCACTCCGCGAACGCCTCGCTGAGGAGGCGCTCGGCGTCGGCGCCGCCGAAAGTCTTGGCGGCGCGGGCGAGCGACAGACGACCGTACGCCGCCTGCACCACGTCCCCGACCAGCGTGAAGGTGGCGAGCGACGACTCTGCCTTCACGCGGGCCTCGGTCATGCGCCCTTCTTGCACGAGCAGCATGGCCTGGAGCCGCCGCAGCTGGGCGGAATGCCAGATCGACGGCCGCTCCTCGAGCAAGATCTCGAAGCGTTCCAGCAGTGTATGGGCGCCCGCGAGGTCGCGCGCTTGCACGCGCGCGTCGACCGCGACGTGAAACGCATCGTGAAGAAACAGCTCCGCGTCGCCCGTGCTCTCGGAGACGGAACAAATGCGCTCGGCAAGCTCGCCGGAAGCGGCGAAGTCCCCCTCGTGCGCCGCGGCGAGTGCCTCGATGAAACGGCACGCCGAGGACGGCTTGCCGCCAGGGCGCGCCCCGTCGAAATGGCGCGCCAGCGTCCGGAGCTCCGCGCCGCGCCCGGCGTTCACGTACAGGCGCGCGAGCGGGGCCGCGAGCTCGTCCGCCAACGTCGCGCCGAGCGCCGCGATTCGAAGGCCCTCTTCGCCCACGGCAACGGCTTCCGCGATGCGTCCGAGCCGGGCAAGCGCCTCACACTCGCAGGCGAGCGCGCGCACCAACGACACGCCGCGCGCGATGCCCCAGCTCGCAGCTTTCTCGCGCACTTGTGCGGTGATGGGGAGCACGGCGTCGGGCGTGAGTGACCCGCGCAGGCCGCGCCACGCGCGGCTCGCGAGCAGGGACAGGAAGAAGTCGTGGAGCGCGAGCTCGTCGGCCAGAATGAGCAACGGATCGCCCGCGACGGCGGCGCCGGGATGCACGTTGCGCACGCGTGCATGCATGTTCGCGGCGACCGCGCTCGCGAGCGGCGACAAGCCGGGGTGCGGCGTGAGGTCGAGCGCTTCGAGCGTGCGCAACGCCAGGGACGGCGCGAGAAAACGCGTCGCGCCGAGGCGCGCCATGGTGATGACCACGCGTAAATCGTGATCGTCCGGCGCGATCAGCTTCTCGGCCCGTGCCGCGTACGCGTTCGAGCGTCCGGCGTCGAAGGTGCGCGGATCCGCGATCGAAAAGGCGCAGGCACCGAGGGCGAACGCGCGCCCGGCCAGGCTCGGGGGCAGCTTGTCTGCCTCCGCCTCCGCCAAGATCGGCAGGAGCGTCATGAGCCCGCTCAGCGTGTCGAAGCGGCTCACGAGCTGCGCCTGCGCGACGCCGAGCGAGGCGAGCACGCGCCCGAGCTCGGTGGTGAGCGCCGTCGACGCCAGCATGCCCACGAGCTCACCCTCGACGCGCGCCCACTCCGCGGTCCAGAGCCGCCGCAGGACCGGCGCGAGCAGCGCTTCATCGTCGTCGGAATCGCCGCTTTCGGGCAGCGCCGGCAGCTCCCCCGCGGCGAGCCGCTTGAGTGCGTCGATCGTTTTGGCGCGCGGGCGGCGGGCTTCCTTGTCCGCCTCGGCGAGCTCCCAGCGCAGCACCGTGAGCGGCGTCACGCCGAGCAGCCGCGCGAACGCCGCCCGCGAGCGCGAGCCACGGATCGCGCGAATCTCGTCGGGACCCACGGCGCGAGCGTAGCCAATCATTCCGCCGAAAACCACAGGTCGAGCGCGGGGATGCAGAGGACGACGAGCTCGAGACGCTCGCGGAGATCGTTGCGAAACCGGCCGGAAGCCACGGCTTTTGCGAGATCCTCGCTGGTCGACGCCACCAGGCGCACGTCCCGGCGCCGGCCGCGAGTGCCGAGCGCCGTCGGCTCGGCGTCGTCGAGGAAACGCAGCAGGCGCGGCTGCACCACCAGCGGCAGCGCGCCGACTTCGCGGAGAAACAGCGTGCCGCGCTCGGCAGCCTCGAGCGCGCCCCGCATGCTCGGTAGGTTCGCGGGGCCGAACGCCGGCGCTCCGAACAGGGCTTCCTCGAACGAGTCGGGCGGTGTGCCTGGACAGTCGAGCGTGACGAGGGGACCGGTCGCACGGGGCGACGCCGCGTGGATGGCGCGCGCCACGAGGCTCTTGCCGCTCCCGCGCTCCCCGGCCACGAGCACGGTGGCCCGCGAAGGGCCGAGGCGCGCGATGGTCGCTGCTACCTCGCGCATCGCCGGCGACAACGCCGCCAGCGTTTCCCGTTTGGAGACATCCAGCTCGAGCGGCCCGCGGGTTGGATATCTCCCGTTCGCCGTTGGATAGGTATCCAGCCCGTCGCGAGCGTCGGTTTTGGTTCTCGAATTCGCCATGATCCTGCTCTCGCGGGGAAATAGGCAGGATTCGGGCCTGGCACGACTTTCGCGATAGCGCGCCGTCGAGGAGACAATCCATGACGCAGCGCTCGAAACGAATCGTTCTAGGCGGACTCGTCCTGATCGCGACGCTCCCAGGGTGCGGGCGGGCTCTAGAGTCCGAAACCAGCGCGCCGGTTCCGGTGCGCGCGCGCACGGTGGCGCCGCGGGCGGGGACGACGCTCGACCGCTACTCGGGGTCGCTCGAGCCGAAGACGCGCGTTGACATGGCGTTCCGCGTCGGTGGCTACGTCGTGGAGATCGGGCAGATCGCGACGCCGGGCGGACGCCGCGCTCTCGAAGAGGGTGACTACGTCAAGGCGGGGACGGTGCTCGCCCGCGTCCGCGCGACCGACTACGCCGAGCGCGTCGCGACGGCTTCGGCGCAGGTCGCACAAGCGCGCGCACAAGCGACGCTCGCCGATTCGGACCTCGGCCGCGCGCAGCGCCTCTTCGACGCGAGCACGATCTCGAAGGCGGAGCTCGACACGCGCGCCGCCCGTGCCGATGCCGCGCGCGCCGAGGTGAACGCCGCGGTGGCGCGCCACGGCGAGGCCGGCGTGGCGCTCGCCGACACGGTGCTGCGCGCGCCGATCGACGGCGTGATCCTCACGCGGCCCATCGAGCTCGGCGCGCTCGTCGCACCCGGGCAGCCCGCGCTCACGCTCGCCGACGTCGACCGCGTGAAGGCGGTGTTCGGTGCGCCCGAAGAGCTCGTGGAAAAGCTCCACGTGGGAGCGCCCGTCGAGGTGCTGCTCGGAACCGAAGGCAAAGCGACCCCGTCCGCGCGCCGGCTCGACGCCTCGATCACGCGCATCGCGCCCGCCGCCGACGCGAGTGGTCGTGTCTTCAGCATCGAGGCCGAGCTCTCGAACCCCGACGGCAGCCTGCGCCCCGGCTCGATCGTTTCGGTGCGCGTTCCGGAGGGGGCGCTCGGCGGCGCGGAGCTCGTCGTCCCGCTTTCCGCCGTCGTGCGCTCGCCCCGCGATGCGCGCGGCTTCGCGGTCTTCGTCCTCGACGGCGCGAGCGAGCGGGCCAAGGCCCACCTCAAGGACGTGACGCTCGGCGAGGTGCTCGGCAACTCGGTCAGCGTGACCGCGGGGCTCGCGCTCCACGAACGCGTCGTCACGGTTGGCGCGACGTTGCTCCGCGACGGATCCGACGCCGCCGTCATCCCCTGATTTCCATTCCAGCAAGCGACCACGCGAGGACTCCCATGGCCCACCGTTCAGACCAGGAAATGATCGAAAAGACGCGTAACACCGCGCGCTTCTTCACCGAAAATCGCCACATCTCGTGGGTGCTTCTACTCGTCACGATTTGCTCCGGCATCTTCGGCTACCTGCGCATGCCGAAGCGCAAGGATCCGGACATCCCGGTGCGCTCGGCCGTCGCGCTCGCCGCCTGGCCGGGCGCCAGCGCGCAAAACGTCGAGGATCGCGTGACGCGTGTGATCGAGCGCCAGCTCGCTCAAAACTCGAAGATCGAGAAGCTCGAGTCGACGACGCGCTCCGGCGTCGCGGTCGTGACCATCGCCCTCGACAAGACGGTCGCGGACACCGCCAAGGAGTTCGACGACATCTGGCTCAAGCTCGGAAACCTCCGCGGTCTACCCGAGGGAGCGAGCATCGAGTTCAAGAAGGACTTCGGGGATACGTCCGCGCTGATGCTCAACGTGGCGAGCCCGCGTGCCAGTCCGGTCGAGCTCGAGCTCCGCGCGCGACAGCTCACGGAAGCGATCCGTGGCGCCCGAGCCGGCGTCGCCGTGGAGGCTGGGCTCGAGCCGGTGACGCTCGTCGCTTGCTTTCCATCCGCGCTCGACACCCGCGATCTCGCGGCGGTAGGCCGCGACCTGTCGGCGTGGGCCGAGGCGCGTGGTGCACGGCGCGTGAAGGTGCTGAGCGGGCCCGGCTTCTTCGGCATCGATTCGCAGACGCGGGCCGGGGACGACAAAATCCTCGACAATGCACGCACTTACCTCGGTGAACGGCTGCGCGCCGCCGAGCTTCATCCCGATCTCTGGCCGCTCACGGTGATTCGCGACCCCGCACAGACCTTGGCGCGGCTCAACGAGGTGGCGGGCGAAAAGTACAGCTACCGCGAGCTCGACATCTACACCGAGGAGCTCGAGCGCGCGCTGCAGGCCGTGCCCGAGGTCGCGAAGGTCACCCGCTCGGGCGTGCTCGGCGACGTCGTCTACCTCGACTACTCGCAGGAGCGGCTCGCGTCGTACGGCGTGCTGCCGGCCCAGGTCGAAAACGTGCTCGCCGCGCGCAACGTCGTCGCGCGGGGCGGCTCGATGGAGCTCCAGGGCAAGACGGTGCTGATCGCCCCCGCCGGCGAATTCAAGGACGAGCGCGAGATTGGCGGCGTGATCGTGAGTCGCTCCGCGACCGGTGCGCCCGTGTACCTGCGCGACCTCGCGACCATCAGCCGCGGCTACGAGAGCCCGAAGTACTTGTCCTTCGCCTCCTGGAAGGACGCGGCGGGGCGCTGGCAGCGCACGCGCTCCATCACGCTCAGCCTGACCATGAAGTCGGGACTTCAGATCGCGGACTTCGGCGCCAGCGTCGGGCGCGCGCTCGAGAAGCGCCGGGCGCTCCTGCCCGAGGATCTCGTGATCCAGAAGGTGAGCGACCAGCCGCTGCAGGTGTCGGAAAACGTGAATCTTTTCATGCAGAGCCTGTACGAGGCGATCGCGCTCGTCGTGCTCGTCGCGCTGATTGGGTTTTGGGAGTGGCGCTCGGCGCTCCTGATGGCGCTCAGCATTCCCGTCACGCTGGCGATGACGTTCGGCTTCCTGCACGTGCTCGGCATCGACGTGCAGCAGGTGTCGGTGGCGTCGCTCATCATCGCGCTCGGCCTGCTGGTCGACGACCCTGTGGTCGCGGGCGACGCCATCAAGCGCGACCTCAACAAGCGCTTGCCCCCGGTCGTCGCGGCCTGGTCCGGTCCGACCAAGCTCGCCGCCGCGATCATGTTCGCGACCGTGACGAACATCGTCGCCTACCTGCCATTTCTCACCCTCACGGGTGATTCCGGCCGGTTCATCTATTCGCTCCCCATCGTGCTCACGGCGTCGCTCGTGGCGTCGCGGCTGGCATCGATGACGTTCATTCCCTTGCTCGGCTACTACCTCTTGCGGCCTTCGACACGCCCGGAGCCCTCGATCGAAGAACGGCGGCAGGTCGGCTTCGCGAAGCTCTACTATCGTGTCGTGGGCGCGGCGATCCGCCGGCGCTGGCTCGTGCTCGGCGCCGCGGTCGCCCTCTGCGCGCTCGGGGTGGTCGGCGTGAAGAGTGTGAAGCAGGCGTTCTTCCCGAAGGACCTCTCGTACCTCTCGTACGTGGACGTGTGGCTGCCCGAGGACTCTCCCCTCGCCTCGACCCAGGCGGTCGCGCGCGAGGCGGACGCAGTCGTTCGCGACGTGGGGGCGCACTTCGGCGTGGAATCGGTCACGACGTTCGTCGGTGGCGGCGGACCGCGCTTCTGGTTCTCGGTCGCGCCGGAGCAACGGCAGGCCAACTACGCGCAGCTCGTCGTGAAGCTCCGCGACAAGCACGAGACCCGACACTTCGTGCACCCGCTGCAAGCAGCGCTCTCGGCGCGCGTGCCCGGCGCGCGCATCGACGTGCGCGAGCTCGAGAGCGGCCCCGCGATCGGCGTCCCGGTGTCGATCCGCGTTTCCGGGGACGAAATCCCGACGCTACGGGCGATCGCCGCCCGGGTGGAAAACGCTCTGCGGCGCGCACCGAAGGCGGAGCGCGTGCGCGACAACTGGGGCGCCGACAATTTCAGCGTGCGCCTCGCCGTCGACGCGGATCGTGCGAACGCCGCCGGGGTCACGAACGCCGACGTGGCGCTCTCGTCGGCCGCCGCGCTCAACGGCGCTCCGGTCGGGCGCCTGTACGAAGGCGACCACCAGCTCCCGATCGTGGCGCGCCTGCGCGCGAGCGAACGCCAGGAGCTCTCCGACGTGGAGAACCTCTACGTCTACTCGTCGCGCGATCCGCACGCCAAGGTCCCGCTGCGCCAGATCGCCGAGCTCGACTTCTGCGGCACGACGGCCAAGATCCAGCGCCGCAACCATGCTCGCACGATCACGATTGGCGCGTTCCCACGCGAGGGTGCGTTGCCGAGCGAGGTGCTCGCCGAAATCACGCCGGAGCTCGAAGCGATTCGCCGCTCGCTGCCGCCCGGCTACGACCTCGCGATCGGCGGCGAGCGCGAAGAGCAGCAAAAGAGCTTCAAGGACCTCGTGACGGTGCTCCTGATCTCGATCGTCACGATCTTCATCGCGCTCGTGCTCCAGTTCCGCAACGCCGCGAAGCCCCTGATCGTCTTCGCCGCCATTCCGTTCGGCGCCGTGGCGGCGTTGATCAGCCTGCGCGCGATGGATGCGCCCTTCGGGTTCATGGCGTTTCTCGGCGTAATCAGCCTGATCGGCGTGATCGTGAGTCACGTGATCGTGCTCTTCGACTTCATCGAGGAGAAGCACGAAGCGGGAGCGCCGCTGATCGAGGCGCTGCTCGACGCCGGCATCCTGCGCCTGCGCCCCGTGCTCGTCACCGTCGGCGCGACGGTGCTCGGATTGTTCCCGCTCGCGATGCACGGTGGACCTCTCTGGGAGCCGCTTTGCTACGTGCAGATCGGCGGTCTCACCTTCGCGACCGTCGTCACGCTCGTGCTCGTTCCGGTGCTCTACGCAATCTTCGTCCTCGATCTCAAGCTCGTGAAATGGGACGCGCCGGCGCAAGCCGCGCCGCACGGCCCGACTCCCGAGCTCGTGCCCACCCCGGCCGAGTGACGCCGTCGAACCCCAGCGTGATCACCCATGTTTTCCCTCACACCCATCCGAAAAAGAGCCCTCTTGCACTTCGTCCTCTTTAGCCTTGGTTTCGGCGGCTGCGAAGCCGTCCGCGACACCTCGCGCCTCACCCCCACTCGTCACCCCCCATTCATTGGAGCACGACCATGAAGCCCCTGGATCCCGGACTCACCCACGAATTCTCGTACCGCGTGCCGAAGGAGAAGACGGTTCCCTACGTCTTTCAGGAAGCAGAGCCCTTCCAAACGATGCCGCCCGTCTTCGCTACGGCGTTCATGGTCGGGCTCGTCGAGTGGGCGTGCATCGACGCGCTCCAGAAGTACCTCGAGCCCGGCGAGCAGACGGTGGGCACCGCGATTGCCGTCTCGCACACCGCCGCGACGCCCGTCGGCTTCGGAGTCAAGGTGGCGTTGCGCGTGGAGAGCGTGGAGGGTCGTCGCATTCGGTTCCACGTGCGCGTGGAAGACGACGCCGAGGTCATCGGCGAAGGCACGCACGAACGCTTCGTGATCGTGCGGGAGCGTTTCATGGCCGGTCTCGAAAAGAAGGCTGCGAAGGCCTTTTCCCTGCCGTAAGCGGCCGGATGGAGTAAGAAAGCGTGCGACCCGATGAGCCGTTCGCGTCACCCACTCCCACCAGAGCTGGCATGAGCCCAGCTCTTACTTGGATGCGCGAGCGACTCCTCGCCTTGGCGTCGCTCGTCGCCGTGGCGGCAACCGCCACGGGGTGCAAAGCCGATGCGTGCGACCAGGACCTCGTCACGCGCGCCGAGAGTTTTCTCGAGGCGCACCAGAGCTGCGCGGCCGACGCCGATTGCGTCATCGTCGGCGACTTCTGTGGGACGCTTCCGAACGGGTACTGCGGGCAGCTCGTCATGAATCGCGCGGGGAAGGCCTCGGCCGAATGGGCCGACCTCACCGACGCCCTGAACGATTGCGCGCCCACCGACTGCGCAGTGTGCCTCGCCGTCCGCGGCGTGGGCTGCAAAGACGGCACCTGCGGGGGCCCGTAGCTCGAGTCGGGCCCGCCGCAGGCACGGCTCACGGCAACACCTCGTAGCGTCCGAGCGGCACTCGGTACGCGACGCTCGGATCGAAGTAGCGCTTGCGGACCTCGACGTACGCGGGGTCTGCGAAGAACGCGTCGTGGGCGGCGAGCGAGGGAAAGCGGAGCGTGAAGAGGCGATTGAACGGCTCGCTGCCCGGATTTTTCAGCACTTCGGCGACCCGCACGTCCACGCCGAAGGAGCCACCGCGCGCCGTGAGTAGCGGGAGCATGTGCGCGCGATAGGCCGTGTACGTCGCGTCGTCCGTGACCCGGAGCCCAACCAGAATTTCCATCATCGTTGCCTCCTCACGACCACTTACCCGCATGGGCTCCACCGTCCACGTGCAGGATCTCACCCGAGACGAAGGCGGCGCTGTCGAGGTAGAGCACGGCGTCCGCCATCTCCTGCACGGTGGCGATGCGCTTGGCCGGGCTCAAGCCTCGCAAGAACTCGTGACTTTCCGCCGCGTGCATCGGCGTGTCGGTGATGCCGGCCGCAATGGTGTTCACGCGGATGCCCTGTGCCGCGTATTCGATCGCGAGCGAGCGCGCGGCAGCCTCGATCCCGCCCTTGGTCAGGATCGCGAGCGCGCTCGGTACGCCGGCGACGGGTTGCGTCGCGAGGGACGTGCTGATGTTGACGATGTGCCCGCCCTTCCCTGCCGTCATGAGCCCCAGCGCCTGCTGCGTCATGTGGAAAAAACCGGCGACGTTGGTGGACATCAGCAGGGCAAAATCGTCCTCCGCGTAATCGGTGAACGGCTTGGCCATGAAGACGCCCGCGTTGTTGACGAGCAGGTCGAGCCCGCCGAAATCCCGGGCTGCGGCGGCCGCGCGCTCCGCCGTGGCGCGCTTACCGACGTCGCCGGCGACGATCGCAAGATCCGCTGAGGTCCGTAGCTGTCGTGCCCGCGCAGGGTCGCGCGCGACGGCGACGACGCGGTAGCCCCGATCGAGCAACGCGAGTGTCACGCCCAAGCCGATTCCGCTCGAGGCTCCAGTAACGATGGCAATTTTCTTGTTCACGGCTTCCTCCTTCGAGAGTCACCCGGCATTGGCCGGGAACGCTCTCGTAGGTCGGCACCGCGCCGTTCGTTACGCGTCGTAGGGACAGGCGCGAACGTGCTCGCGCGCGCGATGCAGGAGCACGCGCACGTAGCCGTCCGAGATGCCGAGCAGCTTCGCCACGGCGTCGCGCGGCTGCTCGTCGAGCAGGCTCAGCATCACGACCTGTCGCTGAAGCTCGCCCATCCGCTCGATGCAGCCCTTCACGCGCGTGAGCTCCTCCGCGCGGGCAATCAGCACGTCGCTGCTCTCGTCGTCGAGCTGGGCGGCCTCGGCCTCGATCAACGCCTGGGCGCGCCCGCGGCGCCGGCGCTTGCTCAGGTGGTTCAGGAGGTTGTGACGCACGATCACGGTCAAGAGCTTGAGCGCGTCGTCCCCCTCATGCGCGATGGCTCGAGCCTCCGGCAAGCGCAAGAACGACACGAAGCCGTCCTGCACCGCATCGAGCGCATCTTCCGCGCTCAGACCGCGGCGCCGCGCATAGGCGAGGAGCCGCTCGCGGTGCGCGTGCACCAAATCCGAGACCCAGGCAAAAAACCCCGGACCGGCCTCCAGGGCGAACGCGCCGTCCGAAGGCTCGACGTTCAGAGCAGAGAGGGCGGGATGCATGCCCGGATAGTTCGTGAGGAGCGACGACGTTACAGATGTGGAAACGGCAAGCCACGACGTCAAGTGAGGCCGAATGCCGTGCTAGGTTCGGTGAACCATGTCGCCTGAGCTCGTCCGGAACGGCGCCAAGGGGGTTCACAAGAAGCGGAACCATTGGTCCGGCCGCGTCGGCTCGACCTTTTGGTTCTATTTCACCGGGGAATCGACCAACGAGGTGTGGCGCGCCTACCTCGCCCATTGTGAGGCAATGCTCGACTCGGGCATGAGTCGCCCGTCGCTCGTCTGCATTTGCCACCGCGCCGACTCGCCCAATGCCGAGCAGCGCCGCCTGATCGCGAGCTTCATCAGCCGGGAGGCCACGCGCCTCTCGTCCCTGGTCGGTTTCGCGCTCGTGCTCGATTCCCCCCTGCACATCATGGCGCTCCGCGCGATCAACTGGCTCGTCCGCAAGCCCTTCCCGGAAACCGTCTGCGGCTCACCGCGTGGCGCCGCGATCTGGCTGCTCGAGCGCGGCGCGCCGCTCGACCCGATCGCGTTCCACGCCGCGCTCGAAGAGCACGTGCCGCGCGAATACCACTGGAAGTATTGACCGCGCCCGCGGGCGCGTCTTCTTGCTAGGACGCATGCGACTCTCGACGCGACTCGGCTCGGTGGCGGCCCTAGTAACTTGTCTCACCGCGAGCTGCACGAAGCGAACCCCGCCCCCGCCGGCCACCGTGACGAGCGCCGCGCCCGCGCGCCCCCCGGGGGCCACGACGCCCGAGCTCGAGGAGCTGGTCAGGCTCTCGAAATCGGGGCTCAGCCCGGAAGCCAAGCGCGCGGGCTTCGCGGCCCTGCTCGAGAAGTTTCCGCCGGACCACATCAAGGAACGCGAAGAGCTCTTCGTTCGCGCCGTGGCCCGGGGCGCCTACGACCCGCCCGAGTGGACCACCGTCACCGCGAATTTCAAGGGCCGCCGCGCCGAGGTCCGGGTGTCCGTGGACGCCCTGACCATTCTCGGCGTTCGCATCGACGTGACCGCGGACGGCGCCCAGCGCATCGCCGATTTGCTCGGAACCGTGCTGCCGACGCCGCGAATTCTCCAGCTGATTTGGGAGCAGGCCACCGCGCGCATCGAGCCGTGCACCCTGCCCGCGGACCTCCTGATGGCGAGCTCCGCCCGCATGATTGAGCACTCCGCGTGCGTCGACCAACGCATCGCGGGCAGGAAGGGCCTCGTCGCCAACGAGGGCAAGCATTGGGTGGCCTCGACGCGCACCGCCGGCAAGGAGCACCTCGCCGCCAACTACGGCTGGTTCATCAAAGGGCGCAGGCCGATCCAACCCATCGGGACGCGCCACGACACGGCGCACACGGACTACTCGCAGATCATGCGGCTCGTGAAGCCCGAGCTCAACGTCGACGGCCGCGAGCTCGACATTCGGCACGCCGCCCGGTCGCCCGAGCTCTGGGGCCTCGTGACCGACGAGGGGCCGTTGCTGGTGTGGCCCACCTCGCCGCCCGACAGAGCGCCAAGCGCGAGCCGAACGCCCGCAGCCGCGGCGCCGCCTCCGGCGGCCGTTGACCCGAAGGGCCTGCGCCTCACGCTCCGGCCCGAAGGCATGCCGATCGGTCCGGAGCAGCTTCCGCCGAGCACCACGGCGTTGCGGCGAACGACGTTGTCACGCCGTGTCGTCGCCGGGCTCCGCCTGCGGCCGCAGGACGTCCCCGAGGCAGCGTACGTTTCGGCGGGAGCCGCGGCGTGCGGCGGGCGCGACGTCTTCTTCGACCTGATGAACGACGTCCCCGTCGCGCTGACCGAGCTCGAGCGAACGAAGGACACGCTCGTTCGCGCGCTCGCGTGCGGCAAGGCCCTGTTCCCCCTCGCTCGCGCCGGCACGAAGCTTTACGAGGTCGGGTACGGCTACCACGGCGTGCCGTCCGGTTTCGAGCTGCTCTCCGTGTCGAACGACGCGCTCAGGGGCTCACGGCTGATGGTTGCGGTGAACCACGGGTACCTGGCCGCGCCTGCCCCCGAGGTGCCAAGCCTGCTCGAGCGCCTCGCGAGCAGCGCGCCGCCGCCCCCCGACGTCGCCGAGCTCGCCGCCCTGTTCCTCGAGCGCAGCGACGCGGATGAGGTCACGGTGGCCAAGGGCGGTGGCGGCTGCGGCGTCGCTCTCGACTTTGCGTCGCCCGATCTCTCGACCGACGAGACGACTCGCGAGCGCGTGCTCGACGCCATCAACGACAACGCCGTGCTGTGTGGCAGCCAAACGGCGGGCTCCTTCGACGAGGGCAGCCTCCGGCTGATCTTCACGGCCAAGGACGAAACCGCGGCCCTTGCCATCGAGTCCGCTTTGAAGCGACGCGCCCTCGAAATTCGCTCCGAGGCGGGGGTCGAATTTCCGGAGAGCGGTGCGCGGCAGGCGTTCCACGATGCCCTGCGCTCGACGATGGCGCGGGCGGCCCAAGCGGCGAGCATCGATCTCAAGGGCCGTCGCCTGTCCATGACGATGACGCTCGCGGCGAACGCCGCCGAAAAGCTCGCGATGGCGCCGCTGCTCGACGCCCGCGCCGCGAAGGCGAAGCTCGCGGCCGACATCGTCCAACGCCTCGCCCGTGGTGCGTTGCCGAGCGCGACCGAGCTCGAAGCCTTCGCGGCGCCCGCGCCGAGCCCGAGCGCCGTCCCAGGAAAATAGCCCGTGTTTGGCCGGAGAAACCGGCGCTCGGATTCCGCTGCCACTGCCGCGACGTGAGCACGCGCGGTGAGCCGGGTTGCGCCGGGCGGGCCGTCCGGTGATATATGGGATCCCATGCATTCTCGAACCGGCGACCGCGAAGCCGCGCTGGTGCTCGACAGCCTGCGCCGCCTCGTGCGTGAGCTCCGGCTCGGCTCGCACTCCGTGGAGCGCACGCTCGACGTGGGCGGCGCGCAGCTCTTCGTGCTGCGGGAGATTGCCGCAGAGCCGGGCTGCTCGATCGGGCGCCTCGCGGAGCGCACCCTCACCGATCAGAGCTCGGTCTCGGTCGTGGCGGGGCGCCTCGTCGAGCGCGGATTCGTGGCGCGCGGGCGCGATACGCTCGACGCGCGCAAGCGTGCGCTCACGCTGACTCGCAAGGGCGAACGCCTGCTCGCTCGCGCGGGCGAGCCCTTCCAGGTGCGACTCGTGCGTGCGCTGCGAGCGCTGCCGCACGCGCGCCTGACGCGCCTTGGTTCGGATCTTTCTTTCGTGGTCGCGGCCGTCGGCGCGGATAGCGGAGGGGCGCCCATGTTCTTCGACGACGAACCGAAAAAAAGGAGGCCCCGCCGTGGGCGCTAACATCACGACCGGTACGATTCCCCCACCCAGCACCGCCGTCGAGCCGATGAAGCTCGGCGACTTCACCGCCAACCCACGCATGATCCTGCTCTCGGTCATCGCGCTCGTGATCGGCGTGCTTTCCACCTGGGTTGCCGCCGTGCTCCTGCGGCTGATCGCGCTGTTCACCAACCTGTTTTACTTTCAGCGCTTCTCCACGCAGGCTGCGTCGCCCGCCGAGAACACGCTCGGCGCGGCGAGCGTGCTCGTCCCCGTCGTGGGCGCGCTCGTCATTGGCGTGATGGCGCGCTTCGGCTCCGAGCGCATCCGCGGCCACGGCATTCCGGAGGCGCTCGAAGCCATCCTCACGCGCGGCAGCCGCGTGGAACCGAAGGTCGCGCTCCTGAAGCCGCTCTCCTCCGCGATCTCGATCGGTTCCGGCGGGCCGTTCGGCGCCGAGGGCCCGATCATCATGACGGGCGGCGCGTTCGGCTCGATCATCGCGCAGCTCTTCTCGCTCACGGCCGCCGAGCGCAAGACGCTGCTCGTCGCGGGCGCGG
>Ga0070682_100000955_pt1 | contig 16836 bp, 10 predicted proteins | sample KBSC63LmetaG_FD_64668 | JGI IMG/M metagenome (GOLD analysis project Ga0070682, IMG submission 64668) | Corn rhizosphere microbial communities from Kellogg Biological Station, Michigan, USA - KBS C6-3L metaG | ecosystem: Host-associated > Plants > Roots > Rhizosphere | place: USA: Michigan... | reverse complement strand
CCGTCTTCATTGAAGGCGGTGCAAGTTCGCAACAATGGCGTCACGAGGCTCGACGTGTTTGCCACCCCATTCGGATTGACGATCGCGCGATCGGGCGCCGGATCGCCGTTGAGATTTGCGTCGATCCCGCTTAAGACTGTCGCCTGCTCGCCGGATTCGAGAGAAACGGTTGCAGCCATACTCACGCCACCAAAAACCGTGCGCGCAAAGTGATTGGAACTGTTCCTGTAGAACGGCAGATCGTAGACAGTCGCAAACACAAATCGCTGCCGTCGATCCAGCGCGGAGTCAGCTTTCTCCGCAGTCAGGTTTTGAAAGTCCTGTACTCGACGCGGAGAGAGAACGGTGCTGAAAACTTCGGCTGTGCTGTCGTCGATCAAGTGACTCCACGTGTACGCAGCGTTGAGTTGAAATCCATCGCTGAAACGCCTTGTCAGCGAAACGGAGCCCCCGTGATACGTCGAATTTCCGTTTGCAAGAAAAGCAGCGATCGGTGACGTAAATCCCGCCGCCAGATACTGCGGAAGAATGTTGGACCGCGCCTGGATGTCGGCGAGGCTCGTTGTCAGGTCATCGATGGCCGCTTGTGATGGTGTTGAAAAGAAAGTCGGCAGGAAGCCGCCTGGGCCATCAAACACTCTGTTCTGAATGTTGATACGATTCTGAGTCGGAAGATGGATGCCGCGGCTGCCGAGATAACGAACTTCGAGCGCGTAGTTCTTGCGAAACTCACGTTGGAAAGTCAGTCCCCAGGATAAAGAATAGGGGACTTGCTGATCCGGAATCCATGCGGAAGTGGCGGCGCGAGCAGCTTCGGGATCGGTGGTCGCACCCGGTAAAACTGTTGGCGGAATACCGCCATTTGCAAGAAAGTTTGGCGTCACCAGCGGCGTACCCGGAAAGTTTGTGCCAACGTCGATCGTCTGATTGAACTGTGGGGGCAACGACAGAATGTAAAGGTTGTCGACAATCGTGTCGTACGCCATCGCGAAGCTTGCGCGAATCGAACTCTGATCCGGAGTGCCGAAGATTCGATGAAACAAACCGCTTTGGAAATCGGGCGCGAAGGCAATACCGACGCGTGGCGCAAAGTTTTTCGTCTGCGCCTTCGGCTCGTCAAAAGAGAGCACGCCGGGCACAGACGCGATCGCGTTCAGCGTTTGCAATCGAGCCGTGAACGGCACCTGCTGATAAACGTAGTTCAGTCCAAGATTAACAGTCAGTCTCGGTTTGACCTTCCAGTCGTCCTGGACAAAACCGTAGAAGAGATGTTGGTTGCCGTAGTAGGGAGATGCACCCACCGTGCGTTCGCCAAAGCTCGGCTGAATGTCGCGCAGAAAAAGATCGAGATTAGGATACTCGTAATCGCCTCGCTGTCGTTGCACGAACGATTGCGGCGAAATGATGTTGCGCCAATCGACACCAAACTTCAGCGAGTGACTGCCGAAGTTGTACGTCGCCTGGTCCACGATCTGGTAACTGTTTTCGATGGTGAATTGTGGCGCGTTGGCATCTGGTCCGATTGAAAAGCCGAGATCGTCGAAATCGAGATTCGGAAACTGGTCCAACCCCGGATAGGTAATGTCTGGTACCGGAAACGTCTGAACGTATCGCCGGTACGCGAGACGCGTTTCATTCGTGAGTTTCGGACTGAAGTTGTGGATTAGCGTGTAAGAAAACAGCCGCCCATCGGTTGGCACCAACGCGAAGAACTCTGGAAAAGTCGCCAGGTTATCTATCGTGCGCTGACGATTGAAGATGAAGCGCGAGTGATGCACGGTCGTGCTGCTTTGGTCGAAGTCGAAGTTTAAGACGAAGTTCCGGTTGTTCTGAAAATTCGGCGCCGCAAATGAGATGTTGCCAACCGGAACGGCGAGTTCACTGGCAGCGGGACACTTGCCTGCGGCATCGCGTGCGACGGCACAGATAGGAATCGTTCCGGCGTTGTTGACTGGCGCGACTGGAACGAATTGCTGGAACTGCGCGAGATTTGTTGCCGATATACCCGAGAGTCCCTGGAGTATCGCGAGGCCTTGCGCGGTCGGCGCTGAAACATTGCCCGGTGAAGCCGCCTGGCCCAGGCCTGTCTGTTCAAACTGGAAGAAAAAGAACAATCTGTTTTTGCCGCTCCACGGATACACAGATGGACCACCCTCACCAAAACGCGGCAGGTAAAGCGGGCCGCCGATGTTGAAGCCGTAACGGTTTTGATCGAGGCGTGGATTTGTTTCGCGCGTGATGCCCGCGAGTTTTTGCAGGTTGTCGATGGCATTCAATCTCTTGTTACGCAAGAAATCAAAAGCCGAGCCGTGAAAGTTGTTACCTCCTGATTTTGTTACGGTGATGAACTGCCCGCCGGTTGAACGAGCAAATTCGGCTGAAGCCTGGTTCGTCAGCAAGTTGAACTCCGACACGGATTCGGGTGAGATATAAATCTGCGGCCCCGAAACTGCTTTATCGTTGTTGTCGATTCCATCGACGATGAAATTGTTGTCACGTGGTCTTTGGCCGCCGACCGAACCGCCAGTGCCGAGGCCAACGCCGCCGCTGCTGACAACGTTTGGCGAGATCAGCGCGAGGTTGTAGATGCCGGCGCCCTGTCCTGTTTGGGCCAGGTCGACGACTTGCCGCGCGTCGAAATCTTTAGCGAGGTTGAGTGAAGTTGTATCGACCAGTTCAGCGCCACCGGCAGACACCGTGACTGAGGCTGTTGCCTCGCCCGGCTGCATGACGGTTGGCACATCCGTGACCTCGTTCAGTTTCACACGCACATCGTTTAGCGTAAGCGTGCTGAAATTGGAGTCAGACGGAGGCTGGATGGTTATGACATAAGTGCCGACTTGCAGATTATTGAATTGGTATTCGCCGCCGCTGCCGCTTTGTGCAGTTTGCGAGGTTTTGGTGTTGGGATCGGTGATCGTAACGGTTGCACCAGGAATTACAGCTCCCGTCTGATCTTTGACGACGCCACGCACGGTGCCCGTGGTCACTTGCGCATGAACAGAGATCGCGCAAGCGAGCATGGCAAGGACCATGACTAGCTTCAATGGCATATAAATTTCCTCCCTTTTGGCTTATCGTGCGCGTAGGTTGAGGTGCGGGTCTTGCGCTGATTTGCTGAAAATAGACGTTTGTTGCTCACTTTACATTCCTTTACATTTGTCGCTGTGTAGCGTCGGGCCGACCTCGTGCATACGATATCTTCAGGGTAGTGCTGTGATTACATCGACCCGACGCTACCGCGTTACGGTACTGACCGTGTCCAAGTGTGAGTCGTGTATCGCTGAAACTGGAGGGTGATTAGATGTTGAGAACACTGTGGCGATATGGTTTCGCTGTGCTAACCGTGGCAGCGGCGCTGTTCATCACGAAGTCGCTCGAGCATTACACTGACATCACGCCTCTCTTCTACGCCGCCATCGTGGTCAGCGCATGGTTCGGTGGTATGGGCCCGGGTCTGCTGGCTGTTGCCCTGGCTACAGTCGCGCTTGATTACTATTTTATCGCGCCACTCTACACGCTGCGGCCGGATTTGAAGCAGATTAGTTTTCTCGTCGTGTTTGGGTTTTTAGCTGTCCTGACGAGTTGGATGAGTGCAAAGCGGAAGCAGGCTGAGGAAGGTTTGCGACACGCTCGCGACGAACTCGAAACGAGAGTCCAGGAGCGAACAGCGGAACTGAGACAAGCGAACGAGACTCTCAGGGAGCGCGGCGAGACGCTGCAAAAAGTGCAGACGGAGTTGGCCCACGTCACTCGTGTAATGACTGTGGGAGAACTGACTGCTTCTATCGCTCACGAGGTTAACCAGCCGCTCGCTGCGATCGTCACAAACAGCAACGCGTGTTTGCGGTGGCTCGGTGGTGTGCAACCGAATTTCGATGAAGCGCGGAAAGCCGTCGAACGAATTATCAAGGATGGTTATCGGGCGAGCGAGGTCATCGCGCGAATTCGTGCGCTGGTAAAAAAGGCGCCCGCGCGAGATGACGTGGTCGATCTCAACGAGGTTATTGTCGAGGTGTTGGCGCTGGCCCAAAACGAAGCGCGCCGCGCGCGCGTAGTGTTGAAACGGGAGCTCGCGACTGACTTGCCTCCGGCGCGCGGAGATCGCGTTCAACTGCAACAGGTGATTCTGAATCTGATCGTGAACGCGCTGGAAGCAATCGCGAAGAACAAGGACGGTGAGCGAGAATTGTCGATCAGCTCCGGCAAAGATCAGTCGAACAATCTGATCGTCACTGTGCGTGACACTGGCGAGGGACTCGATCCGGCGAATCTCGAGCGTGTGTTTGACGCCTTCTTCACGACGAAGCCGGACGGCATGGGCATGGGCCTCGCGATCAGTCGCACCATCATCGAATCCCACGGCGGCCGCCTCTGGGCCACCTCCAACTCTCCCCACGGCGCTGTCTTCCAGTTTACGCTGCCGGCAGCGGCAGAGACCTCCTCGCATATCAGTTTCAGGACCCTGGACGAGAGCGCTGGCGCATAAATATGCCGTTTTACCTCCTCCGGATTCTGCACCGGGAACTCTACCCGATCCTCTCTGGAGCGGAGGAGCAGCGAAGCGCGGGTCCCGTTTCACACCAAAAGAGGGATTTGAAAGTATCTATCTAGCTGCGGATCCGATTACTGCGTTGATGGAAGTAAGCTTCGTTTTTCAGAATCCAAATGCTGCGCCATTCACGATGGCAACACCACCTTGGGTGATTTTTGCAGTCGACGGAGTCGTTACCGAGACTTTGGATCTATGTGATGCCTCGATTCAATCGACGCTTAATACAAGTATGCAGGAATTGACCGGAGACTGGAGTTATTCTCAAGCGTTATTCTTGAATAACCAGGGTGCGCCTCCGCCAACGCAAGTGCTGGGTCAAGTCGCATACGACAGCAGTATTGTCGCGGGAATACGATATCCGTCGGCGAAGCAACCACAGTCAACATGCCTTGTCGTCTTTCCGGATCGCCTCATTATGAATCGTCAAAACTACCTGAAGGTTTACGATCCGAATGGATTGCTCGACGGACGCTTACCATAAGTGAATTGCTTTAGCAGAATGCTGAAGCCAATGAAGCAGCCGTTTGGTAACGGACGTGCGCTCGCAACAGTACCGTGCAGAGCGCCCGAACCACCTCACGGTCCCGAATGAAGGGAAGTGGGAAAAATCAACCAATTGATTTGAATCGAGTTGCAGCCACGAGCAAAATCAAGGGTTTTTGCATCTTCTTACATCTGTTGCCATCCGTTACCAGTCACTTTCCATTTATTCCTGCCACAATCCTGCCACAAGGAGTTTTGGCTATTTATCGACGCTTGGGGTGCGGAAGCACTTGGACCAGCGCGTCAATCCGCAGACTACGCTTGGTTACAGCGGCTGCCGCCGGTCACGTGCCACCCGTGAAGGGCGACCAAGTTCGCGCAAAGAGGATTAAGTTCTCGCACGTCAGAGTCGGCGTGCAACCTACCAGCGCCGGCGAAAGTAACGTCAAGTTAGACCTGTTGCTTGATTCGAAGTATTAGTCAGCGTAGGATTCGTCAGTCTTGGTTTCGGAATCTTCCACGCGAGTCTTGAGTCTACGACGAGCGTACCTTATCTGAACTTCTATCGTCCTTTCACTATGAAGTCTGGCGAGACTGATCGTGACACACTTATGCGCTTGAGTGCTTTCGAGCAGGTAAGGAGGCTGAGCGAAGTTCGTGATTACCTCACCGCGAACGACTTGAAACCGGGCTTCCTATTCGAAGGAGTGCGAATTCCCCTAATCAATCCGCAGCGGGGAATCTTTAAGCCTCAGAGGATGCGTTATCTCCTTTCGATTAAAACCGTGTTTCCCAGGCCTGGTGGGAAGGTCTGGTACGACGATCAGCGTCAAGTTCATCGCCAGATTTTTGAGGGCGATGACTCAATCGACTATGCCTTCATGGGGCAAAATCCAAACGTAGTCGATAACCTATGGCTTCGCGAGGCTTTCGAAAACCGAATACCAATTATTTATTTCCTAGGTATCGCACCCGGCCGCTATCAAGCGATCCTTCCCGTATTCATATCAGGATGGGATGCCGAGACGTTGAAGGCTCGCGTATCCTTCGGAGTGCCTAATGAAGACCTGCTCGCGCCACCTGAGAATGTGATAGAGCGGCGGTACGCGCTCCGCGCAGTTAAGCAACGATTGCACCAAGCATCATTCCGTGAAGCTGTTATAGCGGCGTACGATGGTAGGTGTGCATTGTCGGGCTTGCCGGAATCGCTACTCTTGGACGCTGCACATATTGTGGAAGACAAGGACGAGCGTTTCGGCCAGCCAGTGATTCCCAACGGTATCCCACTTTCGAAAATCCATCACGCGGCATTCGACAAGCACTTGATCGGCATCGACCCTGACTATCATCTTCATGTGTCCGGGCGGTTACTAGAACTGAAGGACGGGCCAATGCTTGATGCCCTGAAGGGATTGAACGGCCAGAAGATCCATCTGCCTCGGCGAGTGAAAGACCAGCCGGACCGGGAGAGACTCGCCCTGCGATTCGAGCAATTTAAAGCTGCCGCCTAACTGAGTCTAGAACAGAACATCGCAGACGTACTCCTTTTCTCGATCGTCTAGCAGATAAGCCTGTACCCCAACCTGTTTATTGGGTTTAAGAAAAATATCAGTTCTAAACTTTCCTGATAATCATCTCGCCGGAGTAAAACAGGATTTCGTGTTTGTAAGCCGGTGGTGGGGACCGGCTAACTGCACTGGCAGGAGTTCAAGACACAAACGTGTCGACCGCAAACAGGTCAAGCTCAAGTGCTTCAATCTGAGCGTCGCCCATGCTATTGACGTTCAGTTCGCCGCAATGGTTGAACGCGAAGTGTTTCGCGGTGTTTGCAAGCGCTTTCGGATGCGTTGATTTCTCGAGCGTTGCCATCAGGACGAGCAACGCAGCCGATTTGGTCTGAGGTTCGTCACCCGCCCGGCAGAGAAGAGCAATCAGTGGTTCGATCTTCTAGTCGTCTGACGTTACGTGTAAGTTGTCGACGATCGTTTCACCCGCATCAACCCGCCGCACGAGTTCAGGGAGCCACGGATCATTGATCTCCAAACCGTAACGAATAACTGCACGGCTTGGCCCATCGATTGTTTTGTCGTCTATGAGAGATTGCGCGCGTCGTTTGATCGCGGCACTGACGTGAGGTGCTTCTTCGCGCACGAATGCGCTACCATGATTAACCATGATCTTCAATCCTTTCAGTAGAAGGTTGACGGTCTAGGGTCGATTTGTGGTGCGTCGGGATAAACCGGCGTGGAGTCGTGAATGAAAGAGTCATACAGGATAAGGAGTAGCGAACCATCCTGGCCTCGAGTCATGCGGGGGCGGTCGCAAGACCGCAATCGAAGCGTTCGACAGAGGTATATGTAGGCTGGGTATAGAGCTCCGAAAAGGCCCATCAACCAGGGAGAAGCCGACGGCGTCACAAAGACTGGAAGGCAACAAGGCGGCGTGCGTTAGCGCGAGTGCGTCACCACCCTGCGGAGTCAGAGACCCCATGCATGCATAGAAACTCCACGCGCGAGAACCGAGAGGCCCAGTTACTGTCCGCCGAAACGAACGGCGACGGACCAGTGGGAGAAAGCGATAAGCGATAAGTCCCACCTGCACGGTGACGGGGAGTCGTACAGCGTCATAGTACCTGCGAAGCAGCCGAACAAAAGCGGGGAAGCGCCAGTGGAGGCGGTGGAGGGAAGGACGCTGACCAAGGAGAACATGGACCAAGCCAACCAGTGCCGGACGCAGAAACGGAAAAGCTGGTCAAGCAAGTTGGCCCATGTGCGCGAAGCAGCAAAGAAGGATAAGAAATTAAAGTTCACCGCTCTGCTGCACCACGTGACGGTTGATCTGCTGCGGGATAGCTACGGCGCCCTGAAGCGAGGAGCTGCCCCGGGAGTGGATGGCGTCAGGTGGCAAGAATATGGAGAAGATTTGGAGGAGCGATTAAGAAACCTCCATGGTCGCATCCATCGCGGGGCCTACCGAGCGTTACCGTCATTGAGAACCTGGATACCCAAAGCTGATGGCCGACAACGGCCACTGGGTATGGCGGCGCTGGCAGACAAGATCGTCCAGCAGGCAGTAGGGAAAGTCCTCAATCAGATATGGGAGGAGGACTTTCTGGGTTTCTCATACGGGTTCCGGCCGGGGCGCAGTCAGCACGATGCGCTGGATGCATTGTGGGTTGGAATAACACGCAAGAAAGTGAACTGGATTTTAGATCTCGACATCCGATCATTTTTCGATAAAGTGCGACATGATTGGATGATTAAGTTCGTCGAGCATCGGGTAGGAGACAAACGAATCGTCCGTCTCATCCAGAAATGGTTGAAAGCGGGGGTGATGGAGCAAGGCCGGTGGTTCGAGACGGTGGAAGGGACTCCGCAAGGATCGGTGATCTCACCAATCCTTGCAAATCTCTACCTGCATTTTGTACTCGACCTCTGGGTGCATCAGTGGCGGCATCGGCAGGCGAAGGGAGATGTTATAGCTGTTCGCTACGCTGATGATGCAGTGCTGGGGTTTCAGCATCGAGACGAGGCCGAGCAGTTCCTGGAGCAGTTGCGGGAACGGCTGGCCAAGTTCGGTCTGGAACTGCACCCCGAGAAGACACGTCTGATTGAGTTCGGGCGCTATGCCACCGAGAGGCGGAAAGCGCGTGGGGAAGGAAAACCAGAAACCTTTGCCTTTTTAGGTTTCACCCACATCAGTGGGACCACACGTAAGGCGGGCCGCTTCACCATCCGGCGTCAGACTAATCGCAAGCGCATGACAGCCAAGCTAAAGGAAATTAGAGCGCAGCTGAAAGTGCGTCGGCATGAGTCGCACGTGAAGACGGTGAAATGGCTACAGTCCGTGGTGCGGGGGTATTTCCAATACTATGCGATTCCGGATAATCAGGCGCGGCTGGAAGCGTTTCGGCAGGCGGTGCTACGTATGTGGCTGGACCAGCTTCGGCGGCGCAGTCAGCGTAGTTGCTGGAACTGGGAACGCTTCATGAAGCGTCTGGGCCACTTGCTTCCTGAGATTCGTGTGCTCCACCCATATCCCACTGTGCGCTTCGACGCCAAATATCCAAGGTAAGAACCGTGTGCGTGAGTAGCGCTCGCACGGGTCTGTGCGGGGGGTGTCGAGCAATCGACATTCCTACCGCGACTTTGCGCACAAGTCGGCCCGCTTCGTTTTTTAGTGGGTTCGCGACACTATACGCCTTAGATTTTCGGTTGTCATTAACTTGTTAGAGTGAGTAGTGATGGACCATACTCTCATTCTGAGTGGCCTTGCCTTAAAACTTATCTCATTCACACCGGGCTTTAGCCCGGTGATAATCCAGAGGCGATCGATAGAAACCGTTTCCAACGGTTTTCGCTGCTTTTGCTGTGGAGACCGATAAAACGGTTGGCTAAAGCCCGGTATGAATCAGACGACTTTGAGACAAAGCCCTTCTGAGTCTCAGATTAGGACCACTACCCTTTAGAGGTGGATTCCGAGGGCGTCCCATTGGTCTGCGTAATTCACGCCGATGCCGTCGACTTCGAGGACTTCCCAGCGGCCGCCCAATGCAGTTGCGCATTCGCGCAGCTCGTTGAGAAACAGGTTCAGCCGCGGCGTATGACGTTCGGCAAGCTCGCGGTTGTTGAAGAAGTCGGGTTTCAGCTCGTCCTCCGGCATGTCCTCGAGCATTCCCATCACTCGCGGGAACCATATGTCAGTATCGAGGCGCACTTGAATACGGACTTCTCGATCGTCATTGACATCGACCGACTTTCCCACGACGCTCACCGGAGAGGCGCTGCGCATGAACATGCGGGCAGTTTCGATCTTGTCAGGACGTAACTCACGCAGCAACGCTCCCACGTCACCGACTTCTTCTTCTACGATTTCTTCATCGCGGTAAAACGCGATGCGCGCCGGCGCCCACAGTTCAGGTCCGGGGCTGTGATCGCCGGGGAAAAGCGGCACTCTCCCGCGCTCATTCGCCTGAGCCCGTAAGTAATCTTCGAAGCTCTTATCGCCAGCCACATAGGGTTGCGCCGCTGGAATGCGAAGCGCCCGATAGACCTCATGGCGCGCACCCGCTTCCACAACACTGACGCCAAACCGCACTAGCGCGTCGACGTCTCCTCGTGGCGCAGGTAAAAACGCGCCCCATCGAACGACGATGTCGTTAACGAATGTAATCCAATGGTTGCGGTCGTTCATGGCGCTAAATTGAAATCAGGTCCTGTAAATTTGAAAGTACCATTTGCATTTGTGACTCGCACCTCCAAGTCACTCGACACCCCTTCGAGCTTCGCGTTCGGATTCGCGTCGCGGTCGACGCCAACACGGTCACTCTCAGCCTTCATCTCCTTGAGATACTTCTCTAGTGTCGCCCCATCTGATTTGAAGTTGGGGTTGTTCTCCTGGAGCCGAATGTCGGCGACGCGCTTATACCCCTTCGGTGGCACTTCGCCGGCGGCACCTTTGCCCGCCAGTTGCTTGAGCGCGCTCTTCACATTGTCGCCAAGCGCTTCCCCGGCCTTACCTTTCACCTGCTTGTGCTGGATGGCCTCGCGCTCAGTGTGATCGACCACGTCGGCTTCGGCTTCGATGTCGACCTTATGTCCTTTGTCGAGTCGGGATAGTGCGTCGTCGATTGCCTGAATGTGTTCCTTTGCACCTTTCCCAATCCACTCGAGCATCTTTGTAAGATTCTTCGGATTGCCATACTTACCGGCGTTGGCATGGTCCAGCAGCTTATTAACTCGCTCAATGATGCCGGCATCGCCCGCCCAACGCGCGACCTGTTGAGCGGCTTTCCCTTTGGCGAGTCCGGCGGTTTCCAGTCTCTTCGCAAGTCCAACTTCGGAGACGGCAGTTTGAGCCGCGACCTCCGCAGTCTTCCCTGGATATTTATCACCCTTCATTAGCGCACTCACGCGCTTCAGATCAACACCTGCGTTGCGCAATTCCGTGGCGGTTGTCTCAGGCAGGCCGTTCTGCTCGGCAAAAGTCGAATATGGGTCTTTCGCAGCTGCCGCCGGCGGTTTCTCCTTTGAACCACCCGCGGGCTGTTTCGTCGGGTCGGCTGGAGCTTCTTCCGCAGGTGGAGCAGCCTTCGCGGCAGCTTCGGCGTCAGCCTTGGCCTTGGCCATTTGAGCTTCCAGGTCGTCCGCTGCTGCCTTCAGTTTTCTTTGCTCGTATGCCTTGCCTGATTCGGCACTAACGCGCGCCTGTTCCTCCGGTGAGAGCGCTGTCTTCGCTCTCTCAACCGCGGCATCAAACGAACTTTGATCGTTCGCCGAGTTCAGATCATCGATCACTTTTTGCACGTCGGCTTTGAATTTATCGATTCGTGCCTGCGCTTGGGCGGCGGCGTCATCCATTGCCTCGAGCATCTTGGCCTTAACCTTGGGTGCGCCATGCTCACCCAATGGACCTTCAGCCGCGGGCCCGAACGATTTCGCCTGCTCGGGCGATAACCCGAAATTCTTCGCGAATTCAGGATCGGCCGCGATCTTTTTCATGAGCTCCTGCGGCGACATCGCTTCGATTTGTTTGCGCAGACCAAGGTGCTCAGCCTGGGCCGGCTTGAGTTCAGCATCGAGCGCGGCGAGTTCGGCTTGAATTGCTGCCGTGGCCTCCTGACGCACGGCTTTCAAAGCGTCGACGCCGACAGCCGACCATGCTTTCACCTTGGCGTCATTCAAGAATTTGGCGATGTTCAAGTTGCGCTGAACAAACTTCACCCGTCCCAGGAACTTCAACATGAAAGCAGCGGCGAGGACGATAACGCCCATCGCAAACGACGTCATTTCGTCGGCGGCAGCATTAACTTCGCGTTCGTAGCTGCCTTCACTCTTGGCCGAAGCGGCCGCTTGAATGTGCAGTTCGGCCGAAGTTCCAGAGAGCACAACTGCCGCAATTCCAGCGGCGAAGGCGATAGCCATTGCCGTCGCCATGGCATTCACCAGATTCACGCCGGGAATGAACCACATGACAACCCACGCCACCGCCGCGACTCCGGCCACCCAGCCGCTTACCTTGGAGCCAATGCCCGTCCCGGCCGCCCACTTACCCCAACTACTTTCTGAATCCTTATAGTTTTTGATGTCCTTTTCTATTCCCTTGGCAACCTCACCTGGGTTCAAACCCTTCACCATACCCACCGCCGTCTCACCTGGGTGAGTAGCCATGTGCTTCAGTTGCGTGGCACTCCGCTGCATGGCGATGTCCCGGGCTGTAGATTCTTTTTGGGCCCGGGTCATAGTGCCGAACTTGGCTTTGTCGAAGTCTTCCCAGGCTTTGTCGAGCTGCTGCTCGAGGGGAACTTCGCCCTTGTCAGCCGTGGCGCCAGGAACACCTCCGGGCTGGCCCGATGCAGGTGGTTGTGCCGCCTGGGCCTCCAGGGCCTGACGATATTTTTCCTTGAACTTAATGAAGTTATTCAGTCCCTTTTCGACTGCATCCAGGTCAGTTGTAGTAGAGGCCGAAATGATCCTGAAAAGAAGAAGGTCCTCAGCCGGAAGCGAAGCGAGTGTGTTTCCGATGCGAAGAAGCTGATCGTATTGGGCGGGGGTGTATTGGGATGGATCACCTAGCGCATCCCTGGCGGCGGGCGGCAGATCTCCCAGCATTTTGCGAATCCGGAGAAGTTCGTCACGGATCTTTTTCCACAACTCAGCCTGCGCTTTGTCTTCCGGGTGCTTTTGAGGATCCAGCTTGCGCCGGTCCGGATCGTTGACTCGTTTCCAGAATTCCTCGTCGGCCTCTTTGTTGATTTTTTCTTTTTCGGATTTCGGCAAAGCGCCAAATTCTTTCGCGCGCTCCGCCTTTGACTTGGCGGCCTTTTTTTCTGTGGCTTTGGGATCCGTTCCTCCTCCAGGGCCGCTGGTAGAAGTGTCACCCTCGCTCGGATCCACCGTCGGATCGCCGGGACGGAGCTCAGCCATAACTGAGTCGTAGATCGTTGAGGCAATGCCCACCTCCTTGGAGCCTTTGGCAGATTCCTCATCAGTAATCGAAAAGTTTGACCATCTTCCCGGATGACGCGACAAGAGGTCCTTGGCCTTCTCAGTCGAGACGCTGAAGGCCTGGGCAAACACCGTCACTATGAAGTCGTTGGGACCGGGCTTTGTGCCCTTGGGAAAGTCGATCTTGAAAGAATAAGAACTTATTTCGGCCCCGGTCTGTTTCCGTTTCGGGGCACGCTGAACCGTCGAAGCACCGTGTGCTTGTTGGGCTACGTGTGTGATTTCGTGGGCCAGCAGGCGCTGGCCCGACTCGGTTTGAGGTGCGTACGAGCCGTTTGAAAAGTAAATATCTTGTCCGTGCGTGAACGCGAGTGCGTCGGTAGCGTTGGTCAGCTCCGCTGCTTCTGAATCGTCATGAATTCTTACATCACGGAGATCGAGGCCAAGGCCGGCTTCAAATCGGGCACGATCGGCCGGTTGAAGGAAGGCGCCATGCCCGGCGCTTCGTTCGATCCGCGCCGCCATGCCCGTGTCAACTTCGAGTGGCCCATCCGTGCGCCGCTTGGCTGGGAGCTCTTCGGTAACCTCCGAGCCCGGCGGAACCAGGATGCTGGTTGCTTCCTCCTCTTCTTCATCTTTCGTTTGCCTCTGAAGGTGACCGGTGTTAACAGGAGCGACTGCGGCGGGGCGTCGTGCTACGAGTTGTTCGGCGACTTCGTCAGCCTCGATTTCGGCAGCATCCTGCGGTTGGCTGACTCGCAACCTGGCTTGAAACCCGCGCAGTGCGAGGTTTTGCCACACAGGGTTAGGTTCAGAGACGCTTTTTTTCGGTGCGGAATGTTTTTCGCCCGGGGGACCTGACTTCCTGGTTGCATGGTGAGAGAACATTAAATTGTGTCTGACGGGTGATCACTTGATGGTTGGTCGCCGCCCTACACCTTGTTTTGGATCTTCACGATATATCAGAGGGAGGGTCGAAAGAACGTCTGATCAGCGTCTGCGGGGTGTCTCTCGCCCGTTTCGTATTGACACTTGCTCACTATAGGCGTATATGCTGCTTGCACCGATAGTGTTCGATGTGCGAGTCACGCCCTACCCGTAGTTCTACACTCGCGCTGACGAGAGAAACCCTCGCTTCGCCAGCTTAGTTTGAACCCCCATGACTTTGAGGCATGAGCGCGGGCCGTTGGCCTTCGTCTTTGTGTTTCGACTGGCCTCTCCATGGAGAAACGGACATGAAAAAACTAATAAGAGCCTCGGTTCTCGCGGCCTTTGTCGCACTATCCGCTGCGCCGGCATCGGCCGACACCTTCACTTACTTTAGTGGCCTATTCGGCGGCTTTGACCGACCAAACGCGGGCGCACCGCCTACAACTCTTTCCGGAACAATCGTACCGTTCAATGCGCAGATGTTCACGGTTTCAATCGCTGGGCAATACTCCTTCACACTATCGGCGGATTTTCACGATTTTAGTCCGTTCCTGGTGCTGTACGAGGATAACTTCGATCCGTCAACACCGTTGAGCAACGCCCTCATCGCAGGTGATCTATTTACGGTTGATCTAACGGTGGGAACGACGTACATCATCGTACCCACTCGTATCACCAGCGGCATCGACGGAGCCTTCCACGGCACGATCAGTGGCCCGGGAGAAATTGAACCGGTGGGTGGCGTCGTAATCCCCGAGCCGACCACGATGTTGCTATTCGCCACGGGGCTTGCTGGACTGGCCGTAAAGATTCGGAGAAAGAATAAACCTAGAGAATCGTAGGCTGATTAAGATCGGAATTTGCTAAGAAATTTGTAGTCTGAGACCGACCCGACGCTACCGCGTTGCGGTACTGACCTCATCCAAGTGTGAATTCTGACTTTTTGAGGCAAAGCCGCTTGGTCCATCAATAGTGTTGCGAAATCGCCCCTCACCCTATACCAAGGTATAGGTCAGAAATACCTCCGTATAATAGTTTTTCCACCTCACACCCTCTAATCTCCTCTCTTAATGAATACTACGATCTCGATTGTTGACGACGACGAGTCGGTGCGGGAGGCGCTGAAGAGTCTGATTGACTCGGTGGGATTCCACGCCCAGGTTTTTGGGTCCGGCGAGGAGTTCCTCCAATCGCCTTACGTCTACGAAACGGACTGCCTGATTGCCGACGTCCGCATGCCGGGAATGAGCGGGCTCGAACTTCAGGAGCGGTTAAACGCCGCTCACTCCTCCATTCCAATTGTTTTCATCTCCGCCCACGACGATCGAGAAGCGCGAGCGCGGGGCCTCCGGGCAGGAGCGGTCGACTTTTTGCAGAAACCGTTCAGCGAGGATTCTCTGCTCGGAGCAATCACGGCCTGTCTTGATAAGAGTTAAGGTAAAAGGGGATGTGCAATGTTACAAACTGCTACTAGTTCAAATTATCAACCTTTAGGCGTCAGAATGGTGACGCCGCTACCACAATTTGAGAAGCGATCTCTCAACGAACTTTCAGTGCTCTTTCCCCAGTCAGTGCTGAAATCAAGCGATGCTACGGGGTGGCAAAATGTGCGTGCAATACATTTTCGCCACACTTCGAGGGAAGTCGTGCTCCCACCTTCTGACGATCACTGCGTGGTGCTGAACCTCGGCACTCCGTTTTTAACAAACGTCTGTCCCGGCAAGCGACGGTTTGAGGGACAAGTGCGCTCCGGAGAAGCGGCAATCATTCCAGCGGGCTCATCATGGTCGTGCCGTTCTGAAGGCTCGGATCTGCCGGTGATGTTACTTCTCTACCTGCGGCCACTGTTTGTACGTTCCGCTGCGCGTGAGTTGAACTTCTCCAACAACGAGATTTGGCTAACGCCGCAAATCGGTTTCAAAGACAAGCACATTTGTCACGTCGCGATGTCGCTGCTGCACGAGTTGAATGAAGCGAATGTTGTGGGACGATTTTACGCCGACTCGCTCGCAACCGGGCTCGCAATTCAACTCCTACGACGCTTCAGCTCGTTAAAAGACGTCCACGTCGGACACGGCGGAATGGCGCCACACAAGCTACGACAAGCCATCGCGTTAATAGATCATTGTCTTTCTGACGAAGAGGAAGGACGCGTGGCTCTCCGCGTCGTCGCGCGAGCCGTGCGCATGAGTTACTTCCACTTTTCGCGCGCCTTCAAGCAATCGATGGGAATGACTGCGACCAACTACATAGCGGAACGCCGGATCGAACGTGCGAAGAAGATGCTGGAGGAGACGGAATTGCCAATCTCCGAGATTGCGCTGCGTTCCGGTTTCTCCAGTCAGAGTCACTTCACGACGGCGTTCCGCAGGCTGGCGGGCGCCACGCCGAAAGCTTTCAGGGCAGCTCTGTGAAGCGGGAGTCAAAAGGCACAAAAAGCAAAAAACGATTAGGAATGCTCGGTCACTTGCTGGCGCCTCACCGCGCCATGCTCGTGATCGCTTTCGTCGCTGTGCTCGGCGAAGCCGGCACCGATCTACTCGAGCCATGGCCGCTAAAAATCGTCTTCGACTACGTGTTCGGAACGAAGCACATGCCGGCGTGGTTGTCCGGTTTGCTGGCTGCGACTTTCGGTTTGGACAAGGTCGCGATTCTGCACTTCGCTGTTTTCGCAGTAATCGTGATCGCACTGCTCGGTGCGCTCAGCGCGTACGGTGAAAAATACCTGACAACCTCCGTTGGTCAATGGGTGATGCACGACCTGCGGCGCATTCTCTATCATCACATTCAACGCCTGTCGCTCGCGTACCACGATCAGAAACCCACCGGAGATCTCATCAGCACAGTCACTGCCGATATCGAATCGATTCAGGATTTCATCTCGCAAGCACTGCTGGGCATCGTCGTCAATGTGCTGACGCT
>Ga0070682_100000953_pt1 | contig 16844 bp, 9 predicted proteins | sample KBSC63LmetaG_FD_64668 | JGI IMG/M metagenome (GOLD analysis project Ga0070682, IMG submission 64668) | Corn rhizosphere microbial communities from Kellogg Biological Station, Michigan, USA - KBS C6-3L metaG | ecosystem: Host-associated > Plants > Roots > Rhizosphere | place: USA: Michigan... | reverse complement strand
TGGTTGGCGCACACCCAAACGTTGTCGTGGCGATCGACGAACAGGCCGTCCGCGCCGTTGATGCTGTTCGTGAAGACCTCCGGCGTCTCGGCCACCGGCGCGCCGCCCACGCCGGCCTTGCTCGGAATGCGCACGATCGTGTCGTTCGCCGTATTGGCGACGAAAAGCGCGCTTTCGTCACTATTGAACTGCAGTCCGTTTGCCCCAAATGGCGGAAAGCCGTTCGGCTTCAGGGTCTGCGGCACCGGGGGCGTCAACTGCGGATCCTCCGCCCACACGATCGGCGTGCCGCCCGAGGGTCCGGTGCGATAGACGCGGCCGGTGAACGAGGCCGAAACGTAGACATTTCCCAAGTGATCGAACGTGAGCGCGTTGAGTCCATCACCGGCTGTCGCCGGCATGAACACGCTCGCTACGCCACTGTGGGGATTGACATCGAGCACATTGCCAGCGCCGAAGTCGATCACCAGCAGCCTATGCGTGGTCGGATGGAAGTCCAGCCCAAGCAGCGCGGAACTCGATGGGGTCACCCCGCTCACCCTGATCGTGCGCTGGAAGCGCCCGTCCTCATCGAACACGTAGATCTGTGCCGGGCCTGTTCCCGCGGGGTTGAACCCCGTGACGTAGACGTCACCGCTGCGCGGTTCGACGGCAATGCCTTCGGGATTCAACGCGCCGGGCGGCAGCGTGGCGAAGCGCTCGACCTTGCCGCGATCCCATGCGCCGGCGTTGAAGGCGACGAGGAACGAAGCAAGCAGGAATAACGTTATGCGAGAAACTGAAGACATGTCTCCTCCCCAGGAGCGTTGGTTGAAACGAGTCTGTCTTGACTCGCTATCCGATGTCAACGCCCGTGCCAGGCGTTTGTTCCCGCAATCAAAAGCGAACCAGGATGCTGTATCGGGAATGGAGCACCGTGCCGGGTTTGATGTGCCGTGTTTCACTCAGACAAAAAAAGGGAGGCTTGCGCCTCCCTTTCAAGACCTCAACCGAAACTAGTCAAATACGATCCAAGTATCTTCCAGATCTTGCTGCTCGCGTCCGCGCTTCGACCAGTCGCAGACGCCGCTGGGGAAGATGGCGTTCAGCCGGTCCCACTGCGCGCCGGTGAACGCCACCGAGTAGTCGCGGCGGCTCACCGGCTTGAGTTGGCACTTGATGATGTCGGCCGCGATGTCGGCGCCGGCGACCTCGCGCGGGAACGAGTTGGTCGGATAGAGCTGGTTGCAGGGTGTAGAACGCTGCTGCTCCCGGACCTGGGTCTCGGCAATGAAGGCCGGCGTTGCATCGCGCGTATAGCAGCCCTCCTGCAGGTCGGCGGGCTTGTTGCGCACCACCTTGTCGATCTGCTTCATGTGATGCTGGTCGGCCTTGATCGCCGTGATCCAGCGGTCCATCTTCAACTGCGCTTCGCGCAGGAGCGGGTTGCTGCCGTTGTAGAGGCCGAAGCGGTTGTCGTTCACCACCATCACCTGGTTGTCGTGACGGCCGTTCGCCTTGTCCAGCCGCTTCCTCATCGAGAAGGAGTGGTAGCGGACGTGGATGTCGCCGCCGGGTAGCGCGTCGTTGTAGTCGCGGAAGTCGATGATCGGGATCTCGGACAGGCCGCCGCCGCCGTTGGTCAGCCGGCCGGTCCGGTAGGCGGCGCGCGCCGCGACCAGGTCCGCGACGGTGCGCTGCGGGACGATCGTCGCATCCTTGTCGAAGCCGCCGATCTTCTCGTTGAGATCCAGGAACTGCTCCACGCCGATCGTGCCGTCGTTCAGGGTCTTCAGCCCGTACTGGATGCCGACGTTGTCGAGCGGCCGGCGGGCAAAGCCGGTGGCGGGATCGCGGCCGTAGACGTTCACCGTGTGGTCGTACACCGTGCAGCGCACGCCCGTCGGGTTGCTGGCCGGGTCATAGCGCTGCGCCACCGGCACCGAGGCGCAGCTCGTCGTGGCCGGCTTCGGGTCGATGCGATGCGCGCCGATCTCCACGTTCGGCGCCGTGGCGTACTGCAGGAACCCCGTAACGCGGCGCTTCTGCTCGTCGCTCCAGCCCATCGCCGCCGCTCGCGCCGTGAAGTAGTCGTCGAGCAGCCACGAGTCGGTGATGAAGTTGATGGTGGCGAAGCCGACTTCCGGGAACGAGCAGCCCGGGATGATTCCGTCGAGCAGTCCCGGATAATTGTCGGTGATCTGGTGCTGCTGATAGGAGCCGCCCGAGCAGCCGAAGCCCTGGGTGTGCGCCGGCGGGCCGTAGGCCTCGATGAAGCGCTCCTTCACCATCATCATCGACTCGGCGGTGGTGAGGTCGTTGCAGTTGTTGCCGAACACGTTGAGCGACGAGGATGCGACCGCGTAGCCGCTCGAGAGCTGGAAAGTGTCGGTGACCCCGCCGGTGCTCCTTCCCTGCTGGTACCAGCCGCCGATGCAGCCGCCGCCGAAGGTGTAGATCAGCCGCTTGTTCCAGTTCGCCGGTGGATTCGCCCAGTTCGGCGCCGCCTCCTTCAGCGGATCGTGCAGCACCGCGGTCTGATAGATGGCCCGGTTGATCGTGCCGGTCTCCATGCGCACGATGTAGGGCACCGTCTTGCCCTCGGTCGTCGTCGCCATGACCATATCCGCCGGATAGGCGGTGGCGCCCGCGGGCCAGCGCGTCAGGTTGTTGCCGCTGCCGTTCGCCGTCGACTTGTAGAAGTAGTCGACGCGACGGGCGATCGAGCAGTTCTCGTCGAGCGGCGCGCCGAGGTTGCCGGCGCCGCCCGGCAGATTGAAATTCTGCGTGTCGCAGCGGAACGGCTGCTCGTGTGGGCCCGAGAACACCGGACCTTCGATCGGGAAGTTGACGAGCTTGAGTTCGGCTTCCGAGCCGCGGCCGTGGCGCTTGCCGTCGACCTCGAGGCGGTTCTCGCCCAGACGCAGCCCGGTCACGAGGCCGGTCAGCGTGCGCGCCGCCGCGTTCGCGGTAAAGGCGCCGGTGATGTCTGCGTTATTCAGCTCGATACGAACGTCGCTCACGCTCACGTGCTTCTTCTCCACCGTGACGCGCACGAGCGCGTCGCCGCCGGAAACCGTGTCGGGCCGGCCGGACAGCACCTCGATCCTGAAGTCGCGGTCGCCGTGGTGGCGATTGTGGTGAGTGCCGCGACCGCCGTCGTCGTCGTCATCGTCGTGGGGATAGGCGCACAGCGCCGTCACCGAAAGGAACACTGCCGCGAGGCAGCGCAGCCGATTGCGCGAAAAGCTCATCGGTAATCCTCCGTTATAGGTACTTGTTGGGGACTTTTATGAAAGCAGAAAACCGCGCGCAGATTGATTCGCTGTGGTTCTCAAGCCGCGCGCAAGGCTCATTAATCCCCAAAAAAAAGGGAGGCCGTAGGCCTCCCTTGCATCGCGGCGTGCACCGGCCAGGCGGCCGCTGCGCGCCGCAGGGGGACGTTCTAGCGACACATGTCGTGCATGCGCGAGGACTTGCCGCGCTCCTGCCAGCGCTCGTCGTCGGGGTCGAACACCTGCGGCACCGCGAAGTCGTTCGGGTCGACCTGCAGGCGAAACTCCGGCCATTCGCTCTGCGGAAAGCCTATGTTGGTCGCGGTCTCGCGCCAGTTGATCTTGTGATAGAGCGCCGAGCCGCGCTGCGCGACGTCGGTGAGGTGCCCGGGGTAGTAGACCTTGGGCTTCAGATGCTGGGTGACCTTGATGATGTCGCGCTGCTGGTTGTTCCCCGCGCCCAGGCTGACGATGGAGCCGAACAGCACGTCGGTGCTCGGCAGCCGGTCCATCAGGTCGTAGAGGCTGGCGCCGATCCTGCGCGCGAGGTCGAGCGTCGCAGGAGGCGTTGCCGGATCGGTGAACTGCTGCAGGCTCACCAGCCCCGGATCGATGCCGATGCCCTCGGTCGCGGGCCCCGCGGAATTCAGCCAGACGAAGCTGAAGTTGCTGCCGTCGCGCAGCACGAACTGGTAGAGGATCGTGATCGCGCCGCCGTTGATTCCGGGCGGGGAGCCGAAGCCGCTGGTGCGCAGGTCGATCTGCCCGGCCTGCGGCGGATTGCTCGGGAAGAGCGTCGGCAGGGTCGGGAACATCGCCGGGAACGTGGTCGCCGGCGGGGGCGTGGTAATCACGCGTCCCGCGTAGCGCGGATCGGTAAGATTGTTGAGCGGCGTGTGCGGGAAGGTCGGGTCGACCGGCGCCGTACCGGAATGGATGAACTTGAACGCCAGGATGCAGGCGTGCGGGTCGAGCTGGTGCAGCCGCGTCGCCTTCGACCGGTTGGTCGCCTCGTCGAACTGGCCAGGGCGTGAATTGGCGGGGACGACGTCGATGCACTTCACCGGATCGCCGTTCGGGATGATCCTGGCGCCGCCGTTGACCGCGTTCGGGTCGTTCGCCATCCGCTGCACGTCGAGCTGCATCACCTGGCAGGTCTCGGCCGAGGCGTAGATCGTCGCGTTGGCCCACTTGGCGATGTAGGCTGCGTTGTCGGCGTGGTCGCCGTGGCCGTGGCCGAGGAAGATCGCCTCCGGACGCGCGTCGGCCGCGTCCTTGGGGAGGAACGGCGTATAGCGCGTGTCGATCCCGGCGGGCTGGAGCTCGGGGCGGCTGATGTAGCTGTCGAGCATGAACACCCGGCCCTTGAGCGAGACCATGTAGGTGGTGTTGGTCAGCCAGGAAAGGATCACCTTGTCCTTCTTCACCCGGCCGCGCTCGTCGACATTCTCGACGCCGAAGAACTTCTGCCGCGCCTTGACCAGCGCGGGATCCGCCGGCTTGAAGTGGTCATCGTCGTCGTCGCGGTCGTGCGCCGCCGCGCCAAGGGCGAAAGCCGACAGCGCCGCGCTGACGGCGAGCGAAACCAGTTTCCTGCTTTTCATCAGGCTCTCCCTTTCAGGGTCGATCAATCGTCGTGGTCGTGACCATGGCCGTGGCCATGGTCGTCGTCATGATCGTGGCCGTGGTCGTCGTCGTGGCCGTGGCCCGGGTGCGACCGCGGCGCCCGCGGCAGCGGCTCGCCGCCCGGGCCATCTGCGAACGTAAGCGGCGAGCGCGCGCGCCGCTGGCCCGCGCCGCGCTCGCTCCAGTCGCACACGCCATCGGCGAACACCGCCTGCAGCCGGGTCCACTGCGCGGAGCTGAACGTGACTGGCGCGTAATCCACCGGGTTGAGCGGCATGAGCCTGCACTTCAGGATGTTCTCCGCGAGCGGTCCGCCAGCGACCTGGCGCGGCGAGGAACGCTTCGCCATCCGGCCGAGACCGTCCGCCTGCGGAAAATCGGCATCGCACACCGCCATGTCGAACACCGGCGTGGTGAAGTTCGGGTCGGCGCGGAGGAAGCAGAAGTCGACCGCCGCGGCCGGCTTCGCTGCGACCACCTGCCGGTGTGTCCTCACCGAGTTGACCGTGTCCTTCGGTGCGCTCACGTTCAGGTTCGACAGCCAGCTGTCCATGGTCAGGAGCGACTTCACGGTCACAGCCGCGATCTGCGCCGGCGTGCCGGGCAGGAGCCCGGTTCCATAGCGCCACATCACCTGATTGCCGTGGTCGCCGTGGTTTTCCGCGTCGATGCGGGCACGCTCGGCGAAGCTGCGCCAGATGTAGTGGATGCCGACGGCCCCGATTGGCGGGGGGGCCTCGTCGAAGCCGCGCGAATCGATGATCGGCAACTTGCCGAGGTTCGCGCCGCTCGACACAATCCCCGCCCTGTAGGCAATGTCGAGCGCCGCCAAGTCGGCGTTGGTGCGAGCCGCACTGCGATTGGAATCGGCATCGAAACCGCCGATCTTCTCGTTCAGCGTGACGAACTCCTCGGGCGTGATTGCGCCTGCGAGTACCGCCTTCAGGCCGTACTGGATGCCGACGTTGTCGCCGGTCTGCCGAGCGCGCGTGCTGCCGGCAGGGATTCCCGCGGTCGTGCCCCAGACAGCGGCCGAGAGGTCCGGGTCGCCGCAACGCGTGCCATTCGGATTGCTCACCGGGTCATACACAAGTGCCGCCGGCAGCAGGCAGTTGTTGCGCGACTCGGCCAGAGTGGCCAGCGCGCCGGTGGTGTTGTCGATGACCAGCGTGCGGGCGTAGTTTCCGGGCTTGTTGTTGAAGCCAAACGAGTTGTTCCACCCATGGCAGCCGCTGTGGTCGAGGTGGCCGTTGATCGCGGCCTTCTTGGCGTTGATCTGCGCTTGGGTCAGGCCGGTCATCAACGACTTCCACTCCGGTCCGGCGTAGAAGTTCACCAGCAGCACGCAGTCGGTTACCTCGAGGCCGGTGGTGATCGAATCCGGGTAGTCGCAGCTCGGCTGGATGCCATCGAGCAGTCCGGGGAAGATCGAGGCGGCGGTGTTCTGCTGGATCGAGCCCCCCGAGCAGCCGTTGCCCATCAAGTACGCGATCTCGCCGTACGCGTCGATGATGTGCTCCTTCATCATCATCAGCGTCTCCGCATTCAGCACGCGGTTCGAGTTGAAGAGTGAGTCGGTGAGACTGTTGTCGACGACCATGAAGCCGCGCGACAGGGCCGAGTCATCAGCCCAGTTCTGCTCGGTGCGGAACTGAAGCCTCGGCTGGCCGGTCGAGGCGCCGAAGCTGTAGACCACCTTGCCGTTCCATTGCTGCTGCGGCGCGAGCGCCGACCACGGCTTGGCGGGGTCGAACAGCACCGCGATGTCGTAGATGCCGCGATTCAGCGTTCCGCGCTCGACGCGCACGATGTACGGCACCGTCAGTCCGGCGGTCGTGGTGGTCATGGCAAGATCAGCCGGCGCGCTGCCGGGCGTAAACGGCTTGAAGCAGTTGTTCGTCGGCGGCGCCGCCGGCGGGCTCGGATCCGGCAGCGCGCTCGAGCAAGGCGTCGTCGTCGTGCGGTAGAACAGCTTGAACTCGGTGGCGATGTTGCATTGCGCATCCAACGCAAACGTCGTCAGGCCGCTCGCGTTCGACGCCGGCGTGTTGCCCGATTGGGCAACCGGCGTGGGCGTGGCGCAGATCCATGGCTGCGTCTGCGAGCCCAGTAGCACCGGGCCGCCGATCGGGTGGTTGGTGATGGTGAGCCTCACCTCCTTGCCGTCGTCCTTGTCTTTGCCCTTGCCCTTGCTGTCGGCCTCGGCGACGAGGTCGTTACGCCCGTCGGCTAATCCGGTCACGAGGCCGCGCAGCGTTCGCGCAGCCGCGTTCGTCTTGAAGGACGAAGTGATGTCGTGGCCGTTCAGCTTGACCTTCACCGCGGAAAGCGAAACCTGTTTCGGCACGCGAACCTCGACCAGCGCGTCGCCGCCGCTGATCAGGTCGGCGCGGTTCGACAGGGTGACGATTTCGAGATCGGGGCCGTCGTGGGCCCAAATGGCGGCAGAAAAAAACAAGCCCAAGAGCGCGGCGAGAAATGCCTTCATACGCGACCCCTCCTCTGAAGTTGGACGCGACTTTCTTGCCTCCACGCTACTTCGTCAGTCGGCACTCATCCATTAGAGATGCTCTTGAATTGATGCTTGTCCGTCATGAATGCGCGGCGGACGTGCGGAATAGAATCGTTGCAAGATATTCCCTTGAGGAGGGGACTCCAGGATGCCGACCCGCGCCGCTCGCGTCGCGAGCCCGACGTCGTGATTTGCCTATTCGATTGAACCCAGGAGAGGACCAGCAACGATGAACAAGACCCTGATCGCGCTCGCCGCGGCCGGCATCTTTGCCGCCCCGCTTGCCGAGGCGCGCATCACCCGCATCGAGATCACCACCACCGAATCGCCGACCTTCGGCGGCTTCTCGTGGCCCGGCGTCGGACAGTACGAGAAGCTCGTCGGCAAGGCGTTCGGCGAGGTCGATCCTAAGAGCCGCCTGAACCGCGACATCGTCGACATCGAGTTCGCGCCGGTGAATGCGCGCGGCAAGGTCGAGTACTCCTTCAACTTCTACATTCTTAGGCCGATCGACCTCAGGAAAGGCGCCGACAAGGTGATGTACGAGCCGCCCAACCGCGGCGGCAAGACCTGGAGCGCCCTCGGCCGCGTCAGCGGCGGCGGCGACGACCCGGGCTCGATCACCGACCCGACGGTGCTCGCGAACTCTTTCCTCATGCCGCGCGGCTTCAGCCTGGTCTGGAGCGGCTGGGAGGACCTCGGCACCCTCGACACGCTGAACGCGTCGGCAAACTTCCCGATCGCCAGGTTCAAGCCCACGGCCTCGAACCCGACCGGCACGATCACCGGGCCGTCGTACGAGTACATCGTGGTCGGCGCGGCCACGGCGTCCGCGGGCCTGACCTATCCGGCAGCGACGCTCGACAAGTCGACGGCCACGCTCACCCACCGCGTGCACCTCGACGACGCGCCGCAGGTCGTTCCCGCGACGAGCTGGAGCTACAACGCCGACGGCACGGCGATCAGCCTCACCGGCAATTTCCAGGCGAACGACATCTACGAGTTCTCGTACACCGCCAAGGACCCGAAGGTGCTGGGCCTGGGCTTCGCCGCGGTGCGCGACTGGATGGAGTTCCTGCGCTACGAGCGGCGCGACGATTTCGGCAACGCGAACCCGCTCGCCAGTCACGTGCGGCGCGTGTACACCGAGATCTCCTCGCAGCCGGGGCGCTTCCTCAACGACTTCCGCCACCTCGGCTTCAACGAGACCGAGCGCGGCAAGAAGGCCTTCGACGGCCACATGCAGTGGATCGCCGCCGGCAACGGCATCAACATGAACTACCGCTTCGCCCAGACCGGGCGCACCGAGCGCAACCGCCAGAACCACCTCTACATCGAGGGCCGCTTCCCGTTCGCGAACGTCTCCACCTTCGACCCGATCACCCGCCAGGTCGACAGCCGCTACGCGCGCTGCGAGAAGAGCGACACCTGCCCGCTCGGCGTGGAGATCTACTCGGGGAACGAGTATTGGGTGAAGGCCGCATCGCTCCTGACCACGACCCCGGACGGCCGCCGTGACCTGCCCGACTCGCCCTTTACGCGCAACTACTTCATGTCGAGCATGCGCCACGGCACCGGCAACGCCGGCACCGACGCAGCGCCCAACAGGGGCGTGTGCCAGCAGCGCGACAATCCGCTGAACTCCGCGCCCGTGCAGCGCGCGCTCTTCATCGCGCTCGACGAATGGGCCACCGAGGGCAGAAAGCCGCCGCACAGCCGGGTGCCGAGGCTGCGGGACGGCACGCTCGTGCCGCCGTTGCCGCAGTCGGGCATGGGCTTTCCGAACATTCCGAGCCCCTTCGCCGACAGCGGCGGCCCGTTCGTCACCTACACGGGGCTGAAGACGACCCGTTACCACTTCGACTACGGTCACGGCTTCTACGAGACCGGCATCGCCACGATCAACCCGCCGGCGATCACGCCGATTCCTGGCGTCGTGCTGCCCGCGTTCCCCACCACCTACCAGGACAATCCGGCGAACGGGCCGATCTATCCGAGCTTCATCCCGAAGACCGATAGCGATGGCAACGACATCGCGGGGGTGCGCCTCGCCGACGTGACCGTGCCTCTGGCCACCTACACCGGCTGGGCGTTGCGGCGCGGCGCGCAGGCGAACGACGGCTGCGAGGCGAACGGGCAGTTCATTCCATTCGCGATGACCGAAGCCGACCGCGCGGCGAAGAACGATCCGCGTCCGTCGGTCGCCGCGCGCTATCCCACCTTCGACGACTATCACGGCAAGGTGCGGGCCGCGCTGAACGACATGGTCGAAGACCGGCTACTCCTGTGCGAGGACGCCGCGTTCGAAGAGACGCGCCTGATGCAGGCCGGCGTGACCCGTGGCGTGCCGAACGCGCCCGCCGTGCTGCCGACACCGCAGACGCTGCCCGCGTGCGAGCCGAGGAAGCCTCACGGCAAGCACGATCACGATGATGACCACGGTCACGGCCACGGCCATGGCCACGACGATTGACCGACAGAGGAGAGAGAAGAAATGAACACCACGCCATACCGGTTAACCCTAGCGGCCAGCGCGGTCGCGGCAGCGCTCGCTGTTCCAACGCCGGCCGAAGCCCGCGTCACGCGGATCGTGATCGACCAGACGCAGGCGCTCACCGGCCAGAGCGTCCCTTATGAAACGATCACCGGGCGGGCCTTCGGCGAGCTCGACCCGCACGAGTTCCAGAACTCCGAGATCACCGACCTGAACAAGGCCAAGCGCAACGCGAAGGGCAAGGTCGAGTACATCTCCTCGTTCTTCCTCGTCAAGCCCGTCGACATGTCCCAGTCGAGCGGGCTCCTGTGGCACGACGTGCCCAACCGCGGCGGCAGGATCACGATCAGCGCCGACCTGCGCAACTCTCGCGACGTCGGCCTGAGCAGCGCCTGGCAGGGCGACAACGCCGGGGCCACGGCGGTTCCGGCCAACGCGGACAGCCTCACGCCCGTGGCGCCGTCGGCCAATGAGTGGGTCAAGACGCCGGTGGTCACCGGCGTCACCGGGAACATTATCGGGCGGATCATCAACCGCAGCGGCCTGGACGCCGCACCGCTCAACGTCATGGGCAATCCGATTCCCTACTTCCCGGCCGACTCGGCGAACAACGCCGGGGCGAAGCTGACGGTCCACCTGAACGAGACGATCAACGGCAACATCACCGAGGGCGAAACCATCCCGAACAGCGACTGGAAATTCTGCGGCGGAGGCACCTTCGCCGCGCCGCTGCCGGTCACTACCCTGCCGGTGCAGGTGTGCATGAAGAACGGCTTCGAGGCGACCAAGCTCTACCAGCTCAGGTACAAGGTGAAGGATCCGTACGTGCTCGGCGCCGGCACCGCCGCGTTCCGTGACCTCGGCTCGTTCTTCCGCTACGCATCCAAGGATGATTTCGGCAACCCGAACCCGCTCGGCAGCAACATCCGCTGGTCGATCATCCGCGGCTCCTCGCAGTCGGGCAACTTCACCCGCCACTACATCTTCCTCGGCATGAACGAGGACGAGCGGGGTCGCATCGTGCACGACGGCGCCTGGCCGCTCATCGCCGGCCGCCGCGTCGCGAACAACTCGCGCTGGGGCCAGCCCGACGGCGTGCTCGAGCTCTACCAGATGGGCAGCGAAGGCCCGCAATGGTGGTCGCCGTACGAGGATCACGTAAGGCATCTGCCCACGCGCGGCATCCTGGATCGCTGCCGGCGCACCGACACCTGCCCGAAGGTGGTCGAGACCTTCGGCGGCGCCGAGGTGTTCGCGCTCAAGATGACCACCTCCTGGGTCGGCACCGACGCGAAGAAGGACATTCCGTTGCCGAGCAATGTGCGCCGCTACTACCTGCCGAGCTCCACGCACGGCGGCGGCGGCGGCGGCTTCAACGAAGCGATCGCCGACAACGCGGTGAACTGCCCCGGCAACAACTGGGGCCGCGGCGTCTACCGCGCCAACCCGGTGCCCGCCACGCAGCTCGTCAACCGCATGCGCGTCGCGCTGCGCGAGTGGGTCATGAACGGCACCCCGCCGCCGGCGAGCCAGTGGCCGACGCTCGGCCGCCTTGAGGACGTCGTGAACGGCGGAAAAGACGACCGCGACGACGATCACGGCCACGGGCACGACGATCACGGCCACGATGGTCACCACAAGGGTCATCATCACCACGAACCCCTGCTCGCCGAGCCCAACATGAGGGACATGGGCTTCCCGGCCGGAATTCCGGGCGTGCCGAGCTCGGTCTTCAAGCCGGAGAATTTCATCTTCCCGGTGTTCGACTACGACTGGGGCCCCGATTACGACCACAGCGAGGCGAACGGCGTGCCCACCAACGCGCCGCCGCCGATCCGGCACGTCATCAAGATGCTGGTGCCGAAGGTCACCGGCGACGGCAACGAGCGCGGCGGAGTGCCGACCGTGCTGAACGACGCGCCGCTGGGCACGTACCTCGGCTGGAACCTCACCGCCGGGCCGAACGACGGCGCCAAGTTCGACGGCCGGCCGTTCCACGCCGGACAGGTCTGCGACTACATCGGCGGCATGATCCCGTTCGCCAAGACCAAGGCGCAGCGCCTGGCAGCAATCCATCCCGAGACCGGCCTGCCCGATCCGCGTCCGTCTCTGGAAGAACGCTATGGCACGCACGCCGGCTACGTCGCCGCGGTGAAAAAGGCGGCCAACAACGCCGCTTGCCGCGGTTACCTTCTGGTAGGCCCAGACGCGGCGACCGACGGTACCCTCCCGCCGCAGCCGTCGTCGACTTGCGCGGCCAAGACCGCACCGGTCGGCTTCCCGAACGACTGGAAAGTGCTGGTGGACCAGGCGATCGCGAGCAACGTGTGCAACCAGCCCGGCGACAACGGCAAGTGCAATCCCGCCGCGCCGTAAGTCTCTTCAGCCTTGACGGGCGATAACCGGTCTCGCGCCGCCGCGCATGGCGGCGCGGGCCGGCTGTGGCCCGTCTCCAGTTCGTCTCGACAACAAAACAGGAGGACCGGATGAAACATTGCAGATTTGCCTTTGCAGTCTGCGCGATGGCGCTCGCCACGGCCGTCAGCGCCGACAACAGCAAGAGGAAACACGCCCCTACCCCGATGGCCTGTGCAGACCTGGTCACGCTGAATCTGCCCGATACGCTCATCAACTCCGCGGTCGAAGTGCCGGCCGGGCCGCTTTCGGCAATCACCGGCAGCACCAATATCGCGCCGACCTGCAGCCACGACAACGCGGCCGCGACGCTGGTTGCGTTCTGCCGCGTGCAGGGCACGATCGAGCCGCAGATCAAGTTCGAAGTCTGGCTGCCGCTCCAAGGCTGGAACGGCAAGTTCCAGGGCTACGGCAACCATGGCTTCGCCGGCAACATCGACTACGTCGACCTTGGCCCCGAGCTCAACAAGGGGTACGCCGTGGCCGGCACCGACACCGGCCACCAGGGCAGCGGCACCGCGTGGATGCAGAACATGCAGCAGATCGTCGACTATGGCTCGCGCGGAATCCACGAGACGGCGGTGAAGAGCAAGGCGATCGTCGAGGCGTTCTACGCCAAGAAGCCGAGGTTCTCCTATTTCAACGGCTGCTCGACCGGGGGCAAGGAAGGCCTAATGGCGGCGCAGCGCTTCCCCGACGACTTCGACGGCATCAACATCGGCGGCTCGGCGAACTTCGACCAGATCGGCAACCGCGTGCAGTACGTGTGGAACGGGCAGGTAACGTTCGGCGCGGCCCAGCCGACGCCGCTGGCAGGCGCAACCCTGACGCTCATCAACAACGCGGTGGTCGCGGCCTGCGATGAGATCGACGGCATCAAAGACGGCGTGCTCGACGACCCGCGGGAGTGCACTTTCCAGCCGGCGAGCCTGCTTTGCAAGGCCGGGCAGGATCCGAAGACCTGCCTGACGCAGGCGCAGGTCACCGCGCTCGAGAAGGTCTACCAGGGGCCGCGCAACCCGCGCACCGGCGAGGAGCTTTATCCCGGCCTGCCGCGCGGCAGCGAGCGCGGCTGGGGTGGCCACACCGCGGGGCCCAACATCTTCGCCACCGCGGACCAGTTCTTCAAGTTCATGGTCTACAACGACCCGACCTGGGACTACCGCACGTTCAACTTCGACAGCGACTTCACCAGCACCAAGGCGCGCTTCTCGCCGCTGATCGACGCCGTCGATCCCGACCTTTCCGCCTACCGCAAGCGCGGCGGCAAGATCCTGTTCTCCCATCTCTGGAGCAGCACCACGCACACGGCGCTCAAGAGCATCGAGTACTACGAGCAAGTGGCCGAGGAGATGCACGGGCGCCACAACGAGGGGCACATCCGCTTCGGCAGGACGCGCGAGTTCTTCCGCCTGTTCATGGTGCCCAGCGCGAGCGGCAGCTTAGGGCCGGACACCTACGACTCGCTTCCGGATCTCGAGCGCTGGGTCGAGCATGGCATGCCGCCGCGCCGCATCGTTGCCTCGCACAAGACGAACGGGGTAGTCGATCGCACCCGGCCGATCTGCCCGTACCCGGAGCGCGCCGTCTACAAGGGCAGCGGCAGCACCGACGACGCGGCAAACTTCGAGTGCCGCAAGCCGCACAAGAAGCACAAGGGTTAGAACCAAGCCAATCCGTCATCACAACGGAATAGTTTCGGCGCACAATAGGTTCACCGCAGGGGAGGAGCGCGGGTTCCGAAGCGCGAGCTTCGGGAGCCGCACCTTCCCGCGTTAGGACCAGCCCAAGGGAAGGAGGACACGTATGAAGAAGGCTCTGCTCGCGGCAGCGACCGCTCTCGTATTCGCACCCTGCGCACTCGCCGATCGGGACAATGACGACAAGTTCCGCCTGAAGCTCACCGGCTTCCAGGAGACGCCGCTCACGCTTTCCTCGCCTGCGTCCGGGGAGTTCGAGGCGAGAATCGTCGACCACGACAGCCAGATCGACTGGGAATTGAGCTACCGCGGCTTCCCCACGAACGTCCTGCAGGCGCACATCCATTTTGGCGCGCGCGCCATCACCGGAGGCATCAGCATCTTTCTCTGCACCAATCTCGGCAACGGCCCCGCCGGTACGCAACCCTGCCCGCAGATGGGAACGATATCTGGGCACATCAGGGCGGCAGATGTCATCGGGCCCGCGGGCCAGGGCATCGCAGCCGGCGAGCTGGCGGAGATCATTGCTGCGATCCGCGCGGGCGCCGCGTATGTGAATGTCCATTCGACTCAATTTCCCGGCGGCGAAATCCGGGCACAGTTCCGCGGTAAGCACACCGATCGCGGGCGCGGGCACGATCACGACTGAGGAGGTGCTTTAAGATCCGGGGATGCGCTTCGCGACGCGGCTCGCCGCGGCCGTCCTCGGATCCGGCATCGCCTTCGCCCAGGCGGGGCACGACGACGTCGTCCGAGTCGACCCGGCGCTGAAGCGCCTCGCCGGGATGATCACGGCGCTCGGCGAGCCCGACGCCGAGGGCCGCATTTTCTCGTTCCGCGGCACGCCGATCGGGCCGCCGGCGAGCACGCCCAAGGAATATCCGCCGGGCGAGCTGCGCGGCTGGCGGCTCACGTTCCTCGCCGGCAAGCGCTTTTCCGCCGCGTTCGAGGTCCAGTCCAACACCGATTCCGAGATCACGGTGAGCGCCGCCGACGGGCCGCTGAACGGCATCGCGGTGCGCGACGTCTTCGTCGTCGAGGAGATCGAGCTCCAGCGATGAGGCGGCTCTGCCTCGTCCTTGCCTGCGCCCTCGCCTGCCTCGTGGCGGGGTCGGCCGGGGCCCAGGGCACGCGCCTTCCGGCCGAGGCGGTCGATGCCTTCCACGCCGCGATGCGCAACAAGGACACCGCGGCCGCGCTGTCGCTGCTCGACCGCGGTCTCGTGGTGTTCGAGTTCGGCGGCGTGGATCCGACGGTCGAGGCTTACGCCCTCACGCATCTCCCCTTCGACATGGACCTCGCGGTCGCGACGCAATGGAAGCTCGAGACACGGCGCGTGGGGGGCGAAGGCAACGAGCGCTGGGTGCTCAGCACCTACCGCGTCACCGGGAAGCAGGCCGACGGCACTCCGATCGACCAGGTGACGCTCGAGACGGTGATCCTGCGGCGCGTCGCCGGACTGTTTCGCATCGTGCACTTCCACTGGTCGACCAGCGATGCCGGCTTCCAGGCGCGCTCGCAGGGGCAGCGGAACCAGAGCGCGCCGCGCTAGCCGACGATCGGCTGGGCGAGGATCCAGAGGCTGAGCATGGTGTAGGCGACCATGAGCGCCACCATCGGCACCTGGCTCGCGGCCGCAGCTCGGGCGCTGCCGAAAAGCCGCAGCGCGGCGACGTGCGCGAGCACGACGGCGATCACGTGGCCGGTCACGATCAGGAACACCGCGCCGTACCAGAACACGTAGGGGCTCACCGCGCCGAGGTCGACCTTGTAGCCGGCGGTGCCGAAGAGATTCCAGCCGAAGCCGAACGGGTCGGAGACGAGCGGGATCATGAACTGCCCCGCCGTCACCAGCAGAGAAAAGTAATGCGCGAGGTGGTAGGCGACGGCGATGGGCACGAGCGTGAGCACGAATGCACCCGCCGTTTGACTTACGCTTTGATTCTGTTTTGAAAGACGCAGCATAGCCCACGCGGTGAGCCAGAACGCGGCGACGAAGATGACGGGAAACGCGGCGAGCGTCGCGCTCCTGATGGTCTGCGATTCGTCCAGGCCCCATTCCGACAGCGTGAAAAGCGCCGAGGCGAGTGGCGGCGACGAGAGCGCCGCGGTTTCCAGGCTGCGCATGAGCGGCGTCTCGAAGAAGCCGTCGCAGGTCACGCTCGAGAGCATGAGAAGCACGAAGACCGCGAGGGAGACCGGAACGCGCTCGACCGCGAGCAGGCCCGCGCCGGGTACGCGGACGCGAAGCGTGCCGCCCTGCGCGTAGAGCGGCGCGAAGCGCCCCAGCACGCCGAACGCGACCGAGAATGCCTCGCCGTGTCTCAGCCACGCCTCGGCCCTGAAGACGGCCATCGCGGTCCAGGTGAGAACCGCGTAGCCGAGCACCGCGCTCGCGAGGTACGCCGGCACATCCTTGTCGTGCCACACGAGCTCGGCCCAGGCGAAGGCGAAGAACAGCATCACTGCCGGCCAGGCGCCCAGCTGCTCTGGATATCTCAGGAATCCCTTGAATGGGATACGAAAGGGACTCGCGAGCGCCCAGAGGTCGCCGACGAGCGCGCACACGAACGCGAAACCCACCCACCACGTCACCCACACCATCGTGGTGATGAGGTTGCGATAAGGATCCTGCGCGCCGAGAAACCCGGCGCAGACGGTGAAGAGAAAGACGAGGAGCGCCAGGATCCGGGCCCCTGCGACCACGCGGGGAGAAACGGAAAAGAGGCTCCGTCCCACGCTCAAGGCGGTGAAGCTGCGCTCGCGGAAGAAGAGCGCCATCGCGGCGAACGTGAGGACGATGGTCGCGCCGGCGCCGCTCACCCAGAGCCAGAGAGGCAGCG
>Ga0070682_100000950_pt1 | contig 16846 bp, 16 predicted proteins | sample KBSC63LmetaG_FD_64668 | JGI IMG/M metagenome (GOLD analysis project Ga0070682, IMG submission 64668) | Corn rhizosphere microbial communities from Kellogg Biological Station, Michigan, USA - KBS C6-3L metaG | ecosystem: Host-associated > Plants > Roots > Rhizosphere | place: USA: Michigan... | reverse complement strand
ATCTCGTTGGGTGTTTTCTGTCGCTCGGCGCCTTCGACCAACTTGATCATGCGATCGATGAACGTCGAACCAGCCGCAGCCGTGATCCGGACCCTTATCCAATCGGATAGAACCTGCGTGCCGCCGGTAACGGCTGAGCGGTCGCCGCCGGACTCACGGATGACGGGAGCCGATTCGCCCGTGATCGCCGCTTCATTCACCGAGGCGATACCTTCGATGACTTCACCATCTGACGGTATGGTATCGCCCGCTTCGACGAGGACAACGTCGCCAACTTTCAGAAGCGTGCCGGATACCAGCTTGAAATCTTTACGGTTCGCGCCGGATAACAATTTCGCCTGTGTCTCGGTGCGCGTCTTGCGTAATGACTCAGCCTGCGCCTTGCCTCGGCCTTCGGCGATCGCTTCGGCGAAATTGGCGAACAGAACCGTGAACCAAAGCCACAGGATGATCTGGAACGTGAAGGCGAGATTTCCGCCGCCGGTGACCAGATCGCGAATGAAGATGACTGTTGTCAGGATCGTCACGACTTCGACGACGAACATGACCGGGTTGCGAAACAGGGTACGCGGATCGAGCTTGACGAATGCCGACTTGATCGCCGGCAGCAGAATATTGGGATCCGCCAGAGCAGCCGCAGATGTTTGCGTACGGGGTGACATGACGTTCATAGGATTGGCTCCGGAAAAGCTGGGCTCAAAAGAGGGTGTTGGCCGTCATCGCGAGATGTTCGGCGATGGGCCCCAGGGCCAGCGCAGGGAAGAATGTCAAACCGCCGACTATCAGGATCGTGCCGACGAGCAGACCGACGAAGAGGCCGCCCGTGGTCGGGAATGTTCCTGCGGAGGCCGGCACCATTTTCTTCTGAGCCAGTGAACCGGCGACGGCCAGCGCCGGAACGATGACGAAGAAACGGCCGAAGAACATCGCGGCTCCGAGGGCGACATTATAGAATGGCGTGTTGCCCGTCAGACCACCGAAGGCGGAGCCGTTGTTGGCCGTTGCCGACGTGAAGGCATAGAGGATTTCGCTGAAGCCGTGGGGTCCCGGATTGGCTATCGAGGCAACTGCCGATGGCAGAGCGGTCGCGAGCGCCGTGCCGCCAAGATAGAGGAAAGGCAAAATCAGGATGGCCAGCATCGCCATTTTGACTTCTCGGGCTTCGATCTTCTTGCCGACGTATTCGGGCGTGCGGCCGACCATAAGGCCCGCGATAAAGATTGCGATGATAACAAACATCAGCATGCCGTAGAGGCCGGCGCCGACGCCACCGATAATGACCTCACCCAACTGCATGTTGATGAGCGGGATCATGCCTCCGAGGGCGGTGAAGGAGTCGTGCAGCGCGTTAACAGCGCCGCACGACGCGGCTGTCGTCACGACAGCAAAGAGCGAGGAAGCGGCAAGTCCGAACCGGGTTTCTTTTCCTTCCATGTTGCCGCCGGTGAGGCCCAGGGCATGCATGGAGGCGGTACCGGCGCTTTCAGCCCAATAAGTGACAGCGACGCCGGCGATAAAGAGCACGCCCATGGCGGCGAAAATGGCCCACCCCTGGCGTGTGTTCCTAACCATACGGCCAAAGACGTTCGTCATCGCCGCACCGATCGTAAGGATCAGCAGCATTTGAACGAAATTGGAAAGCGCCGTCGGATTTTCGAACGGATGAGCAGCGTTGGCGTTGAAAAAACCGCCGCCGTTGGTGCCGAGCATCTTGATCGTGACTTGCGACGCTACCGGACCAACCGCGATCTGTTGCTTGGCGCCTTCGAGCGTCGTCGCATCGACGTAAGCGCCCAGCGTTTGCGGGATACCCTGCCACACGAGGAATAGCGTAAACACGATGCAAATTGGCAAGAGAATGTAAAGCGTCGCTCTCGTCAGATCGACCCAGAAATTACCGACCGTGCGTGCGGATGTACGTGCGAAGCCGCGGATCAGGGCCATGGCCAGCGCGATACCGGTCGCTGCAGAAACGAAATTCTGCGTCGTCAGTCCCGCCATCTGCGTAAAGTAGGAAAGGGTGCTTTCGCCCCCATAGTTCTGCCAATTCGTATTCGTTACGAAGCTTATCGCCGTGTTGAATGACAATGCCTCCGGCATGGCCGTCATACCCTGCGGGTTGAACGGCAGAAATCCCTGCAAGCGAAGCAGCGCATAGAGAAGAAGCAAGCCGCCGATATTAAACGCGAGCATGGCAAAAACGTACGTCAGCCAATGCTGCTCACTGCGTTCGTCCACTCCGGCGATCGCGTAGAGCCCGCGTTCGACAGGCCTGAATAACGGACTCAAGAATGTTTTCTCTCCGGCGAAGACGCGCGTCATGTAGCCGCCGAGGGGCGACGTCAGCGCGATCAGCACGACGCAGAAGAGGATCACTTGTATCCAGCCGACGAGAGTCATGATGAAGACCTTTCACAAGTCACAAGTGTTCCGGCCGCAGAAGCGCGTAAATCAGATAAAGGGTGAGTGCGACGGTCACGATGCCTGCCAATATGAGATCGAAATTCATGGGTTGCTCCTTCAAATGCGGTCGCAAAAGATCGCGTAGCCGATCGACAGGGCGAAAAAGCCCAATCCCAAAGCGATCAACGCTGCATCAATCATCGCCTGCTCCTTGCAGATGGAGGATGCGCCGCGAAGAGGTACCTGCGCAGGGCTTCCTAAGAATTCGACGGAGCACACTTGCGGATCTTCGCGTTCAAAAGCGAGCGGTGGATTCGAGCGCGGATATTAAAAAGTTATATAAAAAATGCGCGGGCGACCTGCGGCAGAGGTATGCGGCAACGTAAGACTAGAGATGCGTCGGTATGAAAGCGTCTTGCGGTCTTCGCGATCGCGGGCCTGATGAGCGCGCCGGATATACCTTGAACATCGGCTACCTGGCCTAATCGTAAAATTTTCCGATTGGCGGCACTCTGACGGTGGTGGCGCAGCTTGCCACTACCTTCGCAGTTGAAATCTCTCCAGCCTGGCCCCGGCCGTTCTCCTCGGTCGGGGCTTTTTCGCGCCGCCGTACTGCTCCCGCTCAGAACGGATTAACGTAGTTCAAAATAGCAGTCATCCGGAGCATGACACGGCGGACGACATGGGCGGCCTTTACATGGTCGGTGAAGATCGCGGCTTCGCCCGTGCTGCCGGCCGGCAAGCGACGCACAAGATCGGCATCATCGAGATTGATGCGTACAACGAAGGGCGAGGAAATCACTTGCTTGGGCGTCACGGCTAAACCGGACGGCTGAACTTGTCCGGTCGATACAGCCTGCAACACCGACTCGACCCGTCCTTTATGAATCTTCCCAGGCAAAAACTTGAACGTCACCTCGACAGGCTGGCCGGGTTCGATATAGCGGGCGTTGATCTGCGCGATTTCCGTCCCGACGATCGTTTCCGATGTATCGATAAAGGCCATGACGGGGGATAGCGGTAGCGGTGTGACCCGCGCGCCTTTTCTCAGCGCGAGGTTCGTTACGTAACCGTCGGCCGGAGCACGCACGACTGTCTTGTCGAGATTCCACTTTGCGCTTTCGAGTTGGGCGGTGAACTGCTTCACCTCGGCTTGGCGCTGCTCAACGTCGAACTGCCGTCCGGCAGCTTTGCTCGCCAATTCCGACATCTGTCCTAAGCGGAGTTCGGCGAACTTCAGCTGAGATTCAAGGACCGCGACCTGCGCCTGGAACGGGACAGGATCAATGCGGAACAGCACGTCGTTGACCTTGAGAGGCACGTTCGGCGAAACCGGTACCTCGATGACTTCGCCGGCGACATTCGGCACGATCTGCACGGATTGCCTGACCAGGAGCACGGGGCCTGACGGCGCGCCCCAACCCATCGGAATGAAAAGGCCGATGAGCAGAACGAGCAGCACAATCAGAGGCGATATCTTCCAAAACAGGTTGAAGTTGACGACCTTGAACCAGACCAAAAGAAAAAGAATGAGAAGATAGACATTGAACAGGAAGACGATCATGGCGCGGTCTCGCGCTTATGAGATTGAGGCGCGTCGACAAATGCCCAGATCAGCGACAAGGGCCAAAGAACGAAACCGCAGATGAGGGTGACCCAGCCGGCTACGGTTACGGCTTCAGCCCACGGATGATTGCGCTTCTTGGCGATATATCCCGGCGCCATCCCGAGCGCGATGAATACCGCGATTGCCGTGATTGCCAATACGATCAAGATGAAGGCGGCGAAATAATCGATGAGCGACATGCTTCACGCCTCCGATTTTCGCGCTGATCGCGCGATGATGACTGCCTAAGGCGACTGACACCATCGCGCGTGTCGCACGTCACTCGCGTCCGGTCGTTCCAGGGCCCGCTCCCTCTAACGTCGCACCGGCGCGCTTCACCGCCGGCGGATTCCATTTACCGGTCAATGCCTCGGACTTCGGTCCGTAGAGTCGCATCGTCAGATTGAACGGGCCATTCGGGGCAGGTAGCCAATTTGCTTCCTTGTCGGCGCCAGGACTTTCGTTCTGGAAATAGAGATCAAGCGATCCGTCCGCATTGTGCTGGAATGGCATCCAACTACTGACGGCGAAGCGGTTGAGTGCGTTTGCGACTTGGAACCCTGCGGGATCATAAAGTGTGATTGACCAAAAGGCGTTTACGGGTGGCGCGGCATCCTTGTCGAAGTGGATCGTGTACTTATTGGCGCCGTCAAGCGGCTTGCCGGTATCGTCGGCGAGGTTCAGCGGATAGATCGCGTCTTCCGGCAGATTGGCGCCAAGCCCTAGCTGCGCGACGATGGCACGCTTCAGATAGTAGTTGCCATAGACTCCCATCGTGTCGGTATTCATCGACCATCCGTTGGCGACGCGGGCGAGGCTTGCCACTTTCCACTCCATCAACTTTTGCGCGTCTTCGGGTGCGGACGTGAGCGCCTTTTGAACAGCGGGATCGAGACTGGCGATATCGAAGCTCTTGCCCGGCTCGATACCGATGCGCTTCATCTGCGCGATGATAGGCTGATCGGTGATGTGTGGAGGGTGTAGTTTGAGGAGTTCGGCGGCGGCGGCGAAGTACTTATCCGCGGGCATCGCGTCGACCTGAAGCTTTGGCGGCGTCTTCATATCGATTGCCGGGTTAATCTTTGCTTCGATCGGCTTTGGCGACCCACCCCATTCGGAAAGCGGCGTGATTTTATATCCCGCCTGAATTTTGTGGACCGCATCATAATCCGGCGGACCATCTGTCTTCGTGCGCCCGATAATCCAGACGTAAGGCGTCGGCGCGTCGATACGCGTGAAGTCTGCCGGAACCGATCCGGTCCAGCCGGGTGGCACGACGATGAAGTTGCCTGCCTGAGTCCCGGTGGTGCGCCACCCTGGCGAGGCAAATACGTTGGTCCACATATCGAGCATCGGCAGGAGATAGTAGCGCCCGCCTGTATCGGGGGCCGAGACGATCATAGGTTCTTTCGTCAGATCCAGCCAGCCGCTGGAATAGAGCGTGTCGAAGTTGGGCCGCACGACAACCCTCATGTCGGCTGTCGGGAACTCGGGTACGTTTATAAACATGTTCATCGGGCCGCCTATCTCGGATTTTCCGGCCTCGACGTTTGTGAGCTGCTGCCGCGTCACGTCCATGGTGATGAGCGGATAGAAATAGACATATGCATTAACGCCAATGGCGTGTGCTTCCTCCGGCGTGATCGCATCGGCCCGAGACGCACTCGGTTGACCAATTGCGATGAGGCTAATGGCGGCAAGCGAAGCGGCGCTACGCTTCAACAATTTGTCGGCGAACATCTAATTTTTCTCCCTTAAATGAGCAGTGATATTGTCTTCCAGTCTTTCTTCGTACACGCACCGACGGTGCGAGCAGGCGCGAAGAAACCACCTCCCTGGCCGAAGAGAAAAAACGCGGCATGTCGTCATTCCTCACTTCTGCGGGGGTATATCGTCTTCCGGTCATTCTTCATGTCGACGACGGTCCAGCCTTTGGCTGTTGCCTCGTCGAATGACTTGTCGAGCTTTCCAACGCGAATTTCGGTCGTACGCCCATTCGCGCTCCGCATCTTGCGATGATCGAGTCCCGCAAAGTGCGGGCCGCCCTTCGTCACGCTGCCGACGAAGCCAGTGATGCTCTGCTTTACAACGCCGTCATTCCAGGATGGGCGCGGGTCGATCTCGGCGTGAGATTGCGTAACCGCAATGCCTGCCAAGAGCACGCCGGCAACAAGTCCGAGAAGTCGGCTGCACCAACGCGCCGATGAAGCGTACCGCATCAACTTCTCCTAGGCGTTCAAGCAACGGCGTCGCTGTGTCCGCGAAGCCTAAGCGAGAACCAAACGAGTAGAATGCCGTGAACAATGGCAAACGCGCCGATGACCGTGATCAGCGCCAACGCACCAGCCGCGGGTCGCGATAGAAGCAGCAGTCCGAAGATCACCGACACAACGCCGGAGGCCCCCAGTAGCCACTCATTATCGATTTCCTTGCGCAGCCTGATTGCGCCAACGATCTCCATAATTCCCGTCGCGATAGCCCAGCAGGCGATGAGGAGCAGAAGTACCATTGCCGTGATGTTGGGCCAGAGGAATGTCAGGATACCTGCGCCGATGCCGATAATTCCGACGACGGCGAGCCACCATCTTGGTGCCGGCGTGTTGCCGGTGGCCGCGGCGGTGAGGGCAAAAATTCCATCGAGCAGCGCGTACACTCCGTAAAGAAGAACCAGCGTGAATATCGTCACTCCGGGCCAAGTAAGCGCTAGCACCCCGAAGGCAATCGCGCAGATGCCTTTCAGTAGAATAAGCCACCAGTTATGCGCCAACGCATGAAGCATCTCGTGCGCAACGGGCATTGGGTGTGCGGTTGGTGAAGGTTGCATTTGAAGTACTCCCTTTACTGACTGCTTTGGACAAAACGAATTCCAACAACAAAGAACTATAAAAAATTGCCGGCCCGCGGAGGACATGCGGGCCGGCACTGATGATCATTGCAGACCGTGTTCCTGAATCTGCTTTTCGATCATCTGATTCAAGCCGCCGCGAATTCGGTCGAGGTCCAACGACTTCTTGAAGGCTTCCCTGCGTTTGATTTGATCCATTTCCTCTTCCATGATGTTTGCGGGATTAAAGCTCGGCGGGAACGAGCGTGGTGGGAAGTCTTTGAATGTCGACGCGAATTCGAAGATGTTATCCATCACCCCATACATCGATCCAACATGATTGATCTGCCAATCCCAGAAGGTATTGGACGTGATGTCGGCGCGCTCGAAGGGATCCTGATAGAGGTTGAATATCTTTTGGAGTCGCAGCGTGGTGAAAGGCTCGGCCCAAAGGCCCATCGTTCCTTCCATCCGCTGCTCCGAGAAGACATATTTGTAATCGCCCTGCCGAAAGCCGACGAGCAAGCCATCGTCATTGGAATAGAAGAAATTGCCGCGAGCACTCTTGGTGCCGTTGTTGTTCGCCGCCGAGCCGTTTACAGCCTTCAGGAACGCCGACTGGTCATAACCGTCGAGGTGGACCTTGTAATTGATGCCGTTGGCTATATAGCCCGTCTTGAGCTTGCCCACGATGTCGGGCTCGCCGGCGATCGAGCAGAGCGTCGGAATCCAGTCATTGTGGCTCATCAGTTCGTTGCTGACTGTTCCTGGCTTGATCTGTCCGGGCCAGCGAACCAGACAGGGCACGCGGAAGGCGCCTTCCCAGTTGGTATTCTTCTCGCTGCGGAACCACGTCATTGCTCCGTCTGGCCACGTATTCATGTGAGGCCCGTTGTCGCTCGAGTAGACAACGATGGTGTTGTTCGCGATGCCCATGTCGTCGAGGGCTTTGAGCAACGTGCCGACGGTATCGTCGTGCTCGATCATGCCGTCGATGTACTCGCTATCGCCATGCGTATAGCGCCCCCGATGATCTTGACGAACATGCGTTCGCAAGTGCATGCGGGTGCCGTTGAACCAGCAGAAGAATGGCTTGCCCGCCGTGTGTTGCCGCTTCATGTAATCGATAGCTGCGGCTGAGGTCTCGTCGTCGATCGTTTCCATGCGCTTCTTGGTGAGCGCGCCCGTGTCTTCGATCGTCTGCTTGCCGACTTTGCCGAAACGGGGATCGACTGTGGGATCGTCAACGTCCGTCGCCTTGCATCTGAGCACGCCGCGCGGACCGAATTTAGCGCGATAGGCCGGATCCTTCGGATAGTCGGGCAACTCCGGCTCTTCCTCGGCATTGAGATGGTAGAGGTTGCCAAAGAACTCATCAAAGCCGTTTACCGTCGGCAACGATGGGTTGCGATCCCCGACGTGGTTCTTGCCGAACTGCCCTGTGGCGTAGCCGAGGTTCTTGAGCAGACCGCCGATCGAGGGATCGAGTTGACTCATACCCATCGGCGCACCAGGGAATCCAACTTTGCTGAGCCCGCTCCGCATAATGTGCTGACCGGTGAGGAATGCCGAGCGGCCAGCCGTGCACGACTGCTCACCGTAGTAGTGTTGAAACTTGAGACCTTCTTTCGCGATGCGATCGATGTTGGGGGTTTCGTAGCCCATCAGGCCATTGGAATACGCGCTGACGTTCGCGATGCCGATGTCGTCGCCCCAGATGATGAGGATGTTGGGCTTACCGCTGGCCGTTGGCGTTGCCGCGGCAGGCGTTGGTGCCGGGGCTGGCGCCTGCGCGGCGACATTGGTGGCGGTCAATGCGATGAGCGACGCGCTGCTGACCAGAATATTTCTGCGGTTGACCTCGACATCGGTTGGCGAATTTAGGCCGTCGTTTGCGCGGCTGGGCATTACTCCGTCCTTTCTATATGGGCAGCTCGCTCTCCCCCCGCTTTCGTGCGCGTGACGTATTTCTTTTCCCCGCTCATTGGTGCCCCGGAATCCGGATTGGCTGTTTGTCGTAGACCGAGATCCTGCCAAAGACGTTGGAACACTCCGCTGGAGGCGCCGTATATGAGAACGCCGAGGACGATCAGTACGAGCGCCAATATTCCTACGAACCAAGCCAGGGCATGTGCGGCTTCCGTGTCTTCGTCTCCCGTCATGCTGGCGCGCTCCCGCGCACGACACATCGAAAGCCGACGTGGCTCGTCGATGTATCAACAGGCTCGGGATGACGCGCCGCGGGCCGGTAGCGGCGGCAGTAGTTCGGTGCGCAAAGATGCGATCCGCCCTTCAAAACCTTGCGCGGAATTCTGATCTGCGGCTGACACGGATCGTAGCTTTGGTCTTCGCGCGGCCCGCGAGGATTCTCCGGGATGCAGCACACCTTCGGCGCGTCGGCGGAATGCTTTGGGATGTACCAGTCGGTCGTCCATTCCCAGACGTTGCCGATCATGTCGTAGAGACCGTAGCCGTTCGGTGGAAACGTCTTAACGGGCGATGTGCGCTCGTAGCCGTCGTTCTTCAGATTCTCGTGCGGGAAATTGCCTTGCCAGGTATTCGCCATGTATCGGCCGCCGGGAGTTAATTCGTCTCCCCAGGCGAACTCGGCATCGTCGAGACCGCCGCGCGCTGCAAACTCCCATTCGGCTTCCGTCGGCAACGCTTTGCCGGCCCATTTTGCGTAAGCCTCGGCATCCTTGTAGGCGACGTGAACAACGGGGTGATCGTCGAGCCCTTTGATCCACGTTCCGCGCCCATAGGGATGACGCCAGTCAGCACCGAAGCGGAATTCCCACCACTGGCTCCAATTGTTCAGATTGACCGGCTCCAATGGCGGTCGGAACACCAGAGATCCGGCTTTCAGCATATGCGGGAGGGCGCCCGGATAGTCCTTCGCGTCTGGCGCGATTTCGGCGAAGGTGGTGTAGCCAGTCGCTTCGACAAAAGCGCGAAATTGCCCGTTTGTTACCGGAGTTTCGTCCATCCAGAATCCGTCGACAGTAACGCGGTGGACTGGCGCTTCTTCCGGATAGTGCTTGTCCGAACCCATTCGGAACGTAGCGCCTGAAATGAAAGTCATGCCCGGACGCCGCGCAGCTTGCTTCGGATCGGCCTCTGCATCCAACTCGCCGCTTTGAAGGGTCACAGGCATGATCGGTACTCAATCTCGGCAAAAAATCTTCTTGGTACCTGACGCGTCAAGACGCGTCGGCACGTTGCAGCATGGGCCTAAATCGATCGATAAAATTGAAAGCTTTGAATTCTGGAAAACGGAACGTTGATGGGCTTGAGAAGCTTGTATGGACGGTTCTCAGTTGCTGCTGAAAAGGAAGGCCAATCCGACGCCAATGACCGGGCTCATCACCGCTAGAAGCGTGGTCATCACCAAGAGTTTTATGGTCATTACGCGATACTCCCGATTTGGCGCGGAAACTCGTTACCTGCATCGACCGCCAAGGGCGCGACGCGACATCGAATGGCTGGAATTTTGGATAATTTGGACCGGTCGAAACAGCAGTCGCTGGCCACCGGCGCATAGCCTTGGTCTCGCCGCTGCGCATTAACAGCCGCGCTGCATTAATTAACGGTTTGAAATTCGATAATCTTCGGCGAGGCGCCCAATTCAAAAATTGGGGGCTTATTCGCCCGTCGGAATACGACTTCACAACGCAAAACATGATCGGCTTCCGATTGGAAACCGTAGTGCCCCATCCCGGCTATCTGTAAGCGTGCCTTTGCTTTTACGGCGCGTCAAACGACTTTTTCAAAGGCAGGACTTTAGTCGTAGAGATAACCATCGAGAGTCGCTGAACGGCGCTCAGTAATTGTCACATGAACTGCCGGACGTTGCCGCCGCGCAACGTCATATGATTCAGTGAAGCGTTTGCGCGGAAATAACCGGCGGTTCGGCCAATGCCGACGATATGAAGGTAACGCCTCCCGGTGTACCGGCCATGATCAGGATCATAACGATCACGTGGCGCTACGGCTTCCGAGCCATTTCCATAGCAACGGCACGCTATGCGTACTTCCAATGCGCAGCGTTGCGGCCACGGCTATCGCGTGGCTCAAGGGGCAATCTTGGAATTTCCCCAGGCTAGCCAGAAGCTCTAACTGGGAACAAGGAGGCGGGCCAGCGGGTTTACTGTCGTACTCTCAAATAGTGAACTCAAATGCCGCTGGTCGCAAACACCCTCCGGACGCTGTCAGCTGCACTCATCACAGCTGCTTTGTTGATCTCGGCCCTCGTCTTCGGACGCGAGATTCTCGTGCCATTGGCTTTGGCCGTCATCTCATGTTTCATCTTAGTGCCGCTCGTTCGCTGGCTTGAGAGGAAATGCTTTCCGGAGTGGCTCTCCGTGGCGACCGTCGTGACGGTTGTAACCGTTATTCTCCTGGCGGCGTCGGTCGCGTTGAGTTCGCAGCTCTTGTCGCTGGCAGCGGGGCTTCCCGAATACAAAACCAACGTAGTCGAGAAAGTGCGCACCGTCGTCGGCGGGTCGCTTTCCACCGGCATCGTCACTCGCGCAATCGATGCCGTCCAATCCTACCAGACGATGATCGAGAACGAGCTTAAACTCGGAAACGCCGGCACGCCGGTCAGCTCGACCGAGCCAAATGCAAAGGTCACCGATCCAAATACAAAGGTTGTCGTAGCTAAGACCGCGGATCAATCCGCTTCCCTTCCTTGGAGTGAGCTAAGCATTCTGGCGGCACCGCTCACACAGGCTGCTCTCACGTTTCTTTTTTCGTTGTTCCTGCTCTTGCAATACAAAGATTTGCGCGACCGCATCGTTCGGGTCGCGGGCACCGACAATATGAGCGAAACGACGGCTGCCATGTCGGACGCGGGTGAGCGCCTATCCGACCTTTTCATCATGCAGACAATACTGAATGCATCCTTCGGATTGTTCGTGGGCTGTGTACTGATGCTCATCGGCGTTCCCAACGCACCGCTCTGGGGCGTTTTGACGTTCGTCATGCGATTTGTTCCGTATGTCGGTTCTTACCTCTCAGCTATTCCGCCCATTTTACTTGCCGCAGCTGTCGACCCGGGTTGGGGCATGGTCATCAGTACGCTGGCGCTCTTCGCCATTGGTGAACCGGTCATGGGACAGTTCGTCGAACCTTTCATGCTTGGAAAGCGCGCCGGCCTGTCGCCGTTCGCGATGGTTTTGTCGGCGAGCTTCTGGACGCTGCTGTGGGGGCCGATCGGCCTCGTGCTGGCGGCGCCGCTCACACTGGTCGTCGTGGTTATCGGAAGGTACATCCCAAGCTTGGAATTTGTGACCGTCCTGCTTGGTGACGAGCCGCCTTTGTCGGACCAGCAGGAGTTCTATCATTTCTTGCTTTCGGGCGACGCGTATGGCGCCATCGATCAGTTGGAGGAGGCCAAGGAAACGACACCGCTGGGCGAGGTCGGGGACGCGATTATCATTCCGGCATTGAAGCTGGCCGCCATCGATAGGCGCCGGGGCCGTTTAGATCCGGCCGCGGTCAAAGAATTGGAGGAGACCGTTGACGAAGTGTTCGAGTCCCGTTGGCCGAAAAAGACGCTCGATGACGCGCGGATTCTGATTATCCCGGCGCGCGGGGCGATCGATGTTTTGGCGGCCAAATTTTCCGCCGGCGCATTGAACGAGTGTGAGCCGAATACGGCTAAGGCTGTGACTCAAGCTTCCGGCCTAACCGCGCTTTCCAACTACTCGTCTGCAACCGACGACGCACAGCCGGACACGATTGCAATCGTGAGCGTCTCGGGAATAGCCGAGAAGCAACTGAAGCATATTGCCAAACGAGCCGAGAAAACGTTTCCTGGCTCGCGCGTTCTTTTGCTGGACCTCACGGAAGGCTCGGCAGGCGGCCCAAGCGATCAAACCAGCCAGCTGGTCATTTTCAATCGCTTTTCGGAATTTCTGGCTTCTGCTCGCTTGAAACCTAAGTCCGCCGAACGCGTTTCAACCGCCGCCGCAGCCGGAGAATTGTTAGGCGCCCCGTGAACTTCATTGTGTCAGCCCCAGCCAGATTAGTTTGAGGAGGCTTTTGACGCTCCTTGAAGTTATATTCAACCAACACTGATGACCGAGTCGTTGAAGTATTTGGATTTGTCAATTCAGCCGGGCAGCCAGAAGCGGATACCTCGTGTTCATGCGTTTTGGATGTGAACAGGAATCCAGTTGTGTAGTGTGCGCTCACATGTTTGCGGCTTGCCCAATGCGACGGAGCACTGCGCCATGCGTAAACGCCAGACGGTCGAGCGTGGGTTCACCGATCACGATGTCAATTGCACGTGCTCGAACTGCGATCGTGCACGGTCGGGCCAATCAGCAATCACGACCTTCGCAAATCAGCGCGGTCTCGCTGCGGCTGATGATGCTAATACCGTCTCCGACTTAATCTGCTGTCTTGGACACTATTGCGATGTGCACGGGCTTGACTTCATAATGACCGTCCAGCGCGGCGTCGGCTTTTGGCGTACCGAGATGGAAGGTCCAGACGAACATGCGGTTAAGTTCACCGCCAAACTTAGCATCACGCCCCGCCGTGTGGTATGAGACGGCCACTAGATCTTGTTCGGCTGGCCATTAGGCAAGACTGAATTCGACGGAGAGTCGACGATGACTGTCAAACGCTCGATCCTTTACGCCACGGGCGTCGCACTTTGGGTGTTCGCGATCATCCCTGGCGCGAGTGCCGGCGGATCGAATCCCAATCAAACAACCGGTGACGGAAACTACTTACAGGACCTTGATAAGCGCATCCAAAAGGATACGAGCGCGGCCGATCAGACGCCGAGCGCAAGCGCTCTGAGAGTCGATGAACTAGAAGCGACGCGCGCCGACATCGACCGGCGTACCGGATCGGCCGTCAGCTTGAGTGTGAGTGGATGGGTTGGCGGCGAGGTCAGTCGAACCGGTAGATGACGCGCAAAATGCGGTCCGCGACTGTCGACGAGATAAGCCCACTCCATAATTGAACGCCGTCGGCAATTGCTCGGGTAGCAACCGGCACCGTCATGCATACTCAAAAAAGCGTAAACACTGACGATGCCCTTGCAGGAAGCAATACGCAACCGAGGATCGATTTCGACGTTATTGGTTCAAAGCCAATGCATAGGAGCGCAAATGAACTGTCCAGTCTGCGGCGCTGAAGCGAAAAATTCGACACCGGGGGATTTCGACGGGCTCATAGTCGAGTGCAGGCATTGCGGAAACTATAAAATACGGGACGACGCGCTGAATGCCTTTCTTCGGCTCGATTTCGACACGCGCAGGTCGACTCTCGAGGGGGCGAAAAAATCTGCCAAGTCGGGAGCGATACCTTCAATAGATACAGCTTCCTTCTGACGATCCGGCGGTACAAACGCGACGCGCGGCCGGCGGAGCCACAGCCTGGTCGCGGTTTGTCATTGAGGCTTGGCTTTTGAACCCTTCGTGGATTTGGCCTTCGCGCCGGTCTTTGGGCCGGCATCCGAGCCTTTCTTATCGGCAGACGTGTCGCCACTCGAGTTAGCCGGCACCGCCCGGAACTGAGCGCCGATACCGTCGAGCCGCCAAAATCCGTCGACCGACTGGAACACCAGATCGAAGAACAGCGCGTTCGGTTTGGTATCGAACCAGCCGGTGAGCCTAAGCATTCCGTTCCGGTCGATGGCCGGCGGACTTAAGAGCGTCGGCAGGGCCAGAACGACGGGCGCAATATCGCCGCCGTGCGTTCGCAGATTTGCAAATGCCGCGCTCAGCCGCTCGGCGCTGTTTGCCTGCTGAAAATCCGGCGCGCCGAGATCGCGCAGGACCGAGTAATTGCCCGTCACGTTGGCCTGATGCAAAGCGATAAGCGTCGTGCGGATCATAATGAAGAGATTACTCGGCGACGGTATGGCGAGTGGCGCGGGCTTCTCCACCTTTGGCGTGGGAGCTTGCGGGCTCGGTGTCACTGCCGGGGGCGGCTTCTGGTGTCCTTGCACACTCTCTGCAGCTGCCGCGCCGGTAAGCAGCAGCGCGAAGGCAAGACCGCCCACCGCAGCACGCGCCTTGCAGGACGAGAAAAATGTGTCGCCGACGGGGCGGTGAATTCTAGCCGCCCGCGGGCGGGCTAGTGCTGCTTTGATCGCCATGGCCGCTATATAAGTCGGAAACCGCCACCCGGCCAGTTAGGGCGCAATATCGACCAGTCAGGCCGCAAGGCCGGAGCTGTGCAGAAAGCGCCAGCGCCGCCCCGGCGGTGCCGGAGCGGCGCTCGAGAGGGTCAGCCCGCTGTCACCGCCAGGTGATCTGCCCACCGACGCGGCCGCCGACGACGTTGTCGCCCCGGCCGTTATCAATTCCCACGCCGACGCCGCCCGAGACGGCCACTCGATCGCCGGGACTGAAGACATTGTAGCCCACGACGCCTTCGGCAGCGATCGATACGGCCTGTGCGCTTTCGTAGAAGCCGGCGTTGACGGCGACGCCAAACTTTTCGCCCGCGACGAGATCGGGATTTTCCATCGATATGGCGAGAGCGATACCGGACTCGGCTTCATCAAGCGCCTTGAAGATGGAACCGCCGTCCGTTGCGAGATGGCCGTCACGATCAGATGTCACGACCTCGAGTGGACCACTCTGCCGCGATTTGCTGAAGCCCGACGTGATACCAGGCGTGGTGTATGTGTCGTCTTTTGTACCGAACACCATTTCGTTGTTGCGCCCGGGATCGACGGTGGCTCCGGCACCAATCGCAGTCGAATGTGGGGCCGACGAGGAAACGGTGGCGCCTGTGCCGATGGCGATGGAATCATCGGCCGCGGCATTGGCACCGGTTCCAATTGACGTCGTTCGCGATGCCGTGACGCCGTTGCCAGCGCCTGAACCGAACGAGATGTTGTTGTTCCCGGTTACGCCATTGCCCGAGGCAAACCCGCTAGCGATGTTGTTGGCGCCATCGACGCCGTTGCCCGAAGCAAAGCCGCTTGCCTGGTTGTTGAAGCCGACGACATCGTTGCCCGACGCCGAGCCACTGGCCTGATTGTCGAACCCGACGACGCCGTTACCCGAGGCAAAGCCGCTCGCCTGGTTGTTGGCGCCGATCACGCCGTTACCCGAGAGAGCGCCCGCCGCGGAGTTATTGAAGCCGACAACGCCGTTGCCGACGGCGAGGCCGTTGGCACTGTTGTTGACACCGAGAACGCCGTTTCCAGAGAAGGCGCCCTTGGCCACGTTGCTGAAGCCGGCGACGAGATTGCCGCTGCTGATGCCGTCGGCCTGATTGCCTTCGCCCGCAACGAAGTTTCCTGAATCCTGGCCTGAAGCTTGGTTGGATTGGCCAAGGACGAAATTGCCGACGCCATTGCCGCTGGCCTGGTTGTTGTCACCAAGGACCACGTTGCCCGACTGCGTGCCGCTTGCCTGATTGCCGTTACCGAAGACGGCGTTGCCGACGAGAATGCCCGCGGCCTGGTTGCCTGAACCGAAGACCGCGTTGCCCGACCCGACGCCGCTGGCTTGGTTGCCATCTCCGAAGACGCCGTTGCCGGAGAACGCGCCGGACGCCTGGTTGAAGTCGCCGTCAACCAAATTACCCGTCACGACACCATTAGCCGCGTTGCCGTTCCCGAAAACGAGATTGCCCGAGCCGGTGCCCATCGATGAGTTTGCAGATCCGATCACGACGTTGCCCGAAGCTGTGCCGTGTGTCTGGTTATCCGATCCGATGACGACGTTACCCGAGCCGTCGCCGTCGGCCGTGTTGCGGTCGCCGACCACGACGTTGCCGGATAGCGTTCCGAGGACATTGTTGTCGTTGCCGGTAACGAAGTTACCGCTGAGGAACGCGTCGGCGCTATTTCGGCTTCCGTTCACGAAGTTACCGGACAGATCACCGATAACTTCATTGCCGTCGCCATTGACCGCGTTTCCGGAACCGTCGCCGATGGCTTTGTTGCTATCACCGAAGACCGCGTTACCAGAGAAATTGCCGATAACCGTGTTGTTATTGCTTTCATTGCCCGGCAAGCCGACGAGGTTTCCTGA
>Ga0070682_100000949_pt1 | contig 16857 bp, 13 predicted proteins | sample KBSC63LmetaG_FD_64668 | JGI IMG/M metagenome (GOLD analysis project Ga0070682, IMG submission 64668) | Corn rhizosphere microbial communities from Kellogg Biological Station, Michigan, USA - KBS C6-3L metaG | ecosystem: Host-associated > Plants > Roots > Rhizosphere | place: USA: Michigan... | reverse complement strand
AACCTGCCGGGGTCGTTCGCGGTGGCATCCGTCTTGACCTTGGTCGCCATTCTCACGCTCGTCGCCAAGAGCAAGCTCGAGCAGCACCTGCCGACGGTGACCAGCACCCCCGGGACCGAGCCATGAGTATTATCGTCAAGAACGTCTCCAAACGCTTCGGAAAATTCGCGGCCGTCGACAACGTCACGCTCGAGGTGCCGAACGGCGAGCTCGTCGCGCTGCTCGGCCCGTCCGGCTCCGGCAAGACGACGCTGCTGCGCATCATCGCGGGGCTCGAAGTGGCCGACGAGGGCAACGTGCTCCACCACGACGAGGACGTGACGAGCTACTCGCCGCGCGACCGCAAGGTGGGCTTCGTCTTCCAGCACTATGCCCTGTTCCGGCACATGACGATTGCCGACAACATCGGGTACGGCTTGCGCGTGCGCGGCGTGCCGAAGCCGGAGCGCATGGAGCGGGTGAACGAGCTCTTGAAGCTGATTCGATTGGACAACTTCGGCTCGCGCTACCCGTCGCAGCTCTCGGGGGGCCAGCGCCAGCGCGTCGCGCTCGCTCGCGCGCTCGCGGCGCGTCCGGCCGTGCTCTTGCTCGACGAGCCGTTCGGCGCGCTCGACGCCAAGGTGCGGACGGAGCTTCGCCAATGGCTCCGGCGCCTGCACGAGGAGATCCACGTGACGAGCGTCTTCGTGACGCACGACCAGGAAGAAGCATTCGAGGTCGCCGACCGCGTCGTCGTGATGAACCAGGGCAAGGTCGAGCAAGTCGGCGCCCCCGCCGAGGTGTTCGAGCGCCCCGCGAACGCGTTCGTGATGGACTTCCTGGGGAACGTGAACGTGTTCCGCGGTCACGTGGAGGGCGGCAAGACCGTGCTCCGGCCGTCGGAGCAGCCGCCGCCGGATTCCGGACGCCAGCCGACGGGGACGGACGTGTACGTCCGCCCGCACGAGCTCGCCATCGAGCACAAGCGCAACGGCGAAGCGGCGATCGAGGCGAAGGTCGTGCACGTGAACCCGACGGGCTCACGCACCAAGGTCGAGCTCAAAGCGGTGGAGTTCGACCAGATGATCCTCGCCGAGCTCACGAGCGAGCGCTATGCGGAGCTCGGGCTCAAGGCGGGCGACGTCGTGTTCGTCTCGGCGCGACGCTCGCACGTGTTCACGGCGAACTACTCGATCTGAGGCGCGCGGCGTCAGGCGACGTACGCGCCGAGCCGGCGGAAGCGCTCGTAGCGATCGTCGCGGAGCTGGTCCGGATCGAGCGAGCTCAGCGCCGTGAGCTGCTTGAATAACGCTCGATCGAGGTGGCGCGCGGCGACGTCGTGATCTTGGTGGGCGCCACCGGGCGGCTCGTCGACGATCATGTCCACGATGCCGAGCTCGAGCAGGTTCGGCGCGGTGATTTTGAGCCGCGCTGCCGCTTCCGGCGTGCGATCCGCGGTCTTCCAGAGGATGGCCGCGCACCCTTCGGGCGTGATGACCGAGTAGTAGCCGAACTCGAGCACGAGCACGCGATTGCCGACGCCGAGCGCCAGCGCGCCGCCCGACCCGCCCTCGCCGATCACGGTCGCGAGCACGGGGACGCCGAGCTTCGACATGCTCTCGATCGACGCGCCGATCGCCTCGCTCTGCCCGCGCTCCTCGGCGGCGATGCCGGGGTAGGCGCCGGGCGTATCGACGAACGTGAACACCGGCAAGCCGAAGCGATCGGCGAGCTCGTACATGCGGATGGCTTTGCGGTAGCCTTCGGGGTGCGGCATCCCGAAGTTGCGCGCGACGTTCTCTTTCGCCGAGCGGCCCTTCTGATGCCCGACGACGGCCACGCTTCGCCCGTGGAAGCGGCCGATTCCGGCGACGATCGAGGCGTCGTCGGCGAAGCGCCGGTCACCCCGGAGCTCGATGAAATCGCTGAACAGGCGGCTCACGTAGTCGAGCGTGTACGGCCGGTTCGGGTGGCGCGAGAGCTGCACCTTTTGCATCGGCGAGAGGTTCGCGAACACCTCGCGCGCGAGGCGCGCCGCCTTCTCCTCGAGACGCTCGAGCTCGGGCGCCCATTTCTCGTCCGCGCTCGCGAGGGCCCTGAGCTCGCGCACGCGCGAGACGAGCTCGACGACGGGGCGCTCGAAGGCGAGGACGTGGGCCATGGTCGGGGCGAATCTTCCCGAATCTTTGCGCAAAGTCGAGCGGTCGCCCCTGACGCGTCGCGCCGTCGTGACGATGACGCGCCGCGAACGACGCTTCGCGCCGCGCGCGGAGCCATTTGCGGCTCTTCTCCCGACTGCTTGGACCAGTTTCGGGGACAGCCGGCGGACGTTTCGCGCCGCCGCTTACTTGAAGCCGTGCAGGTGCACGACGTACCACTCGCCGCGCCACGAGATCATGCTCGTGAGCTCGAGCGCCTTCTCACGGCCGCTGGCCGAGCGAAAGTGGAGCTTCGAGCGAAGCACGCGGAAGTACGGCACGCGATTGCCTTCGCTGCCCGGCTTCATGAAGGTCGCGCTCTGCTCCGGAACCTCCACGGCGACGAGGCTCGAGTGCGGCGCTTCCTTACCGAGCTTCTTCGCGTACTCGGCGATGTCGCGACGGAAGGCGCTCACGAGGCGCTGCTCCCAGTCGCGCTCCGGGTTCGGGATGTCTTTCACCTGCGCGTACGCGACCGAGGGGAAGAACGCGGGGAGCGCGACGTTCGCGTCGCCGGAGCTGATGGCCTCGCCGAGCAGGGCCATGCGCGCGCCGAACGTCGTCGACTGCGTCGACGGGCGCTCGGGCGTTTGCGGCAGCGGCTTGCCGCTCGAGTCGAGCAGCGCGGGGACGGCGGACGCGCCGAGGGCGGCTTGGCTCGCGCCGCCGTACACGTTGGTTTCGTCGATGCGCGGCGGAGCCTCGGGTGGGGCGTTCGCGGAGGCGACTGCTGGTGCCGGCGCCGCGGCGCTGCTCGCGGGTGGCGCGCCGTTCGTGCCTGCCGCGCCGCTCGTCGCGGGTGCGCTGGGAGCGCTCGGTGCCGCGGCCGGCGCCGTCGCTGCGGGTGCCGCGCTCGCGGGCGTGCCGTTCGGCGGGGCGTTCCGCGCCGTCTCGTGCGACGACGCGCACGCGCACACGAAGAGCCCAAAAGCTAAGTGCCGCGCCCTAATCACTAGCTACTGCCCACCGCCACGGGAACCTGGACCGATGCGACCAGGCGCTTCACGTTGAAGATGCGGAACGGCTTCTCTTTGCCCTTCAAATTGGCGGGCGGAAGCTCTTCGACCTCGATCTTGTTTTGGAGCTTGGCGAGGGTCGCTTCGCTCACGAGCACCTGGCCGGGCGCCGCGATGCCGCAAACGCGGGCGCTCGTGTTCGCGACGTCGCCGATCACCGTGTAGGAAAGCGCCTTCGAGCTGCCGATGTAGCCGGCGACGAGCGGGCCCGTGTGGATGCCGATGCCGATCGCGAGGGCTTCGTGGTTCTCTTCGACGCGGCGCCGGTTGAAGCGCGCGAGCACTTCCATCTGCTCGAGGGCGCAGGAAACGCTGCGCAGCGCGTCGTCCGGGTGCACGACGGGCGCGCCCCACAGCGCCATGATGCCGTCGCCCATGAACTTGTCGAGCGTCCCTTCGTACTTGAACACGACCTCGACCATCTGCTCGAAGTACTCGTTCATCATGTCGACGACGCCGGCCGGGTTCGCGCCTTCGCTCATGCGCGTGAAGCCGCGGATGTCGGAGTTGAAGACCGTGCATTCCTCGACGAGCTGACCGCCCTTTTTGACTTCGAGCGCTCCGGAAAGCACGCGGCTCGCGACGTTCGGCGAAAGCAGGCGGCTGAAGCGCTCGCGATTGACGATCTCCTGCTCGATCTTCTTTCCGAGGATGGTGATCTCGATGAACATCGCGGCCTGCGCGGCGATGGCCGTGACGATCTCCATGTCCTTCGGCTGGAATTGCGCCAAGGTCTCGCTGTCGAGCCACAGCACGCCGAGGATGTCGTTGTTGTGCAAGAGCGGCGCGACGATCGCGGAGCCGATGCGGTTCAAGATCATGCTCTTGCCCTTCGACGCCGCGAAATCCATCGCGGCATCGTGGGTGAGCACCGTGGCGCGCTCCTTGATCACGTGGCTCATGATCGTGGACGACACCTGAATCGGTGAATCGGTCCCGTCCCGGCGCTGGCTGGCGCTCGGCACGAGCTCGCCGTGCGGGTCCATCAGGAAGATCACGCCGCGATCCGCGCGCACGAACTTGAAGATCGTGAGGAGGATCTTCGTGAGCAGCTTCGGGAGCTCGCGCTCGAGCGCAATTTCGCGCGAGAGCTCGTGCGAAAGGCGCAGGCGCTCGTAGTCGGCGGCGAGCTGCTGCGGGTTCGAGGCGAGCTGCTCGACGGGGAGGAAGCCCTTCTGGATGGCCGCGATTTGCGTGCCGATCGCGCGCGCCTTGTCGTTCACGTCGACGCGCGTTCCGGTGGCGAGCGGAACGATGCCGCCCGGGCCCGGAGCCTGTGGATAGCCCGCCATCGGCGCACCAGGCGCGCCGGCGCCGACGGGTGCGAACGGCGCGGTTGCCGGCATCGGTAGCGACGGCGCCCCGTACGGGGTCGGAGCCTGCCCCATGCTCGGAGCCCCCCCGGCCTGCCACGCAGGCTGCTGCATCTGCTGGACCGGCTGGGTGTACTGCTGCGGGTGCACCTGGGGCGTCGGCATCGGGCGGCCGGAGCCGTCGTCGTAGCGGGCGCGCGTGCCGCCGAGCGCGATGTCGTCCCCGTGCTTCAGCTCGCGTTCACCGTTGACGCGCTCGCCGTTGATGTACGTGCCGTTCAGGGACCCGAGGTCGCGCAGGACGAGCGCCTGACCGCGCCGCTCGATGATGCAGTGCTCCTTCGATACAATCTTGTCGAGGAGCTGGATCGTGTTGCTCGGGTGCCGGCCAAGCGAGTTGAAGTCGCGCAACTCCACCACCTGCTGTCCGTCGGGTGACACGAGCAAGATGCGCGCCATGGGCCGCCACAGGCTAGCTGTGCCCGGAGAGGGGGACAAGGGGTAGGATCCCCGCACCCGAGGGCCGCCAGCGCCACCCCACGGGCACCGTCGTCAAGCCATGAACAGCCATCTTCTTGCAATCGATCAGGGGACGACGGGCTCCACGGCGCTCGTCATGACGGTGGACGGTCGAACGCTGGGACGAGCAACGCTCGAGTTCCCCCAGCACTTCCCGGAGCCGGGGTGGGTGGAGCACGATCCGGAGGAAATCTGGGCGAGTGTGGTCGGTGCCATCGCGGAGGCCCTGCGCCGCGCGGGTGTCGACGGCGACGCGATCGCCGCCATCGGCATCACGAACCAACGCGAAACCACCTTGCTCTGGGAGCGTGCGACGGGCCGGTCGCTCCACCGCGCCATCGTCTGGCAGGATCGACGCACGAGCGCACGCTGCGCCGAGCTTGCCGCGGCGGGTCACGCGCCGCTCGTCACGCGCACGACGGGGCTCGTGCTCGACCCGTACTTCTCCGGCACCAAGCTCGCGTGGCTGCTCGAGCACGTGGACGGAGCGCGCGCACGCGCGGAGGCCGGCGAGCTCTGCTTCGGCACGGTGGACTCGTATCTCGTTCATCGCCTGGCCGGGGGTGCGGCCGGAAACGCGCCGCACGTGACCGACGTGACGAACGCCTCGCGCACGCTGCTCATGCATCTCGGCGAGCGGCGCTGGGACCCCGAGCTTTGCCGTCTCCTCGGCGTGCCCGCGGCGGTGCTGCCGCGGATCGTGCCGAGCGCGGCGCGGGTAGCCGTGACGCGCGGCGTGCCGGGCCTGCCCGACGGCGTCCCGATCGCGGGGATCGCGGGCGACCAGCACGCGGCGCTCTTCGGACAGGCGTGCTTCGGCGTGGGGGAGGTGAAGTGCACCTACGGGACCGGGGCGTTCCTGCTCGTGAACACGGGCGAAAAGCCACTGCCGAGCCATTCGGGCCTGCTCTCGACCGTCGCCTGGCAGATCGGGGACAGCGTGAGCTACGCGCTCGAGGGCAGCGTGTTCATCGCCGGGGCGGCCGTGCAGTGGCTGCGGGACGGGCTGGGCATCATCCAAGCGGCGGCCGACGTCGAGGGACTCGCCCGGAGCGTCGAATCAACCGGAGGAGTGACGTTCGTCCCGGCCCTGGCGGGGCTCGGGGCCCCGTACTGGGACTCCGGGGCACGCGGGCTCGTGACGGGCATTACGCGTGGCACGACTCGTGCGCATCTCGCCCGCGCGACCCTCGAGGCGATCGCGCTGCAGGTGGACGACGTCCTCGCTGCGATGAAGAAAGACCTAGGGCGTCCCATCGCCCGCCTGCGCGTGGACGGAGGGGCGGCGGCGAACGACCTCCTGATGCAGCGGCAGAGCGACTTTTCCGCCGTTTCGGTCGAGCGGCCGACGGAGCTCGAGTCCACGGCACGGGGCGCGGCGATGCTGGCGGGGCTCGGCGTGGGGCTCTTCAGGACCATGTCCGAGGCCGCTGGAATGAGCCGCGTGGACCGGGTGTTCGACCCTCGAATCGATGGCACGGAAAGGCTCCGAATTCGGGCGACCTGGGAAGAAGCCGTGGGTCGAGCGCGTTCCAGTGAAACAGGGTAAGCTCTACTTTCTCGACATGGCAGATTCGGAAAAGGGACCAGCGGGTCAGCCACTGCGGGACGTTCCCGTGGATTGGGAGGCCCTTGAAGACGCGTTCGAAAACAACGCGCCTGAGGTGCATAGCTATCTGCATGTCGGTTCCGGCGAGGTCCTGCGTGTCGTCGACGGCATTGCCGATCCGGAGATGCACGCCCGAATCGCCTCCGACAGCGCCTACTTGCGCATCGAGCCGGTGAGCTCGCGCGAGCAGTACCGCTGGATGGAGCGCTTCATTCCGATGGTGGAGGAGCCGAATCTGCGCGGGCAGCTCTCCCAAGCCATCGACGGCAAGGGCGCGTTCCGCCGCTTCAAAGACGTTCTGATCGCGTTCACGACCGAGCGCGAGCGCTGGTTCGCGTTCCGCAGCGAGCGGCTGCGCGTGTTCATGGAAGCGTGGCTCGCGGCGAACGCGATGCGCCCGATCGCAAGGCCCGCTTGGCCGGTGGAGGCGCCCGCGGGCTCGTCACCGATCGCCGCGGAATCCCCGATCACGCAAGAGGCGCTCGGCGGGCGGCGCAGTCGCACGACCGACACCATCAAGAAGCAGGTCGAAGAGGTGCTCGACGCCCTCGGCGCGCGCGACCTCGAGAAGGTGCTCGCTTTCGCGGAGTTCGTGCGCGCTCGCCGCGCCTCGCGCGCACCGGCGACGCGCGTCGATGCGCCGGCCGTGGCGAACGACAAAGCGGTCGAAGGCGACGGCGACTACGAGCCTCCGTCGTCCAAGCAGCGCACGGCAGCGCGCGGGTGACGGCGCGGGCTCGGCTCGGTCGGCTGCTGCTCGCGCTCCTGCTTCTAGCGTCACCGCAAGCGAACGCGGAGGCGATCGTCGTCGATCGCACGGTCGTGCGGTTCTCGGCGCCGGAGCTCGGCGGGCCGCGCTCGCCACGCTTCATCACGGCGCGTGCGTTGGCGCTCGAGGCGCGCCTCGAAGCGCTCGCCGACCCGGATCGAACGCCGGGTGTGCCCTACCGCGAGCGACACCTGTCGGCGGCTCTCGAGCGACACGTGGCCGAAGCGCTGCTCGCCAACCTGCGCATCGAGCCGGAGCCGACGTCGGACGAGCTCCGCGCTCAGACGGACGCGGCCCGGCGACTCGTCGAGGAGCGTGCCGGCGGGCCCGACGCGCTCGCGGAGGCGGCGCGTGCGGAAGGCATCGGCCAGCGCGAGCTGGTCGAGCTCTTCCAGCGTCAAGCGCGGGCGAGCCTCTACCTCGATCGCATGGTTGCCCCCATGCTGGCGCCGAGCGACGCCGAGCTGCGCGTGCTGTTCCGCAACGAGCGGACGCCGTTTCGCGACGCCCCGTTCGAGACGGTGCTGCCGGGTCTTCGTCGCTGGTACGTTTCGACGAGACTGCAGGCAGCGCTTGCAGCGTATTACCAGAACGCGCGCTCTCGCCTGCGCGTGGTGCTTCTGTAAGAAAGCACGCACGCTGCGCTCGGACGCACCTCTGGTCCTGTAGCGAACGCGGCGTCCATGGAGGGAAATCTCCCACCGGTCGCGCGCTGCGATCCGTTTCAGCGAGGTAGCAGTCTTCTGCCGACTGCGTAATGATTCGGAGCATGGGGTCTAGCCGCGACGCCATCGAGCCTACCGTGCTCCTCGTCGGGGCAGGGGAGCGCTTCACCCCAGCGTTCCAAGCGGCGCTCGGTCGCTATCGCGTGCAGGTCGAGACCGCCGAGCCGGGGACGGTCGTGGACGCCGTGATCGTCACGGCGCCCGATCTGGTGCTCCTCATGGGCGACGCGGCCAAGGACGGCGGCTCGTTCGTGCTCACGAAGCTCGCCGGCCTGTCGCAAAACTTCACGGTTCCCGTCGTCGTGCTGAACGACGACGAGGAGCTCGACCAGAAGCTCAGCGCGTTTCGTCACGGGGCGACCGCCGTCCTGCCGCGCTCGGCAAGCGTGGACGCGACCGCCGCCGAGGTCGCGAAGATGGCCCGCGACATCCCCGAGCAAGGCACCGACTCGCAGGGCGGCCTCGGCGAGGCGACGCTCGACGAGTTCATCGGCGCGCTGTCGCGGCAGCTGCGGACGGGGCTCGTGAGCTCGCTCTCGGCCGACGCGGACAGCACCGCGGACCTCAAGCTCGTGCTCGGGCGCGGGCGGCCGCTCACGGAGTTCCTGGACACGTTCGTGCGGCGCGTCCGGCGGCACGTCGTGCGCGCGGGGCCGCTCGAGTACGAGCTCGACTCGGGCGCGGCGCCTGGCGAGGGGCTTGCGCGCGCGAGCCTTCCCGCCGGAAGGCCGGAAATTCGCGGCCTGCGCGTCGTGCTCGCCGACGACGATACGCCGCGCGCCGACGCGGTCGCGCAGGAGCTCCGGAGCCGGGGCGTCACGGTGGTCGTCACCGATCTCGACCCGAGCGAGACGCGCTTCCAGACGCTCCGGCAGGCCGATCCGACCGTGTTCGTGATCGGTGAAGACCACGCGCACGGCGCGGGCTACGACCTCTTGCGGCACGTTCGGCGCGACTCGCGCCTGCGCTGGGCGTCGTTGCTCGTCGTGCGCTGGAACGAGATCTGGTCGGACGAACGCGGGGCCCCGGTCATCCATCGGCTCGAGTCGACGCTCGCGGGGCTCGTCGAGTCGGAGCGGGCGCTGTTCGCGCGGGCCGAAGCGCGCGTGCCGTTCGACACGCGTCTCGAGGCGACGGGGCCGGCGCGCTGCCTCCGGACGCTCGGCATGTTGACGCCGGCGCTGCGGGTGCACGTGGCCAATCCGCGCGTGGAGCTCAGCATCGATCTGTCCGACGGCCTCGTCGTGGGCGTCGAGGGGCGCACGCTCGATGCGGAAGCGAAGCAGCTTTCGGGCGTGAATGCGCTTGCGGCGCTGCTCGTGCTCGGTTCCGGCCGCGTGCGCGTCGAGCCGGTCGATCAGGCAGCGACGGCCAACGTCATGACGCCCGTGGATGCGGCGCTCAACATGGCCGACGCCGAGACGCCGCCCATCACGCCGTCGATTCCCGCGGCGGGAACGGTCTCGCTGAATCCGCCGATGCACGCGGAAGCGGCGACCGTGTCGGCGCCCGCCTCCCTGCGCGGCTCCGTGCAACCGGCGCCGATCGTGACGGTTGGGACTCCCGCCGTACCGGCTACCGTCCCACGTCCGGCAGCGGCACCCGGTTTCGCGGTGCCCGCCGGTGCTCCGCCTCCGGGTTTCGCGCCCCCGCCGCCCGTGCGCGCCGCGGCCCGTCCAGCGACGCCGCCACCCGCCGAGCCCGCGGCGGCCCCGCCCCCGCCCGCGGCGCCGTTCCCGTTGAGTGCGTCCGCAGCGATGCCCGCCCAGCCGGTTCCTGCGCCGATGAGCGGCGCGAGCGGCCCCGATCTGTCGATGTCGCCGCACGAGCGCACTCCGCCGGCGATGACGATCTCGGCCCCGCTCCCGTTCCAGCCGCTCGGCGATGCGCTGCTCGGGGCACGGCTCGCCGGGGGCTTCGCCGCGCATTGGAAAGAGCTTGCCGCGTGGTTCGCGCGTCAGGATGCGAAGCTTCACGGCAAGCGTATCTCGAGTGGTGTCGCCGCCGTGCTCGTCGGCCTCGGGGCGCTGCAGGGCCTCTTGATCGTGCTGCTCTACGCGGGCGCGCGCTGGCTCGTGAGCCCGCATCGGTCGCCCGAGCCGGTGGTCGCGGCGCGCGAGCTCGCGCGCGAAGAGCCGTCCAAACCGGCTCCGCCTCCGCCCGCTGCGAGCGAGCTCCCCGCGGCGCAGCCGGTGGTGGCGCCGCGCGTCGTGCCCCCGGGGTCGGACGGCTCGGGGCGCGACGTGCCCGACTGCAAGACGCTGCTCGCCGCGGATCCCCCACACAGCGGCTACTACCCCGGTGCGGCGTTGCAGGCGATGCGCGCCGGACGCACCGCGATCGTGCGCGGGGATCTGAACCTTGCGCAGATGTCGCTTTGTCGCGCCGCGAACTACAATCCGAAGAACGCCGAGATCGCGCTCGAGCTCTCGCTCGTGCTCTTGCTGCGGCGGGACGGGCCCGAGGCGGAGACGTGGGCGCGGCGCGCGGTCGAGCTCGATCCGGACAACCTCGGGGCGCAGGATGCGCTCGGTGACGCGCTCGCCCGCACGGGGAACGAGCGCGAGGCGAAGCAGGCGTGGATCACGGCGGCGCGCATCGACGGGACGAACGACGCGGCCGTGCGCGCCCTCGTGACGCGCGCCGCGAAGCAGGCGGACAAGTCATTGCGCCATCGCGATCTCGTGACCGCGGAGCGCTCGTTTCGGCGCGCCGCAGTGCTCGAGCCGAGGAGTCAGGCGTCGCGCAGCGGGCTCGCGTACGTGCTGCTCGAGCTCGGCGATCTGGACGCGGCCGTCACGTGGGCGCGCCGTGCTGTCGACGTGTCGCCCCGCAACTCGGGCGCGCGGCTCGTGCTCGGCGACGCGCTCGCCAAGTCCGGCGACAAGCCCGGCGCCGCGCGCGAATGGCGCGAGGCGGCGCTGCTCGATCCCGGCAACCGCGAGGCGCTGAAGCGGCTCCGCGCGGCGGGGCAGTCGGTGCATTGAGCGGCGCTACGGGCTGTAGAGGCCGCCGCTCGCGTTCGGGATCATCGGCGGGCCGGCGACGTCGCAGGTAGGGAACGATGGCCCGCACGTGGGTCTCACCCAGGTCGGGTCAGGCATCTGCCCGCCCCAGCGGAGCAGCGTCGAACCGGTCCAAAACTCGACCGGCGACTGCCATTCGTCGAGAAACGCGGGCAGCTCATGGAGCGACCACGACCAGCTCGAGCTATCGAAGAAACCGAGGAAGCTCGTGCCGTCGGAGCTGCGGCACACGGGCGCGCTCACACTGAACGGATTGCAGACCGCCCCTTCGGGCGTCGTGGCCGGGACTGAGCGGAACGTGAGCGCCTCCGGGTCGAGCACCCAGAGCCCCGAGGTGTCGTCCGAGATCCAGAGTCCGCCTTCCCCCCAGGCGTGCGGCCACCCGTCGATCTTCGGTCGCTTGATGTCCGCCGGGCCGTCGAAAAGGGTCCACTGCTTGGTCTTGGGGTCGTAGAGCCCGCCGTCGTGGAAGGTCTGCCAGCTGTTCGAGTCGGGGTAGGACTGGCCGAGCAGGACGAGCAGCTTGCCTTCGTACCACTCGACGATCGGCGTGTTCCGTGGCGGCGGCGCTCCCTCTTCGCTGATCGCCTCCCAGCTATCGGTCGCAAGATCGTAGATCCCTCCGCCCGCGAGCAACGGGCAGACGCCCGTATCGGGATCGCAGGCATCGTACTCCTGCATGCTGAGCTCGTTCGAGAGGACGTGCTTCGCGATGCGCCCGCCCCAGACCGCGAATTTGCCGGCCTCGAAGTCGTACATGGTCGTCGTGACGACGCGTGCGGCGGGCGCGCCGTCGAGGCTCATCGCCCGCCAGCTGCCACTCGAGAAGTCGAAGATGCTGCCCGTGTTGCTCGATGCCCACGTGATTGCGACCGTGCCTTCGCCCGGCATCGGATCCATCCCGCCCCAGAGCAAGAGCTCGTCACCCGTGAGCACCTTGGCCCGGTTCGCGGACGTGTGCATCCCTTGCGTCGAGGGCGCGACCCAGGCGTCGCCCGCGACGTCGTAGTACCCGAAGCTCACGGGGTTATCGCCTCCGCTGCTCTGGAAGACCTCGTGGATGACGAGGCGCTTGCCGTCGAAATCCGCGGGATACGTCTCCGCGAACGTGGGGCGGTCGGTCGTGCTGAGCCCGCGCCAGGCGTCCTTACAGGGGTCGTACGCGTGCCAGATGCCGTTCGCGCGCAGCACGAGCTCGTCTCCCGTCCACCAGTGCGACACCGCGTTGGTCCCTCCGGGCGGCGCGCCCGTCGTCGACATCGGAGTCCACTCGCCGCGCGGCGCCGCAGCGCATTGCGAGCCGCTCGACGTGCCGGACGTTCCTCCGCTGCCCGAGGTGGTGCCGCCGTCGCCCGCCATGCCCGCGCCCGAGCCACCGTCGCCGGCGTTGGTGGTGCCCGCGTTTCCGCCGCGACCGCTCGTACCACCCGAGCTCCCGCCCGAGTTGGCTGAACCGCCGTTAGCACTCGAGCCGCCTGCGCCGCCACGTGACGAGCTCCCGCTCGCGCCTGCTTCGCCTCCGCTCGTTCCGCTCCCGCCGCCCGTGCCTGCGACCACGCCTCCGTCCGTGCGATCGGCGGCGCCGCCGCAGCTAACGCATAGCAGCACGAGCACGCACGAGCGTGTGTGGAGCATGGCCGTTCGAACAGCAAGGCGCGTGCCAGCGCCCACGCCCACGAATCGCCGCGATTTGAGCGATAAAGCCGTGTCTTCCCCGTGCGCGGGGCTGGCTCAGCCTGGCACAGGTTCGCGCTCGTCGACGAATGGGGGCGCCTCGGCGTCGTCGCGGCCCGCCGCCGGCGCTGGAGGCTCGGGGCTCGGTACCTCAGCAGGCCTGCACCCGCCGTCGACCGCGTCGGGGATGAAGCCCCGGCATTCGACGAACCGAACCTGGCCGTCTGGCGCAGCCGCCCGCACACCCTGGCACGTGCGATCGCAGACTTGGTCGTTACACCCAGAAGGTACGACGTGATCGCAGCGTTCCACACCGACCAGGTCGGACCGGCCGTTGCCGTCGAGGTCGATCCGCAGTCTCTCGCGCCAGGGCGTGACGGCGTGAGCGCCGGTGCTTGTGTCGTTCATGGGCGATACGCGCAGTTGCCTGAGCGGAGCGTTCACGGGCCCGACGGCAAACTCGCAAGTAGCGGTATCCCACCAGCGGCCGTCGACGAGCTCGGCGTCCGCAACCGGCCCCGGGCAGTCGTCACAGTCGCGACTCGTCGCCTTGATTCTCACGGTGGCGAGGTAGCCGTGGTCGTTGGCTACCGAGAATAGCGCCCCCGGAAAGCGCGCTGCCGGCCAGTCGGCGCTCGCGGCGCGGCTAGCCGGGCAGACCGCAATCACGGCGAGCGAGGCGGTGCTCGGGGCGGCGGAATCCACCCGTGCAGCGCTACACGCGAGCAGCACACAGCCTGGAACGAACCAACCCTTCAGCATTGCCGCCTCGTGTCCTCGAAGACCACCCACCCGATTCTGCCCGACAGCTCAGTCTCACGTCGAGCACGGCCGAGCGCAGATTCTCCGAGTCCGCCCGCACCGGTGGCAGCAGGCGTCGGGGCGGTTTAGGATGATGTCGGTGTGGGTCGCGACTCGAATGCGCGTCGCTCTGCTGACGTCGCTGGCCATGGGTGCCTGTCAGGGGCAAAAGCCGAGGGTTGGCAAGGAGGACGCTTCCCGGCGTTCGGCGCCTGCGACGACCGCCCCGCCAAAGCCCTCGGCGGCCGTTGCGGTCGCGACCCCGAGCACCGCTTCGCTCGACGCCGGTGGCGTCTCCGCCGCGGGGGCCCCGCTTCTCGAGCCAGCCAAAGCCGAGCAGGCGGCGCTCGCCTATCGCGAGCTCTTGAAAGAGCTGTGCAAGTCGCCGGGCACGAGCTCGGGCAAGAAAGCGGGGGCGCTGGAGAAGGCGGGCTTCTTCGCCGGCTCGGACGGAAGCATCCTCTGTCTCGGGGGGGCTCAGTACCAGCGTCCTCTCGCGTCGGGCTCGCTGCTCGCGCCGGGAGCCGACGAGGTCTTGCTCGAGGTGCCGAGCGCTCTTTCCGTCGCCCAGGGTGAGGCCACGCTTGCGGTCATGCGGCGGGGGGCGTCGGGCTATCGGTTGGCGCGACACCTGGCCCACGGTGCTCGATTCGAGGCGCGAATTCGCGTCGTGGTTCCGGGCCACAAGGATGCGCTGCTCTTGTGCGAGAAATCCGGGAGGCAAGGACTCTACTTCGGGACCTGCGGTTTCTTCGGAGCCGGCAGCTTCGACGCGGACGACGAGAGCGACGCTCATGACAACGAGATAAGTCTCCTCGACGTCACTTCCTGCGGCCCGGGTGCCTCGGTCGGTCTGAGCGACGCTCGTGCGCGCGACGAGAGAATCCTCGTCACGCTCGACGTCGAAGAGTTCGTCCGCGAGTCAGGCCCCGCAAACGGCGCGCCGGGAGTCGTCTGCTCGACGAAGCGGTCTCGTCGACTGGAGCGATTCGACCTCGAATACGCGCTCGGCAGCGCCGGGAGCTATCGGCTCGCGACTCCGCTTCCGCGGCGCGTCAAGCAGGTCCTCGAAAAGTACTGACGCCCGGACCAAGGGCTCTCGCATCACGGTTGGAGCGTCTGTCGCCGGCGCTGCCTCGTGGCCAGGAACCAAACCGCCCACGCCGCCGCGACGCCGAAAGCGGTCCCCGCCGCAAGCAGACCCTCGATGAGCATCAACGCGATTCCCGCAAAGCCGCCGTCGAACTCCGCCATGTATTGGCCGTACGAGCAGGGATGCGCGGGAATGTCGGGCGCGTGCGGGCCGCAGATACCTCGAAACGCGAGGTGGTGGCGGTAGCTGAGCCCCTCGTGCAGGACGAGGGGGGGCAAGACGATGACCAGAATGGAGGCGGCGATCCAGAGCAGCCGCACGCGGGGCTTGCGTCGGTCGACCGGCGAGCCCGGTGAGGTCACGTTCGCGTTCGACGGTCGAGTGGGAGTGCTCATTCAATCAAGCTCGACGGACGGCTCTGCTCGCCAGCGACGACTCCTGCGCATATAATAAGTGAAATGCAGCGGCGCTCGTTCGAGATCACGCTGTTGGCGGTGCTAGTGGCCGCTTGCTCGGCGAGCCCTCGAGCCGTGCAGAGTGCTCGGGACGCCGCGCCCCGGGCCCGCCTCCTGCCTGCGGATGCCTGCACCGGCGGCGCCGCGATCGCGCTGCCGGAGCTCTTCTTCGAGCTCGATACCGCGCATCCCCTCACACTGTACTCGAACGGGACCCTACTCGAGGATAGCGTGATCCTCGGAAGGATCGAAGCGTCGGGCTGCGTCTTCGATAACGAAGGATCCTTGGTAGCCCGATGGACTCCTGCCGGCGAGCTCCTTGCGGCGGACGCGGTGGGCCGCCTGAACCCCGACCCCTGCGTGTCGGTGCATCTCTCGGCCGGAGCCCTCATCACCAAGGTCGAATGTGGGGATCTGTTCGATCGGACCGCCGTCTCCTTCGCGGTCGGAGGCATCCACACCACGCGGCTCGGTTGTCGGTCGGACCTCGCGTGCATCGAACCCCTCGTGACGGAGTCGATGACGCCCGGCGTGCCGCAGTGGGGCAGCGACGCGGAGCGGAAGTTGGGGCTCCAGCTGTATCCGTTACCAGACTACATTCGGTCATCCGGACGGACTGAAGCGCGCGCTCGCTCGTTCGCTGGAAGCGCGAGCATCGAGCTCGACCGTGCGCTCGAGCCCGCTCGGATCGAATGAGAAGCTCGTCGTCTCGATGAGGCCAGGGTGACCCCTCGGCGGGCTCCGCGGTACCCCCCGGCAGCTTCGCTATGCGTTATGCTCGCCGCGCGTGTCCCACGGCGGTGGCAAAAAGGTCGTGCTCGCGGCGCTCGCTGCCAATTGCGGCATCGCGGTCGTGAAGCTCGTCGTCGCGGCACTCTCCGGCAGCGTGACGATGCTCGCCGAGGGCGTGCACTCCGTCGCGGACACGGCGAATCAGGCGCTCCTCTTGGTGGGGATGACGCTCGCCACGAAGAAGGAGCCGAACCGCTACCCGCTCGGGCGCGAGAGCGAGCGCTATTTCTGGGCGTTCGTCGTCGCGCTCACGCTCTTTCTCCTCGGCGGCGTGTTTGCGATCTTCGAGGGGCTGCACAAGCTGCGCGCGCCCGACGAAGGGCCGCCGCCGTCGGTGCTGCTGCCGGTCATCGTGCTCGGCGTGTCGCTCGCGCTCGAGCTCGGCAGCTTCACGGTCGCATTCAGGGAGTTCCAGCGCGCGCGCCGCGGGCGGCCGATCTTTCAGGCGCTGTTTTCGGGCAAGGATCCGACGATTCCGGTCGTGCTTTTGGAGGATACCGGCGCCGTCGTGGGTCTGTTCGTGGCGCTCGCAGCGCTCGTCGTGTCGCGCGTCACCGGGAGCGCCGTCCCCGATGCGATTGGGTCCATAGTCATCGGTCTCCTGCTCTGCGGGATCGGGATCCTCCTTGCCGTCGATACGCATAGCCTGCTGATCGGCGAAGGCGCGAGCCCCGAGCTGCGTGCGCGCGCCAAGGCGATCGTCGAGGCGACGCCGAACGTCGAAGCGGTCACGCAGCTCCTGAGCCTGCACCTCGGCCCCGACTCGATCTTGCTCGCGCTCAAGGTGCGCTTTCGCCCGGGCCTGACGCTTCCCGAGCTCGAGACCACGGTCGATGCGCTCGAGGAGCGGGTGCGTGCCGAGCTCCCCGAGATGAAGCGGATCTTCGT
>Ga0070682_100000948_pt1 | contig 16872 bp, 15 predicted proteins | sample KBSC63LmetaG_FD_64668 | JGI IMG/M metagenome (GOLD analysis project Ga0070682, IMG submission 64668) | Corn rhizosphere microbial communities from Kellogg Biological Station, Michigan, USA - KBS C6-3L metaG | ecosystem: Host-associated > Plants > Roots > Rhizosphere | place: USA: Michigan... | reverse complement strand
ACTGGTACCGCCTCAACAAACCCGAACAAGCGCATCGAGACGCAGTCGTTCGTGTGCAAGATCGACGCGAGCGCGAAGCTGCAGACGGATGGCTCGATCAGCGAGCCACGCACTGCGGTTTTGTTCGTCTCCGACACGCCCATCAAGCTTCCCATCGATGACGGCACGCTGTCTTTGACCACGCTGAAGATGATTGGTGACCGGATCATCGCGCATATCGGGAGCGGCGCTATCGAAAAGATACTGAAAGAGTTGGCCAATCGGCTGGGCGGTTCGCTGATCCTGCTCGCCGGCGGCGGACCAGGCGGCCGCGGACAGGACGGACAAGCAGGCAATCGCGGCGAAGGCGGCGCTGCCGGCGCCAAGACTTCGAAGTGGGGCCGGGAAGTTCAGGGCGGCGGCTATGGGTTCCCCGAAGAAGCGTTCGGCAAGAACGGATCGCAGGGCGGACGCGCCGGATCTCCGGGGTCGTCTGCGAACGGAGGCAAGGGTGGACACATTGCGCTTAACGTCATGAAACCGCTCGAGCTGTCAGTGGTCTACGGCATCGCCGGCGGCGAAGGCGGTGAACGAGCGAATCCCGGTGCGCGGGGACCCGGCGGGCCCGGCGGCAGCGGTGCGGTCTGCCATATGTACGACACCCAGGGCCGCACCATTGAAGATCAGCAAGCTCCCGACGGCCACGAAGGCCCAGTGGGGGACGTCGCCAAGACCACAGGCAATAACGGGTCTCCAGGCGCAGCGGGCGATCCGCTGACGTTTAACGGCGCAGCCTTCACGGGCGGTACAGTTCCGCCCTACACGTTCACCGAGCTGGCCCAGACGTTGAGCCTGAGTCAGTTGCTGATCGCGCAGAACGCCGCCGACCAGGATTTCCTCAACGCCACGACCCAGGAAAAACGGGTCGCCGTGGCCGACCGCTATACCTGGTTAATCAATATCAACCAGCCTTTCACGGATTCCTCAGTCAAGATCGACGCAGCCAGGGTCTCAAAGCCGGAGCAGCAAGTCCGTGCCGGCATTCATAACAGCGCGGTGGTGTCGTTGATGCGGCTGCAACAAGGCCTCGATTACTACGGCAACAGCCATAACTGGACGCCGGTGCTGACCCTCAACGACTTGTTGGATACGACCCGCGACCTCCTTCAAATCGGGAAGATCGTGGAGGACCAGTTCAACCGATACCTGGACAAGAACCTCGCCGACAAGGCGCGCCTGGAGGCATTTAAAGAGGCCAAGAAAAATATCGATCTCAAGCTCGAGAAGTTCGAAGCCGAGATCAAAAACCTGAAGCCGCAGATCGATAATCTGTGGACCGAAGTCCAAAAGCAGTCCGAAGCGCTGCGCCGCCAACGGACCGTGCTGGTGGAACGCGAGTTGAAGTTCAAGGACGAACTGATCAAGTACCTGCAGAAGGAAAACGAACTCACGTTTGAAACGTTCCTCGACATGCTGAGCACGGTGGTCGGTTGTGCCGGCGGTTTCGTGGAAGGCATCGGCGGCGTCAAGACCGCGATCGATGCGCTGAAGAAGGCGGAAAAGTTCAGCGAGCAGGTAAAGAACATGGTCGAAGTCTTCAAGAAGGCTAAGGCCACGATCGACAACATCAGCAAGGCGTATTCGTCCGTCAAGGACACCTTCGCTGACGGGAATGAAAACGCCGCCAAGGTCCTGGTCGACGGCGACGCCTTCGACAAGCTGCTGAAGGAGTATCTCGACAAAGTCGATTCCGCCGGTGAGCTGCGGCAGGCGATTGACTATTACGTCAAGCTGGGCCAGGCGCGCAATGTGGCCGCCTACAACTACACCGCGCTGGTGGCGCAGATGTTGACGATCCAGACGCAACACGATCAGCTTTACCAGGGCATCCAGCACATCAACGCCGAGATGGCGGCACGCCAGGACAACGTACTGTCAATCTATACCGCCTATCTCAAAGATGCGTACGAGGACGTGCAGCGCGATCTGCTGCGGAACATCTATCAGGAGAACCGGGCCTACCAATACTGGTCGCTCAAGGACCGTGAGCTAAAGACTGAGGACCTGAACATCGCCACACTTTCCGCGACGCATAGAGGCTTGATTGCGGATATCAATGCGTTCCGACAGGACAGCCAGTTGTTCAACCCTTTCGATCAGGACGTGGTCATTTCCGCGGATCAGTATGCCAACGAGTTCGCCGACCTGCACAAGTCGCGCGTTCTGACGTTTAAGCTCGACATTCTCCGTGAGAAGGAATTCCTGAACATGAGCCACATCATCGCGCGGAAGTTCACCCTCGGGTTCCCGGATGTGGTCGACAGTTCACACGTGCTCTACGTCAATGTAGTGCACACGGGAGAGTCAGTATTGAATAGCGATACACGCCTGGACAAGGCGGGCGCATTGCACGTCTTCAGTCATCGGCCGCGCGTGTCCTTTTTTAGGTACGACTACAAGAAGAAGGCTCAAACCGGGGGCGGTGAGCTCGGCGAGGAGAGTCAGGGATATATCGGCGTCAGCCCGTTCACGTTGTGGCGCCTCGATTTCAATCTCCCGGGCAATGAATGGCTTGACCTCAATATTCTTAAAACTGTGGTGCTGACTTTCTCGGGCCGGTTCATGGGACCTCAGGCGCGATTGCGATAAGTCACCGAATAGAGTGCTCCTTCGCTGGAGCGCAGTCTGTAAGACGAAGCTTGATGGGTAAGGCGGGGCAGAGTTCTCCTTATCAGCCATACTCTGCCTCTGACTGAGCAAGGCTTTACGTCAACCCTATTTCCATCGGAGCTAACTCCATGAAGATTCAGGTATCGAGAGCACGAACATTTCAACCTGTCTCGGCTCTCCGTTGAAGTTTCCTAACTATGAGGTGATAATGTCGCGCATCCGTCGTACTTGAATCCGTTTTCACGCCTTGCTTCTCATACTCTGTCTCAATAGCCGTTTCGAGGATTCACAACATCAGCGCGGAGATTGAATGATGCCTGCCGAAAATTTGAGGAAGACGTGCTTTGTCATTATGGGGTTCGGCAGGAAGACCGACTTCGTGACTGGGCGTACGCTCGACCTTGATAAGACTTACGAAAAAATTATCAAGCCCGCGGTCGCGGAGGCCGGGCTGACATGTTTGCGCGCTGATGAGATAGTCCACTATGGCCTGATGGAAACTCCTGTCTATGAGCAACTGCTGCTGGCTGACGTGGTAGTTGCGGACCTATCCACAGCCAACTCAAGTGCGATGTACCAACTCGGCGTGCGCCATACGATGCGGCCCTTCACCACGATTGTCATCGCGGAGAAGAATTTCTTTGGGGTTCTCCCTTTCAACCTGCATCATTTAGCTATTCGACAATACGAGCATTTGGGGGAGGACATTGATTTTGACGAGGCAATGCGATTCCGCAAAGTACTCACCACCGCCATTTTGGAATTGACACGCAAAGACACTGCGACCCCTACCGACAGCCCAATCTATTTCTACCTTCCGAAGCTTATGCCTCCGCAAATGGGTGTGGAGGAATCCGCAGCCGGCGCTACCAGCGCAGTCCGTAGTGGAGACGCCGCACAGACCGACGAATCACTCAGCGAAAGACTACAGCAAGCGGAGGATGCTCAGAAAAAAGGAGACTTCCTGACGGCAAAGAATTTACTCACCTATGTGCGGGGCGCAATGAAGGCTCCGGACCCGTCCCTTATCCAACGACTCGCTCTTGTCACTTACAAGAGCAAACACCCCACGCCACAGGCGGCATTAGAAGAAGCACGCGAGTTGCTGAACACCCTAAACCCCGAAACCTCAAACGACACCGAGACCCTCGGACTCTGGGGTGCTGTCCACAAGCGACTCTGGGAAGTGACCGGGGAGGCCAAATACCTGGACGAAGCAGTGCGTGGCTACTCGCGCGGCTTTTATCTTCGCAACGACTATTACAACGGAATTAACTTCGCATACCTGCTGAATATCCGCTCCAGCCTGGCCACCAGTCGCGCCTATGCTATTGCCGACTTCGTACAAGCCGAGCGCGTTCGCAGGGAAGTGATTTCAATCTGCGAGGCCTTGTTGACGAATGAGGCATTGCCGGAGGAGGACAAGTACTGGGCAATGTCATCGCTCGCTGAAGCCTATTTAGGCGTCGGGGACGAACGAAACGCGGAGCTGAAACTCGCTGAGGCGTTCAGCATGGCGTCCGCCAGTTGGATGAAGGACAGCGCCCAGGAGCAGATAGAGAAGTTGAGAAGTCTCCTTGCAAACTCCCCGCTGAAGTCACTCTCTGAGCAATCTACAGACTAAGGAGGCGGATAACCATGGCAGCATTTATTAGTCACAGCCAAAAAGATGGTGGAATGTTCTCGGCCCTCCGCGCCGGTTTGATGGGCCAGGGCATCTCAACCTGGGACCCTGCGTCCATGGGAGCCGGCGGGTCGCTTAGAGAACAACTGAGAGAAGCCATAACCAATTGCGAGGTGTGTGTCTTCCTTGCGACGAAGAGCTCCGTCGACTCCGCTTGGTGTATGGCGGAAATTGGCGCGTTCTGGGGAGCCGATAAGCGCGTGATTGTTTACATGGCCGATCCTTCGATTGACGAAACGCAACTGCCACCGCAGTTGAAGGGTGACCTCTGGACTAATAACTTCGACCGGCTGGTCCGTGACGTTAAAAATATTCTCCTTGAGGCCGACCAGAGGCGAAAGTAGCCATGGCAGTATTCATTAGTCACAGCGAGAAAGACAAAGCGACGTTCAAGAGCTTTCGCGCAGGCTTGACTGGCCAGGGCATAGAGGTCTGGAACCCGGAATCCATGGCGGCTGGGGCGTCACTCAGCGACCAGTTGAGAAACGCAATCCATAGTTCGGACGTCTGTATTTTTTATGCGACTAAGAATTCGATCCAATACGAGTGGTGCTTAGCCGAAGTCGGCGCGTTCTGGGGAGCCGGCAAGGGAGTGATTATTTACAAAGCCGACTCGGAGGTTGACGAGGCTCTATTTCCACCGCAGCTAAAGGGACATATCTGGCGCGATGATTTTGACCTCGTCGTTATTGACGTTAAGAAGTTTATCTTCGAAGCCGAGGAGAGACGGAAGCGGGAGGCAGCGCGCCGCCCGCGGATGGTTTCGGAGATGACAATCGCCGCGCTCTATGACGCCCTCACTTCTCTTAGGAGTACGTCCCAGGATGCTCTACCGGTAGGAGAAGCCATGCGTCTGATTCACGAAAACATCTTCCACAGTCTCGCCGACGCCCAGACGATGCAACCGCTAATGGCCAGGCTCGTCGGCGTGCCCCAGGGGATCCTCGAAGAGATTGCCATTACGTACTGGCCGACGACGTTCAGGTTGGTATCTGACACGGGCGAATGGCTGGGTTTCGCTAAGAAGTTCAACAGCTACGAAAGCGCAAATGAGTATTCGAACTGCCTCTTGATCCTCTGTGACAGAAAGGGTTGCGTTTCCGCTAGCACGGCAAGCGCGGTCGTCGGGCGGGACGACAAAATAGTCTTTGATGGCTTGATCGAGAATAGCGGAACCATTGGCCTGGGCACGCCAAGAGAACTCTCAGCCAGGGTTGATGGTTGACACAATCTTTCACGCCGCGTTACGCGATACCAGTGAAAATTTAGAGCAACCTACGGCGACTCTTCAGTTGCGGCGTTCCGCCCAAAAGATCTACCGGTCCTCATTTATGGAGTGCGGCGGCTTTACGCCGCTTTCTAACGCCGAATCTCGTCGACTGCTTACGTAAGACGAGTCTGGCACAAAAAGGTTGGGAACCATCGGACGTCACGCAATGTTTCTTCGCGAACGTGTATCGCAGTGCTCGCTCGAAGTTGAAGCAGCGAGGATGCTGTCGCCTCCTGACAAACATGCCAACGACGCGAAGTGGATCTTCTGGGCGGAGGAACATGGAAGGAACGGGCGCAAAACTTGTTTGGCCCGCTAAGATGAGCGGTGAAGTTTGCGCCTCCCGCTTTTAATAATCTGGACATCTCTCGGGTCGACTGTTGGCATGGCTGTTGGAGCGCAACTGCCCGGCGATCCAATAAGAAGTTGCACGGTAGCCTTGTCGCGATAACCGCCGTCGATCGCCTTCAGTTGGCTCATAGGAATCTTACGAACTCCAGCCAGGTAGCTTCTCGCACTTTGTGCCCGCTTCAGCGCCTCTCCGACATGCGCCCTTGTTCCAGCGTACGCAATGATGTAACCCGTGTTTCCTATCTGACTCGTGAGTGCAATACCGAAATTGTCGAGACGTATCTTTTCGTTCTCGGGTGAAATCTTTTCATAAGTGTCGAAGTCCGCTGCCGCGAAGCCTTCGCACTTATTGGCGGAGCCAGTAGGAACACTGCAACGCAGATGCTCATCGCCGGCCGCCGCAGAATAGCTAATGTCCATCACTTCACCCATGAAGACTCTGAGGCTCTCGCCCTCCTGCTCATTCACATAATAAATATCCTCTGGTCGATGACCTCCAGTGCTCTTCTTGTACTTGCTTTCATCAACCTTGAGTTTAGAGAGCGGCGCGCCCCTATTCGGGGTAATGAAGATGCTCTCGACCGTGTCGCGCGGCACCCGCCACTCGCTATACTTATGTCCGATGCCGCAAGGAAGACCGCGCGCGTAAGTGATGATCAAACTCTCATTCTCTGTTCGGTACGACACTGAGTATTCAGATAGCAGTTTAGTGGGCGGTCCCAATAACTTTTCAACCTCGGCCCGAGTGGTGTGCAAGGGCACAATTCCACGCCAGCCTTTTGCTGCGACGCTGGAAACGATACCTGGCGCCAAAACCGAAAACAGAAAAAGAAGAGCAACTGATCTTACGCTCATTTGATTGTTCAGTCTTACCGCTTTATCTGGGACAGTGTGCGCCAAGGTGAAGGTCAAAGGTTGAACTCCAGGCGGCAACCTGGTTTGGCATGAAGTTAGGTGCTGGAACATTCGCCAGTTTGCAAGCCGCCCTTGCCATCTGTTCGTCGGTATAACCACCCTGGCGCGCAAGGTGGAAAGTTTCATGGAGGGCTTTATAAGCATAGCTCGCCTGGCCATTCGCAATGTCTTGAGCCTTGGGAGGAATGTTAAAAGTGTTCCAGGCTGCCAGGTAAACAGTTCCAGGCTTTGCTCCGTTTGCAAATAGGTCTCCCCTGACAGTCCCGCCGCCTAGCAGGTTCGCTAAACTGGGCTCTTGCGGAGGTATAGTGATTAACTGATACCCTCCTGCCGCCGTAATCATTTCGTAGCCTTCCCAGAAATTAGTCATGTGGGGATAACCTGCGCCAAATTGCCGCTGGGCTTCGTCAAGAAGTTTCTGAACGTAATCAACCCCATCTTTTTTCTTGAGAATAGTATTTATTCCCTTGCGAAGATCGCCGAGGGGGACGGTCGCATACAGTGTCATTTTCTACCTCCAGGTGTAAGGGTCTGTGGTGCGTTTTGAGTGAGAACCAGAAAAGCGCAGACTGCAGCGTGACGGATCCAATGTGCCGGCAGTATAGTCCGGTTTGTCTAAAACTCAAGTAGGTTTGTGCTGAAGACACTTCCGCTTTGATCGAAGTGGCATTGACCGCTTGGTTCTGGCTGGGACTTGGCTCGACGATGGCACTTGCAATCGCCAGTGCCCTTCGCTTTCTTAAGCGACGAGGAGAGACTTAGGTGCACAGTCCTCTTTCTTTCTCCAATTAATTTGGGCCTGCACCCGGTTCAGCAATCCAACCGCCCTGGAAACCAGCGCGCCGAAGGCCCTTAACGATGTATGGACAATTTCTCATCAGGCGCCACAACAACTCGGAGCGGTAGTTCTCGATCATCAGGACGATCGGTCCTTGATCCAGTCCGTAGTACCCTTTTGAGATCCACCCGTTACCGGAAGTTGCTGAGAACGTCGGATTGAAACTGCACTTGAAGCCATACTTGCTGGTCATCTCAGGAAAGGTTTCATCGAAGTGCTGCAGCGACGGCAGCACAGTCTCCGGCGCAAACGGCAAAGACGCTATCACGGCCCAGGGAGCTAACGTACCGTCATCCGGTCCGTAAGGAACGCCTCGATTCTTGTAGTCGTAGAACCGTCTCATTCTGCCGCCAACCTTTTTGCTTGCCGGGCCCGGACCATCGCTCGCGGTCAGTCCCCAAATGTTTTTCCCATAGCCCTTGAAGGCTCGCGGGTTGCGAATGGCGTACTGCTGTTGAACGAGTGTGGCGCGGCGGCTGTTCTCGAAGTAGTCGATCCCCTTGGCGCGCATGTACTCATCCTGAATACCACGAAAATCGATCCACATGTGCGACAGCTGATGGATGAAAAGCGGACCCGCGTAGAGAAACTCATAACCGTAGAGCTTCTTCCACTTATGAGTTTCACTCCACGCGCGATAGCTACGCTCGGGCAGCGGAAAGGTTGGCGAGGCAAGACCGAGCACATAAAGAATGAGGGCTTCGTCGTAGCCCTGCCAACGATATTTGATGAAGCCGCTCTCAGGTCTCCACCCATGCGTTACTGCCGCCCCACCATTCAGTGCCCATTGCCAGTCTGCCCGCGCGTAGATCGCGTGAGCGAGTTTACGAAGCTCCCTCTCATCGTCCGTGTCGCGATTGAAATACTCGGCGGCCAGCAGTGCGCCTGCGATTAAGAAGGTTGAGTCAATTGTTGAGAGCTCGCAAGTCCATACGCGGCGGCCGCTCTTCATGTCCAGGAAGTGGTAATAGAAACCCTTGTACCCAGTGGCATCCGCTTCTGTTCCCTGCCGGCTGTTGAAGAAGAAGCGCAAGGTCGCAAGGATTCGCTTGACTGCATCTGTGCGTTTAAGAAAACCGCGCTCTACGCCGACGGGATAGGCGGCTAGCGCAAAACCCGTGGCAGCTATACTGCACGGCGCACCCGGTCGAGTGCTGTCCAGCACTAAACCGTTCTCCGGATTCGATTCGTTCAGGAAGTAATCAAAAGTAAGCCGCTGCAGAGTCGCGAGTTTTTTTTCGGAAAATGAGGGTTGCGCCGACATGGATTATTAACTTAATACAGCACCTCGATTTGAGCATAGGGAATTTGATCGCCAGCATATTGTGATCCTAAACTCCTGAACACACTGAATAGGAGGCAGCCGATATGTGGGACGTACTCAAGCAAAACCTGGTCTACAGCTTACGCGCACTCCTGAAGACTCCCGGTTTCACACTCACCGGCGTGCTCACGCTCGCATTGGGGATCGGCGCGACCACTGCGATTTTCAGCGTTGTGTATGCGGTGTTTGAACCGATGCCTTATCCAAAACCAGACCAGCTCGTCATGGTGTGGTCTCAGGCGCAGGGGAATAGGAATTCGGCTGCACTCGCCGACTTCATAGACTGGAAACAGCGAAGCACATCCTTTCAAGACCTCAATGCCTGGGCGGGCGCCTCTTTCAACATCGGCACCAGCGAGCGGCCCGAACAAGTGGCGGGCTCACAGCGAACGCCCGGATTCTTTACAATGGAGCGCCTCCCGTTCATGCTCGGGCGTGATTTTCTCCCTGAAGAAGGCCAACCCGGCAAAGATCACGTTGTCATTCTGAGCAATAGGCTGTGGAGTCGTGCCTTCGACTCGAACCGCGACATCGTTGGTAAAACGATTCGCATGAGTGGCGAACCCTACACTGTCGTCGGCGTTCTGCCGCCCGATATTCATGACCGGTTCAACTCGCAGTTCTGGGTGCCGCTTGTGCCGATCGTCGACCCGACGAGGCCGGGTCCCAGTTCGGCCCTGGTGATGGGTCGTTTAAAAGACGGCGTATCGCTGGCCCAGGCACAGGCGGAGATGAGCGGAATTGCGCAACAACTCCAGACTGAACGTCCCAAAGCAAATCCGGCGACGGTAAGCGTCGAACCGTTGCATCTCAATTTTTTGACTGAAGGCACGCGCCGAAACCTCTGGCTTCTATTAGGAGCCGTGGGGTTTCTGCTTTTGATTGCTTGCGTGAACGTCGCGAATCTGTTGTTCGCGCGTGGCACTTCGCGTCAACGCGAAGTCGCGGTGCGATCGGCGCTCGGCGCTTCGAGAGCTCGCGTGTTCTCGCAGTTACTCACGGAGAGCTTGATCCTCGCGGTTGTTGGCGGAGCAGCGGGCCTTCTGCTGGCCGTAACAATCGTGCGTTTAATAGGAGCAGTCATGCCGCCGGTCGGCACGATGATTCCGTCCGAAGCAGATATCAGACTTAGTGTTCCGGTGCTCCTCTTCACGATCGCCGTCACTGGATTAGCCGGCTTCCTTTTTGGTTCAGCGCCCGCGTGGCAGGCAACGAAAGTCGATCTAAACGAAGTGCTCAAGACCGGAGGACGGAGCGGCTCCGGCGGCAGCAAACGCAACGCTCGACGCGCACTCGTCATAATTGAGTTCGCACTCGCACTGACTCTGCTTGCGAGCGGAGGCCTGGCGCTCAAGAGTTTTTGGAACCTCAACCAAATTGATCTCGGCATTCGAACAGAGAATGTGCTCGCCTTCAATTTGCCCGTGCCGCCGGCGCGTCTAAAGGGTCCGGATCAGATGAGATCGTATTACCGTCAAATGCTTGAGAAAATTCAGGCCGTCCCGGGGGTCAAGAACGCTACCATCATGTCTGGCATGCCGGCTGGTGGCCCAGGGTCAAGCGCGCGCTTCAGTGTAGTCGGTCAGCCTCAGGCCAATCCTTCCGAGCGACCGTCGTCCGGAGTGCAGATGATCTCCGCCGGATACGCGGACACTCTCGGTATTCGCGTGACGAAGGGTCGCGCCATCGATGAACACGACACAGATTCGAGCGCGCGAGTGGCCCTGGTCAATGAAAACTTTGTGAGTCGCTTTTTACCTGGCGTTGATCCGCTTGGGCAGCGAATTGTGATCAATGATTCAAGGACCGGCCCGTCCCTGGGGCCGCCTGCAGAGTTTCAAATCGTCGGCGTCTTTCACAACCTCCGCGGTGCGGGAATGCGTGAAGACTATCCGGAAATCAATGTGCCCTACTGGCAGAACCCAAGGCCACGCGTCTCAATCGCGGTGAAGACCGACGGTGACCCGAAGGCTTTTCTGCGTAGCATCGCCGCTGCAGTAAATTCAGTCGACCCTGACATGCCGCTCGGCGGCGCCAGGACGGTTGACGAAATCATTAGCGACTCGTTGGCGATCCCACGTTTTAGCGTTGTGCTGTTCATAAGTTTCGGCGCGTTGGGTTTGCTGCTTGCCGCAGTTGGCATCTACGGCGTGATGTCGTTTGGTGTAGCGCAGCGCACTCACGAATTTGGCGTGCGTATCGCGCTCGGCGCGCAGCCTTCAAGAGTGATCGGCCTCGTGTTGAAGGAAGGCACGACCCTGGCTGTGATTGGCGGCTTAATCGGACTCATCGGCGCATACCTCGTTCGCCGTGCGATGCAGATTACGTTGTTCGGCGTTCCGGCAGTAGATGTTCGCGCGTTTGGTGCGATGTTCCTGCTGTTGTTGCTGGCGGCGTTGGCGGCTTGCTTGATACCCGCTTTGCGCGCCAGCCGGATCGAACCACTCGAAGCGCTGCGACACGATTAATTTTGCAGTGCGGTGAGCTGTCACCGCTTTCTCTTCGCGGCGGCCTGACGCCGCGCAGCGCGACCATGCCTTTTCAGCAATGATTCAGTTAGAATGCCGCCATGACAAGACGAGTACTTTTATATCCAGGTGAAGATGGTTTTATGGTCGCCGAAGTTCCCAGTCTCCCCGGATGCATTAGCCAGGGCAGAACACGCGAAGAAGCCCTCGACAACGTGCGCCAAGCCATCTCTTTGCATGAGGAGGTGTTGCGCGAACGTGGCGAGCCTCTGCCAGAAGATAAGGTCGAGTTAGTTGAGGTCGCTGCGTGAGCAAGCTGCCCGTCATCTCGGGCGCAGATTGTGTGAGGGCCCTCGGCAAATTAGGTTTGTGATTTATCGACAACGTGGCAGTCACATCGAATCGTGCGCACATCACCGCCTGCTCAAACTACGGTTCCTAATCATAAGGAACTAGATCGCGGCACGCTTCGCGCGAATCATTCGCCAAACGGGTCTTACCGTTGAAGAATTCATAGCACTACTGTAACAGTTGGTGGAGGCAGGCCTTGCGGAACGCGATTCCGTGGATGCACCGCGCTTTGTATATCCTGGTGAGTAAACTATGAAGAACACCAATAACAAAAAGAAGTTGTCGCCCGACCAGCGCGACGAATTACTGAACACACTCAAAACGCGTTTTGAGAAAAACATGAACCGCCACAAAGGCATTGAATGGGCGAAGGTGCAATCAAAGTTGGAAGCCAACCCTGTCAAACTTTGGTCACTGAGCGAAATGGAAAGAACTGGCGGTGAACCGGATGTTGTTAGTGTTGATAAAAAGAGCGGATACGTTTTTTATGATTGCTCAGACGAAAGCCCTAAGGGTCGCAGAAGCCTTTGCTACGACCGCGCAGCGTTGGACGCGCGTAAAGAACACAAGCCAAAAGATTCCGCGATGGATATGGCAGCGGCCATGGGCGTCGAGCTTTTGACGGAAGAACAATATCGAGCGCTGCAGAAGCTCGGAAACTTCGATACGAAGACGTCGAGCTGGGTGAAAACTCCTCCCGAGATCAGAAAGCTCGGCGGCGCACTTTTTTGCGATCGCCGCTACGACCAGGTCTTCCTCTATCACAACGGTGCGGATTCGTACTACGCCGCCAGGGCCTTTCGTGGTTGGCTCAGCGTTTAAGTCGGCAAACCGTTCCCTCCGACAACTAACGCTGAGAGCGCTCGCGAATTCCCACGGCAGATTCCTAACGCCGCGCAAAAACCCTGGTTGAATTTCTAATCGGTGTATGTACGGATGTTCTTATCTCTACCGAAAACTATCTGTGGCTCTCACGAGTGCGTCGATAATCCCTGGCTCAATTGAAGCGTGACCGGCGTCGGGAATGATCTCCAGTCGCGCTTCCGGCCAGGCGCGATGCAAATCCCAGGCATTCGTCATCGGACAAATAATGTCGTACCGACCCTGCACGATCACTCCAGGTATCTGTCGAATCCTATCGACGTGTTCCACCAGGTAATTATCAGTCTCAAAGAAGCAGTTGTTCATGAAGTAGTGACACTCGATTCGCGCGAGCGAGATCGCGGTTTCCGGTTCACTAAATTCGTCGATCAACTTCTGATCCGGAATCAGTTTCAAGGCGCTCGATTCCCAGACGGACCACGCGTGCGCGGCCTCTTCCCGGACCGATGCGTTCTCGTCAGTTAAGAGGCGGTAGTAAGCGCGAATCATGTCACCTCGTTCAGCTTCAGGAACGAGTCGAACAAACGCTTCCCAACCATGGGGGAAAATCGCGCTCGCACCCTGGCTATCTTCATAAAGCCACCGCGTCTCATGTTCACGGCCGAGAAAGATTCCACGCAGTACCAGCCCAGTCACTCTTTCAGGATGGGTCTCAGAGTAAGCAAGTGCGAGGGTGCTGCCCCACGAACCTCCAAACACTAACCACCGTTCTACTCCCAAGTGCTCGCGTAGGCGTTCGATATCGGCGACCAAATGCCAGGTAGTGTTGTCTTCCAGAGAAGCGTGAGGCGTGCTCTTTCCCGAGCCACGCTGGTCAAAGAGAATTACGCGGTAAGCCGCCGGATCGAAGAAGCGTCGATAGTCAGGCACTAAACCCGCGCCTGGCCCACCATGCAGAAAGATGACGGGCTTCCCTTCCGGATTGCCGCACTGCTCGTAATAGAGTTCATGAACGGCAGAAACTTTGAGACGTCCGGTGTCGAATGGCTCAGTCTCGGGGTATAGGGTTCGACGTTCGCTCATGTTGATCCTCTCCGATTGCAGGATTGTTAAGGAGCAATCGTAACATTCTTAAACCCGCGGAGCGGGTGACAGCGTAAAGCCTGGGGTGCAGCGCAGCGGAACCCCAGGGACTGCCATGCAAAAACATTTGCAAAGCCCGCGGAGCGGCCGGCAGAGGTTTGGGGTGCAGAGTTGTTGACGACATCCAATAATATGCGGTCAACATGTCTGACTCGTACACCAACCTCGTCTACCACATTGTTTTTTCCACGAAGGATCGACGTCCACTCATCACATCGGAAATCGAACCCCAGCTTTATGACTACATGGGTGGCATCATCCGTGGACTTGGAGGAATCTGTTTAGAACTCAACGGGACGGAAGATCATGTCCACCTGTTAGCGAAGCTTCGACCCGACTGCGCTTTGTCAGACATTCTTCGTGAACTCAAAGCGAATGCGACAGGATGGATGCACGAGGTCTTTCCTGAACTCAAAGACTTCTCATGGCAACGAGGTTATGGTGCGTTCACGGTTAGCCATTCACAGATAGAGCAAGTGAGGTTGTACATTCGGCGACAGAAAGAGCATCACACGAAGATCTCTTTTCGAGACGAATTCATACAATTCTTGAAGGCCAATGGTATTGAATACGACGAACGGTATCTTTGACGTATGGCCAGCGAAACATCTTTTAAACCTGCGGAGCGGGTGAGGCGTAAAGCCTAGGGCGGAGCGTAGCGGAACCCCAGGAACATACAGTTGAAAAATATTTGGAGTCCGCGGAGCGGCGAGAGTGGAATCATTTGCGAGTTCTTGATTGCAACCGCTGTCGCCCGCTCCGCGGGCTTGGAAATTTTCTTGCATCGCTGTTCCTGGGGTTCCGCTGCGCTTCACCCCAGGCTTTACGCTGTCGCCGCGCTCCGCGGGCTAGACAAACCCAACTCACGGCCGCATTTCTTCCAAACTAAACACTGCTCACAGCTCACTCTTCGCTGCCTCAACGTAATAGTTGCGATTCACCTCAAACGTCTTGATCTCTTCCGGAAACTCTAACGTCTGCTTCGCCTCGTTCGGTTTTAACAGAACTTCCTTGCCATTAATATTCACGCGAACCGGCATCGCGAATCCCTTAACAACTCGCTCGTAGTTAAACGAAACGCTCTTCCCGTTCACGTTGTATTTCAACAGCGGAATATTTGTCGTCCGCAGGTATTGGTCAAAAACTTTGCTTAGATCGATTCCGGCCTTTGCGCTGATGTATGACTCAATCTGTTCGGTGGTAACTGTCTGATGCCAAAACTCGCTGTTGAGCCCGGAGAGGATCGAGAGCCATTTCGCGTCGTCATTGATGATCTGGCGAATCGTATGCAGCATGTTCCCGCCTTTGGGATACATGTCGCCTGAACCTTCCCGGTTGGCCCCGTAAGTGCCGATGATCGGACGGTCATTTCTTATACTGTGACGCGTACCGACGACGTAATCCTCAGCGTCTTTTGTCCCGAAGTGGTATTCGACAAAAAGGTTTTCGGCGTAGTTCGCAAAGCCCTCATGAATCCACATGTCCGCAGCGTCTTTCATCGAAATGTTGTTGCCGAACCATTCATGCGCTGATTCGTGAACAATGATGAAGTCGAACTTAAGACCAACGCCGCAGGCACACGGGTCACGTTGCAGGTAGCCATTCTTAAACCAGTTGCCGTAGGTAACCGAACTCTGATGCTCCATTCCCGGGTATTGAACTGTAACCAGCTTGTAACCATCCTCATAAAAAGGATATTTCCCAAACCAGTGTTCAAACGCTGCGAGCATCCGTGGCACTTCTTTGAATTGTCTCAGCGCTGCTTCCTTCTGATGAGGCAAGACCCAGTACTCAATATCCAACACCCCACCTAACCCTTTGTATTTGTCGGTTAGCTTTACGTAGTTGCCGATGTTGACGTTGACGCCATAGTTATTGATTGGGTTCACGACTTCCCAATGGAACGTTTTCTTCTTGGCAACATCGTCATGATCGGTGCCTTTTAACCGCCCGTTAGAAACAGCAACCAGGTTCTCAGGCACGGTTACGCTGATCTGCATGCCGCGATCCGGTTCATCACCGCCATAGTCTTTGTTGGGCCACCAGATGCTCGCGCCAATGCCTTCACAAGTGGTAACGATAAGAGGCTCGCCAAGATCATCTCTTCCCCAGGTTATTCCGCCGACCCAGGGTGGATTCCTGCTTACAACCGGAACGCCTTCGTAAAATATTTCGATCTTGTCCTCGACTCCTTTGGGAACCTCCTGGGCAAACATTACCCAGTAGACATTTCCTTCTCGTTCAAATTTGAGTTGCGAGTCGCCGTGGGTAATCTTTGTAATTACTAACGGCGGCTGCAAATCAATCTGCATTTTGTTTCCCGGTTTCAGGGTCTTGAAAGTTATAGTGTTCGAGCCTTTCAACCTTTTCGTTTCCAACAAGAACTCTACTTGCAGGTGGTAATGCATTACATCCCACCATTCGCGTTCCGGTGTTACAGAACCGCGAAGTGTTTCCTGCCGTGTGATAGCTTCGGGCCGAGGAATCCCAGGTTCCCGAGTAGCTTGGCCAAAAAGATGGCTGGCGCCAACGTGCACTTGTAGAAGCACTGCAATCGCGAGTATTGCCAATTTATGTTTACGCATCAGAACTCCGTTGCTGTGAATTACGCCTTCCTGCCCTCTTCCTCTGGGAGAGGGTTGGGCTGCAGGTCTAGCGATTTAAGACCCGGCGCGATGGCTTTGGTATACGAGTTACACTCTGGATGCAAGAACCATCTTGTTTTACCTCTCCCCGTGGGGAGGGTAATCACATAGTTGACGCACCTGCAGCCGGCTTTCAGTTGAAACGTAGTCGTGTTTCACGCTGCCCGACTCCCGTTGACCGCAAGTGCAAGTGACGTCCCTTCAACGTTGCTGCACAAAATCAGAACTGGGAGCGGTAGCGACCAGCCAAACAATCAAGCAAAGCGAACCATTTATTTTGGTTCATAACCAGCGACGCGTTTTAGGTTGAGTCCTGGGCTGGTCGCTACCGCTCCCAGTTCTGATTTTGTCTGGCGACCCTTGACACTTTTGCTCGGCAATATCGCACGAGGTGAGTCAGATATATGAATAC
>Ga0070682_100000942_pt1 | contig 16933 bp, 14 predicted proteins | sample KBSC63LmetaG_FD_64668 | JGI IMG/M metagenome (GOLD analysis project Ga0070682, IMG submission 64668) | Corn rhizosphere microbial communities from Kellogg Biological Station, Michigan, USA - KBS C6-3L metaG | ecosystem: Host-associated > Plants > Roots > Rhizosphere | place: USA: Michigan... | reverse complement strand
TGCGGCTCACTCCGGACGGGCTGAGCGCGAGCTCCTCCGCCGCTTTCGCGAAGCTCGAGTGCTTCACCACCGCGTGGAAGACGACCAGCTCGTTGGTCTCGGTAACCATGCCCGCCTCGTTCCTCTGGTGCCCCGCCTTGTCCGCCTAGTGCTTGCCGAAATCGAGCGCGACGCGCGACTGGATCTGGATCACGCCGCGTTGTTGCTGCGGTCCCGGCATCAGGAGCTGCGCGACGAGCCGCGACTCGAGGTCGCCACTCATGGGGAGCGGCGAGCCGGGCTTCAGCACGAGCTTCCCGTCGGTCTTGGCCTCGAACTCGGCGAGATCGTGCGGGGCGTCGGGCGGGAGGCCCTCGAAATCGAAGCGATTGCTCGTCGCGTAGCGCTTGGTCGCGACGGAGAGCGTCGCGCTCTCGGCCGAAATCTGCTCGACCTTCACGAGCCGATACGTGACGAGGTCGAGACCGAAAACGCCTTCGCGGCTCGCGATCATCCACATCGCTCCCGCACCGACCGGCTCCGCCGGCATCGGCAGCGTGACGAGGGCCAGCGTGTCCACCAACACTCGCACGTGGTCGCGCGTATCGTCGGCGCCCGCGGGCAGCTCGTAGCGATAGTCCGACGCCGCGCCGTTCGCTGCGACCTGGTATTCGAGCTTGAGCCCCTTGAGCTTGGCCACGCGGGCCTCGAGCTCGGCGGGCAACCCGGCGACACCGAGCTTGGCGCCCCCGACCTTGACGCTCATCGTCACGGGGCCGGGCGGCGCGCCGGGCGCTGCTTCGCCCTTGGGCTTGAGCGCCTCGACCGAGATGGCGAAAGTGATCGGCAGCGCGCCCTGCCGCGCGTCGGCCTGCACCGCCACGTCGAGCACGCCGGTCGTCTTGAAACCGGGTTTGGGCTGGGCGGGACCGAGCTGAACGCGAGGTTCTGCGCCGCTACTGCCCAGCGACAGCTTTGGCGGCATGCCTTTCGGCATCTCGCGGTCGGCGCCACCCGGAGCAAAGATGCCGGCCGGCGGAGGCTGCCCGGGGCCCGAAGGAGCGGCGTTCGCCCCTACCCCGGCTGATGCCGCAGCGACCGCTTTCGCGAGAGCGGGGTCGATGGCAGCCGCTTTGTCGACGCTCGCTACCGGCGCGGCAGGGGTCGGAGGTTGCTCTTTCTCACAGGCGGCCGCGACGACGAGCGCGCCGAGCGGCAGCCAGAACGGTGTCCTGAAACGCATCGCCCGGCGGATCTACCATATCCGAATGGGGAGCCATTCCTCCCGGCTTCGAGCCCGCGGAATGCATCATTCGGCCACCTGATTCACTTAAAGAAGGACCGCATTTTTTCCGGACCTCGTGCGCGCCGGCAGCACGCGCCGGCAGCGCGCGCCGGAGCATCGCCGAGCACCTCACCGGTGCAAGCGGCGTCGCCGGGGACCATGAAGGATACGTCTGCCAGCCGCGATGGCGGAGGCGCGCAACGCGCACGCGCGCGAGCGCATGAGGGTTCGAGCGAAGACGGCTGAGTGAGCTCGACCACGAAGTGGCCGAACGCGTTCGTCAGCGCGAGAGCGTCGTGCTCCGCCGAACCTGCGAACGAGGTCGCGAGCACGCTCGTCGGGCGCGTGGTGAGCTCGACGGCGCGCGGGCGCGACGGGCGGGCGCGGCGCGTCGCGGTTCGTGCTCGGCTTCGTCGAGGTGCGCAGGGTGTCGATGCTCGTGAACAGTCTCGTCTTGAGAAACCGCGGCGGGACCCCTGCCCGCTCACCCTGCGCCACGGGGCGCTCTCCTGCTTCGCCGTCCTCCAGGCCCCGATTCATCACGATGTCTCGAAATCGCCAAGAAGGCCGCGGCCGGAAACGCGCCGCGAGTGACGCCGTGTCCAGCTGAAGGCCGAAATCGAGCTCGCCGCGCTGCACGGCAGGCTCGACCCCGTGCTTCACGCGCAGTACGAGGAGCGGCTCGAGCTTCAGCAGGCCGAGCGCGATCTTCTCGAACAGCCGCTCGCTCTGCGACGGCAGAACGCGCCGAAAGCGCACGGCGCGCCGAGTGCGCGGAGGGCGAATAACGATTGAGAATCAGTAGGAATTTTCGGCGGATGCGGTGAGATTTCCCTCATCCCCTGCCCATCCCCAAGAAGTCGTATCTTAGGAAGGTTCCGCTTCGACGCTCCTTTGCGTCAAGGCTTCCTGATCTACCTGCCGTGAATGCTCAAGTTCTCATCGACGCGATCGTGCGCCAGACGATGGTGCTGATCGCGCAGCTGTCGACCGCCGACGGAGTGCGGTCGCCGCTCTCGCACGTTGCCGACGAAGTCTTCGTCGGGCTCGTGCGCGAGCTCGAGCGGCAGAAGCTCGGCAAGAAAGTGATCGCCGACATGTTCGGCCTCGCGCTGCGCTCGTATCAGCAGAAGGTGCAGCGCCTGAGCGAATCGGTGACGGCGCGTGGCGTCACGCTGTGGGGCGCGTTGCACGCGTTCCTCGTCGAGCGCGAATCGGCGAGCCGCGACGAAGTGCTCGTGCACTTCAAGCAAGACGAAGAGGGCAAGGTCCGGAGCATTCTGAACGACCTCGTGGAGAGCGGGCTCGTGCGCCGCAGCGGTCGCGGCAAAGAGACGCGTTACCGCGCGGCGACGGCCGAAGAGCTCGAGGAGCTCGGCGCGAGCGAGGTCGGCGACCTCGACGAGACGAACGCGGCGCTCGTGTGGGTGCACATCTATCCGGCGACGCCGATCCGCAAGGATCGCCTCGCGGCGCTCGTGCCGCTCTCGGAGGAGGCGCTCGACACGGCGCTCGCACGGCTGATTGCCGACGAGCGGATCCGGCTCGAGACGCGCCACGACGGCACCTACTGCGTCACCGACCGCTGCTTGATCCCCGTGGGGCAGGCGGCGGGCTGGGAGGCCGCCATCGTGGATCACCACCGTGCCGTGTTGAACGCGCTCGCAGCGAAGGTCGTGAGCGGCAAGCACGTTTCGGCGGCGGCCGACGAGGTCGGCGGAACGACGCTGAGCTTCGACCTGTGGCCCGGCCACCCGCGCGAGCAGGAGGTTCGAAAGCTCCTGGCCAACACTCGCAAGCAGGTGGCGACTTTGTGGGACGAGGTCGCGGCGTACAATAAAGAGCACCGACCGAGCACCACTTACTCCGTAAGCTTTTATTGCGGGCAGAACCTGACGGAAGAGGACGGCGAGTGAGCGACCGAACGAGAGCACCCTGGGGTTTACTGTCCCTGCTCGCGGCCATCGGCTGCGGTTTCGGCTGTGATCCGAAGAGCAATCCTCAAACGATCGACAGCCAGACGAACTGGCTGCGGGCCTGCCAGATCGACGCGCAGTGCGGCGCCTCGAAGTGCCTGTGCGGCGTCTGCACCGCACCCTGCACGGAGGATACCGCGTGCGCCGACCGCGGAGGCGCGTCCTGCGTCAGCGCCAAGGAGGAGGGGGCCATCGCTCAGTGCGGTGGCAGGCGGCCACCCGCCGCGGGGCTTTGCATGCCGCGCTGCGACGACGCGCCCTGCGCCGACAAGCAGATGTGCGTCGCCGGTGTCTGTACGCCGGTCCCCACGCCGACCGCGGAAGTGGTGGTGGACACGCAGACGACACATCAGAGGCTCGTCGGGTTCGGCGCCACCGTCGCCTACGGCGAGGACGAGATCACGACCCACCCGCAGGGCACCGCCCTCTACGACACCCTGTTCGCGGAGCTCGGCCTCGACGTGCTGCGCCTGCGCGACCGCTTCGAGCACTCGGGCGACGACAACCTCACGATCTCGCGGCAGCTGATCGACGCCGCCACGACGAGCCTCGGGCACAAGCCGGCCCTGTTCATGACCTCGTGGAGCCCGCCGCCGGCGCTCAAGGCGAACGGGTCCGTGCAATGCAGCGGCAACCCCGACACCTGCACGCTGACGCGCAACGCAGCGGGCGAGTTCGACTACGCCGGGTTCGCCTCCTTCATTCGCCGCTCGCTCGACGCGTACGCGGCGATCGGCGTCGTCCCCGACTACTTCGGCATCCAGAACAACCCGAACTGGCTCCCCACGGCTGCCGAGCTCGGTGAAGCGTGCCGCTTCCTGCCCACGGAGGGCACGGTCACGGTCCCCGTGAAGGGCGTGAACACGCGCGTCGAGTACCCCGGGTTCGATCAAGCCCAAACGGCGACGGTCGAGGCGCTTTCCGGCCTCGCGGCGCTGCCGCGGATCCTGGCGCCCGAGACGAGCGATTTCGAGAGCATGGCGGATTACGTCCCGAGCCTCAATTTCTCCGAGGTCGACGCGCTCTCCCACCATCTCTACGGCGTGGATCCGGAGAACCTCGACACCGACGCGCTCGCAGCAATCGGCGCGCTCGCGGCCGAAAACTCGCGGCCCATCTTCCAGACGGAGATGCAGTCGGACGGCTTCGGCACGACGCTCTTCCTGCACTACACGACGGTGATCGAGGGAGCCTCGGCCTACGTGCAGCAGACCCTCACCGGCTCGGCTTCGGGCCCGACGGCGAATCCGCAAACGCTGGTCAGCCTCAACACCAATACGTTCACGCGCGAGGACCCGTACTACGCGTTCCAGCACTACGCGCTCCACACCGATCCCGGCTGGATGCGCGTCGACGCCACCTCGAGCTCCGACGGGCTCCTGGCTTCGGCCTGGCTGTCTCCGTCCGGCTACGAGCTCACCGTAGTGCTCGTGAACGCCGGCACCACCGACATCGACGCCAAGGTGGGCCTCGCCAACGGTGGCTTTGCCACCTCGGACGTGACGCGCACGGTGTTCGGCGCCGGTGAACGCGCGGCCAAGCTCGGCCAGCTCTCGAAAGAGGGCATCCTCACGTTGCCGCCGCGCGCCGTCGCGACGCTCTGGTTCACGCCGTAAGTCGAGCTCGAAGCCCCCGCCGGCGTGGCGGGGGCGACGCGCCGAGTGGGCGCCGGGCCACAGCTCGCCCGAGCGCGCCCGCGCGGCGATCGCGACGATCCAGCAGGATGGATGCCGAATCCATGACGCCCCGCGACGGCGGCGGGCGTTCGCACGGCGGTTGCAACGGGACCTCTCACCGCCAACCGGCGGCGAAAGGATTCGATGACACGCATGGTGGGAAAGCTTTGGGTCAGGGTCGCCCTCGTCGTTCTTGGGGTTCTCTCTTTCGGCGCCACGGGGCTCGCGGCGGAAGGCACCGCACCCGAGAAGACGCTCGCGCCGTTCTTCGTGATCGAGCACGGCGATCCGAGCATCGACCAGCTGCCGCTGCAATCGACGCGCGTGGACGTAGCGATCTCCGACGTCGTCGCCGAGGTGACGGTGACGCAGGTTTACGAGAACCGCGGTAAGCGGCCGATCAACACGAAGTACGTCTTCCCCGCCTCGAACCGCGCAGCCGTGCACGGGCTCACGATGGCGATCCGCGACCAGGTCATCGAGGCCAAGATCCAGGAGCGCGTTCAGGCACAGAAGACGTTCGAGAAAGCGAAGCAAGCGGGCAAGACGGCCACGCTCCTCGAGGAGCAGCGACCGAACGTCTTCACGATGAGCCTCGCCAACGTGATGCCCGGCGATCGCATCCTCGTGACCTTGAAATACAACGAGCTGATCGTGCCCACCGAGGGCCGCTACGACTTCGTGTTCCCGACGGTCGTCGGCCCGCGCTACTCGAACCAGCCGGCGGCCGGCGCGAAGGAGACCTCGCAGTTCGTCGCGACGCCGTACCTGAAACAAGGCTCGGTCGTGCCCTCCACGCTCGCCATCAGCGGCACCATCGCGACCGGGATCCCGCTCGCGAGCGTGAAAAGCGCCACGCACGCCGTGAGCGCGCACGCCGACAACCCGAGCCTCACCCGCTTCGCCCTCGACGACTCGGAAGCCCGCGGCGGCAATCGCGATTTCGTCTTGAGCTACCGGCTCGCGGGTGACGCGGTACAATCGGGGCTCACGCTGTTCGACGCGGGGGCCGAGAAGTTCTTCCTGCTCCAGGTGGAGCCGCCGGCGCGTGTAGCCGACGCCGATCTGCCGCCGCGCGAGTACGTCTTCATCGTCGACGTGTCGGGCAGCATGAACGGCTTCCCGCTCGAGACGGCAAAGGTGCTGCTCTCGGATCTCGTGCTCTCACTCCGCCCAACGGACAGCTTCAACGTGCTGCTCTTCGCGGGCGGGTCACGCCTGCTCGCGCCGCGCTCGCTCCCCGCGACGAAGGCGAACGTGACGGCCGCGCTCGCCGCCATCAAGGAAGAGCCGGCGGGCGGCGGCACCGAGCTGCTCGCCGCGCTGAAGCGAGGCCTCGCACTGGAAAGCAGCGCCGGGCGCTCGCGCAGCTTCGTGCTCGTCACGGACGGCTACATCGACGCCGACAAGGAGGCGATGGACTTCGTGCGGGCGAACCTGGGCGATGCGAATGCGTTCGCGTTCGGCATCGGCTCGGGCGTCAACCGCTACCTGATCGAAGGCATCGCCAAGGCGGGCTACGGCGAGCCGTTCGTCGTGAGCTCGGAAGCCGAGGCACCCGAGGCCGCACGGCGGTTCCGCGAGTACGTGCGCGCCCCCGTGCTCACCGACGTGCGGGTCGCGTACGAGGGCCTCGACGTGTACGACGTCGAGCCGCGCGCCGTGCCGGACGTGCTCGCGTCGCGACCCGTGGTGGTGCTCGGCAAGTACAAGGGAGCGCCACGCGGTACCATCACGCTGACGGGCGTGGGCGGGCGCTCGCCGTACACGCAGCGCTTCGATGTCGCTCGGTCGACGCCGCGACCCGAGCATCGCGCGCTCGAGCACCTGTGGGCGCGCAGTCGCATCGCGAGCGTCTCCGACTTCGGCTTCGGCGAGCTCAGCCCGGCCGCCAAGACGGAGGTGCTGTCCCTCGGGCTGCGTTACAGCTTGCTCACGCAGCTCACCTCCTTCGTGGCCGTCTCGCACACGGTGCGCAACCCGACCTCACCTGCGACGAACGTGAATCAGCCGCTCCCGCTGCCCGCCGGCGTGTCGAACAGCGCCGTTGGCGAGCCCATCCAATCCGCGGACGAGCCGGAGCTCGTGCTTTTCGCCGCGATTTGCCTGCTGCTCGCCGCAGGGGCGGCTCGGGCGCGGCGGCGTGCGCTGGAGGCGGCATGAGCGCGGCACTCGGCGCGCTCGTCCTCGCGCTCGCCTACCTGTTCAAGCGCTTCGCCTCGCACGCGAGCGCGAGCGAGCTCGACTTCCTCCTCGGTCCGACGGCCGCGCTCGTACGAGCGGTCACGGGCCACGAGTTCATCGCCGAAAGTGGCGCGGGCTACGTGTCGCGCGAGGCGCATCTGATCATCGCCCCCGCCTGCTCGGGAGCAAACTTCGCGATCGTGGCGTTCACCTCGCTCGGAATCTGCTTCCTCGGCCGCTTTTCGTCGCTCCGCGCGCGGCTCATCTGGCTCCTCGCAGCGGCCGTCGTGACTTACGGAGCGACCATTTTCGCCAATGCCGCGCGCATCTCGCTCGCGCTCGGCGCCGAACGGAGCGACCTCTTCGCTCCGTGGTTGTCCGATGCCGCGGTGCACCGCGCCGTGGGCGTGAGCGTGTACCTCGGCGCGCTGCTCGGCCTCCACGGGGCGGTGACGCACGTGCTCGGGCAGCGCCGCTTCGAGGCCGGTTTGCCCCTCGCTTGCTATGTTTTGGTGACGCTTGCCACGCCGCTCCTCGGCGGCGCCTACCTTGCCCCCAAGTTCATTTCACACGCAGCGGTCGTCCTCGGGGCTACGAGTGTGACGGGCGTGGTGCTATGGCTGCTCCGTGGTCGAGTCACGCGCAGGGTCGAAGCGGGTCGTGACGACGCTGGCGTTCCTCGGCGCGTGGCTCCTGCTGAACGCGGTGGCGAACGTTCGCTACCCCGGCAAGGAAACGCGGCTCTGGTACCTCGTCCCGTCGCTTGACATCATCGTCCTGCTCGCAGCCTTTGCGCTGCTCGCCGCCCTCGGCCGGCGCGTACCGCCCAGGGTGCACGTGGCGCTGGCGGTCGGCTTCGTGCTCCTGCGCTTGCTGCGCGTGGCCGACGGCATCTCGACGCGCTTTTTGCGTCGTCCGTTCGACCTGTACGTGAACCTCTCGCTCTTGCCCGAGTTGCCGCGGCTCATGCGTGAGACGGTGTCGACGCAGACCCTCGTGCTCGGGACGTTCGGCATCGTGCTCGGCCTCGCGCTGGTGTTCTGGCTCACGCTCCTGGCGCTGCGCCGGCTCGAGGTCGAGCTCGCGCGACCGGCCCACGTGCGCCTGCTCGGCGCCGTGACCGCGGCGCTGCTCGTCGCCTCTTTCGTGCCGCGCGCCCAGGCCGACGAGCGCTTCACCGGGGCGTTCGCCTCGAGCGGCGTCGGGCGCTTCGTGGCCGAGGGGGCCGCCATCCGCGAAGCGCATCGCTGCCGCGAGCGCCAGGAGCAGGGCATCGCCGAGGCGCGCGCGCGTCTCGCCAGCATGCCGACGAACCTTTCGCGGCTGCGCGGCGTCGACGTGCTGCTCTTCATCGTCGAATCGTACGGAGAAAGCGCGCTCGAGGAGCCGGCCCTCGCGTGGCGTATCCTGCCGGAGCTCGCGACGGTCGAGACCGAGCTCGGCGCCGCGGGCTACGCGATGGCGTCGCGCGTGCTCGACTCGCCGACCTTCGGCGGCAGCTCGTGGCTCGCGCACGCGGCGATCAACACCGGCTTGCGCGCAAAAAACCAGCTCGAGTACGAGCTCTTGATGCTCCGGCACCCGCTCACGCTCGCGAGCTTTTTTCAGGGGGCCGGCCACCGGACGGTGCTCGTCCAGCCCGCGACCAAACCCACTCGGCTCGCGCAGGAGAACCCCGACTTCGACAAGACGTACTTTGCCGCGACATTCGACTACCGCGGGCCGTCGTTCGGGTGGAGCACGCTTCCGGATCAGTACACCGTCGATTTCGTCGACCGGCACGAGCTCGCGGTGCGCGCTTCGGATCAGCCCCGTTTCATCGAGTACGCGCTCATCTCGAGCCACGCGCCGTGGTCACGTCAGGCAACGCTCGTGCGCGACTGGACGTCGATCGGCAATGGCAGCGTGCTCGGCGAGCTCCCGATCGCCGAGCACGACACCTCCTGGTCGCGCCTGGGGGAGGCCAAGGAGGCCTACCTCGACGCCCTGGTCTACGACCTCGAGCTCCTCCGGCGGTACCTGACCGAGCGCGTGAAAGATGACACTCTGGTCATCATTGTCGGCGACCATCAGCCGCCGGGGGGACTGACGGGCAACAGCAACGGCTATGGCGTCCCGCTGCACGTGCTCAGCCGGCGCCGAGCCCTCGTGGAGCCATTTCTGGCTCGTGGGTACGCGAGCGGCATGCGCCCGGGCGGTCCTGGGCCCCGTCTGGGCCTCGAGACCTTCTTGTTTTCGTTCCTGCGCGATTTCTCCGAGGACTTGCGACAGACTAGTGCCGTGGGGGGACATTCCCCGTGAAGACCGGATCCATTTCCTTCAAAGAGCAGCCCCTCGGGGTCCCCGCGTTCGACGAGACGACGGCCTGGGCACTGCTGCGAGCACTGTCACGGCGTGCGACGCTCGGGCGGCCGCTCACGCGACCCGCCGGGCTAGCGCTGGACGCCGACGGCAACCTCGTCGAGTTGCCGATCGGGCGCGGCATCGTCAACGTCTCGCCGGGTGCAGCGCCGTGCTTCGAGCTCGGAGCCGACACCGAGCGCGCGGGTGCCGAGCTGTTCGAGATGTTCTTGCCGCTCTGCGTGGGCAGCGCGAGCGAGAAGCTCGTGGTCGGTCACCTCGGGCAGAGCCTCGACGGGCAAATCGCCACGGCGAGCGGCGCCTCGCAATACGTGACCGGGCCGGAGAACATCCGGCACATGCACCGCCTGCGCGCGCTGTTCGACGCCGTCGTCGTGGGAGCGAACACCGTCGAATGCGACAACCCGCAGCTCACGACGCGCCTCGTGCCGGGCCCGAACCCCACGCGCGTCGTGCTCGATCCGCGCCGGCGCTTGCGGGGCGAGCGCGTCCTCTTCCGCGACGGGGCTGCGCCCACGGTGCTGCTTTGCTCGCGCGGCCTCGAGCACCACAACGGCCTCGGCCAGGCAGAGGTGCTCGGCATCGAGCCCGAGGGCGAGCTCCTGCCGGTCGCCAGCGTCATCTCCGCGCTGCAAGCGCGGGGGCTCAAGCGCCTGTTCGTCGAGGGCGGCGGCGTGACCGTGTCGCGTTTCCTCCAGGCGCGCGCCTTCGATCGCCTGCACCTCACGGTCAGCTCCGTGTTCCTGGGTGCCGGGCGACCCGGCATCGCTTTGCCGGGCATCGACCGCCTCGACGGCGCGCTGCGGCCGCGCGTGCGCCGTTTCACGCTCGGCGACGACGTCCTGTACGACTGCGACTTCCGTTGACCTTCGCAGGCGGCTCGCCCCCTCCGTAATCCGCGTGCGCTACTTCCTCGCGTTCTCGTACAACGTGCACGACTCCTCGGTGAGCATCGCGGACGAGACGCGCGTGCTCGCAGTGCTCGAGGCCGAGCGCTACTTCGGCGAGAAAAAGAAGCGCTGCACCCATGCCGAGATGGAGACCCTGGTCGCCGTCGCCCTGGAGTTCTGCGGCATCACGAGCTCGGACGTGAGTGCCGTTGCCTGTACCGCCTACCAAAACGAGCATGTCCCCGAAGCGCTCCGCAACCTCGAATGGCTGGCGGAAACGCGCATCGAGCTCGCGGGCAAGAGCTTCGACGCGCTGGTCGTGAATCACCATCTCGCGCACGCCGCCATCGTGCACGCGTTTCCCGAGGCGACCGACGTCGTCATCGACGTGTGCGACGGCGGCGGTGACCGCGGTGACACGCACGCCACGTACCGGTGCCGAAGCGGCCGCATCGAGCAGCTCGCCAATCGCCCCATTCACGACGCCTTCTCGTCCCGCTTTTACGACGTCGTGTCGCGCCACGTGTACGGGCGCATCATGTCCGAGGGCAAGCTGATGGCGCTCGCGTCACTCGGCGAGCCGCGGCCCGCGATGAAGGCGTTCATCCGCGAGCATTTGCCGATGTTCCACGCTGCGCCGCCCGAGCAGTCGCTCGGCGTGCTCCGCCGACACTTCCCGCTCGAAGACTACCTGAAGAGCGCGACGGCCTTCGATCTGGCGGCGTCCGTTCAGGCGGTGTTCGAGGAGCTCCGCGTCGAAAGCGTGGCCGCGCTCCCCGCCGAAGCGCCCCAGGTCTTGCTGGCAGGCGGCGCCACCCTGAACATTCTCGCCAACACGCGCGTGAAGGCGTCGCTCGGTGAGCGCACGCTGTTCGTCCCGCCCTGCTGCGACGACACCGGGCAATCGCTCGGCGCCCTGCTCTACCTCTGTCACGAGCGCGTCGGAGCGCGCGTCACGGCCGCCATGCCGTTCCTCGGCTACGCCGACCGCGCCACGGAGGCGCCGCTCACCGCGCAGGACGCGAACGAGGAGCTCGTCGACCATCTCGCAGCCGGTAACATCGTATTCTTGCACCGCGGACAGAGCGAGATCGGCCCGCGCGCGCTCGGCCATCGCAGCATCCTCGCCCTGCCGACGCGCCGGAGCTACGACCTCATCAACCACGTGATCAAGCAACGCGAGTTTTATCGGCCGCTCGCGCCGCTCGTGCCGGCCGAGGCGGTCGAAACGTGGTTCGACTGGCGCGGCGAGTCGAAATACATGCTGTACGCAGCCGACGCGAAGCCTGAAACCCGGCTCGCTGCCCCCGGCATCTGCCACTACGACGATTCCGCGCGCATCCAGACCGTGGACGCTCGTGACGACGTGTTCCTCCACGCGCTGCTCGCGCGGGTGGGCGACACGACGCGGGTACCGCTCCTGATCAATACGTCGCTCAACCCGCGTGGCACACCGATCCTGTCGAAGGTCGAAGCGACGCGCACGTTCGCGAGAAGCCTGCAGGGCCTGGGCGTGCGCGTGTTTCACGGCGGAAAGCTCGAGCCGAGCTAGACGCCATGGGAAGCGACGAGATGCCCGCCGAAGCGCTCAGCTTCGTGCTCCCCGCCGGCAGCGAACGGGCGTCGGGCGGCAACGTCTACAATCGCGAGCTCGTGCGTGCGCTGCGCGCGCTCGAGGTGCCGAGCCTGCGCACACTCGCGCCCGCCGAATTCCGGCGCGCGATCGAGCAGGGCGAGCCCGGCCTCTACTTCGTCGACACCTTGAACCTCCCCGAGGCGGAGGTGCTCGCAGAGAAGGTTCCAGGGCAGCAGAGCGTGCTCGTCGTGCACCATTTGCCGAGCCTCGAGCCCGGGGTTTCTCCCGACGATCCGGCGATCGGACTCGAGCGCGCGACGCTCCCGCTCTTCGAGCGCTTCCTCGTCACGAGCGCGTTCACGGCCGACCTCCTCGTGCGGCGAGGGTTTGCGCGCGAGCGGATCCTGACGGTCGAGCCGGGGCTGCCCGCCGTCGAGCTCGGCCCCGTGAGCCTCGAGCCCCCCTTCCGCGCGCTCGTCGTCGGCAATCTGATCCCGCGCAAAGGCATTCGCGACCTGCTGTTTGCGCTGGCCGCGGCCGTCGCGCCCGGCGACGCCTTCAGCCTCGACATCATGGGGCGCGTCGACCTCGATCCGGCCTACGCCGAAACGGTCGGGCGCGTGATCACGCGCTCGCCGGCGCTCGCCGAGCGAGTGCGCTGGCACCACACGGCGTCTTACACGGAGATGGGAGACCACTACCGGGGAGCGAGCGTCCTCATTTCCGCGGCCAGCATGGAGACGTTCGGCATGGCGCTCGCCGAAGCGCGCGCGCACGGCGTGCCGATCCTCGCGCTCGACGGCGGGTACGTGAGCCAGCAGTTCACGGACGGCGTGAACGGGCGCCTCTTCTCGTCGATCCCCGCCTTGGTCGACGAATTCTTGCGCCTCGTGCGCGAGCCCGAGAAAATGCAGGCGCTCACGGCGAGCGCGCGGCGCACCGCGACACCGGGGCCGGACACGTGGGAGCGCGCGGCGCGGAGTCTGCTCGGCCAGCTGTGAGACGCTAGGCGCGGGGCGGCGCCGAATACGACCAGTAGAAAGAGTGCACGAACGCGGCGGTGACCAGCCCGCAGCCGAGCAGCGTGGCGACCGTGCCGAGCGGATCGCCGAGCACCATCCCCAAGGTCAGGCCGAGCATCAGTCCCGTGAACGCGTGGCGACCGAACCTGAAGCGCGGAATGTCGCCGCGTCGCGCGGGAAACACCGCGAGCGCCAGCACGTAAACGTAGCGAAGCAGCCCCACGCCGAGGATCCAGAGCCCGTAGCGGCCGCGCGTGAAGAGCTCGATGCCGAGCAGCAGCACGAAGTACCCGTCCGTCTCCATGTCGAAGTGGGCGCCGAACGCCGAGGTCTCGCCCCGCTTCTTCGCGACCCAGCCATCGACGCCGTCGAGCGCGAACACGCCGAGCACCACGCCCCCGAGCCCCCAGGTCGGTACGCTGTCCGGCACGAGGCCCACGCCCGAAGCGATCAGCCAGCGCAGCGCCGTCACGGCATTGCCGACGCCGAACACGCCCTTCGGTGTGTAGCCCCCGCGACAGCTCACGAGGAGCACGACGAACGAAAGCAACCCCGCGATGACGTACGGCCCGGTGTCGTGGGCACCGAGCGCCACCAGCGTCGCCAGCAGCAGGAGCACGGCGTTGAACCGGCTCCAGCCGGCGAGCGGCAGAGGGCGGGCGGACATGGCGCGTGAAGTAGCATGCGCGCTTGCGGGGTCGGGAAGAAGCCGGGCGCCCAGTGGCCCGCGGCTTCGGGAAGCCATTCCGAGATATGCTCGAGCGGCCATGTCCGGATCCGAGCGAACCACGCGCGCCTACTGGGTCACGGGCCCGTCCTCCGGCGCCATTCGTGAGCAATCGCTCGGCGTGCCAGGCCCCGGCGAGGTGCTCGTCGAGGCGACGCACAGCGGGGTGAGCCGGGGGACGGAGTCGCTCGTCTTCGCGGGACGGGTGCCCGCGAGCGAATTTCAGCGCATGCGCTGTCCTTTTCAGGAAGGCGACTTCCCCGCTCCCGTGAAGTACGGCTACGCGAGCGTCGGGCGCGCGACGAACGGCACCTACGCGGGGCGCTCGGTGTTTTGCCTCTACCCGCACCAGGCTGCGTACATCGTCCCGGAGCTCGCGCTCGTGCCGATACCGGACGGCGTGCCAGCGAAGCGCGCAGTCCTGGCGGCGAACCTGGAAACGGCGGTGAACGCACTCTGGGATGCGCTGCCGCGCGCGGGGGATCGCGTGAGCGTCGTGGGGGCGGGCGTGGTCGGCTGCTTGATCGCGCACTTGGCGGCGCAGATCCCCGGCTGCCAGGTCGAGCTCGTCGATGTCCTTGCGGCACGGCGCGGGGTTGCGGAGACGCTCGGGGTGAGCTTTGCGGAGCCGGGTGCAGCGAGCCGCGAGCGCGACCTCGTCTTTCACGCGAGCGGGCGCGGCGAGGGGGCGGCACTCGCGCTCTCGCTCGCGGGGACCGACGCGATGGTCGTCGAAATGAGCTGGTTCGGGGACGGCGACGTCGCGTTGCCGCTCGGGCGGGATTTCCACGTGCGGCGACTCACGCTGCGGTCGTCGCAGGTGGGAACCGTGAGTCCGAATGCGCGCGAGCGATTCACGCACCGGGCGCGGCTTTCGCTCGCGCTGTCGCTGCTCACCGATGCGCGGCTCGATTGTTTGGTCGATGCGGAAACGAAGTTCGAGGACTTGCCGCAGGCGATGGCGCGAGCCGCGGCGGCGGGCGGGCTTTGTCTGCGCGTGCGGTACTAGTTGAAGAACTCGACGTGAAGCTGAAGCGCACCGAGCGGAACGACGCGGTGCGGAACTTCGGGCTCGACGATGCCGACGACGCCGGGCTCGAGCAGCCGCGTGCGACCTCTCACGTGGAATTCCGCGCGCCCCGCTTCCACGACGATGCGGGCCCAGGTGCCGGCCTTGGTGCGGTGGTTCGCCCGCAGGCCGGCGGGCAGCGTCTGCTCGGTGAACGTGGCGGTGCGCTTGTACTCGCGCAGGTCCGCCGGCAACGCGATCGCCTCACAGAGCGGGCAGTCGACGGGCTGGCCGAGCTTTTCCGCGCGCCCCTCGGACGAGGTGGCCCAGGGCCGGAGCTCCCAAGGCGGTCGGTGCCGGACGTGCTGCGTGTGCCCGCACGCGAGCTCGGCAACCCAGTCGCCTGCACCGTCCTCGTGAAAGCCGGTGAAGGTGGTCTCCATAACAGCCGATCTACGACGTCCCGCGCCGCAAATCCCCTTCCCACCTTCCCCCTTCCTGTAAATCCCCCAACCCCGTATCCTCCCGCACCGAAAGGCGAGCCATGTACAGCGTTTGTGTTCGCGGCCACGTGATGATCGCCCATAGCTTCCGCGGGGAGCTGTTCGGGCCGGCTCAGCGTCTACACGGAGCGACGTACGTCGTCGATCTCGAGCTCCGGCGCCCCGAGCTCGGACCCGAGGGCGTCGTCGTCGACATCGGGCGCGCCACGGATGCGCTCGAATCGGTGCTCGGCGAGCTCAACTTCCGGAACCTCGACGATGACCCGTCGTTCCAGGGGAAGAACACGACGACCGAATTCCTCGCGGGCATCGTCTTCCAGCGCATCGCGGAGCGCATCCGCCGGGGGGATTTCGGCCCGGGCTCGGACGCCGTGCGCGAGATGAAGGTGACGCTGCACGAATCGCACGTCGCCTGGGCCGCCTTCGAAGGAAAGCTGACGTAGGCATTGGGGCGCTACCGCTTCCCCCACGATCAACGCCTCGCTCATTGCGCGTACCCGACCGCGGCCGACCACCGCGACGTGCTGCGTGCCTTCGCGACGTTCCGCGCCGAGATCGTGACCGCCGACGGGGCGCGCGGCTTCTTGCGCACGCAACGACCGGACACGCCCGACGGCGCTGCCAACTCGACGGTCTCCGAGGGCATCGCGTACGGGATGCTGATCGCCGTGATGCTCGACGAGCAGGCGCTCTTCGACGCGTTCTACGGCTACGCGCTCGCTTTCGCGAACGAGCGCGGCCTCATGTGCTGGTACGTCGCCCCCGACGGCGAGAAGGCGCTCGGCACCGGCGCGGCAAGCGACGCCGACGAAGACATCGCCTGGGCGCTCTTGATGGCGCACCGACAATGGGGTGGCCGCGGGGCGCTCGCGGAGACCTACCTCGACCATGCGAAGCGCCAGATCGACCGCATCTGGCAATTTCAGGTCGACCACGAGGCGGTGCCTTTTCTCTTCAAGCCGGGCGACGAATGGCGCCCGGACGTCTTCAATCCGTCCTACTTCGCGCCGAATCAGTATCGGCTGTTCGGCGAGGTATCCGGCAACCGCGACGGTTGGCAGCGCGTCGTCGACCGCGGCTACGAGGTCGTGCAAGCGAGCTTGAACGAGCGGAACGGCAACCGCGAAAATGGTCTCGTGCCTGCGTGGTGCGATTCGCGGGGCACCCCGGTCGAGGCTTTCCCCGGCGCGGAGCAGAACTACCAGACGGATTCGGCGCGGCTCCCCTTCCGCATCGCGCAAGACTTCGCCTACTACCGGGAACCGCGCGCAGCGGCTTACCTCGCGAAAACGAGCGCCTTCTTCGCCGCGCTAGGCGCCGACGGCATCGGCGACGGCTACGACCTCGACGGGCGACCCTGCCCCGATCGGAAGACGACACAACCCAACGTGGGGTCCGCCGTCTTCGTCGGCTGCGCGGCTGCCGGCGCGATGCACGACGCCGCCTACCAACCGTTCCTCGACGCGGCGTACGCCCGCATTCGCACCGGCAAGCTCCTTGCCCGGAGTCGCTACTACAACCACTGCTGGACCGTGCTGTCGCTCCTCATGCTCACGGGCAATTTCATCGAATTCGAGCCCTAGAAGACGCCGAGCGGCCTGACTGCTCGGCGTTCGGGTGCCCCATCGGGCGTGGGCGAAGCCCGAAGCGGGCCGGAGGCTCGCCGCGAAGACCTAGAAGTCTTGGCAGAACAGATCGATCAGCGATTGCAGCGACAACGCGTACGACAAACCGGCGAGACCGGC
>Ga0070682_100000941_pt1 | contig 16933 bp, 11 predicted proteins | sample KBSC63LmetaG_FD_64668 | JGI IMG/M metagenome (GOLD analysis project Ga0070682, IMG submission 64668) | Corn rhizosphere microbial communities from Kellogg Biological Station, Michigan, USA - KBS C6-3L metaG | ecosystem: Host-associated > Plants > Roots > Rhizosphere | place: USA: Michigan... | reverse complement strand
GTGCGATCTCGGTGCCGCAGATGTCCGCGGCGAGGCGGGCCACGTCGTCGAACGCGGCCTCCGACGGCGTGTAGATGATGTTGCACGCCCGCAGGAGCGCGAGCCGATTCTGCTCGTCCTCCGGAATGGGTGCCCTCAACATCAGGGCCGAAATACCACGCGCCACGCGCGCCGTCGATGTGCCGGCGCGCGCGGCGTCCGCCGCAGCTAGAACTTGTAGCTGCGCTCGCGCAGGACCTTGAACGCGACGGGGAGCTCGCCGTTCGGGCCCGTGACGTGCAGCGTCGCGTCTTGGCTGAAACGCGCGCCGTGGTAGTCCATGGTCGCGGGGTCGATCACGAGCGAATCCTCGAGCTTGATGTCCATGCCCGTGAGCTGGACCTTGCTCGGGTCGCCACCCTGGGACTGCACGAACGCAGCGACGCGGTCCGAGACCTCCGCGAAAACTGCCTTGCGGTCGAGCTCGTACGTGCGCTGCACCTGCACGCACTTGGTGCCGTCGCAGGGCGTTTCACCGGCCACGCGGATCTGGCTGATCGCGCCCGAATCGGCTTCCGTCACCTGCCACTGGCTGCCGACCTGAGCCGGCCGACCCACGAAGTCGGCGTGGAGCTCCTGGTTGCGGACGATGACGAGCGCCTTCAAGCGCTGCGGCGAGAAGACGCGCTTGAGCAGCGGCTGCACTTCGGGCGCGCCGAGGCGTGCGATGGCCTCGGAGAGCTGATCGGTTCCGCGCACGTCGACGACGTTGCTGTCCTTGTCGGTGAGGATGTCGACCGTCGCCATGTCGGCCTTCACTTCGTCGCCCTTCAGCTGCTCGGCGCCGTTGACGTTGATCTTCAAGGCGACGAGCCGGTGCGAGCGCTTGAACAGGTTCGCCTCCTGCGTCGTCGTGACGTCGAAGTCCATCGTCCACTTCTGCGCGTCGCGCATCGGCGAGCCGGGAATCGAGACCTCCTCGTAGCGGGTCATCGTCTCGCGGTAGGGCTTGCTCGCAGGCGCATACACGAACGCGCCCGACGCCGCCTGGGCGGCGTTGTTCGGAGCAGGTTCCCCGCTGGCGCACGCGCTCAGGAAGACCACCGCGACCACTGCCATACGCTTCGTCATCGACATGGAAAACCGCCTCTCGTTGGGGCGCGGTGTAACCGGTTTCGTCGCTCGAATCAAGGCGCGCCCACGCGCGTCCGCGTGGGCAAGAACGCAACGAAACGTCAGCGCCGAAGCGCTCGGCACGAGCCGCGCCGTGACGACCTAGCGACGACGACCGCCGCCGCCGCCCGCGCGCGGAGCGGAGGGTCGCGCGCCGCCCCCGGTCGCCGGGCGTGGCGCGCGGGCGGCCCCGGCATCACCGCGTGGCGTCGCGGGGCGGCTGCTCGTCGTCGTTCGCTGCCGCTGGGCTTCGCTTTGGCCGCGCTGCCGTGCTGACGCCGAGCTGTCGAGCCCCTGCGCTTCGGCGCGCGAGCGGTCGACCTGGTTCCACTTACCGCTGTCGTACTGGCTCCATTGCCCCTGCCCGTCGCGCCGGTACACGTTGCCGTCGCGACCGGCGTAGGTGCCGTTGTCGCTGCGAACCACGGTGCCGTTCGAGCCGCGTACGACGGCGCCCGACTGCCCGCTCGACGTGCGGTAGCCCGCCGCCGTTCCGCGCGACGTCGTGACGTGACCCGTTTTGGCCCATTGGTCGCCGCGCGTGGAAACGGTCGAGCCCCACTGGCCGTAGGCGTTGCTGCCCTGCTGCGTGCGCGAGTACCCGCCCGTCCATGGATTGTACGAGGCTGCCGCCGTGCGCCCGCCGTACGGCGTTTGCACGCTCGCGGCACGGCTGTACCGCCCCGTCGACGGGTTGTAGCGCGCCGCGCCCGCGGCGGAGCCGTACGGCCCGTACGCCACGCGCCCTGCCGTGTAAGCACCCGTGCGCGGGTTGTACGAGGCGCCGGCGCCGTACGTGGGCGGCCACGGTCGGTAGATCGGATAGTACGCGCCCGGCGGGCGGTAGTAGTAGGGCGGGTAGCGGTAGCCCGTGCCGTAAGCGATGCAGAACCCGACCGACATGCCGACGACGAACGTGCCGAAGTAGCCGGACGTGTAGCTGCTCTCGACGGTCGTCGGCGTGGGGTTCGTCTGAGTCACGTACGTGACGTTGTAAACGGGGGAGCTCGGCGGGATCGAGTAGATGGTGGAGGGGATCGAGTCGGCGGTTTTCCACGGACCGTTCGGTGACGCCGACACGAACCAGACCCCTTGAAAGCACAGGTAGTAGAGGTCGCCGGAGCGAATCACGCGGCTCTCCGTGTTCGCCGCGTACTTCAGATTGGTGCCCTCGATGGGCTTCCACTGGGGTGGCCCGTCGTAGGTGACCTGGGCCAGGGCTTCGGCCTCGGCGCGGTTCACGACTGCGGTGGTGGGGATCTGCGCGAGCAACACGGCGTCGGCGGCCTCCTGAGTTCCGGGCACCGAGACGCGCACGCCGAGCTTGGGTGACCCGGTCGGGATCTTCAAGAAGTCGGCGGGGAGGTTCGCGCTCGCGTAGGTGAACGGTCCGCCCAGCGTGTCGGCCCGGAACCAGCGCCCCGAGAGCAGCACGTAAAATTGCCGGCTCGTGTTGTCGACGAAGATGTCGAGATCGGTGTTCGTGACGTAGAGCAGGTTCGTGCCCGGGATCTTCGCGTAGACGGGTGCGCCGCGCACCAGGATGAGCTCGGCGGGGACGTTGCTGAAGAAGACCTGCGGCACGGGTCCGGACGCGGCGCGCGCGGGCACCATCTTCTTCACGTCGTCGAAGTTCTCTCCCGCGGGCAGCTTCGCCATGTCCTTCGGCAGCTCGGTGGTTGCGCTCCAGGGGCCGCCGAGCTCCTTGGCCGTGAGCCAGCCGTTCGGACCGAGCAGGAAGTACGTCTTGCTCGCCTTGTCCCGAAAAAGATCCCAGTTCGTGTTCACGACGAACTCGAGGCCCGTGCCCTCGACGGGCACGGCCACGGGCTCGCCGTCGACGATGAGCAGGATCGCCGCGCTCGCGCTGTAGAAGATGGGCGGCGGATCGTTCTTCACCGCGACGCTCGGCGCGGGTGCGGCTTCACGCTGCATCATCGCCGTGAGTCGGTCGAGCGCCACCGGCTCACCGCCGCTCGGAACCAGCGTGCGGAAGAGCAGCTCCGCCTGGCGCGCCGTTTCGGGATCCGCCGACGGGAAGCGCACGCTCGTCACGGCGATGTCGCGGAGAAAGACGGTACGCGCTTCGTTGTCCACGAGCGTGTTCGAGGTGAGCGAGGCGACGCCGGCGACTTCCTTCCCCCCGCGCGGGGTGAGCGTGAAGGCCATGCGGGCCTTGAGCTGCCGGTAGTCTTTCCACTCGTCGAGCTGGGGCTGGTAGTAGACGAGCGTTGCGCCATCGCGCGTGAGCTGGCGCGGCCAGCCGAGATCTTGGGTCGCCGCGGCGGGCGGTGCGGGCGCCGCGGCTTCGCTTCGAGCCTGCGCGGCCGCGGCCGCAGCTTGCGCAAGCGCGGGGTGCGCATGGCCGAGCGCGAGAAGCGCCACGAGCCCGGTTGCCGTCCACGTGCGCCTGCCGTCCTCTCTCTTCGCCACCGGAGCTCCTTGCCGAGCGCCCGAACGCCGGGCGCCCGAACCATACCGTAGTCGCCCCGAGCCGTCAGGTGCGCGCTCCGGCGCGATGCCGGAGCGTAGTATCGTGGCCGCGCATGCCTTCGGAGCCGCCGCTCGTCGTGTTCGATTTCGACGGCACGCTCGTCCACGGCGACTCGATCACGGGCTTTGCGCTCGAGTACCTGCGCGCGCACCCGTTGCGGCTCTTCTGCATGCTGCCGCTGTTGCCGCTCGCGCTCGTCGCCATGCTCGCCGGTCCGACGCGGAGCGCCGGGGTGTCGTTTTTCTGGTGGCTGCTCACCTGGGGTACGAGGGCTCGCGTCGTGGGCGAGGCTCTGCGCCGCTACGCGCGCACGACGCTCGGTCCGCGCGGAAACAGCGCAACGCTCGCTGCGCTCGCCGCGCACGTCGCGCAGGGCCACACGGTGATTGTCGCGACCGCGGCCCCGGCCTGCGTCGTTCACGAGCTCCTGCGGGTTCGCGGGCTCCCCCCTGCACGCGTCGTCGGAACGCGAGTCGCGCGCCGGTTCGGTGGGCTCGTGACTCGGCCGCACTGCATCGGCGAGACGAAGGTCCACGAGCTCGACAGGCGCTTCGGCCTCACGCGTTGGTCGGAGGTGTACTCCGACAGCGCGCTCGATTTGCCGATCATGCGCCGAGCCAGCGCGGTGACGCTCGTCGAACCGAGTGAGCGGCTGCGCGTTCGCGTGGCGCGCGCTCTCGGCACCCACGTTCCCGTGCGCGTCCTCCGCGACGCCTAGAGCGCGCTGTCACGGTCGCATCCAGGCGCTGCCGACCTGGATGTAGAACGCCGCTGTGTCGCGGCTGAACGCCACGTCGGCGCCCATGTGGATGCCGTATTTCCTCGCGAGCTCGTAGCGAAAGCCGCCGCCGCCCGCGATCACGGCTTGCGTGTCCTCCGCCTTTTCGAGGTGGTTCCACGCGTCCCCGCCGCCCACGAAGCCGAGCACGCTCCACCGCTTCCAGAATTGCCAGCGGAGCTCGGCTTCGAGTTCGGCGACCTGCTGGCCCTGGTAGCGCATGACCGGCACGCCGCGCAGGCCAATCGACGGATTCACGTAGAACGGCGCGTCGCCGAAGCTCGACGCAGCGTCGCCGCGCACGCCCAGGAAAAAGTGGCCGGGGAGGGGCAGGTATTGAATCGCCGTCAGGCTGAGCCGCTCGAAGTTCTGGTCCCCGCCGAGCCACTTGCCCGAGAGCTGGAACGACGTCTCGAGGAAGGTGCCGCTCACGGGCGTGAAGAAGTTGTCACGCGTGTCCCAGGTGAGCAGGCTGAGGAGCATGCCGATGTTGGAGCGCTCCTCGTAGTCCGGGAGGCGCGGGGTGGAGGGCGGGGCCTCGAACGTCACCTTCGTGCTCGCGAACGCGTAGCCGAGCCCGCCCCAGAAGCGTGTTTCGCCGAAGCGGTACTTCGCCATGAAGGCGCCACCCGCCGGCTGCAGCGTGTAGCGGAGCGGGTTGTTCTGAAGAACGCTGTCCTTGCCGATACCGTGAAAGTCGAGGTTCACGGACGCGTACACGCCGCCCACGAGCGTCTGCACGCGGTCGTCCGCCCAGTAGCGGAGATCGGCACCGAAGACGCCCCACGTGCCGTTCGCCGTGCCCATGCCTCCCACGAACGTGATGTTGGGACGACCGAGTCCCTTGGCTGCGTTTCCGAGCGGCTCGCTGATGAACGTCAGCCCGCCGACGGCGCCGTACCCGACCGCCGGCTCCGTGATGGGCATGGCGATCGGTAGAAAGCCGTACTTCTCGTCGAGAAAATTGCTCATGTCCGGCCACCCATCGTCGGCCGGCGCAGCCTTGCCCGGCTCGGCTGCGAGCGCGGCAGTCGAAGCGAGCAGCGCCGCGACGCCGAGCAGCGAAGCCATGAGGCGCGGACCAGTTCGTGGTTCCATCGACGCGCTTCCCTCTCTCGACGTGATAGCGGGCAACGGGGACGATACTCAGCAACGCTGAGGCCACGCAAGGAGTGACAAGTTCGAAACCGCGCGCGTGCCCGGGCGCTGCTTCGCGCTTGACGCGCGCCTCACGCCAGGTTCAGGGGTGCGGGTGGTGGACGTAGCCGGCGAGGAGGGAGGGCCCGCCGGTTGCTCGAACAAACAGAGGAAAAAGCATGTCCAAGTCCAAAGTATGGGTGCTCTCGTGCGTCGCTTCGACGCTGTCGCTGGGCTGCCAGGAGGGAGGCGCAAGCGAGCAGCTCGCCAAGGCTACGGAGGCCGCGACGGGGAGCTTCGTGATCTCCGGCACGGTGTCTTCGTCGAAGGGTCCCGTGTCCGGCGCGACGGTCCGCCTCACGGGTGGCGAAACGCGCACCGCGTTCTCGGACTCGGCCGGCAAGTACTCGATCCCGGGCCTCGGCGCGGGCTCTTACACGCTGTCGTCGACCGCCGGCACCAACTGCGGAACGGCTAGCCCCACTCAGCTCAACAACGTGAGCGCGAGCGTGACCTTGAACCTCGCGCTCGAGGGAACCGGCTGCGCGAACCTCACGACCGTGACGGGTCCGACGGGTCCGACGGGTCCTGCCGGCGTCGCGGGCCCGGCCGGTCCTGCTGGCGCGACGGGCGCTGGGGGTCCTGCCGGTCCTGCCGGAACGCCTGGCGCCACAGGGTTGCCCGGTGCCGTCGGTGCGCAGGGGCCGCAAGGCCTTCCGGGTACGCCCGGCGCCAACGGCATGAACGGCGCGCCAGGGCCTCAAGGCCCGGCGGGCGCGACAGGCGCGACCGGTCCCGCGGGTCCGGCGGGCCCGCCTGGTGGTGGCGCGGCAGCCCCCACGTGCAGCAGTGGGTTCCTCGTGCCCTCGAACGTGGACATCTTCCTCCAGCTCGACGGCATCGACGGCGACTCGGTGGATTCGAGGCACGACGGCGAGATCGACGTGTTGACGTTCACCGGTCCGGGTGTGTGCCGGTCGAGCGCGGGCAGCGTTCCCGTCTTCGAGCCGGTCACGATTTCGAAGCAAACCGACAAGGCGAGCCCGCTCATCTTGAAGTACGCCGTCGAAGGCACGCACATCCCGGAAGGTCGGCTGACCGTGAGGAAAGCTGGCGGTAGCGCGCTCGAGTACCTGGTGTTCGAGTTCCAGAACATCCAGATCTTGAGCAGCGGCGACATCTTCACCTTCAGCGCGGAGCACACGACGATGATCTACACGCCGCAAAACGACGACGGCACCGGTGGCGGGCCCATCACGACGACGTGGACGAGCGGCTCGCCCTAGTCGAGCCACGAACTCGATGACCCGGACCGCTGCGCATCGGTGAGCAAGGAGCGGCGCGTTCCCCTCCGGGGACGCGCCGTTCGCTTTTTGTTGCTGCGCTGCGCTGCGACGTTACGGCAGGATCACGCGCTGCCAGCTGAACGGACCGTACGCCTCCGTGCCGTGGGGCGCGTTGGCGTGCGGATCGACGACGAGCTTCATCCATTCGAGCGGAGTGGTGCTGCCGTGCACGACGACGCGGTGGAAGTTCGGCACGTCGTAGCCCGGGTGAATGGCGTAGTTGGGGTCCGACGACGAGAGCGGGTTGCCCGTCTTGTAGACGTGCGAATCCCCGTTGAGCATCAGCACGGGTTTGCCGAACGCGAGCGTGTGGGCAGACAAGCTCTGGACGAGTGACTCGTAGCCCGTTTGATGGCTGGCGCCTTTCTCCGGGTCCCACACGTCGGCTTGCCACGCGATGACCATGCCGACCGCACCGCTCTCGGCGGCTTGCGTGAACGCCGCGTCGAGCCAGTGCAGGTCGGCTTCGGTGCGGTCGAAGGCTTCCTGGACCTGCGGAGCGGTCGGGCTCGGCGCGCCGTACCAGACGTCGATGTCGTTGTTGGAGCCGCCCGGCAGGTTGATGGTCACGAACAGAACCTGCGAGTCGAGCCACATGACGTTCTCGACGAAGGTGGCGTCCGTCGGGTGTGCCGCGTCGAAGTACTGCGCTTGCGAGAGCACCGTTTTCGCGCCGCCGCCGAGCGCCACGCCCGGCGTCGGGAAGAAGATCGTGCGCACGAGCGCGAGGTTCGCGATCGGGTCGCCCTTGGCGAAATTCACGGGGTTCTGGCTCGCATCGAGCACGTAGTCGATCTGCGACGTGCTCGCGTTGTAGGCGCCGCCGCCTTCGGCCAGTTTGTGGCAATCCGTCCACTCGTTGTCGCCCGGCGTGTAGACGACGGGATCCTGGAACCCCCGCCACAGCTCGAACACGGTGCGATTGTACGCTTCGGTGCAGTACTGCTTGCCGGAGTGGATGTCGCCGACGTGCAAGACGAGCGAGATGCTCGGATCGGCATTCACGTTGCTGACGAACGCCGGTGTCGCGAGCGTCTGCGAATTGTCGGTGGGGCCCGTGCCGTACGGCGCGTCGCCGTAGACCGCCAGCGTCAGCTTGCTGCCCGAGTTGCCGGAGCCGGGCAGGCTGCAGCGCACGTTGACCGTCGTCGTGTCGGCGCACCCCGCCGTCGCGTCGCCGTCGCCGACGTTGAGGCCGATGGTGGCCGTTCCGGGCGCCGTGCAGGTGAATCGAGGGCTGGGGATGTTCGCGTGATCGAGCGTGCCGGAGCTCGTCGTCCAGGAGTAGCTGAGCGCGGCGGGGCCGGCGTCGGAATCGTGGGCGGCGGCCGACAGCTCGAGGGAGCTGCCCACGATCACCTCCGACGGCGAGGCGCTCACCCCGTCGATGACGGGGCACAGATTGAGTGTGCCGTTCACCGCCACGCTGCCGTTCGTCGATGCCGTGCGGCAGGCGAGGCTGACCTTGACGGGCGCCGTAGCGTGCGCGCTCACGGCGAACGAGGCTTGGCCGGCACAGGTCGTCTTGCCGTCGGTGGAAGTAGCGGTGATGCTGATCGTGTAGCCAGCTCCGGCCGGGATGCCGCTGAGCACGCCAGAGATCGTTTGGCTGTTCGACACGTTGATGCTGCCCGTCTTCGCGAACCCCGCCGGCCCCGTGATCGTGTAGCTCACCGAGTCGATGGTCGCGCCGTCCGACAGCTTCAGCGTTAGCCCGACCGCGCCAATGTCGCGTGAGTCAGCGGCCTCTGGGCTCGGCCCTTCGCTGCAGCTCAAGACTCCCGCGCCCGAGGCGGCCACGGCCAGTACGGCCAACATCGCTTGTTTGCTGCCAAGACGCATCGAGAAGCGCTCCAATCACGTGAAGGGAAGTCCTTCAGTGAGGCGCACTTTCGCTCCCGGCGGCGAGGAGTGTCGAGCGACGTTTCCGCGACGCCAGCAGCGACGTCGCGTGTCGTTTCGGTGATGGCTCGGTTCGCTTTTCGCTTCCTCACCGTGGCCGAGGCCGCGATGGGTCGCTCAGAGCGATTCTAGGTACGCGACGAGGTCGCCGATCTGCGTGGGCGCGAGCGCGGAGGTGGAGCCGTGTGCGTCCCCGCCGCCGCAGGCTGGATTGAAGCGATCGGCGAGCGTCTTGGCGCAGCCGTCGTGCAGGAACGGCGCGCGGTAACCCACGCCGACGAGCGACGGCACCTGCAGCGGAACCAGCGAGCTCGTGCCGACCGAGACGCTGCGGTTGTTCGTCAGCTCCGGCCCGGAATGGCACGTCTCGCAGCCCGACGAGCGGAAGAGCCCTTGCCCGCGCACGACGGCTTCGTCGGTCGCCGCGCGCAGGGGCGCCGGTGGCTTGAACGAGAAGAGAAAGCGTTCGAGCCCGGCGAGGCGCGTGTCGCTCTCGCGGATGCCACCCATGCGACCCACGAAGACCTCGTCCATCAGCGCGCCGACGCTGCGGAGCTCGCCATCCCAGTGGAACGGCTGGGTGCCTTCGAGACCGACGTGCAAGGCCTGCGTGCGGCGCTTGCCCACCTTCGTGAACTCCCAGACGTTGCCGTCCTCGGCGCCTTCGGCGTGGCAGGTCGCGCAGGCAAGCCCGGCGCCCGAGTCGCGGTGAAAGAGCTCGAACCCGGTGTCGCGCGTGGTTCCGTCGTCGAACGACACGACCCGCTGTCCACCGGAGTTGGTATCGAAGATCGTCAACGTCGACGGCTGCACCGTCTGCACCACGATGCGAGAAGGACTCGACGGGTCGTACGCGACGGCGACCACGGGATCTTCCGTGACGATGGGCTGCGCGAAGCTGCAACCGGGATCGCCCACCAAGGTGCCTTCGGCGGGTCCGGGGCCGGACGGCGCATACGGCAGCGTCACGAGCGACAGGGTCGCCATGCCGTCGAAGCTCCCGCCGCCGCTCGTGGGAGTGCCGAGCTCGGCGTCGTCGAAAACGACGAAGGGCCTTGGCGCCCTCTTGTCCGCGGGGCCCGCCATGGCGACGAGCAACGAGCGACCGTCGGGCAGTAGCGTGGCGTCGACCGGAAGCGGAGAGCCCGCGAACGTGACGCTCGCGACCGCACCGTCGGGACCGACGACCGAGATGGCGTTCTGCGCGATGCCGCTGCACGTGAACCCGCCGCCGCCGCCCCCGTACGAACTGGCGTTCGCCGAGGGAGGAACGAGCTCGATCGGGGCCTCGAGCGCGCGCTGATGCACGATGATGGTGCCGCCGTTCGGCCCGGCGAGCGTTTTCCACGCGACGACGGGGCGGAAGGGATCGGTCACTTGCGTCAACGGAAGGCCGAACGAGGGGTCACTCGGCTGTTGCGGCTGGCTGTGATCGACGACGGAATGCAAGCCCTCCACCGCCGGCAGGTGGTCGCGTCGTGTGACGCTACCGGCGGCGTCGATCCGCAAAAGTTCGGCGGATTTGAAGCGCGACACGACGAGGCCCGTCGGGGTGGCGACGACGTCGCGCAGATCGGCGTCGAGATTCACGACGCGCGTGGGGGCGCCGCCGAGCACCGGCAGCGTGACGAGCTTGCCGTCGGCGCAGGCGACCTCGAGCGTGCTCGCGCTCGACAGCGCGAGTCCGCGGGGCGCCCCGCACACGCTCTGCCGATCGAGCACGGCGAGCGTCGTCGGGTCGACGGTGACGACCGCGCCGCCACGGCGGAGCGCGACGTGCACGCGTCCCGCGTCGTCTTCCACCAAACGCCCCGGCTCGTCTCCCGCCTGGAGCACGATCGTGCCGCGCAGCGTGCCATTCGCTGCGTCGGCGACGATGAGCACGTCACGGTCGGGGTCGGACGCGACCGCGAGCGAGCCCACGCGAGTGACGAGCAGCGTGCCACCCGAGATGGGCGTGGGGGTCCGCTTCGCGCGAAACGCCGGTCGCGTGTCCGTCGGGATCACGAGGTGCGAGCCCGGGGAATCCGGGCTCGGCGGGTCGAGGCTGTTGCAGCCAGCACCCAGTGCGAGAGCGAAAACGCAGAGTCCGCGTTTCGACCACGAAGCATTCCCAGGGCGCTTGGCCCTCGTGAAATCACGCATGAAAAACCTCCCACCACACCTTCACAGCATACGCCTCGGTTCGGGGTACTTCCAGTCGGGCGACCGGGCACCGCGGATCTCCTCGGAGATTCGCGATCTGCGGGGGATGGATGCTACTGATGTCGCGTGGTTGGGATGGGAAAAAGGCTCGTCACAGCGCCCCTCGCGGTGGTTCTGTTCGTCATCGCTGGTGCCGTACTGTTCGCGGTTCCGGCCGCGGCTCAGGCGCCAGCCGCGGCTCAGGCGCCGCCCGCGCCCGCACCGGACAGCGCGCCCGAGAAAGCGCAGCTCGAGGCTTTCCTCGCGTCGCAGCGCGATCCGCTCGGCCGTAAGTGCGAGAAGCTCGCGCTCGAGAACGTCGGGGATCGCTTCGCCGTAGCGTGCGGCAGCGCAGGCCTCTGGATCCTGCGCCGTGACGCCGTGGGCGGCTTCGTGCTGCTCCGCTGCGACGACTTCGGTGGGCCGGTGGTCGGGTTGTTCGTGCGCGACGGCACCATCTGGGCCGAGCTCGTGCGCACGGAGGCGCGCCCCGTCAGCCTGGGCGCCGAAAGCGGCAGCTCGCGCTCGTTCCCGGTCGACGCGCCCGCCGAGCCCGGCGGAAAGCCGTCGGTGCCAGCGCCGCGTACGGCGCCGCCGCCCGAGCTCCACGCCGCTGCCGTGCGGCGCGAGGGGCGCGTCGTGAAGCTCTTGCTCGGCGAGGTCGAGATCGACCTCGGGCGGCGCGACGGCGTCCGCTTCGGAGAGAACATCGAGCTCTCCGTGCTCACGACCGAGCAGGTGGGCGAGGAGCACGCCGTCGAGCGCAACGTGGTGGCGATCGGCGAAGTGACGACGCTTTCACCCGGTTTTGCGCGCGTCAGATTGGGCGTCGGTGAGCGAGTTCCACTCGGCGCGCTCGCGCGCATCGTCGCCGAAGAGCCCACGGCCACGCGGGTCGGTCCGCCACGCCTGGGCGGGCTCTGGGAGGTCGGGTTCATGGTGCGCCCGTTCGTCGCGCTGAACGACCTCGGCGGCGGCGTCCTCCTCGACGGTTCGGTCGGCTACCGGTTCGAGGGCGACTTTCATCTCGAAGCGGCGGTGCAGCCGCTCGCCTACGGCACGGGCTCGGACAAGCCGTCGATCACGCCCGTCGCGGCCTACCTCAAAGCCAGTTACGATCTGCCGCTCTTCGAGGCCGGTTTCGGCGTGGGCGGCGAGACGGTCTACGACACCGATTTCGGCACCGACCCCGGCTCCGGCACGCTGTTCGTGCAGCAGCTGCGCTTCGGGGCGGTCGACGGCTTGAAGCTCGACATGATGAGTCGCGTCGTGCTCTTCGAAAGCGAATTTCGCTTTTCGGGCTTCGTCGGCAACGGCCAGGTGCCGGTCGGGCAGCGCTCGTGGATGCTCCTGCGCGGCGGCGGCGGGACCTCGGGCTTCGGCTTCGGCGAGCTCGGGGTGCGCGTGCTCCTGAAAGGAAATGGCGACCGCGGGTCGGTGTTCTTCACCGGTACGCTCGGTGGCCTCGCCGTGTTCGAAACGCAGACGTACACCTGCAAAGAGCCGACGTTCGAGTTCGAGTGCACGCAGACCGTCACCTACGCCGGCCCCATGCTCGGCGCCGGCGCGGAGTGGCGCCTCTAGGCGGCGTGTTACGCTCGCGAGCAGGTACCAGGAGTCCTGCATGGAATACGCCAGCCTGCTTCGCGAAATCCCACTCTTCGAGTCGATGGAGGATGCGGACCTCGTCCTGCTCGGCAAAAAGCTGACACCCAAGTCGTTCGGCGACGGCGACGTGATCTTCGCGCAGGGCGACGAAGGCGACGCCATGTACCTGATTCAGGAAGGTGCCGTCGACATCGTCGCGGGTACGAAGAATCAGCGCGTCACGCTCGCTTCGCTCTTCAACGGCCAATACTTCGGTGAGCTTTCGCTGCTGGACGGCGCGCCCCGCTCGGCCACCGCGCTCGCCACGCGCCCGACGCACGCACTCGCGCTCGAGCGGGACGATTTCGTCGATTTCGTGAAAGGCCGCCCCGAAGCGGCGCTGTCGATCATGCACGAGATCGGGGAGCGCATGCGCGCCACGAACGAGCTCATGACGCGCACCGTGTCGCGCAACATCGTCGAGGAAGATCAGGAGAACATGTCGATCGGCGACATGGTGGCCGACAAGGTGGCGGCCTTCGGCGGCTCGTGGCCGTTCATCTTCATCTTCGGCGGCTTCATGGCCTTCTGGATGACGTGGAACTCCGTGGCCGGAAAGCTCGCGTTCGATCCGCTGCCGTTCATGTTCCTGAACCTGTTCCTCTCGACCATCGCCGCGCTGCAGGCCCCCGTGATCATGATGAGCCAGAACCGCCAGTCCGCGAAGGACAAGGCCATGGCCGTCAACGACTACCAGGTGAACCTGAAGAACGAGGTGAGCATCGACAAGCTCATCCGCAGCCAGGGCGAGCTCGTGCAGCGCCTCGCCCACATCGAGCGCATGATGGGCATGTCGCCGGGCCGAGCGTCGCAACTCCCCCCGGGCTGACGGGCCTTTTCAGGACTCGGGCTTCAGGATCGAGAGCCGGTCGCGGTGCCGCGCCTGCGCGTCGTTGTAGTCGAGCTGACTCAGGCCCAGGGAGGTCGTGATCTGCCGCAGAACGTTGGTTTCGTTCATCGTGACGCGGCCGTCAGCGGCGGCGAGATCGACCAGCGCGTCGAGCACCTCGCGCCGTAGCTCCGCGTCGCCGAGCTCGCGGAGCTCGCGCGTGAAGCGGAGCATGCCCACGGTGGAAGCCTCGACGACGTGGCGCCGCATCGCGTCGCAGATCGCGTCAACGCCCGCGGGCGTCATGCCGTTCACACGGGCGAGCAGCTTGCGCACGACGGCTTCCTCGTCGGTCGAGTAGTTGCGGTCGGCGTAGGCGACCGCCGCCAAGAGGCCGCCCAGCGCCGCGACGACGCGCGCCGTGTCGTCGTCGGCCTCCGGCAGGTGCTCACGAACGCGATAGAGGATCTCTTGCGCGTCTTCGGGCACCTCGGCCCTCGACGCTGTGGCGAGCCAGCGACCGAACATGCCCGCATGCTGCCCGAGCCCTCGAGGGATCGCCAGCCGGGCCTTTTGGCTGAGCCGCCGGGGCGCCGTCGGGGCTCGTATGCCGTGATGACCCGCATGGCGCGCCCTCTGGCGATGGCACTTCTCGGTACCGGGCTCGCGGCGTGCTCGGGCGAGCCCAACGTGCCGGGCTGGTCAGCAGCGTCGGCGGGAGCCGGTCGGGCAGGGTCCGTCGGGCGTGCGGGCGGCTCGGGCGCGCCGACGGCGAGCGGAGGGAAGGGCGGGGCGGGCGGAGTCGGTGCGTCCGGAAGCGCGGGACGCGCGGGTGGCTCGGCGGGAAGCGGCGCGGCCAGCGGAGCCGCCGGCACCAGCGGCGGCTCGGGCGGGCCCGCGGGCGGTCGCGGTGGGCTCGGCGGTGCCTCCGGATCGTCCGGGAGCGGCGGCACGGCGGGCAACGGCGCCGAAGGCGGCGAAGGCTCGAATGTCGGCGGAGCCGCGGGCGATGGCGGTCCGGGCTCGGAGGAGATCCCGGCGGGCTACGTGAAGGCGATCGTCGGCGTCGGCTACGGGGGGATTCGCATCCTGTCGCGCGACGGAGGCATGACCTGGGGCGACCGCACCTACGCCGCTCCCGACGGCGGCGACGACGAAGATCTCTTGCGCGCGGTCGCGTACGGCAAGGGTCGTTGGATCGCGACCGGCTGGAAGCTCATGACCTCGGATGACGGCGTGAACTGGGTGGATCGCGGCATGCTCAACGACGGCATCATCGACGGCAATCCCATCATCGAGGGGCTCGCCTACAAGGACGGCTACTTCTACGCCGCGGGCGACGGCGGTTCGGGCGCGCACATCTACCGCTCTGCCGACGGCCTCGGGTGGTCGACGTTCGGAACGGGTGGCGACACCGTGAAGCACACGGGGCTCACGTATCACGACGGCCTCTTCGTCTCGTACGGCGATTCGGAGACGAGCTACCAATCGACGGACGCCAAGACCTGGACGGAGATGGGCATCGACAACGCGACGTTCTGCGAAGGCGAGTGGCGCACGCTCGACGAGTGCCACGACGCCTGGTGGTTCGACGACGGCTACTACCTCGTGCCCGAGTGGGGCGGCGACATCCGCCGCTCGGCGACCGGCTCGAATTTCCAGACCGTGTACTCCGACGATCAATCGAACACGCTCTACCGCGCGCGCGCCGTCGCCGAAGGCTACGCCGCTCCGGAATGACGGCGGTCGCGCCGAGCCTTCCTAGAGCTGTCCCTTGAGCTCCTCCGCCGCCGCTTCCGGCGACATGAGGGGGAGGAACTCGGGGTAACCCGGCACGCCCATCTCCGGAACGTCGAGGCCTGCCACTTCGACTTCCGGCGTGACGCGATTGCCGCCCACCAGCTTGCCCACGATGACGAAGCAGATGGCGCCCATCACCGCGTTCCACGCGAGGGCCGCGCCGACCTCGACGAGCTGCGCCGTGAGCTGCGAGCCGTCACCGTAGAAAAGGCCGGTGACGCCGAGGCCCGCCTTGCCGAGGTACTCCGTGGCGCCGACGCCGTTCCAGCCCTGCCCGTAGCTGCCGTCCGCGAACAGGCCCACGGCGATCACGCCCCACGCTCCGTTGACGCCGTGCACGCTGATCGCGCCCACCGGGTCGTCGATCTTCCGGTTGTCGAAGAAGAACACGCTGACGACCACCAAGATGCCCGCCACCGCGCCGATGATGAAAGCGCCCATCGGGCTCACGAACGCGCACGGCGAGGTGATGGCGACGAGCCCGGCGAGCATGCTGTTGCACATCATCGACGGGTCGGGCTTGCCGTAGACCTTCCACATGTAGAGGACGCCGCTCAGCGTGGCCGACATGCCGGCCACCATCGTGTTGACGGCCACGATGCCGATGCGCCCGTCCCCGCCGGCGAGCGAGCTGCCGGCGTTGAACCCGAACCATCCGAAGGCGAGGATGAACGTGCCGAGCTGCACCATCGGGATGTCGTGCGGGAGAATGGCGTTGACCCTACCGTCCTTGCCGTACTTGCCGATGCGCGGGCCGATCAACGCGGCGGTCACGAGCGCGAGCGTTCCGCCTTGCAAGTGCACGACGCCGGAGCCGGCGTAGTCGACCGCGCCGTGGCCGAGCCCTGCGCGGTACCCGAGCTGCGCGAGCCATCCGCCACCCCACACCCAGCAGCCGAAGATCGGAAAAATCAGCCCGCCGACCAGAATGCTGAACACGAAGAAGCTCTTGAAGCTCCAGCGCTCGGCGCAAGCACCGGTGACGATCGTCGCCGTCGTGTCCATGAAGACCATCATGAAAAGGAACAGCACGACGGCCGCGGCGTCGTAGCCGGCGCCGCTCAGGAAGAAGCCCGTCGCGCCGATCAGCCCCCAGCCGTGATCGCCGCCCACGGACGCGCCGGTCGTGATCATGTGGTTCAACGTCGGGACGCCACCGAGGCTCGCGGGGCCGCCGATCGCCGTGCCGTTCAGGCCGCCGCACATGAAGGCGAAGCCGGTCACGAAGAACCCGAACATGCCGAGCGCGTACACGAGGAAGTTCATCGACATCGTGTGCGCCGCGTTCTTGCCGCGGGTGAGGCCGGTCTCGACGAGCTCGAAGCCGGCCTGCATGAACATCACGAGGAAGCCGGCCACGAGCACCCACACGAAGTTCACGGAGAACAGCGCGTGCGACGCCGACTGCGCCGTGGCGTTCAACCCGACGGCGAGCTCCCGGGTCGTTGCCTTCTCGGGGTCGAGCTTCGTGTACCCGGGCACCGAGTAGGCGTTCGGAGTGGTCTGAAACGCGCCGGTCTTGTCGGGTACCGGCTCGCCGGCCCGCGCCGAGGAAGCCGTGGCCCCGAGCGCGGCCACGGAAAGCGCGATGACGGCCAGCCACCGGCGGAAACGGTCGCCGACACAAAGGTGGTGCATGTGACAGGAAATGCGCAGTGAAACGC
>Ga0070682_100000937_pt1 | contig 17014 bp, 15 predicted proteins | sample KBSC63LmetaG_FD_64668 | JGI IMG/M metagenome (GOLD analysis project Ga0070682, IMG submission 64668) | Corn rhizosphere microbial communities from Kellogg Biological Station, Michigan, USA - KBS C6-3L metaG | ecosystem: Host-associated > Plants > Roots > Rhizosphere | place: USA: Michigan... | reverse complement strand
AAATTCCTGTTTCTTGTTGCGGTTGCCGATTGCGCTCAGCAGCGAAAGCGCGTGCTTGCCGGCGAGCGCCATCACGCCCGCGTTGCAAAGATTGACGGCGCGTTCGGCTCTGCTTGCATCCTTCTCCTCGCGGATGGCGATGAGCTTGCCGCCCTCCACAAGCAGCCGCCCGTATCCTGCGGGACGCGCGGCGCGAAAGCCGAGCACCACGACGGCAGACCGGTTCAACTCGTCGCGCATGGCGCGCAAAGTTTCGGAGCGCAACAGCGGCGTGTCGCCGAAGACGACGAGAAGGTTCTGCCCCTGCGCGAATGACTCTCTTGCCGCGAGCACTGCGTGTGCCGTGCCGAGGCGTTCCTTCTGGATGAAGATTTCGACGCCGTTTGTCGCTTTTTTCGCCGCGACGGCAACGTCTTCCCGGCCGGGCCCGACCACGACCGCGATCCGATCCGCACCGGCCGCGCGCGCGGGCGCAACCACATGCGCGATCATGGGTTTTTCCGCGATGCGGTGCAGCACCTTCGGCAGCCCGGACTTCATCCGCGTGCCCTCGCCGGCGGCGAGCACGACCAGGGTGGTGCGCTGGGCCATCGAATCTCCCGTGGACAAGTAGGCGCTGGTTTAGCCGAATGAGGCGCTAACTAGGAAGCGACCTCCCGCGAACCATTGACTTGCCGAAAGGCGCAAGGACAAATTGGCGATGGAGGGGCTAAATGGCGGCGAGATCGGCGCAAAAGCGTGAAGAGTCGAACGCGCGCAGTGCCCTGATCTGGGGCTCGCTCGCCTTCTGCTCGATCCTTGCCGTCTGCTCGCTGATCGCGCTCAAGATCGGCACCACCGGCGGCGAACTCGTCACCGCCAAGATCAACACCACCCCGCCGCCGCAGCGCGTCGTCGTCCAGAAGCCGCAAGGCGCTTCCGAATTCGAGGTCGCGCGCCTGAACGACGCGGTCCGGGCGCTTGCCGGCGAGCGCGATCGCCTTGCCGCGCGCGTTCAGACTCTCGAACAGTCCGTCGGCGACATCACAGCCAGCATCGGCGCGAAGAAAACCGCCGATGTGCCGAAAGCGGCTGATGAATCCCCAAAAGACATTGAAAAAAAGCCGGCTGAAGCCGCGGCTGCGCCTGAACCTTCACCTGCCGCGCCGCCGCCCGTGGTAGCGGCAACCCCGCCGCCTCCCGTTCAGGCTCCGCCACCTACCCGACCTGCGCCACCGGCCAGTTCCACTCCGTTCTTTTCCGTGAAGGATATGCCCGCGCCTGCCGCCGAAGCTCCCGCCGAGAAACCCGCGGTTTCGGAAAGAACCGTGTCTCCGCGCGCCGAACGCACGCGTGCGCGCGTCGATCCCGTGGGCCGCGTCGAGCGGCCAGGCTTCTTCTCGCGGACGAGCACAACGCAGCACAAGCCGCGCCCGCACCGCCCGCATGTGGCAAAGGCCGCGCCGCCTCCGGCGCCTACGCCCGTTCCTCCACCGCGGCCTGAGATCGCGGCCAATAACGGCCCGGCGACGCAGGTCGCGAAGATCATGCCGGCGCCGGCGCAGCCTCACGCGCAATCCGAAGTAACCGGCGCGACGCGAACCGAATTCGGCATCGACCTTGGCGGGGAGACCTCGCTGGACGGTCTGCGTGCTCGCTGGTCGGCCCTCAAAGGCAATCACGGCCCAACGCTTGAAGGTTTGCAACCGCTCGTGCGCGTGCGGGAAGGCTCGCGGCCCGGGACGGTTGAGCTACATCTGATCGCCGGCCCGGTCGCCAATGCAGGAACCGCCGCGCGCGTTTGCGCGAAACTGCAAGCGACGGGCGTTGCCTGCAAGGCGTCGGAGTTCGACGGGCAGCGGCTTTCGATCCGTTAATCTCCCGCTGTTGCGGTCATTCCGTCTTCCGGGCAAGGTCGCGTCATGCCCACCCGCTCCTTCCTGCCATCGCCCCGCGTCACCAATGTTCTGGTCGCCATCGGCCTGATCGCGCTCTGCTACGCGATGTATGTGCGCTACATGCTGATCGAGACCTCTACGGTCGCGCTCGAATGCGACGCGGGCCTCGCGCTCGCGCGCTGTACGGTTCGCGCGGCCTCGATGGTGCTTTTCAAGAATCAGCTTTTCGGCATCGCGGCCCTGGCGCTCGCCGCGCTGCATCTGCTTCGCCCGAACCTTTACCTGTTCGCGTTTGCGCTGGCGCTGACGGCCTTTGGCCTCGTTCTCTACAACAACGGGTTAGCGGCCATCGCGCTTGCGCTGCTCGTCGTCAGTTTTGCGCGGCCCGTAGCCGCCAGCACGACGCCGCCAGCATCAGAAGAAGAGCGGCAAACCACTGGGCCTGCCAGTTCAGCGGCGTTTCGTTGATCGAAATATAGATCGCCGACGCCGCCAGAATTGACCCCGCGATCCATTCGGCGACGCCCCGGCGCTTGAGGCCCGCCGGGCTGACTTCGCTCGCGATCATCAGCGCCACAGCCGGGCCCGTGAGCGGCGCAAAGTGGAAATCGCGATAGCGCGGGTCGAAAACGAGGCCAAGCGCGAGCGCAATCCCGGCCATGACGGACAGCATCAGAACGCCTGCGAGCAGCCTTTCCAACGGCAACGCCGCTCGCCAGAACAGCGGGTCGAGCACGGTCGCAAAGCCGGCCATGGGCGTGCGCCGGGCGATGGCGGCGGCGCAGACGGGCGGCGTCAGGAATCCGATACAAATGAGAAAAATCGAGCGCGCCCAATCGATTGGTGTGAAGCTCTCAAGCGGGGCCTGTGCCAAGGCCCACCCTAGAAAGAGCCCGCCCGAAAGCGCAATTCCCGCGACAGGAAGCCAGGGCACGGTTTCCGGGACGTCCTCGCCTTCACTGCGGGCGGAGAAATAGGCGGCGGCGAAGATCACAAAGCCGAACAGGATGCCGAGCGCGCCCTGATGCATCCAGAGGGGGTGGTCAGTGACGGGTTTGCCCCAGCGGAATTTCGGCGAACGCGTATCCGCATCCAGAAGCCCCCAGTGGCCGCCGACCGTGCCTTCGAGCTGCCGCTTCCACGGCTGGTCGAAGGCCTCGATCACGTTGATCGGCCAGCCGCCGCGCCGAGCCACCGAAAGCACCTCATGCAGAACGCGCGCCTGGTTCGACGGCGACGGCAAGGCCCCTTCCCGCATCCGGCCCTCGCTCGGCCAGCCCATCTCGCCGATCATGATTTCCTTGCCGGGAAAGGCCGCCGCCACTTTCCGATAGATGTCGCCGACGTGGCTCGCGGCCATTTCCGCCGCGACCGGAAAGTCCTCCCAGTACGGAAGAATGTGGATCGTGACGTAGTCGACCGAGGGAGCAAGCTCTGGATTCTTCAGCCAGTATTCCCAGACATCCGCGTAGGTCACCGGCAGGTCGACCTGGCGCTTCACGTCGTCGATCAGGCGGCGAAGATCGGCGGCGGTCATCTCGCCGCGCAGCAGAACCTCGTTCCCGACCACAAGGCCGCGGATCACGTCATGATATTCGCGCGCAAGCGCGACCGCGGTTTCGATTTCCTGCTGGTTCTTCACCGGGTCGCGGCCGATCCAGATCCCCTGCAAAACCGAAAGGCGATGCTTGCGGGCGAATTCGGGCACCCGGTCAATGCCTTTTTCGGTGGCATAGGTCCGCACGCAAGAGGTGATTTCAGCGAGCTTCTCGAGGTCAGCGTCGATCTGCTCGGGCGGAACGACGAAGGCCGGATCGAGCGGCGACTGGCTGTCCCGGAACGGCGCATAGGACACGCAGGCAAGCTTGCCGTCGGCGCCGAGCGGCGAGCGCGGCATCGTTTTCGGCAAGCCTAACCCATACCAGGCAAGGCCGATCGCCAGCGAAACAGCGAGCAGCAGAATCACCGGTTGCCGGTTTAAGGATGCCATGTCCGTCCGAGGAGTGTTCCCGCCCTCACATAGCCGTCTTGCGGCTCGCCTGTGAAGCCGCTTCCGGGCCCATCCTTAATTGCCTTTCGACCAAAGAATTTCGCGCCGCGATGCTGACAAAATCCTTGCCCTATGTATTCTCAAGAGACGAGCGAAGCATCGCCTCCCAGAGTCCCGAAGATGAAGTTGACATCGGTAAAATTCATCGTCGCCTTCGCGGGCGGCCTTTTTTTCGCGTCCCTCGCGCTGGCTCCGGCTTTCGCCCAGAGCCAAGGCGAGCAGAAAAAAGAACAGCCCCCAAGCGAGGAAGAAAAGGCGCGCGAAGCGCAGATGCGGGAAGCACAAGCCCGCGCCATGCGGGAGCTTGAGGAAGCCGCGAAGCTTCCGAAAGGCGCAGGCCAACCGGAATGCCTCTGGCTGGGCCGCCGGGTCACGAGTCTCTTGTGGCGGGACGATGCCGACGCCGCCAAACGCTTTCTCGATCTTTACGATCGCTGGGGCTGCCCCGGCGATCACGTCAAGGCAGCCTTCCGCTGCCTCGTTCGGCTTGGCCCGATCGACCAGAAAGCGCAGCAGAAACTCGCGGCGCGCGTTCACCAGTGCTGGGTCCACCCCGACAGCAAACCGTAAATGCGGCACTCCGTTCCCCGGAACAAATATGCGCCACGCACGTCATCCTCACAGAAAACCCAAAATTCTTCGGGCTAATTCCTTGCTCGTTACGAGCTTGGCGGGGACAAAATAAACCATGCGCAAGGCTGCCCTGATTGTCGGACTCATCGCAGCCTTGCATGCAGGAATTTGGCTCATCGTCCGCCAGACCGGGTCGGCGCCCGCCGCAGGCAGCGCGTTCTGGAGTCTCTCTTTTGCTCCGTTCAATCCTGTCGACAAACCCGACAAGGGCGCGCTGACGAGCGAAGAACAGATCCGCGCCGATCTCAAGGTCATCGCGCCTTACACGCATGCCGTCCGTACCTACGCCTCCACCGGCGGCCTTGAACTCGTGCCGCAGGTCGCCAACGAATTCGGGCTAAAGGTCACCGCGGGCGCGTGGATCGACAAATTCACCGACCGCAACGAAAAAGAAATCGAAAATGTCATCGACATCGCAAAACACCACCGCAATGTCACGGCGGTCGTCGTCGGCAACGAAACGATCCTGCGCGATGAAATCAAGACCGATCAACTGATCGAATATATCCAGCGTGTGAAGCGCGAGGTCAAAGTGCCGGTGACGACCGGCGAAATTTGGAACGTGTGGCTGGAGCATCCGGAGCTTGCTTCCGCCGTCGATTTCATCGCCGCGCACATTCTTCCCTATTGGGAGGGAGTGCCGGAGCAAAAAGCGACCGACCGCGCTTTCGAGATCTACGAAAAGCTGCGCGCGGCTTTCCCGGGCAAAAAAGTCGTGATCGCCGAGTTCGGCTGGCCGAGCGCGGGCTACAACATGAAGAGCGCCGATCCCGGCCGGATCGTGCAGGGGCAGATCGTCCGCAGTTTCGTCGATCGCGCGAACTCCATGGGCATCGACTACAACATTGTCGAAGCCTTCGATCAGCCATGGAAAAACTTCGAAGGCAGCGTCGGGCCTTACTGGGGCGTGTTCGATGCGAACCGCAATCTGAAATTTCCGCTCACCGGCATGATCGACGATCCGACGTGGCGAACGCGCGCCATCGCCGCTCTCGTTTTCAGCGTCCTTTTATCGCTTCCCATTTTGTCCATCGCGGGCGTCACGGTGATGCAGGCGGGCGTACTGGCCATCGCTGCGAATGTCGTCGGCGCGTGGTTTGCGATCGTACTCGGTTACTGGATCAGCCATTACTTCGTTTTCGGCGCGATCCTGGCGCTTGGTTTCGGAATGCTGCTGCTCATTCCGCTGGTGATGATCGCGCTTTACCGGATCGAAGAACTCGCGGAAGTTATTTTCGGCCTGAAACCGCAGCGGCTCTGGAATGCGCCGGTCAACACGACGTTCACCGGACGCGCACCCAAAGTTTCGATTCACGTTCCGGCGCATCGCGAGCCACCGGAGATGCTGAAGCAGACTTTGGATTCGGTCGCGGCTCTCGACTACCCGAACTTCGAGTGCATTGTCGTTGTCAACAACACGCCCGAGCCTGAGCTATGGCAGCCGGTCGAAGTACATTGCAAACTCTTGGGCGAGCGCTTCAAGTTTCTGAACATCGACAATCTCAAAGGCTTCAAGGCTGGCGCGTTGCGACTCGCGCTCGAGCACACGGCACCCGACACCGAAATCATCGGCGTGATCGACGCCGATTACGCGGTCGCGCCGAACTGGTTGAAAGATCTCGTCCCTGCGTTCGAGGATCCGAAGGTCGGTCTCGTGCAAGCGCCGCAGGATCATCGCGACGGCAGCAAGAGCGTCGTCGCGCAGCTCATGAACGGCGAATATGCCGGCTTCTTCGACATCGGCATGGTGCAACGGAACGAAGCCAACGCCATCATCGTGCATGGCACGATGTGCCTTGTCCGCCGCGAAGCGCTGATGGACGCCGGCAACTGGTCGAGTGACACCATCTGCGAAGACACCGACCTTGGCCTTACGATGCTGGAGCGCGGCTGGGGCGCGCACTACACCAACCGGCGCTACGGCTGGGGCCTGCTGCCGGAAAGTTTCGAGTCCTACAAAAAGCAGCGGCACCGCTGGGCCTATGGCGGCGTGCAAATCATCCGCAAGCACTGGCGGCGTTTTCTGCCGGGCGGGAGCCTGCTCACGGCACGGCAAAGGCTCGAATTCGTCGTCGGCTGGATCGGCTGGCTCGGCGCGGAAAGCCTCGGCGTGCTTGTGGCGCTACTCAATATCGTGTGGGTGCCGATTGTCGCTTTTGCGGGGATCGCTATCCCTGAGCGCATCCTGACGATGCCCATTCTCGCGACGTTCCTGGTCACGATCATCCACTTCCTGATGCTTTATCTCGCGCGCGTCGACATCCCGCTCAAGCAGACGATCGGCTCAGCCTTCGCCGCGATGGGCTTGCAGTTCACGATTGCCAAGGCCGTCGCCGAAGGCGTGATCAAGGATCACCTGCCCTTCATCCGTACCGACAAGGGCGGCGTACGGAAACGCGCGGGCTTCCCCGCGCGCTTCGAAGCGATTTTGGGCTTGCTGCTGATTACAGGTGCTGTGGTGCTCGTGCTCACCAACAAGGACGAGGTGCGCGAGATTTACATCTTCGCCGTGGTTCTTGTGGTGCAGAGCCTGCCGTTTTTGTCGGCGGCGGCGATTGCCGCAATCGAACGCTCGGCCTGGAACGACTTTGCCGTATGGCGAAAGCTGGCGGCGAAACTCGCGCGGCTCATGCCGCACCGAATTCCGCCCGCCAGTCCTCCTGCGATCGCCGAGTGATCAGCTCGCCGGTTTTCCTGTCGCGTTCGGGAAGAACAGCTCCTGACCGTCGATCTTGTAGGCCGCGATCATCTTCTGGCCTTCCGGGCTCACCAGCCAGTCGATGAATTGCTGGCCCAGCTCCTTCTTCACATTCGGGTGCTTCGCCGGATTCACCAGCATCACGCCGTACTGGTTGAACAGGCGCTTGTCGCCTTGCGTTACGATTTCCAGGTCGCCGCGGTTCTTGAAGGAAATCCAGGTGCCGCGGTCCGAGAGCGTATAGGCATTCATGCCCGAGGCGGTGTTGAGCGTTGCGCCCATGCCCTGGCCGAGCGAGCGGTACCAACTGCCCTTCCCGGTTTCCGGATCGATCCCCGCTTCCTTCCAGAGCTGCATCTCTTTGACATAAGTTCCGCTTTTGTCGCCGCGCGAGGCAAATGGCGCCTTCGCATCGGCGATTTTCTTGAACGCGGCTACGGCATCCTTGCTACCCGCGATTTTCGCCGGGTCGGATTTCGGCCCGATCACGACGAAATCGTTGTACATCACTTCATAGCGGGCGACGCCGTTCCCTTCTGCAACGAACTTCTCCTCCAGCGGTTTTGCATGGACGAACACGACATCGGCGTCGCCGCGGCGGCCAACATCGAGCGCTTGGCCCGTACCGAGCGCGACGACTTTGACGTCAATGCCGGTCTTTTCCTTGAAGATCGGCAGGAGATACTTGAACAAGCCGCTGTTCTCGGTCGAGGTCGTGGAAGCGACGGTGATCGATTTATCTTGCGCCAATGAAGGCGCTGAAACGGCGAGGATCGCCGTGAATGCAAGCGCAAACTTGAGTGGTCGCATCGTAAGTCTCCTATCGTTGTTTTTCTTACGTTAACAGTTCGCCGCGCAGGAACGCCGCGGCTTGCGGCGTTTTCGGCGCGGCGAAAAAACCGGCAGCCGGCGTGTGTTCGAGAAGCTTTCCCTTGTGCAGAAACACCACGTCGTTCGCGAGCCGCCTGGCCTGGCCGAGATCGTGCGTCGCCATCACGATCTTCACGCCTTGGACGGAAATTTCACGAACGATGTCCTCGACCGCGCGCGTCGCGGCGGGATCGAGGCTTGCGGTCGGCTCGTCGAGGAAAAGGATTTCCGGCTCGCGCCCCCAGGCGCGGGCAAGCGCGACGCGCTGTTGCTCGCCGCCGGATAGCTTGCGCGCCGGGCGCTGGGCAAGATGGGAAAGCCCGACGCGCTGCAAAAGCTGCAATGCGCGATCGCGCGCGGCTTTTCCGGATATACCGTAAGCCACATTCGCGAGCGCCGAGCGGCGCAGCATCACGGGCCGCTGGAAAACGAGCGCCGTTCGTTCCGTCGAGACGCTCACATTGCCCGCGCGAATGCTCCCTTGCGTCGGCCGAAGCAAGCCGTGGCAAAGACGCAAGAGGACGCTTTTTCCCGCACCGTTGGGGCCGAGGATAATCGTCGGCTCGCCCGGCGCGATGGTCAGCGTGACATTGTGCAAAATATCGACGCCAGTCGCGGAAAAGCCGGCGCGATCGAGCGTGAGCGGCAGGCTGGTGGCGGGTGCGCGCATCATGCCCCCGCGAACCGTTCGCCCGCGCGACGCGCCATCCAAGCCGCCGTATTCACCAGGACAACAATCGCAAGCAGAACAATGCCCAAGCCGAGCGCGAGCGAAAGATCGCCTTTCGAGGTTTCGAGCGCGATCGCGGTCGTCATGGTGCGGGTGAAGCCGTCGATATTGCCGCCGACGATGATGATCGCGCCGACTTCCGCCGCCGCGCGGCCGAAACCCGCGAGCACGACGGTGACGAGGCTAAAGCGTCCGTCCCATAACAGCGTGCCGACGCTTTTCACCGGGCCCGATCCGAGCGAGCGCAACTGTTCGCTATATTCCGCCCAGAGATCCTCGATCACCTGACGGGATAGCGCGGCGACGATGGGAAAAACGAGCACGCTCTGCGCGACGACCATCGCTTGCGGCGTGAACAGAATGCCGAATTCGCCCAGCGGTCCGCTGCGCGAGAGCAAAAGATAAATAAACAGGCCGACCACCACGGGCGGCAGGCCCATCGCAGCGTTGAAGAGGACGATCAGCGCGTTCCGGCCGGGGAAGCGGCAGAGCGCAAGGCAGGCACCAACCGGCAGCCCGATCAGGGTCGCAACCGCGACCGCCGATAGCGTCACCTTGAGAGACAGGGCCACGATCTCCCACAATCCCGGATCGCCCGAAATCGTGAGCTGAAAGGCAACTGCAAAGGAATGCAGGAGATCGGACATCCGCTAAAAAGCGCACAGATTCACGGGACTATCAAATTCCGTAAAATATGCAGTATTATTCACAAATGAGCAGATTCTTGAATGAATATCTGACTACCGCTGAAGCTGCAGACTATCTCCGCCTGAGCGAGCGCAAGCTCTATGAGCTCGTGGCGGAAGGCCGCATTCCCTGTACCAAAGCGACGGGCAAATGGCTGTTCCCGAAAGCGGCGCTCGACCAGTGGCTGATCTCGGATCTCAACGAGCGCAACGAGTTTCCCTACCCGCCGGCGGCGCCGATCGTCGGCGGCAGCCACGATCCGCTGCTGGAGTGGGCATTGCGCGAGAGCAAATCGGGGCTCGCGCTGCTTCCGGAAGGAAGCGAATCCGGTTTGCGGCGGTTGCGCCACAACGAAGCGATGATCGCCGGCATCCACCTGCACAATACCGAAGGCCCGGATGAAGGCGCAAACGTCGTCGCGGTCGCGAACGACAGCGCGCTCGCGGACTGTGTCGTGCTCTCATGGTGCAAGCGTGAGCAAGGCATCGTCGTGCCGAAGAATAATCCGCTCGGGCTCACCAACATCAACGACGTCGCACGCAAACGCGCACGCATCGCCGAGCGGCAGGCCGGCGCCGGCGCGCAAACCCTCCTCCTTCGCCTTTGCAAGCTCGGCGGGATCGATCTGCAATCGCTCCAGCGCGGCGTGGTCGCCCGCACGGGCGACGATCTTGCGCTCGCCGTGCGCGAAGGGCGCGTCGATTGCGGTATTGCGACGCGCGCCACGGCTGCGACGCGCGGTCTCGATTTCGTCTCGCTCGCCTGGGAGCGGTTCGATCTCGCGATCCGGCGGCGGAATTTCTTCGAGCCGAGCGTGCAGGCGCTGATTTCGTTCGCGCGCGCGCCCGCGTTCAAGGACCGCGCCGAGGCGCTCACCGGCTACGACGTTTCGGAAACCGGCCAGGTGATGTTGAACCGCTAATGCGATGCTGAACCGCTGATTACTTCAAGCGGCTTCCGACCACATCCCAATTCACGAGCTTGTCGAGCAGCGCCTTGACGTGCTCCGGCCGCCGGTTCTCGTAGTCGAGATAGTAGGCGTGCTCCCACACGTCGATGCCGAGCAGCGGCACCTTGTTGAAGGTGAGCGGGCTGTCGCCGCCATTCGTGTTCATGACCGAAAGCTTCGCTCCGTCCTGTGCGAGCCACGTCCAGCCCGAGCCGAACAGATTGGCCGCCGCGACGATCATCTTTTCCTTCAGATCGCCAACCGAGCCGAAATTGTCGTAGATCAACTGCCCGAGACGGCCGGCCGGCACTTTCGGCCCGCCGGGCTTCAGCGTTTCCCAATAGCGCTCATGGTTCCAGGCCTGGCCCGCGTTGTTGAAGAAGCGCTTGTCGATGTCGTGATCGCCTTCGACGATGATCTCCTCGAGCGACATCTTCGCGTATTTCGTGCCGGGCGTGATCGCATTCAGGTTGTTGTAGTAGCTCGCGTGGTGGCGAAAATAATGCAATGCGACCGTGCGCTCGCCGATCACCGGATCGAGCGCCGCTTCCTCGAAGGGCAGTGGCGGCTGCTTGAACGGCCCCACCGGCATGACGGGTGCCGCGGGCTTTGCCGCTGCGGGCGCAGGAGCCGGTGCAGCGGGTGCCGGTTCGGGCCTCGCGGGCGCAGGCGACGGTGACATATCGGGTGCCGGAGAAGTTGCGGGCGCGGTCTGCTCCTGCGCTTGCAGGGCGCGCGAGGTCACAAGGCTCGCGGACACGGCAGCTGTCGCCACAAAGGCGCGGCGGGAAATCGTCTTCATGCGTCAATCCTTCAAATCGCGGTTCAGTCGATCACCGCGGACTCGTGCGCGGCTTTCGCCACACGCGGCGGGCGCCTCATCAGCCACACCAGGGCGGCCGAAGGCAAGCCGATTATAAGCATGAATTTGAAGTCGTTCGCATAGGAAATGATCATCGCCTGCCGCGTCACTTCAGCGTTCAGCGCAGCCAAGCCGGGCGCCGCCGCCGAATTCCACAGGAGATAAGCGCCGCCCGTTTGCAGCATTCGATTAAAAGGCGTCACGGATTCTGCGATCTGCGAATGGAAATACTGCCCACCCTGCGTCAGCAACACTGATGAAACGGAAATGCCGATGGCGCTGCCGATATTGCGAACGAGGCTGAAGATGCCGGTCGCCTCGTTGCGATAATGCGCGGGGAGTGTCGAAAAGGTCATCAGGTTTAGAGGAATGAAGACGAAGCCGAGCCCCGCCCCCTGAATGATGCCGTTCCAGGCGATCGACCAGGCGTCGATATTGGGATTCCACCGGGTCATTTCCCACAGCGAGTACGAGAGCAGGAATGTGCCGAGACCGACCAGCATGCGCGGATCGAAACGGTTCGCGAGCTTTCCCGCGAGCATCATCGCGATCATCGTGCCGACGCCGCGCGGCGCCATCAGGAGTCCCGTTTCGGAGACCGAGTAGCCGCCGAGATTCTGTAAGTAAGGTGCAAGCGTTGCCGAACTCGACAGCAAGATCGCGCCGACCGCGAACATGATGAAAAGGCCCGTCGTGAAATTGCGGTCGAGAAACATCGCGGCCGTAATGAAGGGCTTCGGCGCGAGCCACATATGCACCGCGAACAGATAAAAGCCGAGACCGGTGAGCACGAGATAGGTCACGATTTCGATCGAGCCGAGCCAATCCTTTTGCTCGCCGCGGTCAAGAAAAAGCTGCAAGGCGCAAAGCGCGAGGCTCAGAGCGGCAAAGCCCGTCCAGTCGAAACGCAGCCCGTCGTTCTTGTCGTTGCTTTTCAGGAAATACCAAAGCCCCGCGATCGCCAGGATGCCGAATGGCACGTTGACGTAAAACACCCAGCGCCAGTTATAGACATCGGTAAGATAGCCGCCGAGCGTCGGCCCGAGGATCGGGCCCACCATCACCCCCATTCCCCAGATCGCCATTGCCGTGCCGCGCTCTTCGGGCGTGTAGATGTCAAGCATTGTCGATTGCGAGAGCGGGACGAGTGCCGCGCCGAACATGCCTTGCAGCAGGCGAAACGCAACGATCTGTGTGAGCGACCCTGCAAGACCGCACAGCATTGAAGCGACGGTAAAACCGGCGAGACAGGTAATGAAGAAATTCTTGCGGCCGAAACGAGCGGTGAGCCAGCCCACGGGCGCGGTCATGATGGCAGCCGCGATCACATAGGACGTCAACACCCAGGTGATTTGATCGAAGGTCGCCGACAGACTGCCCTGCATATAAGGCAGCGCGACGTTAGCGATCGTGTTGTCGAGCGCCTGCATCAAGGTCGCCAACATCGCGCACACCGTGATGATGTAGCGATGCGAGGATTCCGTTTTGGAAGCGGTTTGTGCGGCGGCCATTGCCATAATCGGCCTCAGAGCAGATCGGCGATATGCCGGCGGCCGGTGTCGATTTCGACGTAAGCGCTCATGCCGGCGCGCAGCGGCGGATCCTGCGGCCTCTGCACGACTTTCACCCGCACGGTGATGCGCTGGACGACCTTCACCCAGTTTCCGCTCGTATTCTGCGCGGGCAGGATCGAGAACTCAGCCCCCGTCGCGGGGCTGATGCTTTCCACGGTGCCGGTCCACTCGCGGTCAGGATAAGTGTCGATGGAAACGCCGACCTTGTCGCCGACCTTCACATTGGTGAGGTCGGTTTCCTTCATGTTCGCTTCGATCCACAAATTGTCGTCGGAAACGAGCGCGACGGCGCCCGTGTTCGTAAGCGCGGCGGTTTGCGCAACCAAGTAAGTGCCGGGCTGGAGTGCCGCGACCTGCGTCACGATTCCGCTGAACGGCGCTCGCACGACCGTGTGATCGAGCTGGCGCTGCATCTCTTCGACCTGTGCCAGTTGCTGCAGATATTGCGGATGCTGTTTTGCGTCGATGTCCGGATTGCCGTTCAATTTGGCGAGCTGCACCTTGGCTTGATCCTTCAGCGCCTGAAGCTGTTTCTGGCCGGACTCGTAGGCGTACCGCATCTGATCGTAATTCGCCTTTGACGTGCTGCCGGATTTCACCAGCGCCTCGGCGCGCTCGTAATTCGCTTTCGCAAGTTCCACTTGCGCCTGCTGGCCGGCGATATCGCTCAAGATGCGCTGATAATCCTGCTTCATCGACTCGATGTTGAGACGCGTGAGCTCGAGCTGCGCTTTGGCGCTGTCGAGCGCGATCTGAAATTGCTTCGGATCGACGCGAAAGAGCACGTCGCCCTTTTTGACGTGCTGGCCTTCTTTCACGTCGACCTCCGACACGATGCCGGAAATGTCGGTCGAGACCATCAGCTTCGCGGCGTGCACATAGGCGTTGTCGGTCGAGACATAGCGCCCGCCCATCAGCCAGAACGCCGCCGCGGCGATCGCGACAAATCCCGCGCCGCCGAACATGAGCGTCAGGCGAAGGCGCTTGCGGTCTTTTTTGAGTTTGCCAACGTAATTTTTCGCGCCGTTCAGGCGCTGAAGAATGAGCTTCCTGGCGGACGATTGCCGCGCTTCTTCCGGAACGAACAGCATGACTTCACCCTGCGGATTTCTTCAGCGAGCTCTCATCGAGGGTGAGGTTCGCCTTCATGGTTTTGAGATGGGCCGCGAGCTCTCCCAACTCCTTTTCGCTGATCCCGCTCGACATGACTTTGTCGATCTCGACGATATTCTGCGTGATTTCGCGCAGGATCGGCTTGGACTTCGCGGTGAGATGCAGGCGATGAATGCGCCGGTCGCGCGGATCGCTGCGCCGCTCGACGAGGCCCCTCGCCTCCAGCCGGTCGATCAGCCGCCCGACCGTGATCGGCTCGACTTCAATGAGCGAGGCAAGCTCGTTCTGCGAAAGTCCGGGCGTGCGATCGAGCCGCTTCAGGATCACCCATTGCGCCCGGGTCATGCCGCGCGCGCGGGCGCGCTGGTCGAAGAGCGTGCGCATCAAGTGCGCCACTTCGTGCATGAGGAAAATATATTCGTGAGCATCGGGCATTGGAATCACCGTAACGCCGGATAATATAACGCACGTTATTATTTTTGCAAGAAGAAACGGCGCGGCCGGACGGCCAGCTCAAGCCTCTGATTTTATTGCGTTACGCCGGCATCGCGTTTTCGACGAGCCGCACCCAGTACGACGTGCCGAACGGAATGGCCTTATCGTTGAAGTCATAGGCGGGGTGATGAAGATTCGCGCTGTTGCCGTTACCCATGAAGATGAATGCGCCGGGGCGCTTCTCCAGCATGAAGGCGAAATCCTCCGCGCCCATGACGGGAATCGCCATCTTCACATGGCTTTCGCTCACGATCTCGCTCGCGACCTTGCTTGCGAATTCCGCTTCCTTCGGCGTGTTCACCACCACGGGGTAATCGCGCTTGTAGGTAACGGTCGCCTTCGCGCCATGCGCCTTCGCGGTGTGCTCGACGACTTCCGCGATCCGCTTCTCGAGCTGATCGCGCACCTGCGGGCTGAAGCTCCGCGCTGTGCCGCGGAGATGTGCGGTCTGCGGAATGACGTTGTCGGTATGCCCTGCTTGGAAGAGCGGGATGGAGATGACCGCGCTTTCGAGCGGGTCGACGTTTCGGGAAACGATGTGCTGTAGCGCATTCACGACAGCGCAGCCGACAAGCACCGTGTCAATCGCCTTGTGCGGGCGAGCGGCGTGGCCGCCGACGCCTTCGATGTCGATGCGGATGCGATCCGCCGCCGCCATCAATGGCCCCGCCTTCACCGCGAAGGTGCCGAGTTCAATGCCGGGATAATTGTGCATCCCGTAGACTTCCTGAATGTTCCAGCGGTCGAGCAGGCCGTCGTCGATCATGGCTTTCGCGCCCGCGCCGCCCTCCTCCGCCGGCTGGAAAATCACGACGGTGGTGCCGTCGAAATTTCGGGTTTCACAAAGATGCCGCGCAGCGCCGAGCAGCATCGAGGTATGGCCATCATGGCCGCAGGCATGCATTTTTCCCGGCGTTTTCGATGCGTAAGGAAGCCCGGTGATCTCTTCGAGCGGCAGCGCGTCCATGTCCGCACGGAGGCCCAGCACCTTGCTGCCTTTCTTCTTGCCGCGGATCACGCCGACGACGCCGGTACGGCCGATGCCGGTCACCACTTCGTCGCAGCCAAAACTTTTCAGCATATCGGCGACTTTGCCCGCCGTGCGATGCACGTCGTAGAGCAGTTCCGGATGCTGATGAAAATCGTGGCGCCACTCGGCGATCTCGTCGGCGCGGTCGGCGATGCGATTCAAAACGGGCATGGTTTCACCTCAAGACCCCGATAGTGCCGAAACCGAACATCGGCGGCAAGTTGCTCGACCGTCGCTAGTTTTTTCGTGCTTGCCGCCGAAGCGCAGGATTAGCGGTTGCCAAAACGGCAAGCGGCTGGTATCTCCGCGCGCGTTTCAACGCTGCAGCGTTTCCCTAACCTTCGAGAGGCCTGCGACAGCTCTCGCCGCAACAAGAACATTCTCATCTGCCGACGCACCGGAAAAGCAATGCGATTGTTCAGTTTGGAGACAAAATTAAAGCGGGGCCTCAGAGCTGTCTATTGGCAAGGTTCGCTTCTCTCGGCGCGCATGATGGGCGATCCGTCCTATGCATTCTTCGACCGGCAAGTCCGCCAAGATGTGTGGCGCCTCGACCGCATCGCCGTTCTGCCTGAGCGCGACATCGTATTCTTGCCGATCCCGAAGAACGCGAACTCAAAAACCCGGGGAATTTTCGCTGAAGTGCGCGGCGCGCGGAATCCCTTCACCCGAAATCCGACGAAGAAGTTTCGACAGTCGTTGACCGCACAAGACATCTCCATTCAGCAATTCTACCGCCTGATACACGCGAAAAGCCGCCTTTCGTTCGCAATCGTGCGAGATCCTTACGACCGCGTTCTTTCCGCGTGGGCGAACAAATTTCGCGGGCGATCCCTCGTTCCCGGCGCTCCACTGCAGAAACGTCCGCGCGAGTTGGAAATCTATCTCAGTCTGCGGAAGTCGATCGATCCGTCCCTCCCCGTGGGTCCCGACAAGGAGCTCGGCTTTGACGAGTTCCTTGTCTACGTCTCTGCGATCCTGGGCAAGCAGATCGATCCGCATATCGAAACGCAATCGAGCTTTTTGGATATTCCCTTCGTGCCAATCGATCACATGGTGCGGCTTGAAACTTACGCGCGTGACATGATGCCGGTCCTTGCGCAAATGAAAGCGCCTGACTCGCTCGTGGCGCGACTCGGCGAAAAAGTAAATCCGAGCAGGCTCGCCAAGAAGGACTATGCCATTACGCCGGAGCAGAAGAAGAAAATCGAAGCGCTCTATGGCGAGGACATCGACCGCTTCGGCTATCGCCGGTAATTCCGCCGTTATAGATGCCGCGCCGGCTTTCGCTATTGACGGGGCCGCGCCCGATCCGTAGGTCTTTGCGCGGCGGGCCCGTAGCTCAGTGGTAGAGCACGTGACTTTTAATCACGGTGTCGATGGTTCGATCCCATCCGGGCTCACCAAAACTCCAAATCAGCCGGCGGATTTGCTCTCGCGCTTGCG